>Ga0308158_10000121_pt1 | contig 176736 bp, 152 predicted proteins | sample PhyBR2_FD_201038 | JGI IMG/M metagenome (GOLD analysis project Ga0308158, IMG submission 201038) | Phyllosphere microbial communities from UC Gill Tract Community Farm, Albany, California, United States - DLSLB.R2 | ecosystem: Host-associated > Plants > Phyllosphere > Unclassified | place...
CAGGTACATTTAAAGGTGCACCTTGTTCTTTCCAGTCAGGGAAAAGTTCATTGATTGCACGAGGTTCAAGTACAGCACCAGAAAGGATATGCGCACCAACTTCAGAGCCTTTTTCAACCACACAGACAGAAAGGTCTGGAAGATTGTTTTCAAGCGCTAATTGACGAATTTTAATCGCAGCAGAAAGACCCGCAGGGCCTGCGCCTACGATCACTACGTCAAACTCCATTGACTCTCGTTGTAAATCTTTCATAAAAAGAAATCCTATTTCGCTTGGCGGTATTTTAATTTATTGGGCTAAAAATATCAAATAAAAAAGCATCAAAAAAGGGCTGCTTGATGAGCAAATTCAAAATGATACCCACAAAAAAGCCAGCTAGATTTAGCTGGCTTTAAAATGGGATAACTGATTTTACAAGGTTACTTTTACGATTTTTGCGGATCGTAGAGTTTTTCCTTGATGAAGAGGGCAGGAATAACGCCGCAAATTAAATAAGCAGCTCCCATCACCACAAAACCTAAACCAATAGAACCACCCGATGCCAAGTAGCCAATCGTTGCAGGCGCAAGTGCTGCACCAAGACGCCCCACGTTATAGGCACCACCAATCGCTGTACCACGAATCGCTGTCGGGAAACTTTCCGTCATATAGGTGGCATTTACACCATAAGGAATACCGTATAAAAATCCGAAAGCGATCAATAAATATAAAATGTTGCTGGGTGAGTTATAAAAAACAATCAGTGGTAGAAAAATAGCAGTCCCAATCGCACCAAAGGCATAAGTAAAGCGACGACCAAGTTTATCAGCCATCATCCCCGCAAGGACTTTACCGAGGATCATGGCGGTATAGGTACCGACCATATATGCGGTCATTTCCTTAAACTTCATGCCTAATTCACTTTCTAGATATGAAGGCATCCAGTTATTTACCCCATAATAACCAAATTGCAAGAAGCCTGCTGTGAGCGCCCACAAGATAAACATATTACGATTTCGTTTATCTTTAAAAATCAGTTTAAATGCTGAAGTTTCCTCAGAATTTTTATCGCGTGTTGGTTGTTGTAAACGAGACTGTTGCCATGCGAGTGGTTCTGGTACCAAAAGATGCATTAAAACAGCAATCAATACAGGTACAATGGCAACATAAAACAGCATACGCCAGCCATGATCTGGAATAATCCATCCAGCGAGTAGCGTTGCAACAATATAGCCAACTGTCCAACCTGCTTGTAAGGTACCCAATACCGTTGTACGGTAACGTGTAGGTACATATTCCGCCATCAATGTATTGCAGGCAATATAAAGCGAGCCTAGTCCGAGAGAAGCAAAAAAGCGTAATAGCCCAAATTCAAGAAAGCTTTGGGTAAAGCCTAGTCCACATGTAAGTAGTGAGAAGGTGAGAATAGAAATAACCACGATCCGTACTCGACCAAATTTGTCACATGCCCATCCCCCAAATATTCCACCGACAGCCATACCCGCCAAGGTAAAACTACCCAGCATACCTGCCTGCACGGAACTTAAACCAAAATCTGCCTTAATACTGTTGAGACTATAAGACAACAGCATCAGATCGGCACCATCCACCAACAAGGCTAAAAATGCAAAAACAAATGCAATTTTCCAAGTGTGAGGTTGTATTGAAGAGAGATGTGTATTGTAGTTTGTCGCCATAATCCATTACCTACATTTGATTTACAGCACTTCAAATCGTTTTAAAGTGCCTAAAAATTAATTAAGACGCAGCGCGAATCATATTTCGAGCAATAATCATTTGTTGAATTTGGGTGGTGCCTTCATAGAGACGGAATAAACGCACATCTCGGTAAAAACGCTCAATGGCATATTCACTGATATAGCCAGAGCCACCATGAATCTGTACGCAACGATCGGCTACGCGACCACACATTTCAGTGGCAAACATTTTTGCGCATGATGCTTCAGTGCTGACGTTCAGCCCAGCATCACGTTGTCTTGCCGCATCTAAAACCATACATTGCGCTGCATAAATTTCTGCTTTGGAGTCAGCAAGCATGGCTTGAATCAATTGAAATTCAGCAATCGCTTGTCCAAATTGCTTACGCTCAAGGGCGAACTTTAAGGTATCGTCTAACATGCGTATGGCAGCACCGACACTGATTGCGGCTATATGTAAACGACCTTTATCCAAGACTTTCATTGCGGTTTTAAATCCTACACCTTCGACACCACCAATCAGTGCTGAGGCAGGAACCCGACAGTTTTCAAAAATCACATCACAGGTATGGGCACCTTTTTGCCCCATTTTTTTATCTGTTTTACCTAGAGAGATTCCTGCGGTTTTGCGATCTACGATAAAAGCAGAAATTCCACCAGCACCTTTAATGTCTGGATTGGTTCGTGCCATCACCGTAAACACCCCTGCATGAGGTGCATTGGTAATAAAGCGTTTGGTGCCATTTAAAATATAAAACTCACCTTCTTTTACTGCGCTGGTTTTTAAAGAGGCAGCATCTGAACCTGCATCTGGTTCAGTTAAGCAAAAAGAGCTGATCACTTCGCCACGTGCTAAACGGGGCAAGAAAAATGATTTTTGAGTTTCGGTACCATCAATAATCAGGCCACTCGAACCGATTCCATTATTGGTGCCGATCAGTGAACGAAAGGCAGGCGAAGTACGTCCAAGTTCAAAAGCGATGGACACCTCTTCTTCCATGGTCAAGCCAAGACCTTCGTATTCTTCTGGAATCGTCAGCCCAAACAAACCCAAAGCTTTCATTTGCTCAATGATGGCTTGAGGGATTTGATCTGTTTCCGCGACTTCATTCTCATGAGGAATAAGGACACCATCTACAAACTGTCGAATCATATCTACCAGTTGTTTGAGTGTTTCCTGATCTCGAATCATAGTCTTGTCCTTTGTACAACATGTTGAAAACATCGAGCTGATGTTGCTAAAACCCTGCATATTGATGCGATAGTAATCAAAGGATCAGTAGAAAACAATATATTTTGAAAATTAATTTCGCAATGCGGTATATTGTGCTTGTTTTTCAGTTGGCTAATTATTTGATTTAATTAATCTATATTTGTTGAATAAAAATCATCACTTTTGATGAAAAAATTAAGTTTTATTTTTAAAGTTTTCTGTGTATATTAAAAGTATATATCGCTATGCGAAATTTATGTTAAATAAATTTTCCTGTAGGAAATTAATCAAAGGTTAGTGGAATAAACATGGGTGCTTTAAATGGAATTCGTGTACTTGACTTAAGTCGAGTACTGGCTGGACCGTGGTGTGGACAGATTCTTGCCGATTTAGGCGCAGAAGTGATTAAGGTAGAAAGACCGAAACTAGGTGATGATACGCGTTCTTGGGGACCACCTTGGATGAAAGATGACGCCGGACAAGAGACACGAGAAGCCGCTTATTATCAGTCGACCAATCGTAATAAACTTTCTGTTGCAATTGATATTGCAAATCCTGAAGGGCAGGCGCTCATCAAAGCACTTATTCAAGATACCGATGTGGTCATTGAAAACTACAAAGCTGGTTCTTTGAAAAAATATGGCTTGGATTATGCTTCTTTATCAGAAATTAATCCTAAACTGGTTTATTGCTCGATTACGGGTTTTGGTCAAAATGGACCGAGAGCAGAAGAACCTGGCTATGATTTTATCATTCAAGGAATGGGTGGACTCATGTCCATCACGGGTGAAAAAGATGATTTACCCGGTGGTGGTCCGCAAAAAGTAGGTGTCGCATTTTCAGACTTATCAACGGGATTATATTCAACCATTGCCATACAAGCGGCTTTGCTCAATCGTCATGTGACGGGTTTAGGACAACATATAGATATGGCTTTACTTGATGTGCAAATTGCCACAATGGCAAATCAAGGAATGAATTATCTTTCATCTGGAAAAGTGCCAGTACGTTATGGCAATGCACATGCCAATATTGTGCCTTATCAATTGTTTAAAGCCGCTGACCGAGAGTTTATCATTGCTTGTGGTAATGACACCCAGTTTATTCAACTGTGTAGAAGTATTGGTTTGCCAGAGTTACCCAATGATGTTCGATTTACCCGTAATGCAGATCGTGTTAAGCATCGTGATGAAGTGATAGAAATTTTATCAAAGCATTTTTTAAGCAAGACTGCCGATGAGTGGGTGAGTGCAATTTATGCTGCTAAAGTGCCTGTTGGTGTGATTAATAATCTAGAGCAAGCTTTTAATGAACCTCAAGTAATTGCGCGAGAGATGCTGGTAGAAATGCAACATCCTCAATGTGAAAAACTTACTGTGGTCGGTTCCCCGATTAAGCTTTCACGTACACCTGTAGAGTATAGAAATGCGCCTCCTTTATTAGGCGAACATACTCAAACAATCTTAGGCCGTATTATCTCTCCAGCAAAACTTGATGAGTTAAAAGCCAAAGGCGTGATAGGATAGTTTTTAAATAGATGATGTGAGCAGTCTAAAGCCATTTTTTTCAATAAAATAAGCAAATTTAGACTTTTCGCATCGAGATAGATGCATCGTTTTATTTTCAAAGTGAATCAGATGATTGCTTTTTGCTATTTATAGAAAAAATAGATTATAATTTTCGCAGTGCGAAACAAATATGTGAATTGGTATAACCATGAATGATGCCGTAGATGCAGAACAAACAGAAAAATTATTAGCGCCTTTGAGGCATGAGTTATTGCATCCGATTGAAGATATGCAAGATGAAAATGATCGTCAATTTATTACAGCTTTAGGACGTGGTTTAGAACTCTTACGTTGCTTTACCCCAAAACATCAGCATTTGGGTAATCAAGAGTTATCACAAATGACGGGTTTGCCTAAACCGACCATTACCCGTTTAACGCACACATTGTCACGTTTGGGCTATATCAAGCAGGTCCCAAATTCAAGCAAATTTCAACTTTCAGTTGGGGTTTTGGCGTTTGGTTACTCCATGCTTTCTAATGTGTCTATCCGTAATATTGCACATCCCTATATGAAAAACTTAGCGGATTATGCGGGTGCTGCTGTGGCAATGGCAACGCGTGATCGTCTAAATATGATTTATTTGGATGTGGTACAAGGCAAGGGCAATATGACCATGCGTCGCCAAGTCGGTACTTATTTACCGATTCATTTAAGTTCAATGGGACGTGCATGTCTGGCTGCAATGGCTGAAGATGAAAGAGAGTTTTTACTTGATGCAATCCGTAGCAAACATAAAGAAGATTGGATCAAGATCAACCGTGATTTAGATAAGGCATTTAAAGATTATCAAGATTTTGGTTATTGTTTTTCAATTGGTGAATGGCATAAAGATGTCAATTCAGTGGCAGTCCCCTTGATTCATGAACAACATGGTCTACTGGTATTTAACTGCGGCGGACCAAGCTTTATTATGAACCGCGAAAAACTTGAAGAGGATATTGCACCGCGTCTTCTCCACATGGTGAATAATATCCGCACTGAAATTAGCTAATTTTATTGCTTTAAAACTGAAAGGCCAGCAACGATCTACATTGTTGGCCTTTTTAATAAGATGCATGTTAATAAGATGCATGTTAAATAGTTTGCTTACGGAAAATGGGTTTTTTTTCAAGGTACTCAGAGCTTGTTTAAATTCGCCACCTTGCAAACAAAGTGAGAATACAGTGGACTCATGATCGATCGGATTTAATAAATCATTGATAAGCATAGGATGCTAAGAAATGAGCCTCTAAATATAAAATAGTGAGTGGAAAGAATATGAAAACCAAAATTACAGAATTATTTGAAATTGAACATCCGATTATTCAAGGCGGTATGCATTATGTCGGTTTTGCCGAGCTGGCTGCTGCAGTTTCAAATGCGGGTGGGTTAGGCATTATTACCGGTTTAACCCAGCGAACACCTGAAAATCTAGCAAAAGAAATTGCCCGATGTCGAGAAATGACCGATAAGCCTTTTGGTGTCAATCTAACTTTCTTACCCACAGTCAATACACCTGATTATCCGGGTTTTGTCGAGGCAATTATTAAGGGTGGGGTAAAAGTTGTAGAAACAGCAGGCCGTAATCCTGAACAGGTCATGCCTTATTTAAAGGCCGCTGGAATTAAAGTGATTCATAAATGTACTTCGGTTCGGCATAGTCTAAAAGCTCAAAAAATTGGATGTGATGCTGTTTCTGTCGATGGTTTTGAGTGTGGTGGGCACCCCGGTGAAGATGATGTACCGAATATGATTTTATTGCCTTTAGCTGCCGATACCTTAGAAATTCCATTTGTTGCATCAGGTGGTATGGCTGATGGACGCTCACTTGCTGCCGCTTTAGCCATGGGGGCGGATGGTATTAATATGGGAACACGTTTTATTGCAACTCAAGAAGCGCCAGTACATGCAAATGTGAAACAGGCGATCCTGAATGCTACAGAAAGAGATACTCGTTTAATTATGCGCGCTTTGCGTAATACTGAGCGCGTTATGAATAATGCAGCTGTAGAAAAAATTGTAGCCAAAGAAAAAGCACTTGGTGACCAGATTAAATTTGAAGATATCATTGAAGAAGTTGCAGGTGTTTATCCTAAAGTGATGATCGATGGTGATGTCAATGCTGGGGCGTGGTCATGTGGTTTGGTTGCTAGTCTGATCCATGACATTCCGACATGTGATGAACTGGTCAACCGTATTGTAAAAGATGCAGAAGACATTATTCGTGGACGTTTATTCGGGCTTTTATAAACATCTATTTGAGTTCAGCTTTATCTCGATGATGAAAGACTGCTTTTAAAGATCAGCACAACACTATGAATTGTGCTGATTTTTAGCATCTGCAAGACAATAATATAGACACAGCAGGGCAAAAACTAAGCCCAAGATACATACACCTGTCCAGCCAAAATGTTTCCATGCATAGCTTCCACTCGTGGTCCCTAAAGCACCGCCAGCGAAATAACCTGTCATATAGATGGCATTGAAACGTGAACGCAATTGTTGGTTAAGCTTAAAGACAATACTCTGATTGGTGACATGAACAGCCGAGAGCGAAGCATAAAGGATAAGTAAGGCAATGATATAAAAGATAAAATGATAAGAAAGTAACAAAAACAATAGCCAACTTAAAATCAGACCAATACCACAACATATCGAAATTTTATGAATATAGCCTTGATCAATAAATTTACCTGAAAAATTGGCAACGAATGTCCCTAAAACACCGACAAACCCAAATAAGCCAATCGTAAAATCACTGAAAAAATAAGGCGCAGGGGCTAAGAGTAAAGACATGGTGGTAAAGGTTAAGCTTACACAGGCAAAGGTTAATCCACCAATATAGGTTCTGATTCTTAGGCGACGATTTTGAATAAAGATTTGCGGCAGTGAGTGAATTGTTTTGAGATAATTTTCAGATTTGGTTGGAGGAAATAAGCCAATATTACGGTACAAAATAATCGCAATGAGCAATAATAAAAAACCGCTGAGCAGATAAATAACATTCCAAGCAAAAAGCGTCGACATCATCCCTGATAATGAGCGTGCCAATAAGACACCCATCATTAACCCACTCAGTAAAAAACCAACAACACGACCACTATGTTGAATTGGAACCAGACTGGCAGCCAGTGGTAACAACAGTTGGGCTGAACTAGAAAATAACCCTGTAATGATGGTACCGAACATTAACAGATAAATATTGTGGGAAAAACCACTAATAATTAGCCCAATTGAGGCAAGCAGCATAAATATAAACAACAACTTACGCTTTTCGAGAATATCCCCTAAAGGCATTAAAAACAGCAGACCTACTGCATAGGTGATTTGCGCTAAAGTAGGCACCCATGCTGTGGTGGTATCTGCTAAATTTAAACTTAGACTAATGGAATGAATCAGTGGTTGGCTAAAATAATTCCCACCAGTACAGATGCCTGCTGCAACTGCCATTAAAATAATGGTTGGGGTATAGAGAGTGTTTTTCATCATGCCTATGGTTTGTCATTATGAAATCGGAACTTTTAATCCACACAACCATGTATCTGCTGATTTTAAGCATCTGATTTTAAACATGGTTGTTAAGGCGTTTCACTCAAAGCATCTTGAATGTTGTGCACCATATGGATTAAACGGGGTCCAATTTCACCTTCAAGTTTTTCAGGGTTTAAATGAAAACTTGGTGCACCGCAGTTAAACACATAAAGACCATGTTTGGAGCTGACTAAAGGTACAGCAACAGAGTTTACTTCTTTATGCCATTCACCTAAAGAAAGGCAATATCCGTAATCTTGATAATCTCGGAAAGCTCGTTCTAAAGAACGTTTAATTGCAGGCCAGTTTTCAGCATTTTTTTGTTTAAGCGCATCCAGTAAAAAATTACGCTCACGTTCAGGTGTAGCCGCCAAGCAAGCTCGACCCATGGAACTGCTGTGAATGGGTAGGGTTGAGCCGATGGGACGGCGCATATTTAAAGCGGTTTCGATCTGAACCACGTCGATATAGACCATGTTTAAACGGTCACGGGTTGCCATCGCAACAGGTGCTTGTACATATTGGCTCATTTCTTCCATATAGCGATGTGCAATATTACGGATAGAAATATTGGACAAGGCTGCATAGCCTAAAGATAAAACACCGATATCCAAGGTATATTTGGTGGAATTAGGTAGTTGTTTTAAATAGCCTAATGACACTAAGGTATTGGTTATCCGCGCAATGGTTGGTTTTGGTAAACCCGTCATTTTTGCCAGTTCTTGGTTACCCAAGACTTGATTGTTGGCAGAAAAACAACGTAATAGTTCTAAACCACGTGCTAAAGAAGCGATAAATTGTGGGTTATTTTCCCGATGAATATGTGAAATAGGATCAAGACGTATCTCATCAAAATTTATAGGTTGTTCAGTTTCTGAATTCTGAGACATTCAATACTCAAATATAATAAAGCAACAGTTTGGCTATTATATTTCGCTCTGCAAAATAAATCCATTCATCACTGCGCTGTTGTGATGAATGGATACTCGGGTAGTGATTAAACAGTCAATGCTATGACACGTTTTCAATCACCATAGCTAAGCCTTGTCCTACGCCGATACATAAGCTAACGACAGCATATTTCTTATTGCGGCGGATCAGCTCACGCGAAACTGTCAGTGCAAGACGTGCACCAGAAGCCCCAAGTGGGTGGCCAATGGCAATTGCACCACCATTTGGGTTGACACGCGGATCATTAAAATCAACATCTAAACCTTTTAAGCAAGATAATACTTGTGAAGCAAAAGCTTCATTGATTTCAATGATATCCATATCATCTAAAGTTAGCCCTGCACGTGCAACGGCTTTTTTGATTGCTTCGATTGGGCCAGCACCCATAATACGAGGTTCAATACCTGCTGCTGCTGCTGACAAGATTTTTGCCATTGGCTTTAAGCCATATTTTTGGCCTGCTGCTTCGGAACCGATGAGTAGTGCAGCAGCACCATCATTAATACCCGATGCATTTCCAGCAGTGACGACACCACCTTCAAATAATGGTTTTAATTTGGTTAAGGCTTCAACCGTTGAGCTTGGGCGAGGATGTTCATCTTCAGAAACCAGTTTTGGTGGTAACTTTTTGCCTTGAAAGACTTCAATTGGGGTAATTTCACCAGTAAAAAAGCCGTCTTGTTTGGCTGTTTGATACTTTGCTTGTGATTGGGCAGCAAATAAATCTGCCTGTTCACGGGTAATGCCAAACTCAACTGCGACATTGTCACCAGTTTCAGGCATTGAGTGACCACCGTATTGTGCAATCAGTTTTTTGTTTGGAAAGCGTGAGCCAATTGTGGTGTCGTAAATTTTGGCCTCACGGCTATAGGCAGTTTCAGCTTTACCCATCACAAATGGAGCACGTGACATGCTTTCTACACCACCTGCAATATACAAGTCGCCTTCGCCACAGGTAATGGCACGTGCAGAGTCAATCACAGCACCCAAACCACTTGCACATAAACGGTTTACAGTTTGGCCGGGAACAGTCACAGGTAAGCCCGCGATTAATAGGGCATTTCTGGCAACATTACGACTGTCTTCACCACCTTGGTTGGTATCGCCTAAAATAACATCTTCAATCGCTGCACCCGGAACCCCAGTTTTTTCAAGGAGCTTTTGCAAAACTGCCGCAGCTAAATCATCTGGACGTACTGAAGCAAGCTCACCTGCATGACGACCAATTGGGCTACGTAAACCATCATAAATATAGGCATTTAACATTGAGAAGTTCCTTTTCAAAATCCAGAATTAAAAGTAAGCGGTAAATTTAATGCGACACGACGTTGTAACCATGGGCTAGGGCGATAACGTGGGTCGTAGGTCAGTGTTGAGATACGATTGAGAATGAGTAAGATTTTTTGGCTACCGATATGATCACCCCATTCAATAGGGCCAAAGGGATAGCCTAAACCTAAACGGACTGCGGCATTGATATCATCGACACTGGCAATATTTTGTTGTGCAATATCACAACCTAAATTAATCACCATGGCTAAAACACGTTGTGCCACGAAGCCAATACTTTCAGCGATCATGCTGACCATAGCACCATCTAAATTAAACATAGAGTGGGCTGCTTGACGATACTTAGTGTTTGTCGCCAGTGACGGCATTAACGTTCTATGTTTGCTTATGCCATATAGCATATCTATGGCAACAGCTTGTTGTGGATTGACTTTTAAACGTGTCGCTGCTTGGGTGGTATCTTCACCGTAGCAAGCGAGTAAACATAAACTCTCAGGTAATGGTTCTAAACCTGTATCTAAGACAATATTTTGCTGGATTAAATAATCTTCCAGTTGTTGTTTATCTTCAGCAAAATCAGCTGCAATCCAAACTTTTGGATAGTCTGTTAAACGCTCAACAAACTGTGCGGGTTTTTCACCTGTTTTTGTGCCTGTTTCATAGTGGTAAAAGCCTTGATTAACTTTACGCCCAAGTTGTTTGGCTTCAAGCATTTGTTTGGTCAATGGATTGGGCTTGTAACGGGCTTCTTCATAGTATTGATGATAAATCGACTCCATTACAGGATGTGATACATCCAGTCCTGTTAAATCCATGAGTTCGAATGGTCCCATTCTAAAACCAACACCATCTCTTAAAATGCGGTCAATTTCACTGATGTCACAGACGTTTTCATTTAAGATTTTTAACGCTTCGGTGCCATAGGCGCGCCCCGCATGATTAATAATAAATCCTGGGGTATCTTTGGCAACAACAGGTCGATGACCAAATGCACGTGATAGCTCATTTAATGCATCTACAATACGTGGATCCGTTTTTAATCCTTGGATTACTTCCACAACTTTCATCAGTGGTACCGGATTAAAGAAATGGAAACCGACTACACGTTGTGGTTTTTTACAGTTTGCTGCAATGGCTGTGATTGAAAGCGATGAAGTATTTGAGGCTAAAATAGTGGTGTCTGAAACGATCTCTTCAAGTTGTTGCATCAACGCTTGTTTGATATCTAAACGCTCAATAATCGCTTCCACAATCAAGTCGCAGGCTTTTAAATCTTCAAGTTGCGCTGCAACGATCAAATGTTTGTTGGCATTTTCCGCCTGTTCAGCGCTGATTTTATTTTTATCGACCAGCTTTTGAAAAGTTGCTGCCAGCTTTTCTTTGGCCTGTAGCGCAGCACCTTCTTTGGTGTCATATAAATAGGTGGTATGACCTGATTGTGCGGCAATTTGAGCAATACCGCTGCCCATAATACCAACACCAATTACAGCCATGCTTTGAATATCATAAGTCATGTCGATCATCCTGATAACTGATCCAGATTAAACGAAAAATTAGAGACGGAAAAAATAGAAACGAAATAAACCAGTACAGTCTGGTGGGTTAACTCAGACATTGTTTATCACCATCAATCGGTAAAATTTGTCCAGAAATAGAGCAACCGCTTTCCGAGGCTAAAAATATACACAAATCGGCAATATGCTTTGGATTGACAAAATATTTGAGCGATTGATTTTTAAGTGCATTTTGCGTAACGGCATCCAAAGAAGTTTGAGCGACATCTGCACGCGCTTGTAACACCCGTTGAACACGTTCCCCATCCACTGCACCTGGAAGTATGGCATTGACTCGAATATTGTCTGCACCAAGTTCCATCGACAATGTTTTGGTAAAACCAATTAATCCCCATTTAGAGGTCGCGTAAGCCAAACGATATGGATAGCCCAAACGTCCAGCGATCGATGACATATTGATAATGACACCTGCTTCCGACTGTTTTAAAAAGGGGATAGCGAGTTGGGTGATAGCAAAGGTACTATTTAAATTAAGGTTTAATATCGCACTCCAATCGGCAAAACTCAATTCTTCTGCTGCGATGGTTGGGCCAGAAATCCCTGTATTATTGACCAGAACATCAATATGCCCCAGTTTGCTGATGGCATCACTAAACATAGATTTGATTTCATCATGGTTAGATAAATCACATGCATAAATATGTAGTGCAGGATAGGCCTTTTGGAATTGCGCTAAGCTTTCTGCATTGATATCACAAACGAAAACTTCATCGTGATGTGCTAAGAATGCTTCTGCAATACATCGTCCAATTCCTGAACCGCCTGCACTAATCAATACTTTTCTAGCCATTTCTATTCCATTGTTGTTATCGATTAAACTTATTTGCCTTGATATGATGGTTTACGCTTTTCAATAAATGCTTGAATGCCTTCATTTTTATCTTCGGTCGAAAACAACAATTGAAATGATTTACGCTCCAATGCCAAACCTGCATTTAATGGAACATCTTCGCTCATTAATGCAACTTCTTTGATTTGTTGTAAGGCAATGGGTGGCATTTTTGCCAGATTTTGCGCCATTTGAATAGCGGTTGAGATAGTCTGGTCATCTTCAGTAACTTGGGAAACCAGTCCAATGCTATATGCTTCTTCTGCTTTGACCATTACACCCGTCATGATCATACGCATCGCGTGGAATTTACCCACTGCACGGAAGAGACGTTGGGTTCCACCAGCGCCAGGCATTAAACCGACTTTAATTTCAGGTTGACCAAAAGTTGCGCCTTTACCCGCAATAATAATGTCGCTATGCATGGCAAGTTCACAACCGCCACCCAGTGCATAACCATTTACAGCAGCAATCACGGGTTTAGGGCATTGCGCAATTGCATTCCAATAACGTTCTGTATGACGTAGCAACATTTCTGTAGAGGTTGCGCTTGCCATTTCTTTTAAGTCTGCCCCTGCGGCAAAAACTTCTTCACCACCTGTAAGGACAATGGCATGGATCTGGTCATTAAAACTTAATTCGGTAAACACTTGAGCCAGTTGCTGACGTACCTGTGTATTTAAGGCATTTTTAGCCTCTGGACGATTAATTTTCACGATCGCTACTTTCTGAACAGAATAGTCAACTTCAATGAAACTGTTCCCTGTTATTTCACTCATTTTTTGATTCCTTGTTTCGCAGATCAAAACTATGTTTCTTTAATAATGCGTGTTTTGAAATTTATTTCAAGTAGTTTTTATTCCTCTTGACACTTTATCGTCAGCATATTTTTCTAAGTGATTGATATTTAATATTGGTAGATCGTAAAATTTCGCTTAATGAAATTAATTTTCAAAAAAGCTTGAAATTTGTGTTTTTAATCTCGTACTATGAAACACATTCGCAGTAAACAAGATTTAAAACAGGGTATCCATTATCCAGCTGGAATAGCTGATGGATGCAATGAAGCTACAAAAGAAGGGAGATCATAGATGATCCGTGATGAAGGAATGTTGCAACAGTTGCTCACAACAATTCGTGACTTTGTAAAAAATGAATTGATTCCACGTGAACATGAGGTTGCCGAGCAGGACAAAATTCCTGAGGATATCGTGCAACAAATGCGTGAATTAGGTTTGTTTGGGTTAACCATTCCAGAAGAATATGGTGGATTGGGAATTACCATGGAAGAGGAGGTGAATGTTGCATTTGAACTTGGACAAACTTCACCAGCATTCCGTTCACTGATTGGTACCAACAATGGTATTGGTTCAAGTGCGATTTTGATTGATGGCACAGAAGAACAAAAACAAAAATATCTTCCTCGTTATGCCAGCGGTGAAATTATTGGTTCATTTTGCTTAACCGAACCTGAGGCAGGTTCAGATGCCGCCTCTTTAAAAACCAATGCGGTCAAGGATGGTGATTTTTACGTTTTAAATGGTACCAAACGCTTTATTACCAATGCACCACATGCTGCTACTTTTACCGTGATGGCACGGACCAATCTTGATATTAAAGGTGCAAGTGGTATTTCTGCATTTTTAGTTGAAGCCAATACGCCTGGGATTAGTTTGGGAAAAATCGATCAAAAGATGGGACAAAAGGGTTCTCATACTTGTGATGTGATTTTTGAAAACTGCCGCGTTCCAGCATCAGCACTGATTGGTGGGATTGAAGGTATTGGTTTTAAAACAGCCATGAAGGTTTTAGATAAAGGTCGTTTACATATTGGTGCATATAGCGTCGGTGTGGCTGAACGGATGTTAAATGACGCACTTCACTATGCCATTGAGCGCAAACAATTTGGTCAGCCGATTGCTAATTTTCAATTGATCCAAGCCATGCTTGCAGACTCAAAAGCTGAGATTTACGCGGCCAAATGTATGGTGCTCGATGCTGCGCGTCGCCGTGATAATGGTGAAAACATTAGTACAGAAGCATCTTGTTCAAAAATGTTTGCCACTGAAATGTGTGGTCGGGTCGCAGATCGCTGCGTACAAATTCACGGTGGTGCTGGTTATATCAGTGAATATGCCATTGAACGTTTTTATCGTGATGTGCGTTTGTTCCGTTTATATGAAGGAACCACGCAAGTTCAACAATTGATTATCGCAAAAAACATGATTAGGGATGCTACAGCCTAATAACAATTAGATGCCATGAGGCAGGGGATGCCTCATATTCCTTCTGAGGATATGGACATGACAACGGAAACAGTTACACAAAATAATAGCGGTAATAATGGTGCTGGAGAGGTGATTCAGACACCCAAAAAGATTTGGATTACGGCCTTTATCTTTGCATTTTTTACTTTGCTTTGTGATGGCGCAGATTTGGGCTTTTTAGCGTTAAGTTTGACCAGTTTAAAGGCTGAGTTTCATCTGAGCGGTGTACAAGCAGGAACTTTGGGCAGTTTGACACTGTTAGGTTCCGCCGTGGGTGGTTTAGTCGGTGGATGGGCTTGTGATCGCTTTGGCCGAGTACGCGTGATTGTATTCTTTATTGCTTTTTCTTCTGTTCTGACCTGTGCATTGGGTTTTACGCATTCATATATGCAATTTGCGATTTTAAGAACAGTCGGTGCAATGGGCTTAGGCGCACTTTATATTGCCTGTAATATTTTAATGTCTGAAATGGTGCCGACCAAACATCGTTCTACAGTGTTGGCAACACTGATGACGGGCTATACCTTGGGGTCTTTACTTGCGACTTTATTGGCAGGTCATATTATTCCTGAACATGGCTGGCGTTTCCTATATTGGCTTGCAATTACCCCGATTATTTTATCAGTACTGATGCATTTTATCGTACCTGAGCCTGAGTCATGGAAAAAAGCACGCCAATTAAAAGTCATTGCAACGCCACAAAATGCACAGCCTGTTAAACGTCAGAATCCGTATTGGGAAATTTTGAAAGATAAGAAACATGGCACCATGTTTGTGCTGTGGATTTTGAGTACCGGTGCTTTGCAATTTGGTTATTACGGTGTGAGTAACTGGCTGCCGGCTTATTTGGAATCTGATCTAGGAATCAAGTTTAAAGAAATGGCGATGTATATGGTCGGCACTTTCTTAATCATGATGTTTGCCAAAATTATTGCTGGGATTATTGCGGATAAATTGGGTCGCCGCGCTGTATTTGCATTCGGCACAATTGGCACAGCTCTATTTATTCCCGTGATTGTTTACCTTAACACGCCTGCCAATATTTTATGGCTCATGCTGTTCTTTGGTTTTCTATACGGCATACCGTATGCAATCAATGCTACGTATATGACTGAAAGTTTTCCAACCTCAATTCGAGGCTCGGCGGTTGGCGGTGCGTATAACATCGGTAAAGTGCTTTCAATTTTCTCTCCATTAACCATCGGTTATTTATCACAACATGGTTCGATTGGTTTAGGACTGTTGGTGATGGCTGGGGCGTACTTTATATGCGGTGTAATTCCATTGTTATTTATTAAAGACCGACTATTTAACCCGCAAAAGGCAGAGTGACAATTTGACCTGTCACGTCAATTTAAGGATGAAAAGGGACAAGCGAAATGATAAATAAAATCACCAGTGACATTGAACCGATTTTAAAGGCAATTCCTGATGGTGCAACCATCATGACCAGTGGTTTTGGTGTGACAGGTCAGCCTGCGGAACTGATTGAAGCCTTGATCGATTTAGGTAAAAAAGAGCTGACCATTGTCAATAACAATGCTGCCTCTGGTGATCGTGGTTTGACCAAGCTGATCATTGCAGGTTGTGTCAGAAAAATGATCAGTTCATTTCCAAAGTCAGCGGGTTCGACCGTATTTCAAGACTTATATCGTGCAGGAAAGATTGAGTTAGAACTGGTTCCACAGGGCAACTTAGCCTGTCGTATTCAAGCGGCAGGTGCAGGTCTAGGTGCAATATTTACACCGACAGGCTATGGCACAAAAGTCGCAGAAGGCAAAGAAACCAGAACCATTAATGGTCGAAACTATGTACTTGAGTATCCGCTTGAAGCTGACTTTGCTTTGATTTATGCCGATCAAGCCGATCGTTGGGGGAATTTGACCTATCGTAAGGCAGCACGGAACTTTGGCCCGATTATGGCAAAAGCGGCAAAAACAACCATTGTTCAAGTGAATCATACGGTAGATCTAGGAAGCCTTGATCCTGAGTGCATTATCACACCTGGGATTTTTGTACAGCATGTTGTCAAAGTAGGAGATATCTAATGTCAGTTCAAAAACGTTCTCGTGAAGATATCGCTCAGTTGATTGCTCAGGATATTCCCGAAGGAGCTTATGTCAATTTAGGTATTGGTTTACCTACCAACGTTGCGAAGTATTTACCTCAAGACAAAGAAATCTTTCTACACTCAGAAAATGGGGTTTTGGCCTTTGGCCCGCCACCCAAAGCAGGTGAAGAAGATGAGGACTTGGTCAATGCTGGAAAGGAATTAGTCACTTTGCTGGATGGTGGTTGCTTTATGCATCATGGAGATTCCTTTGACATTATGCGTGGTGGGCATTTGGATATCTGTGTGATTGGTGCTTTTCAGGTCGCAGTGAATGGCGATTTAGCCAATTGGCATACTGGCAAAGCTGATGATGTTCCCGCTGTAGGTGGTGCAATGGATTTAGCGGTGGGTGCCAAGTCAATTTATGTCTATATGGAGCATGTCACCAAAAAGGGCGAAGCTAAAATTGTCGATGCATTGAGTTATCCCATTACAGGCGAGCAGTGTGTAGATCGTATTTATACCGATTTATGCATTATTGAATTAAAAGATCACAAAGCCTATGTCACTGAAATGGTTTCGGGACTAAGTTTTGATGAATTACAGGCAGTAACGGGCTGCCCGTTGATAGATGCACGAGACGCTTAGTTTATAAGCGTAGGAAAAAAAGCTTCTTTAAGGATTAAAAGATGAAAAAATTAATTTTAGCTACAGCTTGCGCTGTGGCTTCAGGGACTATTTTTGCAAATTCACCAGTGACAGCAGAACAACGGATTAATCTGTTAGAGACAGAGCTGCAAAAACTCAAAGCAGAACTGGAAGCTCAAAAGCTGTCACAAAATAATTTGCAGGTCAAACAAGCAAAAATTGAAGAAAATGTAGAAAAAAATAAAGCACTTGAAACCGCGAAACCAATTGCACCTTCGTGGGTGACTTGGACAGACAATGTTAAAGTCTATGGAATTGCCCGACTTGATGCTGCAGTTGATTTTAAGTCCTCACCAGATTCGGGAGGAAGAACCACCAATAGCATAAACCGTACTCCGTTTGAAAGTGACAAACGTTCCGATCATGCCCGCTCAGATGCCATGATCAATGCCAGTCGAATCGGGGTGTATTTCAACAGTCCAGATAAGGCTGTAACAGGAAATATTGAAGCCGATTTCTTTGACAGTGCCAACATGGGTACAGGCGATGGTAAATTCCGTATTCGTCATGCTTTCTTTACTTATAAAGATTGGACTTTCGGTCAAACATGGTCTTTGATGTCCAATATGGAAACACGTACAGAGTCCGTCGATTATACTCAGTTTATGGGAACCTCTTATACCCGTACACCTCAAGTGCGCTATGACTGGAAGATAAATGGCAAGAGTGATTTAAAAGTCGCATTGGAATACACTGGATCTCGGGTTTCAGCATTCCCGACATTGACAGGTCGATATACGGTAAAAGAAGGTGCCTTAACGGCTTTGGTTCAAGGTTTTGTCAATGAAAAATCAGTAGATGTTGCGAAAGATACGGTTAAAAAAGTCAGTTGGGGCGCGGGTGCTGGTTTAAAATACCAACTAAGCCCAGCGCAATCTGTACAGGCGAATTATCAATATATCGTGGGTGATCAAAAATTCATGCCATATACCACACAAACTGGCCTGACAAATGCAACCAGTTTAAATGCGGCAGGTGATTTTTCTTTAAATGCGCAAAAAACAGATTTAGAGATGAATAAACTCAATAGCTTAAATATTGGCTATTCATATAAATTTAATCCGCAATGGCGTGCAAATTTATCTGCATCAATTTTTGATTTTGATGATGATTCAGCCTATGCAAAACTCAATCCTGACGCAAATAAGCGCTTAACGGATTATGCAGCTAATCTGTTTTATTCACCGGCTGAGCAAATTGATATTGGTATGGAATATCATCAAGGTAAGCGTGAAGTGTTTGATGGAAGAACAGCAGATGTTTCCCGTATTAACTTTGTGTCGATGTACAAATTCTAAAATAAGGTGAGCTGCGCAATGGAAAAAATAGTTCAACCTGACACAACGCATATCTTGTCAAAAAGTTTTATTTTCATCATGGCAATGGCATGTGGGATTTGTGCGGGTTCGAACTATTATAACCAGCCTTTGATTTATTCTATTGCCGAGGCATTACAGGTCAATGCAGAGCAAGTCGCTTTAACAATTGTGATCGGCCAACTCTCTTATGCCGTTGGTCTGTTTATCTTGGTGCCGCTCGGTGATTTTTTTGAAAAGCGTAGCTATATTTGTTTGTTGATGTGCTGCACAGGTTTCGCCCAGATCGGACTTTCTTTAAGTCAAAGTTTGCCCGTATTGTATGGTTTTACCTTTTTAGCCACCTTCTTTTCGATTACGACACAAGTCTTGGTGCCATTTGCTGCTGGTTTGGCGAGCCCTCAAAAAAGCCCGCAAATTGTCGGAACACTGATGAGTGGCTTGTTTTTAGGCATTCTCTTGGCCAGATCAATCGCAGGCTTACTTTCGACCGTTTGGTCATGGCATGCGGTGTATTTACTCAGTGGTATGGTGATTTTAGCTTTTGCAGTAGTGATGTGGCTTAAATTACCCGTTGCTCGAAAATCTCATCAATTAACAGTGCTGCAAATTTATCGTTCATTGTTTACATTGGCCGTTGATCAGCCACATTTAATCCGCCGCGGTCTGGCAGGTGGGATCGGCTTCGGTATATTGGCGTTGATCTTTACCACCATGACTTTTATTCTTGCCAATGCGCCTTATCATTTCAATGATTTCCAAATTGGTTTATTTGGCATAGTTGGTTTGGCGGGTGTGTTTGCAACCCCTTGGGCGGGAAAACAAATTGCCAAAGGATTGGAAAATAAAGTTGCACTGATTTGTATGTGGTTATTGGTACTGGCATGGATTCCACTGTTTTTTGCCCAACAGTCTTTGCTGGCTTATGCAGGAGGTGTGATTTTGGCTTATTTTGGTTTATCGGCCTTTCATGTACTTAACCAAAATCTGGTCTATCGAATTTCAGCACAAGCACGTTCTCGAATTAATTCTATTTATATGACATTGTATTTTGGTGGTGCTGCGTTGGGTTCTTTGGTTGCGGTCTACACGTGGAAACATTGGGGATGGAGTGTCTGTGTGGCTGTGGGTTTAGCCATGGCAATTCTAAGTTTTATAATTGACCGAATAGATTTTTATGTCATGAAGAAAACAGTGATAAAAGACTAAGCCGTAAAAGGGCTTAGTCTTTTTATTATTTTCGTATGATCATCAGTGTTGCCGTCGCAAACGCATAAATTTTGCCATTTTCATCCACAATTTTACCTTCTGTGGTAATGATATTACGTCCAGCATTAATCAGTTCAGCTTGTGCGTAGTAGGCGGTATCGATCTGCATTGGGCGAATCATTTTCACATTGAGATCAATCGTGCCATAACCCATACCATGTTCCAGCAAGGTATGTGCTGCACTTCCCGTTGCAGTATCTAAAGCAGTCGCACAAAAACCGCCATGGATTGTTCCTTGTATATTTCGATGCGCTTGACTTGGCGTAACCTTATACGTCGCTTTGCCTTTAGAAACTTCGATTAACTGCATAGGAATGGTTTGCGCCATGGGCGACGCTGAAATTTCACCATTTTTTAAAGCAGTTAAGAATTCAAGACCTGTGTATTGAGGGTTATCCATAAATCATCCTTGGAGTGTTAAGCGATCTAATTACCATACTATAAAATTTAATTTTACGAAATAATATTTCGCTATACAAAATTATTTTTTAATCAAATATTATACTTGAATTTTTATTTATTTAAATATTATTGTTCAAATACAGCTTGTTGTGTCGATTTGTCATATTTTTGGTGGTATTTTTGAATAAATTTATCTAATGAAAATGAAAATAAATTTTGCAATAAGAAATTTATTTGATATTTTTAAGCAATCGTAAAATAAAATTGTCATCCAAGGGAAATCATCTCTATCTGCATCATCGGCAGAAGAACTGAAAGGGAAACACTATGCCTTTATACAAAGCACCACTGCGTGATATGCAATTTGTATTGCATGAAATGCTGCAAACAGAAGAAAACTACCAAAAACTACCCAAATATCAGGAAACGGTCAGTCGTGAATTGATCAATCAATATTTAGATGCCGCAGCAGACTTTTGTGAAAATGAGCTTGCACCCATCAATCAAAATGGTGATCAGGAAGGTTGTCATTTAAATCAGGGTGTTGTTACAACCCCAGCGGGATTTAAACAGGCTTATCATAAATATACTGAATTGGGTTTTACCTCACTGACGGCGGATCCTGAATATGGCGGTCAAGGTCTACCCACATTATTGCGTATTGCAATCTCAGAAATGCTGTGTGGTTCTAACTGGGCTTGGGCAATGTATCCAGGCTTATCGCATGGTGCAATGCGCACCATTGAACATCATGGCACAGCAGAACAGAAGCAACAATTTTTAAGCAAACTGATTAGTGGCGTGTGGACAGGGACAATGTGTCTAACTGAGTCACATGCCGGTTCAGATTTAGGTTTGATCCGCACCAAGGCCGAACCAAACCCAGATGGAAGTTATGCAATAACTGGCGAAAAAATCTTCATTTCTGCTGGTGAACATGATCTGTCAGAAAATATTATTCATATTGTTTTAGCCCGATTACCACAAGCACCAGCGGGGACCAAAGGGATTTCACTGTTTATCGTGCCTAAATTTAACCTCGATGATGCAGGTGATTGCCAAGATCGCAATAAGGTTATCTGTAGTGCGATTGAACACAAGATGGGGATTCATGGCAATGCAACCTGTGTTTTAAATTTTGATGGGGCCAAAGGCTATTTAATTGGTCCTGAAAACCGTGGGTTAAATTGTATGTTTACCTTTATGAACACAGCACGTATTGGAACAGCTGTACAAGGGTTGGCGGCTTCGGAGATTTCATTTCAAGGTGCATTGAGTTATGCCAAAGAACGTTTGGCGATGCGTGCTTTATCAGGCGCAAAATATCCAGATAAAAATGCTGATCCGATTATTGTGCATCCAGCTGTGCGTTCGATGTTAATGACGCAAAAAGCCTTTTCTGAAGGTGGTCGCGCATTGGCGTATTTTCTGGCTCAGCATGTTGATATTGTTGAAACATCCAATGATCCTGAACAACAGAAAATCTCAGATGAATTGTTGGCATTTTTAACCCCGATTGCCAAAGCTTTTTTAACTGAATCAGGCAATGAAGCTGCAAAACACGGCGTACAAATTTTTGGTGGGCATGGATTTATTGTTGAACATGGCATGGAGCAAATTGTTCGTGATGCCCGTATCTCAACCTTGTATGAGGGAACCACAGAGATTCAGTCTTTAGATTTGCTGGCACGTAAGGTGCTCAAGTCGGATGGCAAACTATTAAAAAATATGACTGATTTAATAGAACAGTTTATTACAGCCAATCAATCAAATACCGTATTGGCAGCTTATCTGGAAAAACTGATGGAACTCAAGCAACAGTGGTTATCAATCACAGACAGTGTTGCCAAAAAAGCACAGCAAAACCCAGAAGAAATTGGCGCTGTTTCAGTTGATTATCTGTATTTCTCTAGCTATGTCGTGTTTGCTTATCTTTGGGCACGTATGGCGCAAGTAGCAGATGAAAAGTTAAGCCAAGCAACGCAGGACGAAAAATTTTATCAGGCTAAATTAACCACAGCGAAATTTTTCTTTCAAAAATTATTACACCGTACCCAAAGTCATGCGGCTGCTATTGCATCAGGTGCTGAAGCGGTAATGGAATTAGAACAAGATGACTTTGCTTTTTAAGCAGGGTCAGGCTGTTTTTTATTTAAATGAGTAAAAATAAATGGATTTTCAACATATTTTGATTCGGCAGGAAAATCGGGTGGGCTATTTAACCTTAAACCGTCCCGAGGTGCTCAATAGTTTTAATGAGCAAATGCATCGTGAAATTGCTGCAATTTTAGACCTGTGGGCGGTTTCTACTGAGATTAAAGCCATTGTAATCTCTGGTTCAGGCAAGGGCTTCTGTGCGGGTCAGGATTTAAGAGCCAGAAACAAAGAGGTGATAAGCGCAGCTGATTATGATGCAGGTGCTGCCTTAGAAAAATTTTATAATCCGTTAGTCGTTAAAATTTTCAATATGGCTAAACCTGTTGTGGCTGCGGTCAATGGCGTAGCGGCTGGTGCTGGTGCGAATTTGGCTTTGGCTTGCGATATTGTTGTGGCCAAACAATCTGCTGCTTTTATACAGTCTTTTTGCAAAGTCGGTTTAATCCCAGATGCAGGTGGGACGTGGAATTTGCCACATCTGGTGGGGCTTGCCCGAGCCAAAGGTTTGACCATGTTCGGGGATAAGTTATCTGCCCAAAAAGCCTTGAGTTGGGGGCTTATTTGGGAGGTCTATGAAGATGATGCTTTTGATCAGGGCGTGATTGAATTGGCGGAACGTTTGGCAGAGCAACCAAGCAGTTCGATTTCGCTAATTAAAAAGGCATTAAATACTGCCTCGCAAAATACTTTGGCTGAACAGTTACAGTTGGAACGAGAGTTACAGCGTATTGCTGGACAATCAGACAATTATAAAGAGGGCATTGCGGCTTTTATCGAAAAAAGGAAAGCTAATTTTACTTGATCAAATCTATGCCTAATCATGTTTAACCAGTAAAAGTTAACTCAAAAAGCACTCTCTTTGGAGAGTGCTTTACAATAAGTAATCACTAGTTTTGATCGTTGTTTACATGATGGTTTTTAACCTTAGCAAGCTAAATAGAGCTTTTATTTTTTATATATGAAGTAAGTTGCGAGAAGAGAAGGAATACCAAAATTAAGTAAAAATATTAAGAATTCTTCTTTAACTCCATATCCTGCTTGTATGCCCATATACATATTCCAGCTCATTGCTACAAACCAAATCAAGATGAACAGAATAAAAAATAATGTTGGACTAAAGCGACCACGTAATATTCGACTTATAAAAAGAATTGCAAGGAGTAGCATTATACCGATGAGAATCGTATAGAAAGTTCGCATATTGGGTCACCATTTGAATTAGAGATTATTTATATTTTCATTCATCATATCGAAGTTGCTTTACCACATTTGTTTTAACTTTATTTTATTGTTGAGCATAATACTTCCCTTATTTGGGCGACTTAATGATTAAAGTAGCGAATAAGACAAGGATAACTGTTTTTAGTAGAACAATAATGATATGAAACTTGGCATGTCTATTCGAATTTTCGAACAATCTAAAAGCTAATGGGCATTTTTGATATAGTTCAAAAATGAGCAACAACGTCCAGTCTGAAATTGTTGCTTGGGGTGCTTTGAAATGTTGATTCAATTTTGGAGCGGGAAGGTCAATGATCCTGATTCCCTTGGCTAAATTTTTGAAGACTAAATTCTCCAGATGAAAATTCTGGAGAATCAATGAAGCTCACTTTTGTAAAATCCCATTTAAGGTAAATCTAATTCTTTACGCATCTTTAAAGATCGAAGTAATGCCTGATCACGAAGTAATTGAAGATTCTTATCGCCTAGTTTTTTAACAAACTGCTGAGTTTCTTCATTCAGCATCTCAATTTTTTCTTCAGACAAGGTATAAGGGTGCATATCAGCCCACCATTCAGACATCGGTTCACCTAAATGATGCATAGCAGCTTTAAATCCATGTTGATTGGCCAACTGCATATTTAAATAAGGACCAAATATTGCCCAACGTAATCCGGGGCCATTGGTGATGGCGATATCAATATCTTCTGCGCTACATACACCTTCAGAAACCAGATAAAACGCTTCTCTCCAAATTGCAGACTGCAAACGATTGGCAACATGGCCTTTGACTTCTTTCTGAATTAAAATCGGTTTTTTCCCCAATAATCTATAAAATTCAAAAGCATCATGGATATAGTTGGCTTGGGTTTTTTCTCCACCAATAATCTCAACCAAGGGTAATAAGTGTGGCGGATTAAAAGGATGACCCAGTACGATTCTTTCAGGATATAGACAATCATGTTGAATATCTGAGATTTTTAAGCCAGATGAACTTGAGGCGATAATGCTATCTTTGGGGCAATTTTGAGTAAGCTGTGCATATAAGTCTTTTTTTAGATCAATCCGCTCAGGACCATTTTCTTGAATAAAATCGGCATCTTTTACCGCATCTGCTAGATTTTGATAAAAAGTAAGATTTTTTAAAGTGTCTGAAACATAATGATCAGAAGAGGTGGTTTGCTCTTCAACCAATTCAAACAAATCAAGTAAATAGGTTTGAACTCTATTTTTTAAATTTAATTCTGCATCAGCTGCGGGATCAAAAGCACTCACCTGAAATCCTTTACTTAAATAGAATGCTGCCCAACTTGCACCAATAACACCAGTACCGATAATGGCAACTTTATTTATGGGTTTCATATATTCATTTTCCTTGAATAAGCTGAGAACGTTGGATTGTCTCGTTATGACACATGACAAAGTGAGCCTTTCACTTTGATAAAAACTAAAGATAGAAAAACTAAAAAACAGTAGGGGAGGATTTCCCCTACAAATGAATATGTATTACATCTGGTTAGATGATTTACATAGAGACAAATTCATGATCATTGCAATCATCAACTGTATTATTGAGCGGTATAACCACCATCCATAACCACTGCCTGACCCGTCACGCCCGCCGCTTTTTCACTCGCCAAGAAAACGGCATAATCTGCAATTTCTTCAACATTGAGTAAGCGTTTTTGTGGCACCATGGCTAAAATGACATCTTCAAGTGCACTTGTTTCGCTGACATTGCGAGTTTTGGCTAAATCTTTAATTTGACCACGTACCAAAGGTGTGTCGACATAACCAGGACATAACGCATTGACCGTGATTCCATCACGAGCAGATTCTAACGCTGCAACTTTAGTTAAACCAATCACCCCATGTTTGGCACTGTTATAACCCGCTTTTCCAGCAAAGCCGATTAAACCATTGATCGAAGCCATATTGATAATACGACCATAGTTTTGTGCCTTCATGATTGGAAATGCATGTTTGATTCCAATAAAAGAACCCACCAGCATGACATTTAGTAGTTTTTGATAAATGGCAGTTGGAAACTCTTCGATGGCAGCAACATGCTGAAAACCAGCATTATTGATCAAAATATCCAAACGACCAAAGGTGCTATGTGCTAGACCAATAGCAGCAGCATAAGCCTCTTCATCTGAAACATCACAAGGTGCAGATAAGGCTTCAAATCCATCAGTTGTTAAGGCTAAAACTGCTTCATTACATTTGTCCGCATTCATATCCGAAATCACCACTTTTGCACCTTCAAGGGCAAATTTTTTGGCAATTTCAAGACCAATACCACTTGCTGAACCTGTGATAAATGCAACTTTATCTTTGAGAAGTTGACTCATTATTGACTCCCTGTGTTCATTTTGAAGATAAACTTAGACGATACCAAACCATGTAAATGCGGCAATTGCGACAAATACTGCAACTGTTTTAATGATGGTAATGGCAAAAATGTCTTTATAAGATTGTTTATGTGTAAGACCAGTGACTGCAAGTAGGGTAATTACTGCACCGTTATGCGGTAAGGTATCCATACCACCAGATGCCATTGCAACAATACGATGCATGACTTCAGCAGGAATGCCCATTGCTGCAATAGCTGTATTGTATTGGTCAGCCATGGCACTGAGGGCAATACTCATACCGCCAGATGCTGAACCTGTAATCCCTGCCAGAACGGTTGTGGTGACTGCACCATTGACCAATGGATTGGTAAATGTATGCCCCAAAGCATGACTGATTACGGCAAAACCCGGTAAAGCGGCAATGATTGCACCAAAACCATACTCAGATGCAGTGTTCATCACAGCGAGTAGAGAACCACCTATACTTGCATTTACACCTTCTTTAAAGCTGGTTGAAACACGACGATAATCGAACATAATCGCAGTGATAATCCCAACGATTAAAGCCAAACCAACTGCCCAAATCGCTGACGTTTTTGCGACATCGACAGTGTAGTTTGCCAGTCCGAGTGCATTAAAATCAAAGCCATTTGGATACCATGTTTTAATTGCTGTAGATAAATATTTATTCATCACGGCAACTAAAATTAAAGGAACAAATGCCATGAATTGACGTAGACCAGAACCATTATCTTGTTGCTGAGATTGATTTTCGAATTGTTGAAGTTCAGCTTCTGTTAAAGTAATACCAGATGCAAAGCCATCTCCATTGCGAGCAGCAACACGACGACGCCATTCCAGATAAGTTAAACCAACACCTAAAACAAAGATTGCACCGATAATCCCTAAAAATGGCGCTGCATAAATATTGGTTCCAAAAAATGTAGTTGGAATAACGTTTTGAATCTGAGGCGTACCCGGTAAGGCATCCATGGTAAAGGAGAAAGCACCCAGTGCAATCGTGCCAGGAATCAAACGTTTAGGGATATTTGCTTGTCTAAATAATTGGTTTGCAAAAGGATAGACTGCAAAAACCACGACAAATAAACTGACGCCGCTATAGGTTAAAATTGCCCCTAGCAGAACAACGGTAAGCATTGCATTTTTAGAGCCAATTAATTTAACAATCGTTTTGGCAATGGATTCAGCAATACCAGACATTTCAACAACTTTACCAAAAATCGCACCCAGCAAAAACACCAAGAAATAATCTTTAATAAAGCCCACCATTTTTGGCATAAACACACCAGAATAAAATGGTAAAACGTTGGCAGGGTTAATCAGCAAGACGGCCAATAAGGCACAAATCGGTGCCATGAGAATTACAGAAAATCCTCTGTAGGCTGTGTACATCAACAAGCCAAGAGAAAGTAAAATTATACCCAGTTCCCACATATTTTTACTCCGTCCTTAAAGAATATATGTCAAAACCCACCTTGTTTTTATTTCAAATCACGACAAGGCTATCTCAATCATAAAAATGCATTAGTGAGTGAAACCAATAAAAATGGATATCTAGAGAAATTAATATTGATCAATAAATTTAGCTTTTATAAATCGTCCAGACTTATAAATTGGAATATCCATTTCCAAATGATGGATAAAACTATAATCCAAATTATTCGAGGCATTGTTTGAAAATATTTATGAGTCAATATGGAAAACTAATGAATAGAAACAAGTTTCATGAGGTTTTTGCGCAATAGGTCATAGATAAGCAAAAGAAAAAAGCCAAATTGGTAATGCTGATTAATGAGTGTGTGTTGAGCGTTTTAATTTTTATTTACAGCAGTGGCTTTATTGACAAGTATGTTGCTTGAAATACGTCGTATATCGATTTTGCCTTGATTTAAATGCATAGACATATTTTTTACAGATCACACAAATTAAAAACTTTCATTAAGGCATCAATCTGAGCAAAAGTGAGATCAGCTAGCATGGATTAATATCTTATTCTATAAGCAAATCGATAGCTCAAATGACTCATTTTAGGATCAAAACTCGCTTGGTTTAGCGTATTATAGCGCTATAAATCAGTTAGGTTGCCGTATGACACTCAAACAGTTAAAAGCTTTTTTAGTTCTTGCTCGGACATTGAATTATGCCAATGCCGCCAATGAACTTTGCCTAAGTCAATCTGCTTTAAGCTTAAGTATCAAAAGTTTAGAGGATGAGTTGGGTGGCAAGCTGTTTAAGCGCAATACCCGCCGTGTGGATCTTACTGCTGAGGGAAATTCGTTGATTCCATTTGCTAAAAAACTTTTGGCAAATTGGGAAGACATGGAAAGAGATGTCAAACAGCGTTTTAAATTACATCGTGGCACATTGAATATCGCCTCAATGCCTTTCGCTACACATGCCGTTTTACCTGCTGTACTGCATGAATTTAATAAAAATCATCCCAATATCAATTTTTCAATCCATGATATTCCCAATGAAAAAATTATTGAAAAAGTCCAAGAGGGCATTTTTGAAATTGGGATTTGCTTTGAACCGCAACACAATGATCAATTAATTTTTAAGCCATTTTTCAATGAAGATTTTTTAGCACTACTTCCCAAGGATCATGAGTTGGCGCAGCGTAAAAGTGTGACATGGCGTGAGCTGTATGCTTATCCTTTTATCACTTTACAGAAACCTTCGATCATTCGACACGTGGTGGAAGAGAAATGTTCACAAAATAATATGATCTTAGATTTAAAACTTGAGTGTCATCAGATTAGTTCATTGTCGCATTTTGTGGCTTTTGGTATGGGGGTCAGTGCGATTCCACGTCATTTTCAAAATTATATCGATAAAGAAAATAATGTCTTGGTTGAAATTGAAGAGGGCAATGTCAATCTTTCGGTTGGGATCATTTATAAAAAAGATTTTGAACTTTCTAATATTTCTTCGCAATTTATTGAAACGATATTGGCACATCAGTTTTAAAAAGAATGTTAGCCCATCATAAAGTCCACTATTTCAGGATAAAATCAGATTAATGAGTTTTACTCATTAGACATTTGAAAGAATCAATTTCTAAAATAATTTGCTCGATGTTAATAATAATAATTCTAAAGGACATAGAGTTAAAACGATGAACAAAGTTGTCGCGAATGCACATGAAGCTTTGGCTGATGTGGTTGCAAACAACCAGACTTTTGCAGTGGGTGGTTTTGGATTATGTGGTATTCCAGAAGCATTGATTGATGCCTTAAAAGAAATTGGTGTAACGGGTCTAACTTGTATTTCTAACAATGCAGGTGTGGATGATTTTGGTCTAGGCAAGCTTTTACAAACCAAACAAATTAAAAAAATGATTTCATCCTATGTCGGTGAAAACAAAGAATTTGAACGTCAATATTTAAATGGTGAACTTGAAGTTGAGTTGACACCTCAAGGCACCTTGGCTGAAAAATTACGTGCAGGTGGTGCTGGCATTCCAGCGTTCTTTACCCAAACAGGTGTTGGGACATTGATTGCCGAAGGCAAAGAAGTCCGCGAATTTGATGGTAAAGATTACATACTCGAACAAGCATTGGTTGCAGATATTGCTTTGGTAAAAGCCTATAAGGCAGATAAAGCCGGCAACTTAATTTTTCGTAAGACTGCACGAAACTTTAACCCAGAGTGTGCAATGGCTGGCAAATTGACCATTGTCGAAGTTGAAGAAATTGTTGAAATTGGTGAGTTAGATCCAGATTCAATTCATTTACCGGGAATTTATGTAAGTCGTATTGTTTTAAATACGCAGCCTGAAAAACGAATTGAACAATTGACATTGAAGACGGAGATTTAATCATGGCTTGGACGCGTAATGAAATGGCTGAACGTGCAGCGCAAGAGCTTGAAGATGGCTTTTATGTCAATCTAGGCATTGGCTTACCTACCTTGGTTGCAAACTATATTCCTGACAATATCAATGTCTGGCTTCAATCTGAAAATGGCTTATTGGGGATTGATGAATTTCCAACACAAGCTACTGTCGATGCAGATTTAATTAATGCGGGTAAACAAACCGTAACTGCACGTAAGGGCGCTGCGTTTTTCTCTAGTGCTGAATCTTTTGCCATGATTCGTGGTGGTAAGGTGAATATTGCCATTTTAGGATCAATGGAGGTTTCCGAAAAGGGAGATTTAGCCAACTGGATGATCCCTGGGAAAAAAGTAAAAGGCATGGGCGGTGCAATGGATTTGGTTGCAGGTGTTCAAAAAGTCGTGGTGTTGATGGAACACTGTGCTAAAGATGGTAGTCCTAAAATTGTCGCTGAATGCTCATTACCGCTTACGGGTAGACTGGTCGTAAACCGTATAATTACGGATCTAGGGGTGATGGATATCACTCCCCAAGGTGTTGAGTTGATTGAATTGGCTAAAGATGTGAGCCTAGAACAAATTCAGGCGGCAACTGGGGTAGAACTGATCACCTCAAATTTCGCTGTGGCTTGATTGTGACAAAGCAAGCTTAAAATTATAATTTAACCAGCCAAGTTTAAATGCTAAGTCGCTTTGGCGGCTTAGACATGTTATCAATGGATATGCTATTTTCAAAAATACCCGCTTCAAAAGTATACGCATTTAAAATACAAGGTGAACTCGAATGGAAAAGATTGTCATCGTCGCTGCTCGTCGTACTGCAATGGGAAGTTTTCAAGGCAGTCTTGCAAGTTTATCTGCACCGGATTTGGGTGCAGTCGTCATTGAAAAAGTTGTTGAACAAGCCAATGTGCCTGTTGCTGATATTGATGAAGTAATTATGGGCTGTGTATTACCTGCGGGTTTAAAACAAGGTCCAGCACGTCAAGCGATGCGAAAAGCGGGTTTACCAGATCATGTTGGCGCAACCACAATCAATAAAGTCTGTGGTTCTGGGATGAAAGCTGCAATGCAAGCCAGCGATGCCATTAAAGCAGGAAGTGCCAAAATTATTGTCGTCGGTGGTATGGAGTCTATGACCAATGCACCGTATTTATTACCTAAAGCACGTTCAGGTTATCGGATGGGGCATGGTCAAGTGATTGATCATATGTTCCTTGATGGTTTGGAAGATGCGGGTACGGGGCGTGCAATGGGAAGTTTTGCACAGGAAATGGCGGATAAAAAGGGCTATAGCCGTGAGCAAATGGATGAGTTTGCAATTCGCTCACTGACACGTGCAAAAAAAGCGATTGCAGAAGGTTATTTTAAAGACGAAATCACGCCTGTTAAAGTGGCGTTACGTCAGGGTGAGATCACTGTAGATGTGGACGAAAATCCTGAAAATGCCAAGATTGATAAAATCCCAAGCTTAAAACCTGCATTTGCTAAAGACGGTACGATTACTGCTGCAAACTCTAGTTCAATCAGTGATGGTGCATCTGCACTACTGATCACGTCGGCGTCAGAAGCACAAAAGCGTGGTTTAACTGTATTGGCCGAAATCAAAGGCTATACAACCAATTCCCAGCATCCTGAAGAGTTTACCATTGCACCTGTGGGAGCGATTGAAAAACTACTGAAAAATGTTGGTTGGTCCGTAGACGATGTTGATCTTTGGGAAATTAACGAAGCTTTTGCCATGGTCACTATGGCTGCAATTGATGCATTTAAACTTGATCCTGAAAAAGTCAATATTAATGGTGGCGCTTGCGCACTTGGTCATCCACTGGGTTCATCAGGTTCACGAATCATTGTGACCTTGATCCATGCTTTAAAACGCTTAGGTAAAACCAAAGGGATCGCAACACTTTGTATTGGTGGTGGTGAAGCAACAGCACTTGCAGTTGAATTAAGCGCGTAATTTATTGTTTATCGTGATAAATAGTTAAATAGTTTGTGATTCAAAATTAAAAAAGCCGGTCGTTTCAATACTGCCGGCTTTTTGCTGTTCTTTGTCATGTGAGTTTATGTATAGTCAACTTATCAAAAAATCAAACCCAAGAAATGAATATTTTTAATTAAATCAATTATATGACGAGATAAATTGTTTGATTATAAAAAGTTTACAATGCCCCACCTTATATTCAAAGTTTAAATACCTTTACGTAGGCGATGCCTGACTTTTCGTAGAGGATGCCAAACCTTGCGCTGCAAACAAAGCAGTGCTTTGTTTTTGCTCATGTTGGGCGGGGGGGACGTCCTGTACCCCCGTATTCCCACACACAAGGGGCGACATCCATGTCACCCCACGGTAGGACAACCATTTATGATTCAAAAGCACAAGGCTTTATTATCAAATCTTACCATTTATGACTATAAGTCACTTTCAATGTTGCACCTGACGCCAGCAGATGGCTGGTGTTATTACTGGTACGGAGAAGTTGGCTGTATAAAGGATAGTATTTACGGTTAAACATATTTTCTAAGCCAATCGTAACGGTATCTTTTTTGTTTAGGGCAAAACTACTGATTAAATCTGCAGTGGTATATGACTTCACATCATAACGACCAAAACTGTTGACACCGTTTAAGCGATAATCTTCTGAAGCAAAATATGTCGCTTGTAAACGATTTGTCCATGTGTCTGTTGGGCTATAAGAAATGTATCCTGTTACTTTTAAAGGTGGAATACGGTAACCCGTCATGTCTTGTTCTTTATTGGTGTTCTGTGGGGTTTCACGGCCTTTCATCCATGTAACACTTCCTCCAGTTCCCCATACTTTTGCATCATCAAGATAATCAAGAGTCGCTTCTACACCAGTCACTTTTTCTTTGGTACGTGTCAGTATCAAGCCATTGTTAAAGGATTGAACACCACCCAGATCTGAAGTTGACTGGAACACCGCTAAGCTTGAACTAAAATTATTAAAATGACCGTTCCAACCGAGCTCGTAATTATCCACCTTAACCGGTTCAAGGAATGAGGATGCTAAGTTAAATCCTGCTGTTGCATTACGGATTACAACCCCTACATCGGGCAATTGGAAACCTTGATTAAAAGATGCGTAAATCGAGTGCTGATCTGTTGGCTTAAAGGTGACATTGGCATTATATAACCATGCATCCGCCGTTACTTTACCACCCTTAACAGTATAAGGATTTGGTTTACCTAGTTGTGATAGTGGAACAAAGCTATCAATTTTTGCATAACTGTCTTCATAACGCGTACCAACTTCAGCAGACCATTGCTCATTGAAATTATGCTTTAATTGCGCAAAACCGCCGATGCTTTGGGTGGTTAATTCGGGTAAATAGATCAGTTTTCCATTTTTAACAAATTCTAAGCCACCAGATTGGTCATAAATTTTAGGATCAAACGTGTCTAGAGGCATTTCGCTTTTTTCACGACTAAAATCGCCACCCCAAACAATTGACGTATCACCTAAAAATTCTAGTGGAGTGTTTACGGTTAGGCGACTGCCAAGTACATTATTATTTTGATAAACCTGATCGACTTGCCCACCACGGGTACTGACTTGACGCGCATCAAATGGCGAGAAGCGAGTAAAAAAGTCTCGGTAATAGATTTGCGCGTCAACTTTGCTGCCAAATAAATCTTTATTGTTATAGGTTAAATTGTAGATTTGATTTTCATTTTTATTCTGGTCTTTTAATTTAAGCCCTTTGATTGCTTTCGCAGGTACGCTACCTGCAGGAAGTTTTGCTACACTTGGGTCAGAGGCATAGTCAGAGTCTTGTTCAGCGTTATAGTAATTTGCTGCAAATTGTAGATATTGGTTATCATCAATGTGATAGCCAAGTTTACCGCCTACGCTATATGCATCCGCATCAAATAAATCACCTTGACTTGGTTCTGGTGCAACACGATCGCCTCGGGCATCGTATGGACTACCAATACGTTGATAGCCAAAATCAAATGCATAGTCAAAGTTATTTAAGCTTCCAGAAAAATATTGATGAATATCTCCACTTAAAGCATCTGTACGAAAGTTGGTCAAACCGCTTTGTAGCCCAATCACAGTTTTTGCAGTCGGTTCTCCGCCCGCTGCTTTGGTGGTGATTGAAATCGTTCCGCCAGCAGCACCACTTCCATAAATCGCATTACTGCCACGAATGACTTCTATCCCCGTAATACTTTGAGGGTCGATTGATGAAAGACCTCTTGATGTATCACGTGTCAAATTCATAGGTACGCCGTCAACCAAGATCAAGGCATTACGTCCGCGTAAAGTTTGCCCATAATCGGTAATTGTACGACTTGAGTCTGATAAACCAGGCACAACTTTGGCTAAAACAGTGGCAATATTTCCAGAAGACGCATTTTTTAGAAATTCAATTTGTTTTTCATCTAATTTGGTCACTTGTTTTGCAGAAGAGGAGAATTCATCTGAGCGTGATGCGCTGACAGTAATTGTTGGAAGCACCGCAGCTTTGTTTTCTGTATCTGTAGCCTCTGTGGGTGAAATAGCAAAAGAGGATTGTGATAAAAAGATGAACCCACCAATTGATATAAGTGGAATGATTTTTTTTACATCAGACTTCTTATTAAAAATTTTGTTGCTTTTCATCTTGTTTCCTTTTATCTCACCCTGAGATTGCTTTAAATTGACGAAAGTATAATTGAGAATGATTGTAATTCACAGTAACAAATAAACAAACAATAAAACATTTGTATTCAGCTTAAATTTTTATTGAGTGGAATAGCTGATACACCACTCAAGGTTTAGAGACCTATACAATTTCTTTATATGAATCAATATGAAGCTGATGTGCCCGACGGGTAATACTGCGATCATCACCGAGCACAAAAAGTTTTACAGACTGGTGTTTCCACAACGCAATATCTTCAGGCTGGCGCGGAATTGCGCAGAAATATTTACCCTGTTGTTGAGTTTTGCTATATATCTCTTGGATCTTTGCTTGAACTTGCGGATGGCGCGTTTCCCAAGGAACGCCCATAGACTGAGAAAGATCTGCCGCACCTTCAAGAATAATATCGATCCCATCAATAGCTAAAATTTCATCGATATTTGCTACACCAGCTAAACTTTCAATCATTGCGACTACAACTGTTTCTTTGTGTGCGTGTTGCACAAAATCAGTTAAGCTCTGCATGCCATAGCGATTTAACCGAGTTGAATTTAAGCCCCTTTGTCCTAGGGGCATGTAGTGGCAATAATTCACAGCTTCTTGGGCTTGTTGTGCATTTTCTATACGTGGCAATACAATTCCAGTCACGCCAGCATCGAGTAAAGGTAAGATCAAGTGATTGGCGGTTAAGGGGACTCGAACCAATACATCAAGCTGCATGGCTCTAGCGGCTAAAATCATGCTTTCAACTTGGGATGAACTAAATAAAGTATGTTCCAAGTCAATAATAATAAAGTCATAGCCAGCCAGCCCCAATTGCTCCACATGAATTGGCGAGGCAATAGAACAGAATATGCCATACAGTGACTCACCATTTTCCATGCGTTTTTTAAAGGGAACTGAAGTTTTATTCATATTCAATTTCCTTAATTAAACTCAACGGATTTGGGGTGGTTTGTACTCTTAATCGGATTTCTGGTAGGAAGCGACGACTTGCAAGTTGTTCAATATCGATAGTGTCATCTGTAAAGTTAAACAATTCATATCTTTGTGCAAATTCTGGATGCTTTTCTTTATGTTGATTGATGATCGATCTTAACATTGTCCAAAATTTGATTTCATCAAAATCATAATGCGTGTTTAAAAATATGGCCAATTCCGCTAGATTGACAAACCAAAGTGCATCTTGGGTAAAATCTCTTAACTCATTTGCTGCGTGTGTTTCTAAAAAAGAATTCGGGTTAATTTTGGCATGTTCTTTAGGCGCGTCTTGTAAATCGGGTAATAGCTCTGGATTTCTTAACAAATGACGACTAAAGCGAATACCATCATGGAAATCTTTTAGAGCAGCTTTAACAGGTAGACCATCTTTGTGAATTAACACCATATTTTGTGCATGAGATTCCAATGCTAAGCCGTGACACCATAAAATATGCATAATTGGCAGATAGGCATTTTTTAATAACTTCTCTAACCAAAACTCGATCCCGTATTGTTTGATCCAGTGGTCTATCAGCGGTTTTTGGTCAGTATCAAGTTGCATCAGACCTGTAACCGGAGTTGCTGATTCACCTTCATTGAGATAATGATAAATACTTTCACGCCAAATACAGGCTAGTGCGCCATATTGAATAGGTAAGGCGATCAGCTGATTGATAGAAAGTCCAGCAATCTCTCTTAAAATAACGGGTTTACGTTGTTTTTCCAAAATATGGTCTTGCTCAACGATTTTATACAGCCAGTCACTCATTTTTGCAGCATTTTGCACAGTATGTGGTGCTAAAACACGAGAGGTCGACGTGTTAACTAAATTCATCGCTAATTTCAGTGATAACGCTGAAATATCTGTGATGTTTGATAATGTTCGGATTGATTGTTGCGGTAAATAAGTAGGCCCAGAGATTTTCAATGGAATGATCAATTGGTTGCCGATTGCATCTTGATAATACAATTCAATAATTTTATCCCATTGCCAAGGATGAATGGGGCTAAGAATATAATCATTGAAATCAACTTGATGCGCTGTCAATTCCTCACGGATTGAGTGAAGGTCTTTGTCTGAAAAATGCTGTTTATACAGTTGATTTAAGTTGATCGTTTCACTCAAAACCAATTTGCATAAGCTTTTATGAGTAGCAGCCCATTGAACAGAGAATCCTTGTGATAATTCAGGTGAGTATTTTTGATTTTCCTTAAGATCAAAGCCTATTCTAGATTTAAAACTTGGATGATAGAGATGTGCGTTGTTTATACGGGCTTCTTGCTCAATATATGACAGTGTTCTTAATGGTTGGTTGGGTGATAGACCGAGTGTTTGTGCATGTTTGACATAGGTAAGATTAAGCTCATCATTAAAGCTTTGCCATTTGATTGGATCAGCATCAATAATATGTTTTAAATCAGCCAATAATGCTTTTAGATTTGGACTGCTTGATGACTTTTGAACGGCATCATAACGGACTAAACTCGATGGATTTAATTTAATTCGGTTAAAACTAAAATGTTGTTTAGCGTCGCAGCTATAAAAAAGATCATCTGAAATAAAGAATTTAATTTGCCCATTTGATTTTTCGTAGTTAAAGGCATTTTCAAAGATTAAGGCTTCTAATAATTGCCCGATGACACGTCTTTCCGCTTGGACTTTATAATCAATTTGTTGCGTAGGTTGAAGTGGGGTCAGTGTTTGAGCGCCTCTGTATTTATAAATCGGATTTTCAATATCAATCCAAATCGGGTTACCACCACTGTGATATAAGGTGTTCATCATATTTGCCTTAATAGGTAAAGTGAGCGAGTTAAGCAAAAGGTTGCAGTAGTGCTGTGCTTTATCTGAGAAGTTTTCATCAATCAGGGTTTGTCTGGTGGTTTGCCAAAGTTCACTTTCTTCAATAATACTTACTCTTGATATCGCACTAATTAGATGCGCAATATGATTGATGACTAAATAATATTGCAGAAAAATCCATGCATCCTTTTGAGAAAACCAAACAGTGCTATCTTCAGAGACTGAGGAATGATCATTGAGCATCTCAGAAACCACACTAATCCCTTCCATATCACGAATAATCAGTCGAGCAGGGAAGCCTTGTTTAAATTCCATCAAACTGTTTTGCATATGGGCTTCAACACTAATCCCTTTATTTGCAAACAATTCAATCAGTGGAACCAAGGAAACTTGAATATATTGTTTCCACCAATCAGCAAGAAAGGCTTTTGAGTGACTATTTGGAAGTCCTTGGGCTTGTGCCGCCTGATCAATAAACGCCATTAATGGGATCTGATGATGCTCATTTTCTTCGACTAAACCACCTAGCATCCGAGTATTTTCAAGCGTTTCCATAGCTAATCCTGCGCGATATATAATGCCAAAAGAACTTTCTAACTCAGGGATTTTGACAGTTTTGGCTGTAAGCTCTGGAAGAATGAGCATATTTTTATAGTGTTGATTGATCTGATGCTTAAGAATGATTTTACTGGCATCAATCGCTCTTTCCATTTCATCCATAGGGTTGTTACGAATAAAACTAGTAATACGCACATCAATGGAGAGTTTTAAAAAGATATTAGATTGCGGTAACCAAACGGTTCGTACTGAAGATGTAGGCCAAACGGTTTGTCCTAAAGCACCTAAATATCGAACCTCATGATTTTCTAAATAGCGTTTTAAGGAAGGATGTAGGAGTAAAAAGTTTGCTTGCCACGGATGTGTAGGCAAAAGTTCATAATTTTCGAAGTCATCTTTAAGGCGGTGTCGCGCATGCTTCAAAACGTCTTCTTCAATCAGTTGATCAACATTGTTATCGCTGACAAGTTTTTGGATTAAGGATGAATGCACTGCGAAGTAGTGTAACTGAAACGTCGCGCCTAGCTCTGGGCTATACTTTTTCATATCCTCTTTAGAAAAGCCTAGATTGGCTTTTGAGGTCACATGAAATGGATGTCCATATAACATGCCTTGTTCAGCAGATTGAAAACTAGAGGCCAGTTTAGGCTTTATTTGATCTACGCTGTTTTCTAAAAAGAATTTGGTATTTTCGATACTGTTTGCGATTTCTGCATAGAGATTTTGATTTTGCTTTTTATCTTTAAATCGCTGATTTAACTTTAACTCATCGGTTATCATTTTAACCAACACTTTAGGGTCAGTCAGACTTGTGACAGTCTTATCCTCAGTATTGAATACACAAAAAGAGCGCTGGTAACGATGATAACCTGTGCTTGAGAAATGCTGTATCGCACCATAGATGACTGAGTTAGATGCAGTAAATGGGTATGAAAAATAGGGTGAATTATTTGCGTCATGTATTGCTAAAGGTGAATCCTGTTCTGAGAGAATATGCTGTTCGAGTTGAACTTGAAGTTCACGAAAAAAAGTATTCAAGTATTGTTCAAAAAGCTTGTAAGACCATGCATCGGTGGTAATGATCGGGTTCATTCTTGTACCTCTTCTAAAATTGTATTGGTTAAAAATTTGTTTAAAGTCACGATTAATCCAGCACCAATAAAAAATAATGCAGTGCAAATTAACGCGGCAGTGATATTGAAAAATGAGTATGTGAGGGTGACCGCAATCGGCCCAAACAGTTGACCGAGAACAAAGGCACTATTTGAAATACCAATCACTTTTCCTTGATTTCTTGCATCTGTTTTTAAAGAAATCGTATGAAAAATAGAGGGAATAAGCGCAGCGAAACAGAAACCTTGTATGAGTCTTAAGAGCAGCACTAACCAAATATTAGTGGTCCATGTCAAAGCTAGAACCGTGATTCCACAGAGCAGTGTTGCACTGACAAAATTATGAAATGAATCGCCTCTCGCATCGTTACGTTTCCCCCAATAGGTTGCAGCAAAAAATGCAGCGCCCCATGAAAGTGCGTGGATTGTTCCTGTTAAACTCGCAATAGATAAGGGGGTAGTTATATTTCGACTGATTTCACTGATATATAAGATAAAACAGGACACTAAACCGAACCCGCCAGCTTGGACAAAGGTTCCCGCACTGAGCCAAGAAAAAATTGTTCGATCAAAGGATTGCAGTGTTGATGGTTTTTTATCGGGTTCAGTGACAGATGTCTGTACAGGTTGGCTCAATAAAATGGCAGCAACTAAGATTAAAACCATGACAATATATGCTGTGGCATTGAGTAAGGTTTCAACTTTCCAATGGTCCATAAATATGCCCCCGAGTACTGGACCACATAGACAGGCCAGTGCGACACTGCTTTGGAGCTGTCCAAAAGCAAGACCTCTTTGTCGCTCGCTAGACAAGTAAGAGGTATAGGTATAAAGAATCACGGATAGACCGCAAAATCCTAATAGAATACGGGCAAAAATAAACACAAATAGATGCTGTGCTCCCGCCATTAAAAGTATAGAAATGCAGAAACCAGCCAAGGAAAGTAACAGTGCTTTTTTATGCCCAAATGTATCTGATAGATGACCAATAAGGGGGGCTGTAAATAGACTCCCTAGAGCTGGTGCTGACAGCGCTATACCTGCCCAAATGGCGGGTGCTGCCATTTGCGCCGTCAATTTTTCCATATATAGCGGCATGATCGGTATTAAGACCATCAAGCCAAAAGTCGAAAAAAATTGACACAGTAAAATAATCAAATGATCTAGGCGAGAGGAACGCATGATTTAGATATCCATGGTCTCATAGCAAGATTGGAATAAAGCATGGTAGGGATTTGACGTCATACCAATTTTACTTGGCATCCCTGTTGAATCACCTTGTTGGGCTAATAACGGGTTGAGTAATTGTTTGAATGGCCAATGGCTACTTTCAAAAACATATTTTTGAATACAGTTTTTCGATTGTTCAGAAATCGTGGCAGTTTCTATAAAGTTGACAATAATCGCTTGGATCATTTCCCAGAAATCAATTTCAGTATGATCGGTATATTTCAATGTTGCTAATGCGATAGGGTATAGATTGATTTGTATCCCGAGGGTTATAAAATAATTAAATAAATCCTCATTTTTATTAAAAATAAGATTGTTTGGCGTACTGGTATCAATTTTATAGACTGGCGGAACAAAACCACTGTCCTGAATCGCAGGGGTGCATATTCTTAAGGTGTCATGGTCACGCAGAATAAAGCATTTAAATTGATTGTCTTGGTAACATACAAGGGTGTTTTGACCATGACACTCAGGCATAACACCAAAAGACCACAGTGTGAGAAAAGTGTGAATAAAATGGGTACTCAAATCTTTAAGTAAGTTCCATTTGTCACCTGTTATACCTAAAGCTTCCCATGGATCAATATAAGGGCAACTTAAAGCAGACATGCTAATTGGTGCTATATTTTTTTCTTGGCAAAAATGAGGTAAATGCCTCACTTGACAGCCGATAACACCTAAATTTTGTACCAGCGGTTCTTGTTTTCCCAAGACCCACCAATGGGTTTCATTGCTTAAAAAGAGCTGATGTTTTAATGATGGTGTTTTGTCGATGACATCATTGAGAAAATCATATGCCGCATGACCGTTGGCTAAATATCGAGCAGGCATAGAGCGAATAGCACCCAAAGTTTTGGCATTGGTCGAGAGCTTTAAGTGCTGATTTGAATTTAAGTGATTGATTAAAGTTCGTAGCGAGGATGTTGGGCAACCAATTGCAGTTGTGAGGCCGAGGTCAATCCCTAGATATTTGTTTTCTTGAAATGTTAAATAGTCATGCTGTGTTTTAAGTACAGGTATTGCAAGGTATTCATTTGAGAGAGCCTGCATTTTTTCAATAATAAGATTTTTTTCCTCAGCAGGGAGAGCCAGTTCATCATGTGGAATGGATTCCATATTATTTATGACATCTGTTTTTTTAAATGCCCACCAATACACTTCAATTTCTTTTTGAGTAATGAGTGGACTGAGATCACCTTTCGCATGTGCAAATGGATGAAATGCACGGTCAGCGACAAGCGAAAGTTGTTCACTCATTATGAGTGGCGAAGAAAAAGAAAGTGCGGATTGTAAGATTTGAGGAATTTTTTCAGCAGTAACTAAATTATCATGCCAATACGTAATGGCCTTTTGGTGGTTGATTGATGGCCACCATGAGGATTGAGTTAAATAATTGAAAACGTCAGCAATCGCGATCTCAGTGGTCTGTTGACTCAACGTGTTATGAAGTAAAACTTCTGCTTTTGTGATATAGAAAGGATTTACACTATTTACTTTTAAGCAGTTGAAATATAGTTCCAACTCACTACTCAGATGTATTACAAGATAAGGCTTTTTATAGACAATATGGTTTCTGAACTCAACATAATTTTCCATATAGAGCGCATCTATAGTTTTCTGAAGTTGTGTTGTGTAAATCCGATCTAACATGTGCATTGTTCCTATAATTATAAAAGTGGCAAAACTGTGCCAATATTTTGTTTTTGTGCAGCATTGAAAAACCATTTCGCACAAACAATATCGTCGATCGCCATACCCATTGGGTTGAGTAAAATGATTTCATCATCATTTTCACGGCCATTTTTATGCCCAATAATGATGTCACCTAGTTCAGCATGTAGTTTTTCACGGCTAAATAAACCTTCTTCAACCAGCACATTGATGACTTTCTTTTCTCTATTGGATTGATCCCAGTCATCCACAATCACTTTGTCAACTTTGAGGAAAACTTCTGGTTCAATATCCATTATTGAGATATTTGAAACGAAGCAACCTTTTTTAAGCCATTCAAACGGGATATAGGGTTTGTCGGATACTGTGCAAGTGATTAAGACATCTGCCTGTTGGATCGCTGACTTGGCAGTTTCATGAATTTCGATTTGAAGATTTGGATATTCGCCAATAAATAATGCTTTAAGTTTTTCTGCTGCTTCAGGGTTTAGATCAAATAAATGTATTTTTTTAACTTGTGGATATTGTTCTAAGACCGTTTTGATTTGCATTTGGGCAATCGGACCACAACCAATCACGCTGATATCTGAGAAGTCTTTTTTGGCGAGATATTGAATTGATACACCAGTAATTGCCGCTGTTCTCATCGCACTAATTAAACTGCCTTCCATGATTGCCACGGGGTAATTTGTTTCAGCGTCATTTAAAACAATTAAGGCACTGGCACGAGGAATATTAAATTTCTTAGGATTATGTTGGCGAGAACCAATCCATTTGATCCCTGCTATAGGATCATTTCCAGCCAAATAACACGGCATGGCAATAATTCGGTCTGCAATATGGTCCGCACCTTGCCAACGTAAATAGGGTTTTAAGGGTTGTACAAACTGTTTATTTGCGTGAAGTGTGAGGCCTTCAGTAATTGCTTCGATAAACGAATTACTGTGATTTGCACCAAGATGGAGTAAATCTGATTGACTAAGGTAACGAAGGCTAGCCAAATTACTCATAAATATTTCCTAAAAAGTGGAGTTAAACAACGGATTGCAAAGTAAAATTTTCTTGATTGAGATGATTTTTATTGAAATGTCTTCTCTTGATCATTTCGAACCATTCTTCGTCATAAACTAAATCTAAATAACGATCGCCTCTATCTGCTAAAAGGGTTAAAACGCATGACCCAGACGGGATGGTCGGGATAAGTTTTTTTATTGCTGAAATAGATGAGCCGCTAGATCCACCCGCAAAAATGCCTTCATGTTCGAGGAGTTCTCGGCAACCTAAAGCTGACTCATAATCATCAACATAGATGACATCATCTATTTCATCTGGGGAGAGTAGGGCTGGAACGGTACTTGCACCGATACCCGGAATTTCACGTGGACCTGAGTGACCACCAAAGAGAACAGAACCGACGATATCGACTGCAATAACTTTTAAATGCGGGAATTTTTCTTTTAAGCGACGAGATACGCCCATGATTGTTCCAGAAGTACTTGCACCAACAACCAAGTAATCAATACTGCGATCGATTTGATTTATGATCTCTTCCGCTTCACCATAATAGTGACTTTTCCAATTGTTGGGATTTGCATATTGGTTGATCCAAACAGCATTGGGCAACTGGCGGCAAAGTCGTTGTACTGTATCGATTCTTGTTTTTAAATAACCGCCGTTTTGATCTTTTTCAGAGACCATTTCGATATTGGCTTTATAGAGCTTCAACATTTGTAAATTGGCTGAAGCAATTTTGGGGTCAATCACGGCAGTGAATTTTAGGCCGTAAATTTTGCATGCCATTGCAAGTGCAATTGCTAGATTTCCTGATGAACTTTCAACAATGTGGCTATCTTTATGAATGAGGCCAGATTTAAGCCCTTCTTGTAACATATACAATGCAGGTCGATCTTTGATACTTCCACCTGGATTGAGTAACTCCATTTTTGCGACAACGGTGATGGATTGATCGGTAAACATCCTTGAGAGTCTGATTAAAGGAGTTTTACCTATGCAATCGAGAATATTGTTATGGATCATCGTTAGAATTCTCTGGTTTTATCTGTTGCAAATGATAATCATTATTGGTTTTGTTATTATTAAAATTTACGTGAAATTTGTTGTGTTTTGTAATTTTATTGAAGAGTAAACTAAGAGAGTAATTAATGATATTTTTATAAGATATTGATAAATATAGTTTATATGTAATTATTGAATTAAATTATAGTGAAATTAGATGACCATTTGATTAAAATTGTTAATCAATCACTAGAAAAAATTTATAAAGCAGATGGCTATCACATTTATTTTTATTAAAGAGAATCACCGCTAAAAAAATCTTAGAAACCTCAAATGAATCAGAACTGAAATTATAAAAAATATAATAAATCAATAATTTAAGATTTTTTATGCTGTGTTTTTCATGGGCTGTTGGAATTGGTCATTAGAATATTATGTTTTACATCATTAATGCTAATGATTATTATTAGCACTAAAATTCAGGCCTACAACTGAGGAAACAGGATGCGCCTTTCCCAATTCAGCTTATGTGTTTTATCTATTGCAATCAGTAGTCAGTTATATGCACAGGATGAAACCTCGAATAATCAGACACCAGTTAGCAATGCTCAACAACAGGAATCTGTCCAGAAATTGCCACAGATCGTTATTACAGCAACACGATCAGAAAAAAGCATTGCAGATATTGCAGGGACTGTACAGAACATTAGCGGAGCAGAGGTACAAAAACAGGCTGGGGCAGGGCGAAAAGTAGCAGATGTTCTTGCTCAACTGGTTCCTTCACTGGCGCCGTCTAGTGGTACTGGAAGTAATTATGGCCAGACCATGCGAGGCAGAACGGTACTGGTGATGATTGATGGTGTATCTCAGACGGGATCGCGTGATCCTGCGCGCCAATTGAATAGTATTAGTCCGGGGATGATTGAAAGGATTGAGGTTATTTCTGGGGCAACCAGTATTTATGGTTCTGGCGCAACGGGTGGGATTATTAATATCATTACCAAACGTGCTGATAAATCGAAACCACTGAGTTTTGAGACGAAATTAGGGATAACCTCTGCTGATAATTTCCGAGGAGATGGCCTGGCTTATGAAGCGGGTCAGAGCGTTTCTTTCAGCAATGATAAAATGGACGGTTTTCTTGGTGCGAACTATACCAGCCGAGGATCATTATTTGATGCGAATGGGGATCGAATCGCAACTGAACCCAATCAGACCAGCCGTAATGATACAGATACACTAGACATAAATGGGCGCCTGAATTTTAATTTGACTGACACACAAAGCTTGAGTTTTGGTGCGCAGTATTATAAGGATAAGCAGGATACTCGTTATCTACCTGATTATGGACCGAACTATACCATTGCTAAAGGGCCACAGTCTGAACGAGCAATCAAGGGGCTGGAATTAAGTAATCAGCCATTTACGGATCGTTATGCCTTTAATACCCAATATCAAAATCAGGATGTATGGGGGCAGACGGTAAATTTGGAAGCCTATTATAGAAATGAAAAAGGACGTTTTTTCCCAGTTTATGCTGGTGGCGCGACGGTAAATCAATCGCAATATACGGTTGATGTGGCAGGAATGCGGTCTACAGTTCAGTCTGATTTTAAGCTTGCAGCGCGTGATCTTAATCTGACCTATGGTCTGGATTATGACCGGGAAAAAGATACTCAGCATTATGACGTATTGTCTGTCAGCAATAACGGTATGGTTTACAAGGATACTGGTAGAAGATTGGATGCTGGTCCAGATACTGTCATTCAAAATATCGGTGCTTTTTTACAGGCAGATTATCAATTAACGGATCGCTTTAATCTACAAGCGGGAACGCGCTATCAATATATTAAGGCAGATACAGACGCTTATACACCTTCTAGACAAACACAAAGCGTAGCGAGTGATTCAACAAATGCTGACAAGTTTTTGTTTAATTTAGGCGCAGTTTATAAACTTACTGATAATCAGCAATTATTTGCCAATTTCTCTCAAGGATTTAGTTATCCAGATGTATTACGGATGTTGCGTGATGTCTCAATTCTGACCGTTTCAACTGCGAATATAGAACCACTAACCGTCAATAGTTATGAACTGGGTTGGCGTCTGCAAGATGATCAAAAACTTGATTTAGGAATTACTGGCTTTTATAACACATCTGATAAAGTCATTCAGTTCAATGCGGACCGTTCTGTCAATATTGCTGATACTGATCAGCGTGTTTACGGTGCAGAAATGACTGCGGCATATCCAATTCTGGATGATTTTAAAATTGGTGGTACGTTGGCTTACACCCGTGGACAATATAAGGATGCGGCTGGTAATTGGCGTGAGTTAAATGCTTATCAGGTATCTCCAACTAAGGGAACTATTTTTGGTGAGTGGAATAGTGATGATGGTTATGGATTCCGTGTACAGATGCTTGCTGTAAAAGGAACTGACAAAGCCTTTGAAGACGATAAGGTTGCGGTGAACAGTGATAAGGTGGTTCCAAACCGTGCTGCAAAAATAAAGGGTTATGCGATTATGGATACCCTAGTGAATTTTCCTGCGTATAAGGGGCGGGTGGATTTTGGAATTTATAACGTGTGGAATAAAGACTATCGCACAGTGTATAGCCAGCAGTCAGAAATTACCTTTTCCCCAGTGTCTAGTATGCGGGCACAAGGGCGGACCTTTGGTTTGAGTTATACTTTTAATTATTAATTAATGTTAGCTAAAAGCTGGTGCTGAGTGTTTAATTCTCACTTATCACCAGCTTTTTTATTATTTATATAAAACAAATTCTTAACCAAAGATAAGTATCAAGTGTCGTCAAAATTTAAAACAATAGAATGGATAAGCTATTTAGCGGATTTTTTAGCCATGTTTGTAGAGGTCTATTCTATTTGAGTCGTCGTTGCACAATTTAAAATGAATAAAAATTCAATGAGTACATGTTGTATCGCCCTAATTTTGGTTCAAAGCTGTTTAGTTTCCCCATACTGTTTAAAACGCATTATGTGAATTGACCGAATCGAAATAAAGATAATCAAACATCAGCTCAGTGTGATAATCGTGTTTTAAGCAGGGGCGTATTTTTAAATAAATATTTGATAAAACAATGAGAAATTTTTATCTTTTATATGAGTTATAATAAAAATAGATGCATTTTTGCTTAAATATTAACCGCAAGATAGACTAGTCTGTATAGACAAAGCCCTAAATTTTTTAGTACAATTGATCACAATTTAGAATTAAATAATAACGCATGTCTAACAATATTTACGCTGCTTTGGAGCAGCTTGGCTTATCAGCACAAAAACGTGCGATTCACGTACAATTTTCTAATTCGGCGTTGAGCCAGCAAGTGTTCATACAACGCATTGATGGAACACATCAAATCAATGAGGGTGTTCGGCTCCAACTCATCTGTCTTGCAACGTCAGCAACTATCCCTTTAAAAAGCTTTATTGGAACTCAAGCTGCAATTGATATCGTCACAGATAAATCCGAATTAACCCGTATTTCAGGGATTGTGACCCAAGCCGATATTGGCGCATCTGATGGTTCTCTTACTATCTATCGTTTGACTGTAGAAGACCCAACAGCACTTTGGAAACATCGTAGAAACTCTCGAGTATTTATGAATAAGTCGGTTGTGGATGTGATCCAGACCGTGTTCCAAGAATGGGCACAACGCAGCCCGCTGTTTGCTTCAAGTCTGAGTTTAGATAAGAGTGGACTGAGCAAAGACTATGATGTGCGTCCATTCATTATGCAGGCATCTGAAAGTGACTTTGACTTCCTGACCCGTTTGATGAGAAGTGAAGGGATTAACTGGCTGATCGATGAAGCACAACTTAAAGTGTCGAGTCCAACAGAACAAATCCAAGCACAAAAGCTTCGTTTAATTGATGATAATTCGCAATTTAGTGCCTTAGAACGCCGCAATATTCGCTTCCATAGAAGCAGCGCTGTAGAAAAAACTGATTCAATCACCAATTTTATTGGTCAGCGTTCCATTCAACCGACTTCGGTGCATATCCAGCGTTGGCAAGCCGATGTATTGGATATTGATGAAGGTGCTGGCAGTGTCCAAAGTAAACACAGCCATAGTGAAAATTATGACAATGCCAGTTTAGCTTTAGAACAAGCATGGCACTTTAGTCCTGCATGGATTCAAGACCTTAATGGTGAAGATGGTGCAACGCCATCGGGCAACAGTCAGATTGAAAAGTTTAATCAAAACCTCAGTAACTACTACGATTCACAAGCCAAACAATTTACAGCAACGTCAACTGTGCGCGATGCACATGTTGGTTATTGGTTTGAACTGAATGAACACCCTGAGATAGATCAACACTCAGGTGCAGACAAAGAATTTTTAATCACGGCTAAAAGCTTTTATAACCAAAATAACTTACCTAAAGATCTCACCGATCAAGTCACCGCTTTAGTCCAACAAAGCAATTGGCAAACAAGTCAAATCACCAGCAACACGAGTGATGAACGTCAAGCCAGTAATTTAACCATTCAACGTCGTAATATCAGCACGGTTCCAGCCTATAACCCATTACAACACCGACCGATTGCATCAGCACAACGGGCCAAAGTGGTGGGGCCAAGTGGAGAAGAAATCCATGTCGATGAATGGGGGCGTATTAAAGTTCGCTTCCTGTTTAGCCGTAATGAAGACAATACCCATGATGGCGGTGCGGGTTCCAATGACAATGACACAGATTCAGCGTGGGTCGATGTCCTGACCCCATGGGCAGGTGAAGGCTATGGGGCGCGATTCTTACCGAGAATCGGTGAAATTGTTGTGATTGATTTCTTTGATGGCAACATTGACCGTCCATTTGTGGTTGGGCGCATCCATGAAGCGCAACGCCATCCAAGCAAGTTTGATGACAAAGGCAAACTGCCTGACACCAAGAAACTGGCAGGAATAAAAAGTCGAGAGTATCAAGGTAGTGGCTACAATCAACTAAGGTTTGACGATACTACTGGCCAAATCAGCAGCCAGTTACAAAGTAGTCATGCCGCCAGCCAACTCAACTTGGGCAAATTAAGTCATCCCAAAGACAAAGCGGAAAGTGAAGATCGTGGTGAAGGCTTTGAGCTGAGAACAGACCAATGGGGAGCAGTTCGGGCAGGGCAAGGCTTACTACTTTCAACCTATAAACAAGACCAAGCCAAAGGTGATCACCTTGATTCAGAGCTTGCCAAAAAGCAACTTGAGGGTAGTCAGACCAACAGTAAAGCTTTAAGTGATATCGCCAAGAATCAAAAGACGGATGAAATAGAATCGATTGAGCAACTCAAAGCTTTTGCCGAAGAAATTGAAAAAGATGTTGCCAAGTATAAAAAAGCCATCATGTTACTCAGTTCTGTTGATGGGATTGCCTTAAGTACCCCTGAAGATATCCATCTTTCAGCCACAGGCATCATTAACCAAACTGCGGGCGATAGTATTAACCTCAGTACCCAAAAGAATCTTTTGGGACAAGCTTTAGGCAAAGTGAGCCTATTTGCTGCACAAGGTGGTATTAAAGCCATTGCCGCGCAAAGTAAAGTTGAAATTCAAGCACAGTCAGATGCTTTAGATGTATTTGCCAAACTGGGGATTACCATCTCATCTACAGAAGATCGGATAGAAATCAGTAGTCCAAAAGAAGTGTTGATTACTGGTGGTTCATCACAGATTGCCCTAAATGGCTCAGGGATTTTCCCCAAAACAGGTGGGAAATTTGAGGTGAATGCAGGGCAGCACACATTTAAGCCGGGTGCCAGTGTGAGTAAATCAGCACAACTGCCGCCATCGAATCCGCTCAAAGGCGCACTCGACTTATTAAAAAGCTATGGTGGGCAAGACTTCTTTAAACAAACCGGCTTTAAAGTGATTGACTCATTTGGCAAGCAAGTGTCTGGCAAGCTGGATGGCAATGGCTTTGCCCAAGTGACAGGTATTGCACCTGGCCCTGCCAAAGTTGAATTTGAAACGGATCCACGGAGTGCATGGGATAAAGCAAGTCATTTTAACCGTGATTATACTTGGTCAGAAGAAGTGGTCGGTGGTGCCACAAGCTTTGCACAAAATGCTTTAAATTCAGTGGGACAAAATATGATGTCTCAACTCAAAAACAATTTATTCTCTTTGAATGCTGACTCATTGAAAGATATGGGCAAAAACGCTTTAAAAGACTTAGGCACACAAAGCTTGGGACAATTTAAAGAACAATTTACTCAAAGTGCATTAGGTTCAGTGTCTTCAGCATTGAATTTAAATTTATCTCCGTCACAGATGATGAACGTGGGCCAGATGATTGCTAATCCAAGTCAATCCCTACAAAACATTAAAGATCAAGGCATCGATTTCTTTAAAGACCAAGCCTCTGCATTGTTTGCTCAACAGACCAGCGGTTTAGTTTCTAATTTAACTGCTGGAACAGGATTTGGGTCGTCACTGGGTCAAGGTTTTGTTGCAGAATCATTTGGCGCTGCTCAAAATGGGTTAGATGCCCCAGTGAAAGTGGTAGATGATTTTATTAAAAAAGATGAATATTTCTCTCGCTTCTTAACCTATAGCATTACCACTCGAAAAGGCGATGCATCAGTACCCACGATCCCGCAAAATATTCCTCAACAAGTCAGTCAGCCTGTGCCAATTTTGACTCAACAGACTCCACAAGCGACAGCACCTGTCGAAGTGAGAAAACCGCAGTCGATTTATGATATGGATAAGGATGTGGTACGGATGGATCTGGAAGAGTCTCGTTATGTCACCAAACAAGTGACTGTGCGGAAAACGACTGCTGAACAACCAGATGTATATAACGCGCGAAATAAATAATTGAACATTTTTTGAATTTTAATTGATTGAAATTAAATTAAAAATTAGAACGTATTAAGGTTAAGCTTATGGCATTTATAGACAGTAAAAATCAGACCGCAGGTTCAAATACACAGCAACAACCAGCCGCTAAAGAGACCAAGCCAGCGGTAGAGTTGGCAGTATTTAATTTGGCCAGTCTGACGCATACAGAAGACCATAAGTTTATCGCGCATCAAATCCAAAACTATTTACAGGCTTGCGGAAATACCAGCCTAGAACAGATCAAAGCAAGCGCCAATGTACCGACAGTCGCTAATATCTTTGCACTATCCGGCAGTGTTTTGGATTTAATTCTATTTGCTACAGAACCCAAACAAGCTGAGGCAGGCGTACAACAATCGGCATTGTTAAGCATGAACTTAATCGGTTTATTTTTACAACCGAATACAGAAGCACATGTGCGTATGGCTTTACGTCCAATGCTGGGTTTAATGGCCGAATGTTTATACCCAGCCAATGGCAAAATCAAAGAAGCCGATTTACGTCGTATGCAGCTACACTTAAATGCGCAGATGGCAGGCGATTTAGAAAAATTCCTACAAGAAACACAAGGTAAATTATCAGGTTTATTGTCGAGTGCAACGACATTAGGGACTTCAATTCTCCAAGCTTTTAGTAGCAGTGCTGTAGCAGGATTACCCAGCGTTGCTTCAGCGGGAGCCACAGCTGAAAAACGTGATCCCAGCAAGCAGTTTAGCAACTGGGCACAGCCATTGATTGATTTGTTGGGTACACCTGCACAAGCTGATATGACAGCAAAGATGACCCCGAATATCGCAACACGATTAACAGAAGAAGTGCTTAAGGCGACACCACAACTTGCTACAGTGATTCAACAACAAAGCAATGCAGGAACTCAATATAGCCTTGCTTGGTTGATTCAAGAAACCCTAAAAGCCATCCAAACTCAAGGTAAAAAAGCCACAGCCAGTGTGCCGTTAAACCAAACAGGCGAACATGAGCAGCATATCAATGGTGATATTTTAGAGTTTGTCACCTTACAACCTGATGCTTTAAACGATCCGATTTGTGCGACCTTAGTTCAAGATCAAAGTTCTAAAACGGATAAAAGTATCAGTTATGCGATTGGCGCTGAGCGGGTTAATCATTCAGACTTTTACTTGCCTAAAATTGGTTTTGCCTTTAGTCGTCAATATAGCTCTCAAATGAATGAGTTTGACCACAGTATGATCGGCGCACGCTGGATGATGCCATTTTCCAATGTGATCATACAAAACCAAAATGGGTATTTATTTATTGACAGCAATGGACGTAAACATCAACTGCCTGCTTCGATCGTCTATGAAACATATCAGGTACCCTTTGAAGGCTTTAATGTTGCGCCACATGACGGTGGAGATTTATTGCTGAATTTTGGTTCAGACTGGAATTTCCATTTTCATAGTTTTAATGCTGGAAAACATTATCACCTCGTTCAACAATTTAATGATCAGACTGATGAAAAAGTAGTACTGACCTATTTGTTATTTGAACAATTTGCCTATTTACAAGCGATTGATTTCCAATTGAAGCGCGCTAAACATTTAGTCAAGTTTGCTTTTAATGAACAAGCCAAAGTCATTGCCACATTTGTCGATGAACAAGCGGAAGCATTAGCACGTTATGAATATGATCAACAAGGCAATCTGATCAAAGCCATTGATCAAAATGGACATACACGCAGTTATGAATATAACCATGCCCATCAATTGACCCGTTATACAGACCGTACTGGACGTGGGCAAAATATTCGATATGAATCTACCGCACCCAAAGCCAAGGCGATTGAGGAATGGGCAGATGATGGTAGTTTTAAAACCCGTTTAGAATGGCATCCACGTTTGCGTCAAGTGGCCGTCTATGACGCTTATAATGTTCCAACCTATTATTATTTTGATTTAGATGGCTTTACCTATCGTACTCGTTTAGCCGACGGTCGTGAAAAGTGGATTTCTCGAGATAGTCAAAAACGGATTACTCGTCAAATTGATTTTGCAGGCTTAGAAACAGAGCAAGTCTATAACGATCAAGATCAATTGGTGAAAATTGTACAGCCAAATGGTGGTATTATCCTGTTTGCCTATGATGAAAATGGTAATCTGACTGAAACCAAAGATCCAGAAGGCAATATCTGGAAAAAACAATATGATGCTGATGGCAATGTCAGCAAAGACATTAATCCTTTAGGGCATACTACCCAATATAAATATAATAATGACAATCAATTGGTTGAAGTGATTGATGCCAAAGGCGGCTCAAAGAAAATTCAATATAATGATCTTGGACAGATGGTGTCGTATACCGACTGTTCAGGGAAAAGTAGTGCTTGGGAATATGATGAAGAGGGTACACTGACCGCACAAGCTGCTGCGGATGCACAACAGGTTCAGTATCTCTACAGTACTCAAGGTAAAGACCGAGGGCAGTTACAAGCAATCATTTATCCTGATGGATTAAAAGAACAATTTGAACATGATGAAGAAGGGCGTTTACTTAAGCATACTGATAGTAAAGGCTTAATCACCCAATATAAATACAATCAAGTCGGGCTATTAGCGCAACGGGTCGATGCCAATAGACACCAAATCGGCTACCAGTGGGATAAACAAGGTCGAATTCAAAAACTAAGCAATCAAAACCATGCCGAATATCTATTTGACTATAATCATTTTGGGCAATTGGTACGTGAACAAGCCTTTGATGGTGAAGAAAAGCATTTTACATATCATGACAATGGATTTTTATTTCAAATCCGCCAACCAAATATTCTGACTCAATTCGGCTATCATACGGATGGCTCGATTGCGTCAAAAACCTATACCCATTTGCAAACTCGACATCGTCAAGTTGAAGAATTTGAATACAACTTAAATAATCAACTCAGCAAAGCGACCAATACAGAAAGCCAAATTGATTTTTATCGCAATCAACTTGGCCAATTGGTACGTGAGCATCAACACTATAAAGTACCGAATCTAAACCCACTGACAGCAGTATTACGTTATGAGTACGATGAATTGGGGAATTTGACTCAAACCATTCGTCCTGATGGACAAATACAAGCCAATTTAAGCTATGGATCAGGGCATATTTATGGTATTGCCTTTAACCAACAAGATATGGTGGCATTCCAACGTGATGATTTACATCGTGAAACCATACGATTGCTGGCCAATGGTTTAGTGCAAACCAAGAATTATAATGATGTGGGCTTACTCAGCTCACAAGTCATTCGCCCTGAACAAGAAACAACGGACAGGGTACAATTTCAAGCAGAACGTCATTATCACTATGATAACAACTACCTACTGACTCAAGTTGATGATAGTCGTCTAGGAAAGTTAAATTACCAATATGATCCAATCGGACGTTTAATTAAAGCGCAAAACCCGTATAGTTCTGAAAGCTTTAGTTTTGATCCTGCGGGGAACTTAATTGATCCGATTGCCACACAAGCTGCGCAAGTAAAAAATAACTTGATTAGCGAGTATCAAGGCAAACATTATAAATATGATGCACAGGGCAATGTGATTGAAACCACTCAAGCAGGTCAGACCTTAAAACTCACTTGGGATAACTTAAACCGTCTGATTCAAAGTGACAACAATGGTCAAATTACTGATTATGGTTATGATGTTTTTGGCAGACGATTATTTAAGAATAATCATCAAGACCACAGCCTAACCTTATTTGGTTGGGATGGTGATTTGATGGTGTGGGAATCAGTGAAATCATCGAATGCTCAAACTGATTATACTAAGCACTATGTCTATGAACCGAATAGCTTTGTACCACTATTACAGACTGGATATGTTGGCTTTATTAAACTGATAGAAACACCAGACTATCGCCAATTCCAAAATGTACCTTATTCGATCTATAAAGATCCTGTATGGAAAACTGAAACTAGAAAGAACAAAGCTGAATTAGAACGTGTTGCGTTTTATCACTGCGACCAAGTCGGTACACCACAAACTTTAAGTAATGAGCTAGGGGAATATGTTTGGGAAATTAAACAGGATACATGGGGCACTGCTTTAGAAATTAATACAAGTGATAATCTGCTTGAGCAAACCAACTTAAGATTTCAAGGGCAATATTACGATAAGGAAACAGGTTTACACTATAATCGTTATCGTTATTACGAACCGTATAGTGCAAGATATGTGAGTAAAGATCCTATAGGATTATTGGGCGGAATTAATAATTCGGTTTATGTGAGTGATCCAAATCAGTGGATTGATGCAATGGGATTGATGGCTGATAAAACTTTAAAAGAAAAAATTAATTTCCAAATTGCAGGAGCGCAAGAAGAAGAGCGTATGAAAAAGCAATCAAAGTATGTTCGTGCTACTGATAGAGCCTTAAATGGAATGAGTGCTAATATAACAGCGGCAGCAGGATTAGGAATTACTACAAGTACAGCATATGCTGGTAATGGGAAAGTAGTAAATTCAACAGGTCGAACATTAGGTGCAGGATTAGCAGTTAGTACCACTAGAGATGTGTTTAGTGTCGGAAATAAACCTGATGGTCGATATTTAGAGTTATGTGGTGGGATAGGAGCATATTACTTTGGTCAAGCATGCGCAGGTGTTTCTTGGGGTACTATGTCACTATATGGAGTTGTAAAAGGAGGGACTGGAGCTGGAGCTGGGCTTTCTATGACTGACGGATGGCAGAATACAGGTAATATGGTCCCTGAAGTCCCAGAATATGTGATCCGACCAGAGGATAGACCTATAATACCTGCTCAACCTTTCAACTTCCCTTTTTAGACGGAAGCTTAATATGCTAATTTTTTTATTTTTTTTTATTTTATGGGTAATTACATTTATTTATTTATTTATTTATTTATATAAATATTATATTAGAAACAACTTAGCTTTTGATTTTTGGAACTTTTACTCTAAAAATATAACATATGGCAAGGTTTTAAATGAGATAGTGTTTAGAGGTAAAAATAGTAATCAGCCTGAAGTGAAAGTTATAAAAATTTTGTATGTACTTATTCCTATTTTTCTATGTTTGACAATTTGGTCTGGTGCATATTATGGTTAATTTCTTTATTAAAAATATTGCATGTTTATTTTTTTTATTGCTGTTAAGTCAAGGGGGGTATTCAAAATGTGTGAGTTTTGATACTCTGAATTACGATGAAATTAAATTCTCAAAAATTAATTATTTTAATTTACAAGGAAACAATGAGTCTTTAGAGCAAGAAATCTCTCAAATGAATGATAATTATTATAAAGATTATATTTTAGGGTATTCATACTTGATTGGTAAGAATAAATTGAAAAATTATACTTTAGCAGAGCAGTATTTGACGAAATCTGCATTGTATTGCTTTTCACCTGCTCATTATTCATTAGGATATTTATATTATATAGAGAATAACTTTGAAGAAGCTAGAAAATGGTTTTTATCTGCTAAAGAGTTAGGTGATAATTTGGCAGCTCATCAACTCGCAATAATATATAAAAAAGAAAATAACTCTGAGAAAATGCTGGAAAACTTATACTTTTCTGAAAGTCATGGTTTTACTCCATCAATAACAGAGTTGGGAGTTACGTATTATGATGGTATTTTTGTAAAAAAAGACTCTAAAAAAGCATTTGAATATTTTGAAAGAGCTGCTTTAAAAAATGATCCATTAGCTCAAAATAATTTAGGATGGATGTATGAACATGGTGAAGGTACAGAAATAAATATAGAAAAAGCTGAATATTGGTATCGAATAGCTTCTGAGAATGGTTTTGAATTAGCAACTAAAAATTTAAATAAACTAAATAATACTAGTGAAAATAAGATTTCATTTTAATGTAAATGTTGTTTTATGATGATGTTTTTTTGAATCAATTAAACGAGGATAATATTGTACTCATTTATACTATAGAAATTGTAGATGAGTACAGTTTAGTTGTAAAATACTATAAGCGCTGAAATATCATTAACTAATGGAAAGGGAGTTGACATTACTAGAAGTAATTCTATTCCATTAGAAGAAGTTGTTAATAAAGTAAAGAATAGATTTGGTTTAGGTGGTTGAAATGTTAAAATATTTAATAATTTTTTCTTTAATATACATTAGTGGTTGTACAGTTAAAAATAATAAAAGTGATAGAGTAAATTTTGAAGAGTTATCGAAAGAATTGTTTTCATCTTTTGGTTATACAACTAAAGTAATTTTTCATAAAGAGGAATTGGATTTAATAAATATTTATATTAGTAAATCTAAAATGACAAAAAATGATTTTAAAAAAAATATTGAAAGTGTTTTGTTGAAGAAGGGGTGGGTTGAAATACCATCAGATTTTGATGATCAATTTATATATTGTTTTGATAAAAAAAATGCATTGGAAGTTTTATATCCAACAAAAGAATACTATGGTGATGATAATGGGAATAGTATTGATGTTGATAAGGATAGTTTGGACAAATGGATTGTGACTTTTAATTATAATATATATGGAATGACAAGTTGTAGTAATTTTAAAAAATAATTTAACATGAAGGTGTGTATTTTAAAGTGATTGCTTTTTTAATTCAGTAAAATTTAATCTGAAATTATTAGGCTGTGATAGTTATTTTAAGATTAGAGAGGCATATGGATAAGATCTATTATTTTTTCTTAAATTGCAATTTATAGTACACCTAAATAAATTTAGTGGAATTTTATATGTTTAGGAAATTAACAATATTAGTCATTTCAATAGGTATAAGTGCCTGTGCTAATTCTAATACAGAGCAAAAAAGTCTAACTATGTCTTGTGAGGTTCAGAATGAATATGGTTCAATTGGGTGTGGAATAGTTTCTTTAAGTATTAATAAAGAGATAAGTAAAAAATTTAAAGATGAATGTCCGTTTGAAAATAAAAGTGTTGATGATAATTATATAAATTGCCTACGAAAGCATAAAGAGAAACCGTTAGAGGCATTTAAGTTAGGAAATATAGAGTTTTATGGTAATCATGTAAATCAGGATATAAAAAATGGTCTAGATCTAATTAAATTTTCTTCAGATCAAAAATATCCTGAGGCTATGGTCTGGTTAGCTAAGTTTTATGATTCTTTAGGAGAAACGGATAAAAGTTTTAAATTAATTAAAGAAGCAGCTCAATTAGAAAATCCATTAGCTATGTACAGTTTAGGGTTTCGGTATAGTAAGGGAATTGGTGTTAATGCTGATAAGGAAACTGCATTTAAATGGTTAAATGAATCTAAGGAATATGTCCCTGCGGCATATTCAGAAATGGCAACATTATATTTAAATGATGGTGATGTTAACAAGTTTATTGAATATAATAATAAAGCTTTAGATGAGAAATATTGGTTTGCGAATGTTGAATTGGCTGTCTTATATTTGGGAGGTGTTCCCGGTTATGAAGGATATAGGGACTTAGAAAAGTCCAAAAAATATGCGCAAGAATTAATTAATAAAAAAATTTCAGTTAGTTATTTTATTGATGCTCAAATTCTGGAAATTGAATCCAATAAAATACCTAATTCAAAAATATGTGAACTTTACAAACAGGCATATGATGGTGGATTTATGTTAGCAGGTATAAATTTATCGAGTGAGTATTTGTTGGGTAATAATTGTTCTAAAAATTATGAAAGTGCTTTAAAAATATTTAGAAATATATTTTTAAATACAATTGGTGAGACCAAAATTATGTCAGCAACAAATCTTGGTTATATGTATTTAAATGGGGTGGGTGTTCCAGTCGATTTAAATAAGTCGAAAGAGTATTTACAATATGCCTCAAATTTAGGATATCAACCTGCTATTGATATGTTGAGCCAAATACAATAATTTTTTATCCTTCTATTGTTTGAATTTTTAATTCAAAAAATAGAAACTTAATTTGTCTAATTAATAAGCAAGTTTAATATAGAATTTGAATAGTAAGATTTTAATTTTTGCAGTGCAAGAATGTGTTATATAGGGTGTTTATGAAAATTTTTTTATTAATTAAGCTAATTGTAATATTAGGAGTTTTAAATGGATGTATAAATTATAATACTGAATCTAATCATGTGGAGTTCATACAAGTTCCATGTCAAATATCTAATGCCAACGGAACGATTGGTTGTGGAAAAACACCGATTAGTATCAGAGATGATGTAAACAAAAAACTGTTTCCAAATTGTCAAATAGACTTTGAAAATTTTAATGATAGTAGTAAAAAGTGCTTAGAACAGAATGATAAAAGACCTGCTGATGCCTATATCTTAGGAAATTTAAAATATTATGGAGAGTTTTATGATAAAAATGAGGCAGAAGGATTAAAATATATCGAATATGCTGCAGAGCATCAGAATCCTCAAGCAAAATTCTGGTTAGCTAAAAAATTTGAAGCAGAAGGTAATATTAATTCTGCAACTATATTAATAAAAGAAGCAGCTAATCTAGGAAATCCTCTGGCAATACATAGTTTAGGTGCAAGATATAGCAGAGGGATTGGTGTAGCTAAAAATTTAGATCAAGCATTATTATTATTGAATCAATCGAAAGAATATATTCCTGCTTCTTTTTCAGAGATAGCTTTGATTGAACTGCAAAAAGGTAATGTTGAGGGGTTTGTTAAATATAATAATATTGCAATTGATAAAAAGTATTGGTTTTCTTATGCTGATTTAGCTGTTTTGTACTTGGGAGAAATGCCCAATCTTGAAGGTTATCGTGATTTGGATAAGGTTATTGATTTGTCGAATAAATTAATAGCAAATAATGTTGCTGTAGGGTATGCATTGAAGGCTAGAGTATTACAATATAAATCAGATGGAGTTGCTAATCCTGAGATTTGTGATTTATATAAATTATCCTTTGATAAAGGTTATTTATCTGCTGGTTTAAGCGTTGGTTCTGAATATTTGTTAGGTAATAATTGTTCTAAAAATTATAAATTAGCATTAACTATTTTTAATTCACTATATAGTCATTCAGATCAAGACGTAAAAGTTGTAGCAGCCTCAAATTTAGGTTATATGTATCTAAATGGGTTGGGAGTTAATCGTGATTTAAATAAGTCAAAAGAATATCTAGAATATGCTAAAAACTATGGATTTCAGCCTGCTATGGATATGTTGAATAAAATCCAATAAATATTTAAAAACAGCATGTAGCCTCTAAATTACTTTATAAAGTAACAAATTCTATGAGCCAATGAATGAACCTGTACGTATAATAAAGATATAAACATTAGGACAACGATAATGCTAAAGAAAACGCTCTTTATATTGTTAAGTAGTACAATTTTTACAGTACATGCAACTCCTGATTTTTTAAGCTATAAAAATTGCAGTCCGCTAAATTTAAGTGATGCAAATTTTAGTCTTTCATCGAAAGATACCTTTCCTGAATATTCATACATCACTAAAAATTATAACTTTTTGACGTTACCGATTTCAGATCGTGATCAACGCTACTGTTTAATTATCAATAATAAAAATAAAGTGATTGTGGATGCTATTCCAACAATGTTAAGCGGTATGTGTGCTGGAAAGTGGGATAAGCAAAAAGATCTACCTATTTGGGAGGCTGATGTCGGTGGGGGAAGAGGCGCAGTTGTTTATATGAATTATTCAACAAGCCAAAATTTAAAGAAATTGAAAAAGTCTGAAAGATTAGAAATAGATGAAATAATTAAAAGTATAAATTGCCAATTGCCTGTATATAGCAAAAATGATATTCAAGAGCTTAATGATTCTGCATTTTATTTATATAAATTAGGCTATTACAATGAATCTTTAAGCATTTTAAACCATGTTATAAAGCTAGATCCAAGTAGAGCAATAGCTTACTTAAATATTGCCGATATATATGTCGCACAAAAAAATGAAGCTCTCGCTAGGAAAAATTACGCTATATATTATGCAGAGATGAAAAAATTAGGTCTTTTAAGCAAAGTGCCAAATAGAATTAAAAAATACTTATAGTTAGGTTTTTTTAGAGAAGATTTTTCTCTAATTATTTTATATTCATTAGGAAAATTCGCAAAGACTCCAGCAGGTATTCTATTAAGCTATGATGACATTAATGTCTGGCAGATTTCTGTTTATAAAAGTACATCAAAGTTAGCTGCATGTAATCAAAATTCAAACGATTTTATTGATTTTAAGACGCTTTGATTTGAATCGTTGTCATAAGTTTGGTTTTTCAATAAAACCTAAAATCACAGTTTTTTTACCCCCTTATCGTGATTGAATCAATCCGCATTAAACACAGTCTGTAAATTCCGACTTTATGGTTTGCCCATTGTTTGTTGTACATAAATTCTTCATTTTTATATGAGGTTAAACAAGGATGTACAACAATGAAGAAGTTATTTCTATTTATAGGTTCAATGGGGCTTTTGGTCAGCATGCCTAGTTTTGCAGCAGATTTAAGTATAGGTGACCCTAAAACAGAATCAGGTGAACTTAAACTTTCTGGCGCAATCCGTACCCGATATATGTACAAAGATTATATCGTTGAAGCAAATGAAGGCTCTAAAAACAAGGATTGGCAGCTTGCAGATATTAAAACAGTATTGAGTTACGAAAACCCAAATTGGATTGCCTCATTAGATCTACGCTGTTACCAATACAGCCGTTTATGTGATGGATTATTTCTAAAAGATGCTTGGGCTGGATATAAAATTTCAGACCAACAACGCTTTACCGTGGGCTTTCAATCAGTTGATTTTGGATTTGGTCGACTGTGGGGCAACAGCTATTATGAAACCTTGCTAAATACGGTTGGCTTAGAAGATATTCAAAATCTAGGTGCGAAGTATCAGTTTAAAAATGATCAATACAATTTTATTTTAGGTTTTTACCCAACAGATGGCGGTAACTATACAGGGACATCCAAAGACGCAAGTCGCTATAGTGGTAACTTCGTTCAAGCCGATGATTTAAGCCAAGGCACAGATATCGATGAAAAAAATATGTGGGTGACTCGTTTATCTAAAAAATTTGAGCTAGACCCAGCGCAAAAGTTTTCAACTGAGATTGGTGGTTCATTCTGGTACTCAGATCTGGAAAATAATCGCACACAGCAAGATGGTCATCGAAGTACATGGAGTGTATTTAGTACAACTAATTATCAAGCATGGCAATGGCTCTTCCTTGCAGGTGAACAGAACATTAAAAATGCCGATAATCTTCTGCCAAATAGCTCAACCATCGGGGCATTTGATTACCCCTACCAAGTGGCCAATAAAGGCAAATTTATGGCCAATGAAATTAATTACACTTTGGCTCAACCCTTTTATCAGTTGGAAAATATTAAACCTTATCTGTCCTATAGCCGCTTCTTTAAAGATCAAAAGGGCTATCAAGATTCAGATCGTTTAATTGCTGGGGTGTATTTTAATTATAAAGCAGTAGGGATTCAGGGCGAATATATTTGGAGTCGTAATGATCCAATGACAGGTGGCAGTGCCAACGGTCTTGCACAAGGCGACAGTAATCAGTGGAATAAATTATTTTACTTATCACTTGGTTATTACTTCTAAAATTAACATTGAGGATCAACCAGTCTATTTAAAATAGGCTGGTTCTTTCGGTTCTGCCTAGGCAGCCACTCTTAGGAATAGATGGCACTTAGGAATAAATGGCTGTTAGGATTAGACGGCTCTTAGGACCAATGCCCCGATTAAAATAATACATGACGAGATAATACGTATCGCATTAACTTGTTCTTTAAGAATAAAAATCGAAATTAGCGTAGCAAATAAAATAGAGGTTTCACGCAGTGCGGCAACAATAGCAACTGGTGCAAGTGTCATCGCCCACAATGCGAGTCCATAAGAGAAAAATGAGCCAATCCCACCAATTAAACCGAAATGCCAATTATGACGAAAATAATTACCCATCTGGCGATACTGCATTTTCAAGGCAAACATAAAAAAGATCAGACCTGAGAGTACAAAGCTCCATAAGATATAGGAAATGGGTGATCCTGAGAGACGAATCCCATGACCATCCACCAAGGTATAGCCAGCAATCAAGACTGCATTGAGCAAGGCTAAGCCAATTCCTTTTCGTCCTGTTTGAGAGGTTGCGAAGATCATAGATAAAATGCCGATGGAAATGGTAATGATCCCAAGCCAAGCATTAAGTTCTAATGTTTCATGCAGCAAGAATGTCCCTAAAACTGCCACAATAAGCGGTGCAGTACCACGCATCAGTGGATAGCTTAGTCCCATGTCAGCGACACGATAGATTTTGGCAACCATACCAAAATAGAGAATCTGTATTCCCGTTGAGGCCAAAATATAAGGCCAACTAGCGCGATGTGGTATCGGGAAAAAGGGCAGTAGTAGCGCTGCTAAAACTGCTGCTGATGCAGTCACCAGTACAGTGGTTAAAAATTTATTTGAGCCTGCTTTGACAATAGCATTCCATGTGGCGTGAAATGCCGCTGCGATTAAAATAAGGCCAAATATTGCCGTGCTCATATGCTGCCTGCATGTTCATGATTGAATTAATGTGCATGATGTTGTTAAAAAAAGAAAGCAGGCAGCTGATCTCGATTATAAAAATACCTTTTCAGCGTGTTGTGTTACCGATTCTACCGGTTGAATCAGTTGTCCACGTGATAGGTTCTGAACATGCTGCAATCGATTCTGTAATTCATTTTGGATAAACAGGATACAGGTCTGTAATTTAGACGAGCTTTTTAAACGTGACGGGTAGACTGCCCATACATCGGCATCTTGCCAGTATTCAGGCAAAATATGCTGTAACTGACCGCTAATCAACTCATCTGCAACATCCCAAATTGAACGTAAGATAATGCCATGACCTTCGACTGCCAATTGATGAATAATTTCACCATTATTGGAAATAAAACGTGGGGTGACATGTACCGACATATCTTCTGAAGCGTGGCGTAATTTCCATAATACCGAGGATTGGTCACGTTCACTGATGGTTAAACAATCATGACTACGCAAATCGTCTAAACTTTCAGGCATTCCATTTTTCAGTAAATAGCTTGGAGCAGCACAAAAAATTCGGAAATTAGAAACCATTTTTTTGGCAATCATATTGGGTGCAATTTCATTGCCAATCCGAATATCCAGATCAATACTGTGTTGAATTAAATCTTTCGTATTATCAATTGTATCAAACTGAATTTCTAATTTTGGATACATGGTCAGCAGTTTAGAAAGGATCGGTGCAACGTGTTTCCGCCCAAAACCAAAGCTACTGACAATATCAAGATGCCCTGTGGGGGTACTTAAAGGGTTATTGACCAACTCACTGATTTCATCAAATTCATCCAAAATATGAGCAACTCGCTCCAAAATCAGTTTGCCATCTTCAGTCAAACTGACATGACGGGTACTGCGATGAAACAATTTACAGTTTAAATTGTTTTCTAAAATGTTGATGCGCTTACTAATAAACGCAGGCGAAACACCCAGTTCCTCAGCAGAATCAACAAAACTTTTACGTTTTGCTACTGTGCAAAAAACCTTTAAATCCGATAGGTTAGGTAGATTATTCACGATCCGTGTCCATTGGGGTGATAGTTTTATTATTGATCATTTTTGCTGAAAATAGCATGTTTACAGCTAAGGATATTAACCAAAGGTGTAAGGGAGCGTTATGGCAAAAAAGTATAAAGTTGCGACGATTGCAGGCGATGGAATCGGGCTAGAAGTTCTACCAGAAGGGATCAAGGTTGTAAAGGCAGCTGCAGACAAATATGGCATAGCGCTACAGTTCGATGCGTTTGAGTGGGCAAGTTGTGATTACTATCTTGAACACGGAAAAATGATGCCGGATAACTGGTTTGAAATTTTACAGCAATACGATGCGATTTTCTTTGGTGCAGTGGGTTGGCCTGAAAAAGTGCCAGATCATATTTCTCTTTGGGGGTCATTGCTACAGTTCCGTCGTCGTTTTGATCAATATGTAAATTTACGTCCAGTACGTTTAATGCCAGGGGTGAAATGCCCACTTGCAGGGAAAAAACCGGGGGATATTGATTTCTACGTGGTACGTGAAAATAGCGAAGGTGAATATTCTGCGATTGGTGGTAAGGCTTTTGAAGGTACTGAGCGTGAGTTTGTTTTACAAGAAGCTGTGTTTACCCGTCATGGTGTAGACCGTATTTTGAAATATGCCTTTGAGTTTGCCAATCAACGCGATGCTAAAAAAGTTACCGCTGCAACCAAATCAAATGGTATTGCAGTCAGTATGCCGTACTGGGATGAACGTGTTGATGAGATGGCAAAACAATATCCGCAAATCAAGGCAGATAAACAGCATGTCGATATTTTGGCCGCGCGTTTTGTGTTACAGCCTGAACGTTTTGATGTCGTGGTTGCTTCAAACTTATTTGGTGATATTTTGTCGGATTTGGGACCTGCATGTACAGGAACGATTGGTTTAGCTGCTTCTGCAAACTTAAATCCAGAACGTAATTTCCCGTCGTTATTTGAACCTGTACATGGTTCTGCACCCGATATTTATGGTCAAAAAATTGCCAATCCAATTGCTGCAATCTGGTCTGGCGCAATGATGTTGGATTTCTTGGCAGATGGTGATGAACAGGTGGTTCAAGCAGGTCAAGAGATTATGCAGGCAATTGAACATGTATTGCTATATGGCCCGAAAACACCAGATGTGGGTGGAACAGCCAAGACGGACGATGTTGGAGATGCGATAGCAGCATTTGTAACACATCAAAAAATGGACTTATTCGCGATGGAGTAATCGCCCTTAGGGAATAAACAATCAGGATCCAAGATGGATTGAATGGATATGGATAATCAAAATACAAAACTTTATACAGATAAGACACTTGCAATAACCAGTCTTGCCGTTGTGTTTATTTCGGTGGCTGGTTTGGCAATTTACTCGACTGAATCTATACAGCTTGCTGCTCAATGGATGAAGTGGACAACATCTGTTTTTACTACACCAGTGCTTTTATTTGCATTTTTATCGATTATTTTTACCTTTGCTTTGGCATTCAGTAAATATGGAAAAATCAAGTTAGGTGAAGGCAAACCGCAATACAGTACCATGTCATGGATTTTCATGTTCATTTTATCGGGTATTGGTTCTTCGACCTTATATTGGGGCTTCTTAGACTGGGCTTATTATTATCAAACACCAGGTTTAAATTTAACTCCTGAATCTGCGGAAGCATTGAAATATAGCGTTGCTTACTCATTCTTTCATTCGGGATTGAGTGCTTGGTCGATCTATGCGCTGGCTTCAATTTCACTGTGTTATAGCTACCACGTCAGAAAGAATAAAGGCTTGAGTTTGGCTTCAATGATTGAAGCGGTCACTGGTTTTAAGGCAACTGGACCTGTTGGGCGCCTTGTCGATCTGATGTTCTTGTTGTGTATGTTCGGTGCTTTAACAATTTCTTTGGTGCTGACTGCGGTGACTTTTACCAATATTTTGTCGCAGCTGACAGGTATCCCCAATACCTTTATGACCAAAGTGGTGATTATTTTTGCAGTATCGATTTTATTCGCCCTGAGTTCTTATGTGGGGATGGATAAGGGCATGCAACGTCTCAGCCATATGGTGTGTTTAGGTGTGGTGTTGTTTGCGATTTATGTGCTGTGCTTTGGGCCGACCCAATTCATTATGAATAACTCGCTGATGAGCTTTGGCTTAATGGCAACCAATTTTGTCGATATGAGTTTATTTACCGACCCAATGGGCGATGGAAAGTTCACCCGTGAATGGACCGTATTTTATTGGTTATGGTGGATTTCTTATGCACCGGGTGTGGCGTTATTTGTAACGCGTGTTTCAAAGGGACGTACTATCAAAGAAGTGATTCTTGCCATGGTCATCGGCGGTAGCGTTGGTTTATGGTTCATCTTTGGGGTGTTTGAAAACTACAGTGTCTATAACTTTATTCACGGTATGGTCAATGTGCCACAAGTTTTAAGCCAACAAGGTGGTGAAGTTGCGATTAGCCAACTGCTTGGTTTATTGCCTGCTGGCAAGCTGATGATGTGGATTTTCCTTGGAATTATGGTGATTTTTCTTGCAGCACATATGGATGCTGTGGGCTATGCAGTGTCGGCAACTTGTACCCGTGGTTTACGTGAGGGGCAAGACCCATCACCAAATGCACGTTTGTTCTGGTGTGTGATGTTAACCCTTGTTCCGATTGCGATGATTTTCTCTAAAGCGCCTTTGGACACCATGAAGACCGCGACCATTGTGACTGCCTTGCCATTCATTGTGATTATTTTGATACAGACCTATGGCTTAGTGAAATGGTTGATTGAGGATTATTCAAAGGTTCCATCCCATCTGATTGAGCAAATGAGTTTTAGTGAGTTGGAATCTTTAGATCAAACAGATGCAAATAAACATATGCACATTGATGTTGCAATTGAACCCACTGCGGATAAAACCAGTCAAAAGGAATTGTCATGACACAACAATCGAGCATGCACTATAGATTGAGTGAAGAAATGCAAAGTCTGGTGTATTGGAGCAGCATTTATTCACCTGCGGATGACGATATCGATTCTATTCGGGCTGCGTATGATGCGATGTGCTTACATTACACCTTACCGCGTGATGGTACGGTCAATATTCAAGATAAAACTGTGCCGCAGCTCAATCATCCAGTCAATGTTCGGTTGTATTCACCATTGGGTGAAGCACCAGCGACAGGTTGGCCATGTATTTTATATCTTCATGGTGGCGGTTGGATGGTGGGAAATCTTGATTCACATGAGTTTATCACCCGCTATTTATGTCGTGATTTAAATGTTGCTGTGCTGAGTGTGGATTATCGCTTAACACCAGAACACCATTTTCCAGCTGCATATGAAGACTGTGAAACGGTATATCACTGGCTCTATCAACATGGCCTGCAATGGAAGATTAATCCAAATCAAATTGTTTTGATGGGGGACAGTGCGGGCGGTAATTTAGCGGCTGCACTTGCAGTGCAATTACAACATACAGGGGCTCAAGCCTGTGGTCTGGCAATGATTTATCCATGTTTGAGTAGTGGTTTTGATACGGCATCTTGTCAGCAGCAAGCAGATGCACCGTTACTGTCGCTAGCGAATATGCATGATTACTTGCAAGCCTATGCGCCAAATACAAGCGACTGGCAGGACTTACGTTTATCACCACTGTTGGCACAGGATTTTTCTGATATGCCCCGTAGTTTTATTGCTGTCGCTGAGTATGACCCACTCAGTGATGATGGGCGTATTTTTGCTGACAAGTTAAAACAGGCCAATATTGCAACCGAATTTTATCTCGGTAAAGGATTACTACATGGCAGTTTGCGTTTAGTACGTGACTGTCCTGTGGTGCAAGATTTATATCAGCGCATGCTGAGTTCGTTAAAGCCAATGTTCAATTGATTTGAACATCAGCCAATTTTAAACAAACGGTCGTTAGGACAAAAAAGAGTTTAATGGAGTAAAAACATGAATGCAGTTGAAAAATTACCAGAAGATTTCTGTTCAAACCCAGACGTTGCTTGGACATTTCCCAAAGTGTTCTATACATCGTCTCAGGTTTTTGAGCGTGAAAAAGAAGAAATTTTTGCAAAAAGCTGGATTTGCGTTGCACACGGCAGTGAGGTGGCTCAAGCCAATGACTATATTACCCGTAAGGTCATTGGTGAAAATATTATTGTGATTCGCGGTAAAGACAGCGTACTACGGGCTTTTTATAATGTCTGTCCGCATCGTGGACATGAGTTGTTAAGTGGCAGTGGTAAAGCGAAGAATGTGATTACCTGTCCTTATCATGCATGGACATTTAAGTTAGACGGAAGTTTGGCGCTGGCACGTAACTGTGATCATGTTGAATCCTTTGATAAACAAAACTCAAGTATGGTGCCTGTAAAAGTTGAAGAGTATGCTGGTTTTATCTTTATCAATATGGATGAAAATGCCACTTGTGTTGAAGATCAATTGCCTGAGTTTGCACAAAAGCTCAATGAAACTTGTGCGGTCATCAAAGATTTAAAACTTGCAGCACGCTTTGTGACGGAAACACCAGCGAACTGGAAAGTGATTGTAGATAACTATATGGAATGTTATCACTGCGGGCCTGCGCATCCGGGCTTTGCTGATTCTGTTCAGGTGGATAAATATTGGCATACCACACATCAAAACTGGACCTTGCAATACGGTTATGCACGTTCTTCAGAAAAATCCTTCAAGCTGGATCCATCGGTACAAGATCCAACCTTTAGTGGTTTTTGGACATGGCCTTGCACCATGTTTAATGTGCCACCAGGCGGTAATTTTATGACCGTAATTTATGAGTTTCCTGTAGATGCTGAAACGACATTACAACATTATGATATTTACTTTACCAATGAAGAACTGACTCAAGACCAAAAAGATTTGATTGAATGGTATCGTAATGTCTTCCGCCCAGAAGATTTAAATCTGGTTGAAAGTGTGCAACGTGGCTTAAAGTCACGTGGTTATCGCGGTCAAGGGCGAATCATGACGGATAAGCAACGTTCGGGGATTAGTGAACACGGCATTGCTTATTTCCAAAACCTCGTTGCGCAATATCACAAATAATCATTTAAGGGAGCCTCTCAAAATATCACTGGGGCAAACAGCTCGATCATGTGTTTTTTAGAGAAGCTCTCAAGTTAAAGGTGCGGCAAATAAAGTCGTACCTTGCTTTCAAACCATAGGATCATGACATGTCAAGTTTGCAAGGTAGTCCGCTATTTCAACAACGTGGATGGGTAAATGGTCAGTGGATCAATGCACAATCCAATGCCACTGTACCCGTCACCAACCCAGCAACAGGTGAAGAGATTGGGCTTATTCCCAATATGGGGGCGGCAGAAGCAAGCCTAGCGGTTGATGCTGCATATCAGGCGTTAGCAACGTGGAAAGCCTTAACTGCACAAAAACGCGCAGATTTATTATTGGCTTGGTATCAGTTGGTATTGGCACATGCTGACGAATTGGCTCGTATCATGACCATTGAACAAGGTAAGCCTTTGGCTGAAGCTTTAGGTGAAGTGAAATATGCTGCTTCATTTATTCAATGGTTCGCAGAAGAGGGCAAGCGAGTTTATGGTGATGTGATTCCTACCACCAATAATCAACAGCGTTTTATCATTACCAAGGAACCTGTAGGTGTGGTTGCAGCGATCACGCCTTGGAATTTCCCAATTGCCATGATTACCCGTAAGGCTGCGCCAGCTTTAGCTGCGGGTTGTACGATTGTGATTAAACCTGCCAATGAAACGCCTTATTGCGCCTTGGCCATTGCAAAACTTGCAGAAATGGCAGGGATTCCTGCTGGGGTGATCAATGTTGTAACAGGTCAATCACAAGAAATTGGTGCAGTATTTACCAGTCATGAAAAAGTCAAAAAACTGACTTTTACTGGTTCAACGCCTGTTGGCCGTTTATTGATGCAGCAATGTTCAGACACGATTAAAAAACTTGCGCTCGAACTCGGTGGAAATGCGCCATTGATTATTTTTGATGATGCGGATTTAGATAAAGCAGTACAAGGTGCAATTTTTGCCAAATTCCGTAATGCAGGACAAACCTGTGTTTGTGCCAACCGTATTTATGTACATGACAAGGTTTATCAGGCATTTACTGAGAAATTTGTGCAAGAAGTTGAAAAATTTAAGATTGGCAATGGTCTTGAAGAAAATGTACAGATAGGGCCTTTAATCAATGAAAAAGCCGTCCTTAAAGCACAACAGTTGATCGATGATGCTCGTAAAAAAGGTGCACAAGTGGCTTGTGGTGGTAAACAGCATGCACTTGGACAGACCTTTTTTGAACCAACCGTGCTTACTGATGTGGATCAAAGCATGGAAATTGTCAAAGAAGAAATCTTTGGGCCAGTGGCACCACTGATTCGATTTAGTGATGAAGCAGATGTGGTTGCTCAGGCCAATGACACCATCTTTGGTTTGGCAGCCTATGTGTATAGTGAAAGCATTTCACGGATCTGGCGTGTCGCAGAACAACTTGAATATGGCATGGTGGGGATGAACTCAACTGCAATTTCAAATGAAGTGGTCCCGTTTGGCGGTGTGAAGCAATCAGGGGTAGGCCGTGAAGGTTCTAAGTATGGCTTAGAAGAATTCATGACCATTAAATATATGTGTTTAGGGCTATAGGATAAAGGCGTGTTGGACATTCATTGATGATCATCCAACACGCTGCCCTCCAATGAGAAAGCGCTTGAATAAGTACTTAAAAAAGCAACATGTGGTAAAGAGGATTTAGACATGGCAAGTCATTATGAAATGTTTGCATCAGTGGTCACAGGGGTAGAGCAACTTACACCATTGATCAAACGGTTTACATTTAAACGTCAGGATGGACAAAATTTTCCTCAGTTTAATGGAGGCAGTCATATCATTGTTAAAATGAATGATCAGCTTTCCAATGCCTATTCACTGATGAGCTGTGCTCAGGATCTTAGCACTTACCAAGTATGCGTACGCAAAGATGTAGAAGGTAAAGGTGGCTCGGTCTATATGCATGAGCAATGCAATGAAGGCTGTGAAATTCTGATTTCAGAACCTAAAAATTTATTTCCACTGGCTGAAAATGGCGCAAAACATATTTTAATTGCGGGTGGGATTGGGATTACGCCTTTTGTGCCGCAAATGGATGAGTTGGCTGCACGTGGGGCAGATTACGAATTGCATTATGCCTATCGTTCGCCAGAGCATGCTGCACTGTTGCAAGAGCTCAAACAAAAACATGCTGAACATATTTTTAGTTATGTCGATTCAGATGGGAAATGCCTTGACCTCGATCAATTAATTTCCGCACAGCCAAAGGGCACACACGTTTATGTCTGTGGGCCAAAGCCAATGATTGATGCGGTGATTGATCGTTGTAATTTTCATCGTTATCGAGATGAATATATTCATTGGGAACAATTTGCTTCAACCGTACCAGAAGATGGTGAAGCATTTACTGTGGTTTTGGCGAAATCCAATCAGCAAGTCGAAGTTCAGGGCAATCAAACTATTTTACAGGCGATTGAAGCACTGAATATCGATGTTGAGTGTTTGTGTCGTGAAGGAGTATGCGGTACCTGCGAAACTGCAATTCTAGACGGTGAGGCAGAGCACTTTGATCAGTATTTGAGTGATGATGAAAAGGCATCACAACAATCGATGATGATCTGTGTATCTCGTGCCAAAGGCAAAAGATTGGTATTAGATTTATAAATGATTATTGGCGTAAACTGAAGTGATTTATGTTGATATATTGCAGTTTTACTTTAACCTGAATTGACGGTTTCTAAATTAACGCCGAATGAATTTCATTCGGCGTTAATGACTGATTATGAGTATGATTTAACAACTACATTTGAGCATCAGCACAAAAAACAAAATACAGCTAAGTGCAAAGCATAGCCACTAAAAAGCCCAAACAAATTTTAATACACTCGTATGGCCTTCAGGGCGATTTTCAACATGAGTTTCTTTTAAATACTTTGCTTCAATTGACCAGTTTTTATCTTGATATTGTATTGCAGGACCAATTGCCAAAACTTGTCCACGCATCGCAATATTTTCACCCTGTTGCTTATCTGACTTGGTTTGCTTAAAAGCGTAGCCTTCAACAGCCACTTTAACCTGATCAGTAAGTTTATATCCAAGACTATAATCACCAGCAAAATATTCCCCAGATTTGTATTGGGTATCATCATTTTCAGTGTTAAAGCTATAAGAAATTTTAGTTGAAATATCTAAACCATTTTTTGGCGCATAGCTGTAAGCAAAAATCGGTCGAACAGTATTATAGTTTTTGCCAATATTGGCGACCAAAGGCTGTTGTGCTGTGGCCTTATCATATTGACCTGTGGCGAGTACTGTTTCTATCGCAGCAATCCAGTGGTGATCTCCTTGATGCCAACCTAACATTGACCCCAACATTAAATCACCTAAGGCAGTGTTATGGTCTGACATCCCCGCTGCAGATAATCTGAGATCAACCATAGGCTGTATGGCATAGAAACCCAGTTGACCACCGAGATAGCTTTGTTCTGTCATCCAAACCAAACGGGGGATAAAGGCATTTACATCTAAATGAAAATTCGCTGGGCCATTATCAAAACTTCCGGCATGGTAATTTTGATAATAGCTTAATAGATACACGCCAGCAGGTGGTAGTGCGCCCGCCATCATACCTTCGGCACCGAGGGCAAATGAGTCAGCCCCATTTTCTGTGGCACAGGCAATGCTACTGGTTAAACCGAGCATCAATGGAACTGAAAGTTTGAACATCAATTGTTTCATAGAAAATCCTTTTCAATGATATTTTTATTGCAGCTAGCTGTAGTTAAACGGATTAAGCATCACTACATTGTTGACTAAGCGGCTACTCGACGACGATCAACCTCTGTAGAGGGGACTTGATCAGCGTCTTGGACCAATTGGAAATTAAATTTGATGTGTTTAAAGGCTTTATTTAAATTGTATTGTTTAATTTTTGCGAGATCCGTTACATCCAGCGCAGTAGCAATCAGTCCATCACGAGTAGCAAAGGCAAAGTCATCCCAAAGGTATTTGTCTCCTTCAATATTAAATTGGGTGGTCAGTTTGCGATAACCTGGCGCAGAGACAAAGTAGTGAACATGCGAAGGGCGGTTACCATGTCGACCCAATAAATTGAGTAAAGCTTGTGTTGTACCTTCAGGTGGACAGCCATAACCGACAGGCATGGTGGTTTGAGCAATATATTGACCTTGTGTATCGGTGAAAATACTGCGGCGTAAATTAAATGCAGACTGAGATTTATCAAAGAATGAATAGTTGCCTAAACTGTTGGCATGCCAGATTTCTACTTTTGCATTCGGAATAATCTGTCCAGCAGTGTCAGTGACATTGCCTTCAATGATTAAGGCATCGACGTGCGCAGATTCAGAGCCATCATCCATACGAGCAAAGCCAACGGACTCAGGCGCACCTGCAACATAAAGCGGTCCTTCAATTGTTCGTGGTGTTCCACCTGTAATACCGGCTTTAGCATCTGCTTCATCTGCACGTAAATCTAAGTAATGTTCTAGCCCGAGACCTGCTGCCAAAAGTCCCAGTTCATTGGCTTGACCTGCATCTGTCAAATATTCTAAGCCTTTCCAAAGCTCGGTTTGAGACATATCTAAGTCTTCAATGGCTTGGAATAAATCACCAAGTAAACGAACAACGATTTGCTGAACACGCAGATTGACTTCACCTGTTGCTGTCGCGACATTCATTTGCTGAACGAGGCTATCGATTTGTTGTCTATTCATCATCATCTTCCTTTGATTGATATGAGTATTTGGCATGAGTATCTTGAGAGTGATCTGGAATCGGTGCAGATCACTCAAACTGGTGTTGGTATATTGGATAATTTAAGGGTTCAACCACTCAACTTTAGATGTGTCTAAAAAGTGCCGAACGTGATTGCCCATTTGCACCATCTGCAGCACTTAAAAAGCGTTCGGTATGGATGTCTTTTTCAAATAAACGGCTTTGCATCAAGGTGGAGATGGCGGCATCAATCATTGGTGGCGGGCCACATAAATATGCTTTGTGCCCACTGCATTTATTTTCAAAATAATTGGCAACCGCTTCATGTACATAACCTGTAAACCCTGTCCATTGGTCTTCTGGCTTAGGCGCATTTAAGGCAGGGATGTATCTGAAATTTGGATATTCTTTGACAAGCTGTTCGAATTTTTCACGGTTATATAATTCAGCAACATCCCGTGCACCTTGGAACAAATAAATGATACGGGTGTCACCGTGTTCTAAAAGATCCAGAATCATCGATTGAGGGCTTGAAAGCCCTGAACCACCTGCAATGAAAATGACATTTTGCTGATCAGACTTACGCACAAAAAATTGTCCATAAGGTCCTGAAAGCGCCATTTCTTCACCAACACTCAGTTCATCATGCACATAGCGTGTTGCTGCACCACCTTGCACTTTACGAATATGTAATTCGATCAGATTTGCTTCGCTCGGTGTATTGGCGATTGAAAATGCCCGGGTTCCTTCAATATTTGGGAGTTGGATATTGATGTATTGGCCTGCTTGAAACTGCATTGGTCGATCAAGTTGAAGTCGGACACCTTTAATCGTTGGCGATAAATCCGTTATTTCAATAACCTTAGCTTGGTAGTCTTGGACTAAATAGCCTAAGAAATCCTCGTCTTCATCCACATCAGCTTCGATGACCATGTCAGATTCTGGTTTGCAACAACAAGCCAACACTTTATTTTCTTCACGTTCAATGTCCATAAGCGCAAAAGGTGAGGCTTCACCTACATCATAAAAGCCGTCTGTGACTTGAACTTTACATGTACCACAAGTGCCATGTCCGCAAGCAAAGGGCAACCAAACACCTTGACGCAATGCTGCATCTAAAATGGTTTGATCCTCTTCAACTTGAATGATGGTTCCTGCTGGTTCAATCGTGACTTGATAGCTCATCTGGGTTCTCCTTAAACATGTGTGCCTTGGTAACCTGCTAAATCAGGCGTTACAAAGCGCAGGAGAGATTTATGATCAAAACCCAAATCTTCTAGGGACTTAGAAAAATCAGCCTGTAAAAGATTGCGGTTTAAACGGAATTCAACTTTAGACCAATCAATATGTTTAAAATCGGGATGTTGCTCAAAACCCGCCTGAATTTGCCCATCAATCAAGGCTTGTAAGCTTTGTTTTGGTGAAACCACAAAAGCATGTGCCGAACAAAATAAGGTGTGATGATCCCAACCAATAAACAACAACATGTTTTCGCCGTAATTTTGTTGTAGATCTAGTGGTTCAAATTGATATTTTTCAACAATCGCTTGTACAGTCATGGTGTATTTCCTTAAACTTTTGAATAAATCCTTGAGCGGATGCTGTCGAGTTAGACAACATCCATTGCTTATTTTTTAATTTTTGGATGAGGGTTTAAGCTGCGTTGCCTTTCCACTTTTTCCAGCGCTGTTGGTCAGGTGAACCTTCAATATCGAGATTGTCTGCACCGACATTAAAGTTGTAGTAATCCCTTAAAATACTTTCTAAATCTGGACCACCACAGTTACCCTGCAAAATTTGATGTACAGGCAACCACGCTTGGATGTATTTCTCAGGTTCGCGTTCAAAAATGTCATGACAACCATCAGAGCAAGTGTGATAACGCTCATCTTTGTAAATTGAATCACGATAGCTAAATAGTGTTGGGTCACCATCCATTTCAGTAAAGGTCATTGGAATTTGGCACACTTGGCACAATTGAGGTAAACCTGCGCTATAGAAGCGTTTACCTTCAGCTTCCATTTTTCGAGCAAGTTCCCAACGTGGGCGGTAGTATTTATCAAACGTGTCAGGGTATTTTTCTGAGAGCCAATCCATTTCCTCATCTGTTGGGATCCACGTATGGAAGCCTGCTGCATGACCGAAGTTATAGAAAATCCACCATGCTTGATGCGAAACATGTTCTTTCTCTTTGCTAATCACTTCACTATATTTCGGCATACGAATCCCGTAGCGACTTAAGTCTTTAAATAAAGCGCCACCTGCTTCTTCAAAATAAGTTTCCCAAGCTTCTTTCCATGACATGACTTTATTTGGCAACATGTAATCCATCATCATGCCGACGATGGACAGCAGGCGAGTTCCTCGCCAGAACCATTTATCAATCCATTCTTGTACGATTGGCACATTATCTTCGTGCTGTTCCAGTAAGAATTTTACAATTTCCAGTCCTAGCGTCATGTGGCGTGCTTCGTCTGATTGTGCACTAAAGCCAAATGTTACGGTTGCCATATCACCGTTGTAAGCTGCTCCCGACATGAAAGGAACGAACAATAAGTTAGTTAGGACATATTCAAAGGCAAAGCTGATTGCCAATAAAAACTCAAAAGGCCCCGCTGAACGTGCATCTTCAAAGAATGATTTAGGTACAGACAAGTACCAGACACGGTCATGCATATGTGCCCAGTCTTGGAAGCCATCAAAGAACTTGTTGTAATGGCTCATCGCATGAATCTGGGTTTGTACATGACGTAATTCATCAATGGATTGCATTTGCGAGGCGATACGTGCACCAATGCCACTGAACTGACGCCCAACATGGGCATACCCTTGGTACGCTTGATACTCAAGCGGGGTTACCGCGGTTAAAAACAATTTAATCGCGTTGACATAACGTTCATTTGAAACATTCATTTGCCCATTGTTTTGTGCAAAAGCATCAAAAATGGCATATAGCTTCTTTTCTTTTTCTGCTTGGTATTTCCAATAGTTATCCATGGTTAAACGGAAAGGATCTTCCCATTTCGACCAGTCGGTAATTTTGATGCCTTCAAACTCTTCATACGGAAAGGCATCTTTACGATCTGCATAGGAAAAGTCCCAATCTAGATCACGGGTGAGTATCCGATAACGTTCTTTGGCATTGAGCTTTTTATTGTTTACTTTGGCTTGGCTATTCATTTTGATCATCCTTTAACTTACATGCAGCTGCCTGCTATTTATGCTTTAAATCTAGGGGAAGTACGGCTTAGTTCCACTTCAAGGTAAAACTGTCATCATCTTCATCAACATTGCCACCCAAGGTAATCATGTTGAGTTGTAGTTCTTGGATATCCCAGTTTTGCCCAAGTTTTTCTGATACTGTTTCTGCACGTACCACCAGTTCGCCAGTGCTTTCGACCCGAATCATCGCGGGAAGATATTGAATTGTTGCTTCAGGATTGTCCTGTTCAATCGCTTCAATGATGTAGCGTGAGGTGTCATTGTCTTGCAATGCTAAATAAACTTTAGAGGTCATGATGGCAAATCCTTATGCTGCTAAATCGAGTAAAATGTTGCCGGCCTTTTTGCTACGTTCAGAGATCTTATTTAGACCTGAATCAATCCCAGAATCCGTAAGTGCGGTTTGTGCCCAAGCACTAAATGCTTGCTTAACTTGTGGTAGTAATTCCGTGATCCATGATTGAATCAGGGTTTTATTGTCTTCAGATTCTGAAATAGCAGTTTTTAAAACACTGTCTGACCACTTCGCTAAATCAGTTAAACAGTCCTTCATAAATTCAGTAAGAATGGCAATATCACGCCCGCCATTTTCAACCAGCCATTCATCCAGCTGTCCAAAAAACAGCTCTTGTAACATGCTGTCAATCAACAGATTTTGCAGAATGTAAAGTTTGAACCAGTCTTGTTCGGTTAGGCTTTGTTCACAAAGTTTACGTAAGGGTTGCCAAGTTTCATCATTTAGCCAAGCGTGTTTGGCTTGCTGTAATGATTCACCTGTATTGCCATCGAGGATTAAGCCAATACGTGAAATGTATTGCGCCATACCGAGACGATCCATTGCTGCAAAAATACATGCTTGGGTGATGACGGTGCCATAACCATAGGCACTGCCTGACATCATATGTAAGTTGGCCGTTTGTTCGACATAGCGAAAAGGTAATAAACACTGGATGATTTTTTGTTTCACTTCATCACTGAGATTATTGACCAACTGACGTTTTTCAAAAAAAGCATAATGACTTTCAGCGGTATCTTGCAGACGTGCACGATGTTGCACATAAGCACCGTAATAAAATTGGCGAGGGTCTTTAAATGCATACCAATCTTGCATTTGCAAAGCCGTATGGGTTTTATCATTTAAGGTTTTGTCTGGCTTCCACAAGGGGCGATAGTGAAAGTTTGTCGAAGCTTGAATATCAAAGCTGACTTCTTGATAGCGTGTTGCGGGCTTGGCTCCAAAACGGCGTTCGATATACGCATAAGTCTGACGAATCGGTTCCAAATTCGATGTTTTAATTTCTAAAGTCATTAGCTTCTCCTTGTAGAATTAAGCCTGATCTTCTTGATCAGAATGTTGGCGAGCATGATTTAAAACAGTCGGTTCAATGCCATAACGCCATTTATCTTCCTGCGCATCGTTCCAAGCTTGTTGTTCTGCGGTCATTTCAATGACATGATTAATTTCACAAAAATGCTGGAAAGCTTGTTGGGGGAGAATCAGTTCAACAAAAAGCGTAGGGTCTTGAATGGCAAAATCGAACTCGACAAATTTGGCATTCCGCTCACCAGTAATACGGATATATTTGACCAATGCGGTAGGCTGTTTAGCGTCAATCATGTGCTTATCCTTTTATCAACATCAAAACAATTTCGATGTAGAGCTTCATGCTCATGTACTAGGTTTGCTCTAGATATTCCAAAAGTCGTGCCAACTTTAAAATTTAATTAAAATTCAAATGTTTATTATTTATTGCTCATGAGGATATGAAGCACGACAACATTATTTTCATCAAATAATGAACGTAAAGAGATGCTGATTTCATCAAAAGATGAAACAGTGATTTTGATGGGAGAGGTCGAGTTAATGTTTATAAAAACCAATAACGACTTGATATTGGTTAAAATAAAAACAATATACCTTAAAGGTATGAAAATATAAGAAAAGGTAGTGAAGCTTTTGGTTCAGAATTAGGTAATATCAAGATTGCATTCACAAAGACATATAGCCAAGGATGGATATATCATGCCCCCAGCCAAAGATGTGAAGGTATATAAAAAAATACTGGAACAGAACAAAGATATTCAAGATTTACTCGATAAAATCGTTTTTGATGCTCAACACGGACAAATCTGGTTTGATGAAAATCGAATGCTGTTGATGCATACCAGTATTCTGGGCTTTTTAAGAAAAGATCTCTATCAAATGCTGGGGCTTGAACGCACCAAACGCTTTTTTATTCGTTGTGGTTACCAAGCTGGCATGCGCGATGCAGAAGTAACCTCAAAACTACGACCAAATTTAAATGAAGCAGAAGCTTTTATGGCTGGACCGCAAATGCATGGCATCCGTGGCATGGTACAGGTTGATGTCAATGAACTGCATTTAAGTCATGATTTAAAACAGTTTTATGCTGATTTTAACTGGCTTAATTCATTTGAGGCAGAAGTGCATTTAAGTGAATTTGGTGCTTCAGATCAACCTGCTTGTTGGATGTTATTGGGCTATGCCTGTGGCTATAGCAGCTTTGTCATGGGGCAGACCATTATCTATCAGGAGACACATTGCGTTGCTCAAGGTGATGAGCATTGTCGAATCATTGGAAAGCCGTTGAGTGAATGGGAAAATGCCGATGAGTTGATTCGCTTTATGTCACCCGATGCCGTCTCGGATGAAATCATTGCCTTACAGGCGGAACTCAATCAATTAAAGAAAAATATCTATACCGATGCTGAAAGTGATTACACCATGTTTAATGCGGTAGGAGAGTCGGTCGCCTATCGCAAAGTCTGTGATCTACTTAAAAAAGCAGCAGGGAGTAAAGTCGCAGTTTTATTACAGGGTGAAACAGGCGTTGGCAAAGAAGCATTTGCACGGGGTATTCATAATGGCAGTCAGCGCCAAGCGCAACCATTTGTGGCTGTGAATTGTGCCTGTATTCCTCCTGATCTGATTGAGTCAGAACTGTTTGGGGTGGAAAAAGGCGCATTTACTGGTGCGGTTCAATCTCGAATGGGAAAATTTGAACGTGCTCATGGTGGAACTATTTTTCTAGATGAAGTGGTTGAGCTTTCACCACGCGCACAAGCTGCGTTATTACGGATGCTGCAAGAAGGTGAGTTTGAACGGGTAGGAGATAGTCGCACCCGCCAAGTCGATGTCAGACTTGTTGCTGCGACCAATGAGGATTTAGAGCAGGCCGTTAAAGATGGAAAATTCCGTGCAGATTTATATTATCGCTTAAATATTTTTCCTGTGATTATTCCACCTTTGCGTGAGCGAAGAGAAGATATTCCCTTGCTGATTAATCACTTTTTGGCACGCTTTGAAAATATGTATAACAAGACCCTAAAAGGGCTCAGTGATAAAGCGAAAAACTTTATGATGAAATATGATTGGCCTGGCAATATTCGTGAGTTGGAAAACTTATTGGAAAGAGCCACCTTACTGACCGATCATCAACAGGAAATTAAATTGGACAGTTTGTTTCCTCAACATAAGGATTTAGAAGCAGTGGGTGAAACTGCACAATCGCTGATCAATGTAGAGGATTTATTTAGTGAGAATTTCTCTTTAGATCAACTTGAACAAAATATTATTCGTAGCGCTATGGATAAAAGCCAACAGAATGTCTCAGAAGCTGCACGTATGCTTGGAATTAGTCGGGCAACATTGGATTACCGTTTAAAGAAAATTACGCTAGGTTAAAATCAAATTTGCCTCAATAACCATAGACCAATAGCCATAGAAATGTGTTTGGATAGCGCTTTGATCAGCTACAGGCCGCTATGTTATCTGTCTATAGTTGCTGATAGTTGTCAATTTAAAACAGATGAGTTGAATGCTTGTTTCAATGAAGTCGATTTTACACTTGGATGTTGATCTTATATTTTATTTAAATCGTCGGGCTTAAATAAAATACTAAAACAACTTCCCCCTAAAGCTTGTGACTTGGAATATTCAATCCGACCTTCATACGCGATCATAATTGCATTGACAACAGATAGACCTAAACCACTGCCACCATTCTTCTTGCCTCTGGATTCTTCAAGTCGATAAAACGCATCAAATATAAAGGGGATATGCTGATCTGCAATACCGGGTCCTTGATCTTCAATGGTTAAAACCAAACCTTCTGATTTTTTTTTGGTGCTAATCCGTAAAATCCCTGCCTGTGCATAACGAATTTCATTTTCAAATAACGCAATTAAAATCTGTTCAAGCCGTTGTCGGTCAAAAAAGCAGGCTTGATCTGATAGATCGGTTTCGATGACTAATTTTGCTTGATCAAAACGGTCTTGAAGTAAGTTTACAGATTGTGTAATGACGTCAGATAGACAAACTGACTCTAGGTTAAGTCGAAGTTGTTGATTATCCGCCAGACTTAGGGTTCTTAGATCTTCGATTAAAAATGACAGTTGCTCAACTTGATTGAGCAAATTTTTTAATAAGGCCTTATCGGGGGTAAATATATCGTCAAGCACGCCTTGTAAGCGACCTTGTAAGATGGTCACAGGTGTTCTTAATTCATGTGCAATTGCGGCATTCCAAATAGATGCATTGTTGACTGAGATTTCCAGTTTTTCTGCCATACGATTAAAATCATTGATCATCTTTGTGATTTCAGCGACAGAAGAGGGATTGTCCAATTGCGCTCTTACGGAAAGATTGCCCAAACTAATTTCTCTTGCTGCAATGGCTAAAGAATTTAGCGGGGCGATAAAGCGTTGCGCTAATTTTAATCCTAAATAAACAGAAGTTAATGAACCGCATAAAGTCACCAGTAAAATCCAGATCAGATCAATCAAATTAAATGACCAATCCTCAGAATTTAACTGTTCAAGCGAGACCAATTTAAACTCGATGGCGACAAAATAAGTCAAATAGCCAAAAATCAAGGAAAAACAAGTGGTCAATAAGCTCACTTTGGCCATGGTGATAATCAGCTGGCGGCTAATTCCAATGTTATTTTTCATCATTTTGCCTTAAACGATAGCCAACACCACGAACATTGATCAGTAAGTCAGTTTGATGATGATCTTCCAGTTTTTTACGTAATTTACTGATGTGACTGTCTACAGTACGCTCCAAGGCATCACCATCAGGCAAGCAATGGTTCATTAATTCTGATCGGGTAAAAACCTTGTAGGGCGCTTGCGACATCAACGCAAGAATCTTAAATTCCGTTAAGGTAAGGTTTAACAGTGCTTTCGAATGTTCTTTGATAATGTATACACAAAGTGTTTCTGTATTAATTTCAATTGATTTAAAGCTAATGATTTGGGCTTTCGCCTGAGATGACATTGCACTTCTTCTCAATACTGCCTCAACTCTGGCAATAATTTCATTTGGATTAAATGGTTTTACCACAAAGTCATCAGCCCCGATTCTAAGTGCTGTGACTTTATCCACTTCTTGATCTAATGCGGTCAGCATAATCACAGGGGTTTGTTTGGATTGACGAATATGATTTAAAACTTCCCAACCATTTAAGATCGGCAATTTCACGTCAAGAATCACCAGATCAATCTGTTGCTGCGCATGTATTTCGATGGCTTGCTGTCCATTAAGTGCTCTAAGCACATTGAAGCCATTTTTTTTCAGATAATGCTCCACAATATCGCCGATATCATAATCATCTTCAACGACTAAAATTTGTTTACTGGCTGGATCAGACGCAAAAGAAATATTGCCCATTGCTGGATACTTTAAAATGGATATAACACCATCATAATTTATTTTTAGTGGCTATATCCACACAATCTCCACACTTTGGTGATGCTAAGTACACAAATATTGCCAATAATCGTCATATCTAGAACTCTGGGTGCAGATGATGCCTAAGCCTTATTTTTTTATTATTTTATTGGTTGTTTTAAGTGGGAGTGCGTTAACTGGATGTAATCGCTCAGGAAATGCTGAAGCAGAACAAGCACAGCAGGCTGCGCCAGCCAAAGTCAGTATTTATACCGTTCAACAGCAAGATATTCATTTGATTGAAAATTTACCTGCACGTGTACAAGCTTATCGAATTTCAGAAATTCGCCCACAAGTTGGCGGAATTATTGAAAAGGTGCTGTTTACCCAAGGCAGTGAAGTTAAGGCTGGACAACCCTTATTTAAGATCAATTCGGAAATTCTTCAAGCAGATGTCAATAGTAATCAGGCTTTATTGGCAAAAGCACAGGCAGAAGTGGTGCGTCTAAAAACCCAACAGGAGCGATATCGACAACTGCTTCCTTCCAATGCCATTAGTAAACAGGAATTTAATAATACGGAAGCCGCTTATCAACAGGCTTTGGCTGAAGTTGCTCAAACCAAGGCAGCATTGGCACGACAAAATTTAAACTTACGCTATGCGACTGTACGCGCCCCGATTTCAGGTCAAATTGGTAAGTTGCTGGTAACCGAAGGTGCATTGGTCAGCACCAGCGATACCAATCCAATGGCTTTGGTACATCAGTTAGATAAAGTCTATGTTGATGTTAAACAATCAATTTCTGAATATGAGCAATTGCAAGATCGTTTGAATGATGGTTCGTTGTTACAACGTGGTGGTGCTGATGTCAGCATATCCAATAGTCAGGGTAAATTGTATCCAGTGACTGGAAAGATTTTATTCTCAGATACCAGCGTAGATCCTAATACGGGTGATGTCACCATCCGTGTGGAAGTAAATAACCCTCAACGGAAATTATTGCCAGGGATGTATGTCAGAGTTGGTTTAAACAGAGCATCACAACCCAATGCCTTACTTGTACCTGAGCAAGCTGTGCAAAGAGATATTTCAGGTCAAGCACAACTGATGATTGTAAAAGCAAATCAGACTGCTGAAACACGTCCAGTGAGTTTAGGGCAGTTATATAAAGGTTTCTATGTGGTGAATAGTGGAATTAAAGCTGGTGAAAAAGTCATCGTTGAGGGGCATGATCGAATTCAACAGCCAGAACAGCCTTTAAAAATAACCCAGTGGAAGTCGCAATACATAACCGATGTTGGGGGCACGCAAGCACAAAATAAGGGCAGTGATCAAAGCACGGCAGGTCAGTCTTCTCCGAATATAGGAGAAAAATTATGATATCGCAGTTCTTTATTAAACGGCCAATTTTTGCTTGGGTAATTGCACTCTTTATTATTCTGTTTGGTGTCTTAAGTATTCCAAAGTTGCCGATTTCTCGTTTTCCTTCAGTTGCACCACCTTCGATTAGTATCTATGCAACCTATCCGGGAGCAACACCAGAAACCTTGAATGATAGTGTTGTTACCTTGATTGAGAGAGAGTTATCGGGAGTAAAGAATTTACTTTATTACAGCGCCACCTCAGATGCCAGTGGTCAAGCGAGTATCACCGCCACATTTAAACCGGGGACTGATCCAGAGTTGGCTCAGGTAGATGTGCAAAATAAACTAAAGTCTATCGAACCGAGATTGCCACAATCTGTTAGACAGCAAGGACTGATTGTTGAAGCGGCATCTTCTGGATTTCTGATGATGGTCGGAATCAACTCACCAAATGATCAATTTAAAGAAATTGATTTAAGTGATTATTTGGTTCGAAATGTGGTTGAAGAATTAAAACGGGTTGATGGGGTTGGACGTATCCAATCTTTTGGATCTGAAAAAGCCATGCGTATTTGGATAGATCCAAACAAACTGGTGTCTTATCAGCTGTCGATTAAAGATGTCACAAATGCCATTCAAGCACAAAATACGCCGATATCTCCGGGAAGTATCGGGAGTTTGCCTGCGGTCCAAGGACAGATGATTACACTGCCATTAACGGCTGAAGGACAATTAAGTACAGTCGAAGAATTTCAAAATATTACTTTGCGCGCCAATCAGAGTGGCGCACAAGTCACACTGAAAGATGTTGCACGGGTGGAGCTTGGTGCGCAAACCTATAGTTTTTCTATTTTAGAAAATGGAAAGCCAGCAACCGCTTTGGCGATTCAAATGAGCCCAGGGGGGAATGCAGTCAAGACATCTGAAGCGGTCAAAGCAAAAGTTGAGGAGTTGAGCAAGGTTTTACCAAAGGGGATGCAATATTCGATTCCTTATGATACTGCGCCGTTTGTTAAAATTTCGATTGAAAAAGTAATCATGACTTTGCTGGAAGCAATGGTGTTGGTTTTCCTTGTCATGTATTTATTTTTACATAACATTCGTTACACCTTGATCCCTTCAATTGTTGCACCGATTGCACTTCTGGGCACATTTGCAGTGATGTTGATCAGTGGTTTTTCGGTCAATGTTTTAACCATGTTTGGTATGGTTTTAGCCATCGGTATTATTGTCGATGATGCGATTGTGGTGATTGAAAATGTGGAACGTATCATGGCAACGGAAGGCTTATCACCTGTTGATGCGACTTCTAAAGCAATGCAAGAAATTACCAGTCCAATCATCGGGATAACCTTGGTACTGGTGGCGGTATTTTTACCAATGGCCTTTGCCAGTGGTTCGGTCGGGATTATCTATAGACAATTTACCGTGACCATGGCGGTATCCATTGCATTCTCAGCATTTTTAGCACTGACCTTAACCCCTGCACTTTGTGCAACCTTGTTAAAACCGATTGAAGCCGATCATCAGAAAAAGGGCTTCTTTGCGTGGTTTGATCGCTTTTTTGACCGCGTCAATAAAAAGTATGAAGCAATTTTAGTGAAATTGTTAAAACACATTTTTACTGTGATGATTGTATTTGTTGTCCTGACAGGTTTCTTATTATTTGCGTTTAAATCGATCCCAACCGCTTTTTTACCTGAAGAAGACCAAGGCTCATTTATCACCTCATTTCAATTGCCTGCAGATGCCAGTCAAGAGCGTACATTGACCATTGTAAAATCGTTTGAGGAACATTTAAAAAGCAGAGAAAGTATTAAAGAAAATGTCTCTGTACTCGGGTTTGGCTTTAGTGGTTCTGGCAATAACACTGCCATTGCCTTTACAAATTTAAAAGATTTCAAAGAAAGAAATACCTCTGCTGCAGATGAGGTTAACGCTGTAAATGCGGCCATGGCAGAAAGTGCAGAAGGTACGATTATGTCTGTTTTACCGCCTGCAATTGAAGAAATGGGAACAACTGCGGGCTTTACTTTACGTTTACAAGATCGCGGTAATCTTGGAATGCAAGCTTTGAATGAGGCACAAGCACAGTTGATTGGTCTTGCAGCAACCAGTAAAAAACTGGCTTATGTTTATCCAGAGGGTTTACCGCCAGGTAGTAATGTCGATTTAAAAATTGATCGGAATAAGGCAGAAGCTTTAGGTGTGAATTTTGCTGATGTGACAGACACCATTTCATCTTCAATGGGCTCAATGTATGTCAATGATTTTCCAAATCAAGGACGAATGCAGCAAGTGATTGTTCAAGTCGATGCTGATTCACGGATGAAAGTCACTGATATTCTAAATTTGAATGTGGTTAACAAGACTGGAGCACTGGTTAAACTCTCTGAGATTGTTACACCTGTGTGGACACAGTCTCCGCAGCAATATAATCGCTATAATGGACGACCATCATTGAGTATTGCAGGGGCAGGCGCAGAAGGGGTTTCTTCAGGGGTAGTGATGAAGGAAATGGAGCGACTAATTGAGCAATTACCAAAAGGAATTGGTTATGAGTGGACAGGGCAATCCTTGGAGGAAAAACAGTCAGAAGCGCAAACCAATTTCTTATTGGCATTGTCAATGTTGGTAGTTTTCCTCGTCCTTGCCGCACTCTATGAAAGCTGGTCGATTCCATTGTCGGTGATGTTGGTTGTACCTTTAGGTATGATTGGTGCAGTGGTTGCGGTATGGATCAGAGGAATTCCCAATGATATTTTCTTTAAAGTGGGTTTAATTACCATCATTGGATTATCTGCAAAAAATGCCATTTTGATTGTTGAATTTGCCAAAATGCTAAAAGAAGAGGGAATGACTCTGATTGAAGCCACTGTTGCAGCTGCCAAACTTCGTTTAAGACCGATCTTGATGACATCGTTGGCTTTTACCGCTGGTGTAATTCCATTGGTGATTGCTACAGGTGCAAGCTCTGAAACTCAGCATGCGATTGGTACAGGGGTTTTTGGTGGTATGGTCAGTGCGACGATACTTGCAATCTTTTTTGTCCCAGTATTTTTTGTGTTTATTCTCAGTGCTGTTGAGAAATTACGTGGCAAAGCTTTACCTGTACGTAAACTGCCTTAAGCGCTCTGTGTTAAGCTTTTAATTTTAAGTCTTGTGTTTTGTAGAGGATAAAGCATTTGTCCTCTACAATATTTCTAAGTCCTCCATCGCATTTATTATATGCATTTATTTGAATGCCTAATTATTCTTCCCATTATTTTTATCTCGTATTGTTTTCTTTAGATATACAGGTCAGTTGTTTTAACTGCATTATTTATATAAGTTTATTGTTATATAGACAAACCACCTAATAATTCATACAAATGATTTCCATTAAGTCATTGTTTATCAATGAAGCTTAAGTTTTTATATGAACTTTTAGAAACTGTTGGTTATCAATTCGTTTTTGTGCTTTTGAATCATAGATGGTGATCCTACCGTGGGGCGACAGGGATGTCGCTGTTGGGCGGGGGTACAGGACGTACCCCTCGCCCAACGGAAGATTTTTGTCATCTTTTCATCTCTGAAAAGTAAGGCATCGCCTACGCAAAGATATTTAAACTTTGAATGTAAGAAGTGGCAGTGTAAACTTTTTTATAACCAAATAACTTTTTACATATATTTGATTTAATAGAAAATATTAATTAATGGAAATGATATTCATGTGTCTGAGTTTTTTGACAGGTTGACTTACATTTGAATAGATATGGTTAGTTCCCCGCATTTTTATCGTCAAATTACCCCCTCTAAACTATTCATATTTACATTTAATTACATTTCTCATTAGGCATTTTTGCCTTCTCATTCGTCTATATAGATAAAGGCAATGTTTTTTAAATTCACGGCAATTGACCTGATAGACGAAGCAGGAAGGATTCATGAACAGTACAACGCAATACAATAGATTGAGCAGACAAGAAAAGCACAGGGTTTTATCCAGCACTCAGCAAATGCGCTACATTTATTTGTGCTGTATCTAAGCCTATGTCTGCTGTAATTCTCGCTTCAAATGATAAGCAAAAATACTCTACGCTTTGTGGGGTAGTGATCAGTCATATATTGTTGTTATGGTCTTTGTCTTATTTAAAAACAGATGTTCGTATTGAATCACATTCACCTGAAAATGCGATTCAAATTCGTTTTATCAGCTTGAACAAAACCGATGTTGTACAACAAAGCAGTACAAAGCTGCAGACGGCATCAGAGCAAGCTGCAACGCAATCAAAAGCACAACCTCAATCTACAGTAGCAACAGCGATACAACATCAACAACAGGTCAAAGTGATACATAGTACTGAGTCAAAAAAGTTGAAGATGGATCAAACAACACAACAGACAACAAAAGCACAAGAAAAAAAACCAACCGATCAACAGACGGAAAGTAAATCTGAATCAAATCGTCAGTCAATACAAACATTCACTGAAACAAAATCATCTACGAATACTGAACAGACTGCTTCAGGTCAGTCAAATGAGATAGCCAAACGTGCAGGTGGTGAAGCAGGCAAAGACAATAAAAAACAACAAAACGCTGCCTCTACTTCTCAACCACAGCAACCGCTTCCCGTGAGTCGGGTTGATGTACTCAGCTTTGGCAAGCTTAATTACGATGATCGCGAATTGCAAAACCAGCAGCGCTTGTTGGTTCTCACCATCAAAATCAATCCACAAGGGCAGCCAATAGATGTCAGAGTAAAGCAAAGCTCAGGCATTAGTAGTTTGGATGAAAGAGCTATACAAGCTGCACAAAAAGCAAAATTTAAACCACATATTGTCAATGGTGAAGCATTGGCAATCGTGGTGGATTTTCCCATTCAGCTTAAGCTTGGTCGTAATCGCTGATTGGATCATTAAACAATGAAAGGGTTTATTTAGGAGTTTTTATGAACGCATCAACAGAAAAAGTGATCAGCAGTAGTTTAATGCAACGCTTGAAACAAGAAACACTGGCAGAGCATGAACGTATGGAAATTTTGATGCAGCAATCAGGCGCGTTTGAGAGTAAAGAAAATTATGCGCAATTCACCCTGTCGCAATATTATTTTCAGAAAGATGTTGAACATCTTTATCAAGATTCACAGGTTGAACAATTGATTCCCGATTTAGATGTGCGTGGGCGTTCTGATGCAGCTTTACAGGATTTAGCTGATTTAGGCTTAACACCTCAGCAGCAGGGTATTGCAACAGATGAAATTAGTTTTCCACAATCTTTGGGCTGGATTTATGTTTCAGAAGGTTCAACCTTAGGCGCAGCATTTTTACTCAAAGAGGCTCAGGCTAGATTTGGCTTTAATGCAGATTTTGCTGCACGTAACTTAGCAGCATATCCAGAGGGTCGTGGATTAGTGTGGAAGCGTTTCAAGCAAACCCTAGATGATGCAAATTTTAGTTTAGAGGAACAGCAATTGATTATTGAGGGGGCTATGCAAGGCTTTCATCGTTTTGGTGAACTTTTAGCACAATTAAAAACACTGAAATAAATAATTGATGATGGATAAAGGAAATCAAGCAATGAAGCAAACGGGGTCAGAGACCAATCTAAATACCAGTATTTCTATGTCGGAGCCGAGATTGGCGAAGTCATGGTTGGTTCGCTGGATCTGTATTGCACTGGCGGGGTTATGTCTGGTCTTAGGGACGATCGGTTTGGTGGTTCCTGGTTTGCCTACGTTTGATTTTTATTTTCTTGCGACGTTGTTTGCTGCAAAGGGTTCGCAGCGAATGCATCAGTGGATTGTTAATAATAAAGTCATTGCTCCAATTTTACAGCAATGGCAACTCAAACGAACTTTACCTGTAAAAGTAAAACTATTTTCTTTGGCCAGTATGAGTGTGGCTGCTGGAATTTTAATTTGGACTGTGCCTCATCCATGGGCAGTAGGGACCATTGTTTTGATGATGGTTTGTGTGCAATTGTGGATGTGGTTAAAAGCATAAATGAGGATAATCTCAGGATGGAAATCTTTGAATATTATAAAAATACTGAAGAACTTAAACGCTTGCTGTTGCAAGCAAACTTAAAAGTAACCACAACACGATTAACTGTACTGAATATTTTAAGAAATGCACAACGAGAGCTGACAGCAGCCGAAATTTTGTATAGTCCAGATTTAAAAGTGAAAAAATTATCTTTTGCTGGTGTCTATCAAACCCTGAAACAGCTTGTTAAAGCAGGATTGTTGGTTAAATTTAAGCTGGGCAGTGAACAAGCATTATATTCATTCAAGGGAAGTCAAACCAATATGAGAATATATTGTAAAAAGTGTAGTCAGTTGCAACAAATTAATGATGAGGCTTTAGAGCAGCAAATTCGAGGACTTATTTTAGAACATGGTGCAAGTTCATATCATCTTGTTATAGAAAAACCCTCTTGTCCTTATTGTAGTCATTAAAATAACATGCCAAAGGGTAGATTATTTTATGATAAAAATATCCATAAATAATAAATCGGAATTTAAACTGAATGATAACCAAGATATTGAGGTTCAATGGGCATTAACTATTGATAATTTAACTTTATTTTTTAAGTATATTAAATGATCAAATAGAACATAAGGATGTACATAAACTAAAAATTAATCATATATACGGGGATTTTCTCTCAGGGTGTCTTGACATTTAAATGATAATTATTATCATTTAACAGACCATCAAAGAGTTGATCCTATTGTGAACAAAAATCCTGCATTTGTAGATCAATTGTACCGTAATCACCAATCTTGGTTGCATCAATGGCTTAGAAAAAAAGTAGGCAATAGTGAGCAAGCTGCAGATTTGGTACAAGATACGTTTATTAAAATTCTGCAAACGCGTGATGAGCTTTTTGGAGTAAAAGAACCTCGTGCATATTTGGTGACCATTGCCAGAAATTTAATGATTGATCAGGTGCGCCGTAAGCGCATAGAGCAAGCCTATCTGAATGAATTAAGTCAGATGGAATATATGCTGGATACAATTCCTTCACCAGAAGATCAGCTTCAGGTTGTTCAAGCGATTGACCAGATTTGTCAGGCTTTGATACGCGTCTCTGAAAAAGCACAGCAAGCTTTTGTGCTACATTATTTTGAAGGTTTAACCCATAAAGAAATTGCAGAAATCATTGGTGTTTCAACCAAGATGATTCAAAAATATCTAGCAACTTGCCTTGTGCAATGCTACGCACTGAAACAAGAGAAGGATTTGTTTGAGTAAATGATTGAAGAAGAGAAGAGTAAGCAACAATTAATCGAAGAAGCAGCGGAATGGATTGTGCTGCTGAGTACCGATGATGACTTCCTCAAAAGAACAGCGCAAACAGATTTTGATGCTTGGAAAAGCAAGAGTCCACAACGCCAAAAAATTGCTCAAGATATCGAGCAATATATTACTTCGATTCAAAAACTGGTACAGAATCCACAACAACAGAAAATGACCCAATCTGTCTTAAAAACAGGTTTGCATAGTGCCCGTAAGCAAAAAAATATGCGCTATGGTGGAATTTTAACGGTGGTATTGTGTTGTGTAGGGGGTATTTATAGTTATTTTATTTATCATCCAGTGTCATATCTAACCGCTGATATTAAAAATCATGCGGGAGAATGGAAAACCCAAACCTTAGCAGATGGTTCACAACTTAAACTCAGTGGTCAGAGTGCGGTTAATCTGGACTTCTCAGCAAATCAGCGTGTTGTGGAGTTGGTTCAAGGGGAAATATTTGTAGATGTGGCCAAAGACAAAGCCCGTCCTTTTATTGTCAAAACCCAACATGGTCAAATTGAAGCATTGGGAACTGCATTTAGTATTCAATATCAGCCAGATGCGACTGGGCTTAAAATGCTACATTCCAAAGTGAAAGTTCAGTCCTCGAAACAAGACGAAGATCAAACCAAAGCATCTTCTGTGATTGTGACAGCAGGGCAAGAAGTCATACTTGATCGAAATGGTATACAACCTATACATACTTTTAATTTATACAATGAACAGCAGAAATGGAATCAACGGCATTTGATTGTTGAAAATATGTCTTTGTCAAAAGTGCTAAATGAGTTGAATCGAAACAGCAAAGAAAAAATTATATTTAACGCTGCTAAGTTAGAGAAAATTAAGGTCAATGCTGTATTGCCTTTAGATCATACCGAAAGTGCATTGCAATTATTAAGCAGTGTATTCCCTCAGCTAAATGTCTATCAAATCACCCCATATTTCACAGTTGTGACTTTGCAATAAACAGCATGATTTAAGCACTTGGTTTGAATCATGCTGTTTAGCTTTAAATTAGGCCTAAAATTTATATCGTTTTTACTAATTGTTTGATAAATATAATTAATAATAAACTTAGAAAAATAAAAGATAGATAATTTAAATTTATTTTGAATAAATGGTTCCACTTTTTCAATTCTGAAGCGTCATAGTAAGTAGAAGCAAATATTAGGAATACATTTAATTTAATATATTGAATGATTCTTATTTACATTTACTGGGGCGTAAAATGAGTGAAGCTGTTTGCGGTCAAAAGCATCCAAAATATTCTTTCAAAGTGACATCATTGGCATTGGCGATTCATCTCGTTTGTGTGGGTGTAGCAACAACAGTCGCGACACAAAGCAGTTATGCGCTCAGTACAGAAACGCAGTCATATCATATTCCAGCGGGTTCACTTGCCAGTGTTCTGAATACCTTTGCCGAGCAAGCGGGGACCTCGATTGCAATTGATGCAAATCAGCTTAAAGGTAAAAGTAGCTTAGGTTTAAGCGGACAATATAATTTAGAAAACGGCTTTCAACATATTTTAGCAGCAACCGAGTTTACTGTGGTGAAAGTTGGAAATGGCTATATATTGAAGCATGTGGATAAAGCTGAAATTAGACCCATTCCAGTACAATCTCAGCCGATGATAGCTGATCAAGAAAATGTCGTACAACTTAGCCCAATGACTGTTTTTGGCACTGTCAGTCGCGATACAAAAGGGCAGAATGATGTTTATGATCAAGATATTTCTAGCGTCTATGCCAGCAAAGAGCAAATAGAACGATATAAAGGCGCTCAGCCAGCAGACTTATTCAAGGGAATGGTCGGCGTATACAGTGGAGATGCCCGAAACAGTGGTGCTTTAGATCCAAGTATACGCGGTGTTCAAGGACCAGGACGTGTTCCTGTCCTTATTGATGGGACAGAACAGGCACTCACTGTATGGCGTGGCTACAACGGTGCTAATAATAGGAGTTATATTGACCCTAATTTAATCGGTGGGTTACAAGTCATTAAGGGGCCTTCCATCACACGCAATGTAAATACAGGTGTGGGTGGTGCGGTCGTTATTCATACTCTAGCTGTAGATGATGTTTTAAAGGAAGGTAAAAATTTTGGTGGGGAGATAAAAGTAGAAACCAGCAGCAATGCAGTGAAACCTAGAGAACCACAATTACTCACAGGTCAAAGCATTTATGATAATCCAAATTATCCAGCTACAGGAACGGACTGGCAAGGCAATCCAGTGTTCGAGCCTTATTATGATCCATCCTTATTTAAAGTAGCACGTCAGAATAAAGAAAATAATATTTATTCAGGCGATGATGTTGCAACACGTATTGCTTTGGCGGGACGTAGTGATAATTTTGAAGTTTTGGCTGCTTATGCTTATCGTAATAAAGGCAATCACTTTGCAGGAAAAAATGGCAGTGATTTTTATGATAAACCTGCCACAGGACGATTTAATTACGTTCCATACCTTGCCAAAGTTTACCCAGGAGGTACAGAAGTTCCCAATACATCCCTTGAAACAGAATCTTATTTGTTAAAAGCGGCGTGGAAACCCACAGATGAACAGCGTTTAGAGTTCGGTTATCGGGACAGTTCAATCATCAATGGAGAAATTTTACCTTCACGAATTGCTTGGGGTGAAGTCGTCAAAAATAAAGCAGGGGTACCACAATGGCCTTTAAGTCATATCGACTCCAAAGCCTATAATATGGAATACAAATATCAACCTAAAAACAATAATTTAGTCGATTTCTACGGCAATATTTGGCGAACTGATACCAAGAGTCATACCTATAGTTCAGGTGGATTTCCCAATGATACCAATGCAAACTTGGGTGTTTTTGTGAACAGTGCTACCGCAAACTCAGATAATACTCGCCAAGGAATGACCTTAAGTAATAAGTTTAAATTGCTGTCTAATCTGGGTTTAACTGTTGGGGGGAGTTTTCAAAAAGAAAAACTTAGTTCGGATGATATTTATAAAGACCCGAATATTAACGGAACAAATTCGGGTTATAGGATGTTACCGAGAGCAGGTCGTCGAGAAGAAAAAGAATTTAATTTTAACTTTGACTATCAACCTGTCTCATGGCTGAATTTAAACGCTGGTGCAAGATATCAAAACTATTGGGCCTTTGATGATTTTCTTAATGAACGAGTCAATGCGGGTGATCCCCAGTTTAGCCTGATTAAAAAAGCCACGGCATTAAGTATGACTTATTTTACTAAACGCCCAAATATGACACCAGAACTTGAACAGCAAACACGAGAAAGTATAGAGGCTCTTGCTTTAGCGGAAGGTTGGACTGATGAGCGCAAGCAGGCTCGAATTTTAAGTCGAATTTATCAGAAATCTAATAAAATTGATTACAAAATGGATAACCGTGGAAAATTAACCATTGCCAATAATCCCTTTTTAAATGGGACCTTAGTACAAGGTCGGGATTATGGATATTATTCTGGTAGTGGCATTCCTAGCGGTTATGAAGATATTGACTTAGCAAAAACAGGTGTGCAAAAAAGCAAAGATCATGGTTGGACACCGACAGCTTCAGCAACGGTTAATTTTAGCCCAAATAGTCGAATGTATTTACGTTATAGCGAAGCTTATAGAATGCCAAGTATGTTTGAAAGCACGCTTGGGTTTTCTGGAACCTTAAGTGGTTATAAGTTGCAACCAGAGCATGCATCAAATTATGAACTTGCCTATGTTCATAATCTATCTGAGTTATTTAAAAATAGCAGTTATGCAGATATTAAGTTGGCTTATTACTATAACAAAACCAAGAATGCGATTGAACGTAGTCCAACTTTGGCATTTAGCAATGTCGATAGCCTTACCACAGAAGGATTAGAACTGCAAAGTCGCTTTGACAATGGGCGTTTCTTTACTGACTTAAGTGCCAATTATCGTTTTAAAAATAAAGTTTGTGATGAAAACTCAGCGATGCTTCTAGGGGCGAGCCACCAGTTTTTATTAAATCGTTGTGTTGATGATGGATTTGTAGGCGGATATTTAGTCAGTATGGCAACCCCAAAATATTCAGTGAATTTAACACTTGGTGGACGATTCTTTGATCAAAAACTTGAAGTCGGAACTCGTGCGAGTTATCACCATAAGTATGAAAATCCTGAAACGAAAAACTATAACGATATAGAGATGAGTTATTACGCCAATACCCCTTTGGCATGGAACTCAATGACCATTGTGGATGCTTATATCAATTATCGACTTAAACAAGACACCTTATTTGAACTGGTGGGGACTAATCTCACTGACGAATTCTATATTGATCCATTAACTCGTTCGGCAATTGCAGCACCAGGTCGAACATTTAAGCTAAGCATTACCCATAAGTTTTAAGGAACTTAGAGGTAATTAACCGAATTTATTGCACACCAAATGCAATAAATGTGTGGAAAATAAGACACGTACTCCTTGATTTTACACTTGAATTTAAATATTAAAATCAGTGCAGCACATGTTTTATTTTAATGATAATCATTAAGACTTTTGTTTTTATTCTTAATGATAAAACTTTAAACTCAAATCGAGGAACTTAAAATGAAACTTCAATCTATCTCATTGGCTATTTTACTATCTGTTGGTTTAGTCGGTGTTGCACAAGCAGCTGTTGTAGGTGAATCAAGTGATATTGGTAACATTGTAGTTGGTTCTACAGGTTCACTTGGACCGACTCATCCAAACTCAGGTGTTGGTTTTGGTGTTAACACTCTTTATAACGGTGCAATTGTTGCATTCTCAGGTTTTAATGGCTATGCAGATGGCAATGGTGTTGTACGTCTAAGCCCGTACTTACCTGGGCTTCCAGCGTCTCATGCTGGGATTGGTTATGCTAACTATAAACAAGTGCCTGCACAAGACGTCTGGTTTGGTGAGTGGAATGCCGAAGCCAAAGATGCCAGCGGTAAGCGTTTAGGTACGGTTGATCCAGCAACACACACTGTTTATTACAATGGTAAAGATGCGGATACCAGCGTACCGTCTACAGGTACTGCAAATTATAGTGTTCAAGGTGTCAATAATTATAATGGCTCTAATTTATTGTCAGGTACTTTTACTGCTAACTTTGCAACCAAACAGTTAACGGGTTCATTGAGCGATAGTTCACGTACCTTTAATTTGGGTACTGCAACAATTAATAACGACGCAACGATTAGTGGTTCAAATGCATCTTGGACGACTAATCCGTCAGCTGGTGCAGGGACAGTTTCAGGTCAATTCTATAATAGCCAAAGCAGCTTAGCTGGAATTGCAACATTTAACAATAATGTGCATGACGTTGCTTTTGGTGGAAAAAAATAATGATTTAAATGAGAAAGGCTTACTTCGGTAAGTCTTTCTTTTTTTATTCTATCTGGTGAGTTTATAGATGAAAAAAATAGTATTGCTTGGTGCCGTATTGCAGTGTGGACAATGTGTTTATGCAGCGGATGATACCAGTATCAGGTTAAATCAGGAAATTAGCCAACAGCAATATCAAAATGATAAGAAACTACTCAAATCAGAAGACCCTAAGAACACACAAGCATTACCGAATCTGATCATACAAGGTCAAGAATATGTGGTTAAGGATGAACCCGCAGAAGTTGCATATGCACTTTACTTGGCAGTGATGCAAAAACAATGGCAAGTGGCTTTAAGCTATCTTGAAAAATATAAAAAATTTCCAAATTATGATCAGGCTTTGACTGAGTTCGCTGAGGGCGTCATGGCACGAACACAGGGGAATTTAAGTTTAGCTGAGAGTAAACTAAAACACAGTCTAGAGATTCAATCGAATAATTTAATGACTCAACTTGAACTGGCTCGTGTCTATACTGAACAACAAAAAAATCAGCAAGGTCAACAGTTATTTCAACACATTCAATCTCAACTGGCTCTATCTACAGATCCCGCTGCCCAAGGTATTGGTCAAACCGTAGAGATGTATCTCAAAGGGCTTAAACAACGAGATGAATGGCATGGTTCATTGGCTTTTGGTTCACGCTATGCCAGCAATATCAATAATGCTTCCGATAAATACGACATTATTACTTACTACGGTATTGATCCAGTGACCAAGGAAGTAGTGCCTGTTGAACAATTAAAGCGTGGCACACCTGATGCGATCAGTGCACAAGGTTTGGACTATGAAGCGACCTTAACTAAACGATGGTCGCTTTCTGGACAACATGGTATTGCATTGCGTGGATTATTCTATGGTCAAGTTTACCCAGAGCAGACAGATTATAATGAATTAACTTTTAACTTAAATGCGGGTTATAGTTATTACAACGAACGTAATCAAGTCTTGATTGCCCCCGTATTTGAACATAAATACTATGCCCACGACCCGCTGTATAGTGCCTATGGGCTAAGGGGTGAGTGGATGCGTTTTATCTCTAACGACAAAGCTGTCAAGTTAGAAGCCGAAATGAAAGATATAAATTATTCCCAGTATAAAGGCCAAGATGGCGTAGAATATTCAGTCTATTCAACCTTTTGGAAAATTTTACCGAGAAACTGGACCCTATTTGGCGGACTGGATTTTGTCGACCATAATACCCAAGAGCAATATTTCACAGCTTATCAGCAACAGGGCATACGTTTAGGCCTTTCCAAAAACTTTGACTCAGGTTTTAACGCAAATTTATTTAGTTCTTTCCGTTGGCGTCAATTTGATAAATTTACTCCGGTGTTGGAGGCTAGACGACATGATTTTGAACAAAATTATACTTTGATTTTAAGTGCACCTCGTTGGGCTTTTTATGGTTTAACACCTAATCTCACTTATCAATATAATCAAAATAACAGCAATGTAGAGTGGCTATATTCTTATGATAAACATAATGTTAGTTTAAAGCTGGAGCATCGGTTTTAAAGTGTTGTAGAGGTTTTAATACTGAATTCTAATTTAGGCATTTATATAGCCAAATTGAATTTCAATAAATCTAAGTTTTAAATGGGCCTATGATATAGAGGAAATCCATTGATTCCCTCTATTCATTCATCATTTATTGAGCAAGAAAGCTGACAGCTTCCTCAATCAAGTCTGAAATTTCTTTTGGATGTGATGCCAAAGAAGCATGACTTGCATCTAGCGAAATCACTTTTTTTGCATTTAAGCGTGCAGACATGACTTTTTGATTTTCAGGGTGAATCATTCGGTCTTGAGTCGAGATTTGATACCAAGATGGTTTCGTTTTCCATGCTGGCGTGGAAATCGTATCGGCAAAAGTGCTTGCTACTGGCGCTTTTTGGGTGACACCCATTGCAAACCCTTCATCTTTGGTTAAATCCTGACAGAAACTTTCATGGAATTTATCTGCTTTAAGCCAGAGATAACCATCACTGTCTGGTTCTAAGTTTGGTGCAGCTTCAGGTAAATATTGTTGAGTAATGCCACCAGGGCTTTCGTTTGAGTCAGGTGCAAAAGCAGCAATATAAACCAGGCCTACCACATTCGTTTGATTGCCAACTTCAGTAATTACAGCGCCACCATATGAGTGACCAACCAGAAGCACATCTCCTTTAACTTGCGCAATCATTTTTCTTGTTCGTTCAACATCTTCAGCCAGTGAGCTCAGCGGGAGTTCTACTGCACGTAATGATTCATATCCTCGGTGAGACAGCTCAGTTACCACTTTACTCCAATGAGCAGCGCCTCCCCAAAATCCGTGTACGAATATAATTGTCGGTTTATTACTCATGTGTGTCTCCTAGCTAAATGCTATTGTATTTGTTGAGCTAAATGGTTGAAGAATTTTTGTATAAAGATTAGATAGATACTGAATGTAATTTTTATACTCAAAAAAGCTTCTATAAACGATTATTCATGTTTAAATTCACTTTAACAATAACAGAAACACCAATGTTTTTGCAGAAACACTTTTTAGGAATTGTGACAAAGAATGAGAGATGAATATGCTGAAAAAAGTGCTTTAACGGATCTATTCTTTGATATTTATCAGTTTGCAAAAATATCAGCTGAGATCTATGACTTCGCGCGATTTACAGATCAACAACAGTTAAGCTTTAAACAGGATTATGCATATATCCATATCGTTCAGCAGGCGACATGCAGACTTAAAGTAGCAAACTCTAATCTAGATCTGGTTTTAAAAGCAGGGGACATTATTGTTCTACCTTCAACTGCAGAACACACGATTGAATTGTTGGATGCTGAAAACCAAGCAGCCGCTGTGATTAGCTGTATTTTTAAACTCAGCGGAATTTATGGTGCAGCCATAATCGAGGGGTTGCCTCGTTATATTCATGTCCCATCGCATAATGATAATGGTAAAATTGCAGAATGGGTGCCAATGACTGTTGCTGCGATAAAGCTTGAGCTTGAGCATCCTAGCCTTGGTAGTCAAGTGATGCTTTCACGAATCATTGATCTTCTATTGGTGTGGTCAATACGGTTTTGGTTGGCAAAGGCAACCATCGAACATAAAAGCTGGATTGTCGCTTTACGTGATCCTGCGATTAGTAAAGCATTATCTTTGATGCATGATCGTCCTGCTTATGCATGGGATGTGGAAAATTTGGCTCAATCCACCCATCAATCTCGTTCAAGTTTTGCTAAAAAATTTGTTGAACAAGTGGGTGTTTCTCCAATTCAATATTTAAAAAATTGGCGGATAAGACTGGCAAGTCAGTTTCTAAAAGAGACAGACAAAAATATCTTTCAAATTGCTGAATTAGTAGGATATAGCTCACAAGCAGCATTCACTCGTGCTTTCACACAAACATATGGATGCGCACCGAAAGTATTTAGAGCGTCATTGATACAAAGTGATCAATAAATACAAATGATCAAAGTTAGTTTTTATGCTTTAAAACGCGCTTTAACACTGAATCTTATTTAGCCAAACTGATCTGGAACAGCAATAAAACTTGAAGATTTAGGCTAGATTTCAGATTTTTATTAAAGACTTGCTTAGATTGGTTAATGTCATAAATGTAATTCCCATGACCGTGAATTGTATAGTTTCGACCTCTAGAATGAAATGATATCTCAATGGGAAGAATGACATGAAAACTTTAATCAGATTAACTGTTATTGGTCTTTGTAGTGTTTCAAGTTTAAGTTTTGCATCACATCAAAATACGCAAGAAATACGCATTGATCACTTTGGTACAGGTAGCGATGGAGATAACACGTCAGGTCTTTTATTGAAAGAGCCAATAAAACTTGTGCCTTATTCAAAGCTTGATCAAAATAAGGAGCCGAGAATTGAACATTATGGCACAGGCAATGATGGAGACAATACCACAGGGTTATTATTAGTCGATCATGAAAAGTACTATGCGGCAAACACATCTACTGTGCAAGTTGATACTGTACGTATAGATCATTACGGTACTGGAAATGATGGAGACAATACCACGGGCTTGCTACTCAAAGATTAATTTACAAAAAATATAGAAGCTTGTTGATAAGTAAGATCAACAAAGATAAAAAAATGGGTGTAATCAATACACCCATTTTTCATTTAAACCAATCTCGTCTTATTGCGCTGCTTTTTCAGCTGCGATTGAAGCAATTGCTGCATCAACACCGTCAATAGAATCTGCAGCTTTTTTAATACGAGCAAGCGCATCAACAAGTACTTCATCAGCAGTCGCATAAGAAATACGCATATAGCCGCCTAAACCAAAAGCATCACCAGGAACAACAGCAACACCAGTTTCTTCCAACAACCATTCTGAGAATTCTGTGCAAGATTTTAAGCCTTTTGCACGAATCAAAGGACGAATGTTGGCATAAGCATAGAATGCACCATCAGCAGGTAAGCAGCTAATCCCTTGAATTTCATTCAAGCCATTCACAACTAAATCATGACGACGTTTGAACGCTTCAATCATCGGTTGAAGTACATCTTGAGGACCATTCAATGCAGCTTCAGCAGCAACTTGTGAAATCGAAGTTGGGTTTGAAGTTGATTGTGATTGGATTTTTTTCATTGCGCCAATCAATTTTGCAGGTCCTGCTGCATAGCCGATACGCCATCCAGTCATTGCATATGCTTTAGATACACCGTTAAGCACGATAACACGCTCATAAAGATCAGGAGCTACAGTAGCAATATTGTAGAACTCATCATCCCAACGGATCGGCTCATACATATCATCAGAAGCAACATAAACTTGAGGATATTTACGGAGCACTTCTGCTAAAGCTTCAAGCTCAGCTTTGCTGTAGATCATGCCTGTTGGGTTAGAAGGACTATTTAAAACCACCAAACGTGTTTTGTCTGTAATCGCAGCTTCTAGTTGAGCAGGTGTAATCTTGAAACGTTGTTCTTCACCACATTTCACGATGACAGGAACACCTTCAGCAATGATCACCATATCTGGATAGCTTACCCAATATGGCGCTGGAATAATGACTTCATCACCTTTGTTTAACAAAGCAAGTGCTAAGTTAAAGAAAGACTGTTTACCACCGCAAGACACTAAAATCTGATTTGCAGCATAGTCAAGATTGTTATCACGTTTTAGCTTCGCAATAATTGCTTTTTTAAGGCCTGGTGTACCATCAACAGCGGTATATTTGGTAAAACCGTTGTTAATCGCTGTAATAGCAGCATCTTTGATGTGTTGTGGGGTGTCAAAATCTGGTTCGCCAGCGCCCAATCCGATTACATTTTTACCCGCAGCTTTTAATTCAGCAGCTTTGTTGGTAACAGCAAGCGTTGGAGACGGTTTGATGGCATTTACACGATCAGAGAGACGTACGTCCACGGCATTATTCCTTCTTATAGGGATTAAAAAAATAAAAAGCACATTATCATAGCCTAATTTTTCATGTTTGGTCGTCTAATATCTATGCAAATTCAATAAATATTCATCAAAAGCAGAAATTAATGTATCAAGAGAATACAAATAAAAGCGAAAGTTTAAGAGCACTCGCATCAAAGCTGAAATTTACGTACAATATAGCCAGTTAAAATTGAGTGAATCACATGAGCACCCAAAATACTCCCAAAAAGAAGCCATTGGTGAATTTACCATTTCCAATGCCATCATCTTTAGAAAATGATGATGATGTTGCCCACAACAACGTCCGTCCTAAACCTGAGCAATATGCAGATCGTACTTGGATGCCACCTCGTGGTACACGCCGTTCGATGGGAAAACGCTAAGTGTTTGAGATATAAAAATAGGTGCTTGATGCACCTATTTTTATAAAAAGAATTAAAAAGAATCTTTTACTTAACGCTATAGCATTTATCCTTGTGGAATATTAAGCACTACCATTTAACATTTCCGTGACATATTCATAATAATTTTTTTTCTTTTGATACATCAATAAATCTGCACGTTTCAACATATTGTCTATACTTTCATTTGCAGATGTTGTTGCATAACCAATGGCAATACTAATAGGCTGTGACGAATAATATTGATTGTCGATATTGAGTAATTCTTCAATGGTCATAATCATCGATTCGACGGTCTGTTCATTTGCCGCAGGCATAAGAATCACAAACTCATCTCCACCAATACGGGAAGCGGTATAACTTGTATTGGCAATGGTACGAGTCAGAATATTGCCCATTCGTCGCAATAATTCATCACCAACATCATGACCCAACTGATCATTGATAGCTTTTAAACCGTTCATATCAATAAAAATGGCTGAAGTCGGACGCAGTACACCACGCTCTAAACGATTAATTTCCTCTGTATAGAACGAACGATTGAATAATTTAGTCAGAACATCATGTTTCCCCAGATATTCCAAATACGTTTCTGCTTTTTTCCGTGCAGTAATATCAGTCAATGCAACTTGCACTAGACTCCAGTCATGTTCATAACCTGGGAAAACAGTGAATTGGAGCAGTACATTTCGTACTGAACCATCCAATGCATAATTTACAGCTTCACGTTGATGATGAATTTTACCATTCCAGAGTTCAATCAGTTGCTCACGGAAAGTCTGATACATCTCTTTTGCAAATACTTTGTTTAAGTTTTTAAACAGGGTTTCTTTGTCTTTGGCTTTAAATAAATCAAGGGTTGCTTGATTGACATCCAATAAGATGATGTCTTCGATACACTGGTTTACAAAGTCGGTATGTACATCTAAGAAGGTGCGAAAATCTTCGATACCAATTTCACGGAGTTGGTCTATGCGGAGTCTTACACGACTAAAATCTTCAACCCACAACGAGGTAGGCGAGTAAATAAAGCGAGATTCTGCCAGTTGGCGATTTTTTTCTTCTAAACGGCGCGCATTTTGATAGTCCGTAATATCTTCAGTGGTGATTAAAACCCGGTCTAAACTGGCTTCTGAACCCGGCATGATGATACCGCGTAATTTGATGTCTAATTTTTTGCCTGAAATCGTGTAATTGACTGTGGTATTTGAAAACTCAGGTTCTCCATTCCAAAGTGCAACCAGCTCTTTGATATGTGAGTGCAGCATTTCTTTCTGAAAAATAATATTTAAGTTCTGATACAGGTGTTGCTGATTTCTGGCTTCAAATAAATCTAAGGTTTTTTTATTGACATGTAGAATCTTAATTTTGTGTGCACAAGCCGTAATCTGATCTGGATTTTCTTCTAAAAAGCTTTGAAGATTTGTGATTCCTTGGCCTTTCCACTGATTAAATTGTTCTCTTACTTCGCTATAGTCCTCTATCCACATCGGGGTAGGTGATATATCAAAAATAGAAGAATCAGAAAATTCCATTATAAGATTCTCGTGTGTTGAGCGGTGATCTAGAATGTTTGAAATATATCCTAAAAAAGAGCGATATAAAATAATAAAATCCAAGTTATTTATTACTTATTGTATTTTATGATCGCTGGTTATCCTTTTATTGGGTTTGCATTGATGTTGGTTAATTTCAATTAATTTCTTTAATTCTTAAAAGACATTAATCCGTATTTAATAAATAATATGCTTGCTTATCTTGATACATAATTTGATCTGCTTTTTTTAATAAATCATCAATATTTTTATAATGGCTTGTTGTCGCATAACCAATCGCAACATGAATTGGATGTTGAGGATTGTTCAGTCGATCTATCTCTAATTCTTGTTGAATGATCTTAAGTAATGTTTCTATATGCAGATGATTTGATTCAGGCATAAGAATCACAAATTCATCACCACCAATACGCGAAACAGAATAAGGTGTTTTGATGGTGGATTTTTTTAACAGATGTGCAAAACGTTGAATCAGTAAGTCGCCGACATGATGTCCCTGTAAATCATTCACTCTTTTTAAACCATTGATGTCTAAATACATACATGAAAGTGAATTAAATTTTTGAGATTGTAAGCGTTGAATTTCACCGATAAAAAATGTTCGATTATATAACTGCGTTAATTGATCATGTTTACTGGCATGTTGCAGATGATCTTCTAATTTTTTTCGTTCCGTTAAATCGGTAAAGGCAATTTGCACGGTATCCCAGTTATGTTTTGAATCTGGAAAAATAACAAACTGTTCGAGTACATGCAGCAAATCTCCATTGATTGACTGGTATTCACATTCTCGTTTAAGTTGATGATGATCATTCCATAAGTGTAATAATTGTTTATGAAAATTTTGTTGATAATTCTCTCTAAAAATATGATTTAAATGCTGATAAAAATGTTGTTCATTGTCGGCATTAAATAAGTCCAGTAAAGCTTGATTTACACCAACTGATCGGATGTTTTCAAAACAAAGAAATAGAAAATCTGGATTTTGCTGAATATATTGATCTAAGTCAGTGACATTATTCGCTACTAATTGATTAAATAATGATTTTATTTTGCTGTAGTCTTTGACCCAGAGGGCAGTGGGTGAATGCAAAAATAGGGATTCTGCAATCCGACGCGCATTTTGACACTGAGAGATATCTTCCGTGGTTAATAAAACTCGATCCCAGCTTTGTTTCGCATCCTTTAAAATATTGGCTCTAAGTTGGATATCAATTTTTTTGCCTTTGCAGCTAAGGTTGACCACTTGAATCGAGCAATCTGTTTCTTTATTCCAAAGCGCTGAAAAAAATTGGATATGTAATAGTTCAGTATTTTCTGTATGCATTTCTGGAAATTTTTCTAAAATCTCCGCTAAATCATCAGCTTCATATAAAATCAGGGTGCTTTTATTGATATGAATGGTGCGGATCGCTGCCAAACAAGGTTTTAAACGGCTAGTATCTTCCAATAGATGTTGCTTAATATCGGAAATACCTTGCGCAGTCCATTCATCAAATATTTTTTTTATACCACTAAAATCTTGTAGCCACATGGCAATTGGAGACAAATCAAATATTGTTAAATCCATTTGCTCCATATATTTTCCAAAAAATTGTTTATTAATTTAATCTTAACTATATAACATAAGTAAAAACTTAACATAAATAGTTGTTCAATTAAAAATAATCAAAGCATTTTACTTTTTAGCCCGATGTTCTGCTTTTGGTGCAGCAATAGTACGCTGACCAGTCCATACTGCAATAAAGTCTGTTTCATTTAAATTATAGAGTTCTAAAAGTGCTAAAATAGCCCCTCCAAAAATCATTGAACCTTCTGAATTAGATTGAGATTCAAATATTTTTCCATTTAAATTGTGCAGGATATCTTGTATTTCAAAAATACGATCTCGACCATTACTGTCGTTAGGATACATTGGCGTATTGAGAATAATCGTAGCAAGGCTTTTTTCAGCTTCAGTTAAATCTAAGCTTTGAATCTTTTGCTCTATATCTGAACTAAATATGACGTCATCAGTTAAAAAACTATGCAGTAATTTTTGCGTGAGCTTAGGCAAGGTTTTTTCTACAAATGGACGGAATGAAGCAGGGAAGATCACATTGCGTGAAATACCTTTAAACATCGGCGCGATTTCTTCGACTTTATAGCCTGCAACACCACAACCCACCGACGTAATAAAATATTTCATCTTCGGGTGATTTTTTGTATAAATTTTAAAATCATCAATATAGTGTTGAATTTGCGAAAGTGGCATTTGTTGTAAATGTTCATTCATGGTCGGTATAGCAAAACTTTGTCCTGCCCAGCCACGTCCAACACCTTTGGTTGCGCCAAAATGTAAATGTGCTGTTTTTGCCGCACCGCCTTGATGAGTACCCGCCATATTACTACCAAAAACAAACACAGTATCTTCTGGCAAAGTTTTGATTATGCTTTCATCATGATAGTGATATGTCATGTTTTTCAATCTTTTAATTGGCTTGTTTCCATGTTGCTATTGAAATAAAAAAGGGTCAAGGTATTTGTTGAATATTGTGTAAAAAGCCCCATCTAGAATAGGTGTCAATGTATGGGTTTAATTGGTTTCTGTTAAACTACTGTGGCTTCTTCCCGATTGGTTAAAGAGTGAATTATTGTGAGTGAACATCAACCTTTTGAACTTGTTACAAATTATCAACCTGCTGGGGATCAACCACAGGCAATAGCAAAATTAGTCGAAGGCATAAATAAAGGTTTTCACGACCAACTTCTACTCGGTGTAACGGGTTCAGGGAAAACCTATACCATGGCAAATGTGATTGCACAAACGCAACGTCCAACTATTGTCATGGCACATAACAAGACTCTCGCTGCACAATTATATGGTGAATTTAAAGCATTTTTCCCAAACAATGCAGTTGAATACTTCGTTAGTTATTATGACTATTATCAACCTGAAGCTTATGTACCATCTTCGGATACTTTTATTGAAAAAGATTCAGCAATCAATGATCATATTGACCAAATGCGTCTCTCTGCTACACGTGCTTTATTAGAACGCCGTGATGCCATTATTGTCGCTTCAGTATCCGCAATCTATGGTTTAGGTGATCCCAATGCTTATATGAGTATGTTATTGCATATTGTACAAGGGGACAGAATTAGTCGTGATGACATTATTCGCAGACTTGTTGAAATGCAATATACCCGTAATGAGCTGGAATTTTTACGCGGTACCTATCGTATTCGTGGCGAAATTATCGATATTTTCCCTGCTGAATCGGACCAACATGCAGTTCGGGTTGAGTTGTTTGATGATGAAGTCGATTCAATTCGATGGTTTGATCCAATTACTGGGAAAATGGTCCGTAAAGCACCGCGTATAACAATCTACCCAAAAAGCCATTATGTAACGCCAAAAGACAATTTGCAGCGTGCAATTGGAACGATTCGTGATGAATTGGCTGATCGTTTAGTGTTCTTTAAAGAACATGAAAAACTCCTTGAAGCACAGCGGATCGAACAACGGACCCGTTATGATTTAGAAATGATGCAACAATTGGGTTATACCAATGGTATTGAAAACTACTCAAGGCATTTATCTGGTCGCCCAGCGGGTGAAGCACCTCCGACATTATTTGACTATATCCCAGATGATGCGTTACTGATTATTGATGAATCGCATGTGACAGTTCCACAAATTGGGGCAATGTATAAAGGTGACCGTTCACGTAAAGAAAACTTGGTCAATTATGGTTTCCGTTTACCTAGTGCATTGGATAACCGTCCGATGAAATTTGAGGAATGGGAGCGTATTGTTCCAACCACCATTTATGTCAGTGCAACACCTGCGAAATACGAACTGGAAAAATCTGAACAAGTTGCAGAGCAGGTGGTACGTCCAACAGGATTGGTCGATCCAGAAATTGAAATACGTCCTGTATTGACTCAAGTGGATGATGTACTTTCAGAAATTAATATCCGTAAAGAACTCGATGAACGTGTGTTAGTCACCACCTTAACCAAGCGGATGGCAGAGGACTTAACTTCATATTTAAAAGAATATGGAGTGAAGGTGGCTTATTTACATTCAGATATTGATACCGTTGAGCGTGTCAAAATTATTCACGAACTGCGGACAGGAGTACATGATGTTCTGGTCGGGATTAACTTGTTGCGTGAAGGTCTGGATATGCCAGAAGTATCGTTGGTTGCCATTCTTGATGCAGATAAAGAAGGTTTTCTTCGTTCTGAACGGTCGTTAATCCAAACCATCGGTCGTGCCGCTCGTCATTTAAAAGGTAAGGCGATTCTATATGCTGACCGTATAACTGATTCGATGCAGAAAGCCATAGATGAAACTGATCGTCGTCGGGCCAAACAAATTCAATTTAATGAAGAGCATGGCATTATTCCACGCAGTGCTGTACGTCAAGCAATTAAAGAAATTGATACTGGTGAAGTGATCAGCGATGATCAAATTGAAGCAGGTATTAGTGACCAGCATCAGGCTTTAACTGCGGATGAGCGTCATATTTTATCTGATCCAAAACTCTTTACGAAACACATTAGCAAGCTTGAAAAAGAAATGCTAAAAGCGTCTAAAGAACTGCAATTTGAACAAGCTGCGCGATTACGTGACGAAATTGTGCGTTTAAAAACCAGAATGTTAAAGTAATTGTCTCATTGTGAAATGATTTCACTTTTGTGCTTGCTGTAGCTTTAGCTCGAACAAGGATACATAAAGCTACAGTCTAAGTTTAAATTTCTGATTATTTTATAATAAATAGTAAAAAGTAATGCTGAGGGTATAAGGTGCAATTATTTAAAATATTACCCAATTCTTATGACTTTAAAAAATTAATAATCGTATTTGGGATGGTTTTTTCGAGCTTTTTTTATCCAAAAGTCTATGCGGAAAACTCGACTTTAGCTGCGATTCCAAAATTGGAATTGGGTCAATATTTAGGGCTATGGTATGAAATTGCCCGCAAGCCAATGTATTTTCAAAAAGATTGTAAGTCGGATGTGACTGCACGATATACCGTGAATGAATATGGCAATGTTGCAGTTGATAATAGATGTGTAGATCAAAATGGACAAGAATTACGTTCATTGGGTGAAGCATTTATCAGTAATGAGCCGTTTAATTCAAAATTTAAAGTAAGTTTTATTCCCGAAGCGATTCGTTGGATGCCGGTGGGACGTGGTGATTATTGGGTGTTAAAAATTGATTCAAACTATCAAATGGCTTTGGTGGGAGAACCGAAGCGAAAATATTTGTGGTTGCTGTCTAGAGACCCTCATCCAGATGAAGCAAAAGTAACTGAATTTCTTCGTTATGCCCAGACTGTTGGTTTTAACTTAAAAGATCTGATTCGAACCAAGCAGAACGCGCAAGAATAATCAGAAATTTAAGCCGATATATTTTGAATATTTCGATATTTGCAAATCTTGAGTTTGGAAAAATAATTGAATATTCAAATTAATTTTGGGTGAAGATGTTTATAATGCCTAAGAATTTATTTGAAAATCACCGTGAGGCGACAGATGTTTAAGGGCGTCGTATTGTCTGTATTGGCATCTGTAACATTTGGGGTCTTATACTTTTATACCAAATTGCTGGGCGATCTAGATAGTCAACAAACCTTTGGTTGGCGGATTATCGCCACTTTACCGTTCCTGACCTTATTTATGTTATTGAGCGGTGATTTTGTCCATGTTAAAACCATTTATCATCGAATGGTCAAACAACCTGCTTTATTACTTTTATTGATCATCACTTCTATTTTGACCTGTTTCCAACTTTGGCTTTTCCTTTGGGGGCCGATGAATGGACGGGGCTTACAAGTATCGCTTGGATATTTTCTTTTACCCTTGGTTCTAGTCCTTGCAGGTAGCATTTTTTATAAAGAGAAATTATCTAAATTCCAGATGGTTGCCGTTGCTTTTGCGGTGCTTGGAGTAGGGCACGAATTATGGCGTTTGGGCACTATTGCATGGGAAACCCTCAGTGTTGCATTGGGCTATTCGCTTTATTTTCTTGTTCGAAAAACTATTAAAACCGATAATTTAGGTGGCTTTTGGTGGGATATTTTAATTTGTATTCCCATCGCAATTTATTTCACTCAAACAGGATTAGATGCTTATAACCAATTTGCTGATGCACCGGTTTTAATATTTGTGGTTGCAGGACTTGGGATACTGAGTGCGATTGGTTTAGGTAGCTATATTTTGGCGAGTCGCCATCTACCGATGGTCTTGTTTGGATTGTTAAGTTATTTAGAACCTGTCTTGTTGGCCTTAGCATCCTTGGCGCTGGGTGAGTCTATTTCAGCAGATGAATGGTTTACCTATATTCCAATTTGGTGTGCTGTGGGGGTTTTGGTATTGGAGGGGATCTGGCATCTCTATCAACAAAACAATAAACGGAAAAACTTAGCCTTGAATATCGAAAAATTAGACGAAAGAATTGGTTAATCAATAAAAAATAAATTGATAATTGTTGGACTATAATTTTTAAAAGTGTTAAATTCATCTCATTAATCTATGTTTTAATTTGGTTTTTGAGTAAAAAAACGCTGAATATATTATGAACACAACAATAATTCCCTATCAAACACGGGCAACCTTATTGCAATTAGAGCCTAGTACCGATTTAAACTGGGAACAGGTTTTGTGTGATGTTTTTGACGAAGCCAATATCGAAATACGCGAAGAGATTGAGCGTCAAATTTTAAGACCGAAAGAAATTCAATGGAACAAAGGCAATAACAGCTTTGAATTTAAAATCACAAATTCATTAGAAAATTTAAAATATACCTTTGAAAATGAGCGAATGCGTTCCATTGCAACCAAACTGAGCAACTCAATCAATTGGTTAAAAAATATTACAGATAGTATTCAGATTGCAGACTATTTAGAAAATGCGTTGTATCAAATTGATTTGATTTCGGTGGATGATCATCTAAATTTGCAGCGAGAAAAATTACTGATTCGTCGTGTTTTTTTACAAGATGTGGCGAAATTGATCCGTACATTAAATATTGAAGCGCCAGCAGGTATCCGCAACTTAACTTCTGATCAAATTAAATGTTTTATTATTGAAGTGTTTATTAAACAACAATTATTGGGTTATTGGTTTAAGCCCTTATTGACCAAATCATCTGAATTAATGAAACGTCCTTTTTTTAAGTATTTTATTTTAAGAGAACAACGGATTCGTAAGTTTGAGATTGTTAAAACCTCTGAATTTATCTATTTAATTGCACCAATTGAAAATTTTGAACAGAATCCTTATTCAATTCGACGCTTTTTGTTTGAAGAAATATTGAATATAAAAATCAGGTCTATGTAACGGGTTTGGTTCTCGATACGGATCAAATGAGTGAAAGTGAATATCGAGATAGCACGGATCTTTTGATTCAGAAAATGGTCACAATTCAGCATCAAGTCCATAGAGATGTGATTGAAATTGTGCAAGAATTTGAAGAATTCACAGAAAACAAGCTCTTGCCATTTTTGATGGAACCCCTTGGAATGGTGGGGAAAAATAGTGATACGGTTGCACAAAACCATATCAAAACCATTGAACAGTTGCTCACGGCCAATATATTGATGCCTTTAAGAAATGCGGTTAAAAGCGATTTATCACATATTGAAGAATTTGAATATTTGTTTATGAGTGTACATCGAATATTTTCTGAAATTTTATCGCATTATCGTGACTTTAAAGAACAACCCGCATTATTTTTTAATTCTCATGTACAACTGTTTGAATATCGTCTGCTGGCTTATTTAAAGCTATTGGAAAAGCGTAAAGATGAAATTTTTATTCCAATGAGTCCGCGAGAGTGGCAAGTCATGCATGAACGTTCTCAACAGCCGATTAGAAAACTTCAAGAAATTATCGCTGAGCAAGTGAAAGATTATAGGGCTTTAGACAGCTATGTTAAACAATTAAAGAATGAACAAAATGAAGTAGAAGGCTCGCTGTTAAAAAAAATGATCAAAGGTGGGAAAGTTGAAAAAGATATTGTTCAAGCAAACCATGCTGCAATGTTGATAAAAAAACAAACCTATTTAGAGGTATTAACTGTCCCTAAAGGTTTAGCAAAGTATAGTGTATTTATTGAGTTTGAAAGCCTGACTTCAATGAGTGAATTGGAGCGCCATTACGCATTTCCTTCAGGGGACAATGGTATTATTCGCTTTCCTTATTTAATGAAGCTGCCCGAAAATTTAGCTGATTTTGATTTGGAAGAATTTAATGCGTCGATTAATGATGATTAAAGCGCGTGTTAGGGGCTGAGTAGAAAGCTCAGACTAAGCGCGATAATAGGATGTTTAACGAAGCTACATCAGCTTTATTTTTTCTTTTGTCTGGTTTTTTCTTTATTGTTATCTGGTTTATTTTCCTCTTACTCTGCTAAAGTCAATATCAATACTAAAAATCTACATAGATGTAAAAAATCGAAATGGCTAAAATATTGTTTAGAGATCAAGGCATAATTTAAAATAAAATACCCAGTATGACAAAATATTATAAAAATGTATCACGATTTGATTTCAACTAAATGAGAATTACATTACAATTATGGGGTTTAAAAATCCATGTCTAGATATACATAAATAGAGGACGTATCTGTGAGCAAAGACACTATCATCGCCCTACATGCAGAGCACCAAGGTCGCTGGAAAAACCGTGAAGAAATCGCGGAACGTATGATTGCATTAATCGGTCAATTATACCGTGAAAAAAACATTGTGACTTCTGTGTACGGTCGTTCTTTAGTGAACCGTTCAGTAATTCAAATTCTTAAAGCACACCGTCGTACACGTATGATGGATGTTGAGCTTTCTGTTGTACATACTTTCCCTATTTTAGAAGCTTTAGCGAAATTAGATAATATCGGTTCTGCTGAAGTTGATTTAGGTAAACTTGCAGTTGAATATAAAGAAAAGGGTGGCGATATTGATGCATTTGTTGCTCAAGCTGTTCAATCTTTAGAAGGTCGTCCTGCGCAAGTTGAGCCTAAAGATGTTGTTCTTTATGGTTTTGGTCGTATTGGCCGTATTTTAGCGCGTTTAATCATTAGCCAATCAGGTCTTGGTCGTGGTTTAAGCCTTAAAGCGATTGTTGTACGTAAATCATCTGATGGTGATTTAGAAAAACGTGCTTCATTGTTACGTCGTGACTCAATTCATGGTCCATTTGCAGGAACAATTTCTGTTGATGAACAAAATGAAGCAATCATTGCAAATGGTAACTTTATCAAAGTGATCTATGCGTCTAGTCCTGCTGAAGTTGATTACACAGCTTATGGTATCGACAATGCACTAGTGATTGATAACACGGGTAAATGGCGTGATATCGATGGTTTATCTCAACACCTTAAATGCCCTGGCGTAAGTCGTGTTGTGCTTACAGCGCCTGGTAAAGGTGATATGAAGAATGTCGTGTTTGGTGTTAACCAAGCAGACATCATTGATTCAGACAAAATCATTTCTGCTGCAAGCTGTACCACTAACGCGATCACACCAGTTTTAAAAGTGTTAGAAGACAAATACAAAGTGATTAATGGTCATGTGGAAACTGTTCACTCATTTACAAATGACCAGAACTTGATTGATAACTATCACAAAGCGGATCGCCGTGGTCGTGCTGCAACTCTGAATATGGTTATTACAGAAACAGGTGCTGCAAAAGCTGTTGCGAAAGCATTACCTCAGTTACAAGGTAAATTAACAGGTAATTCAGTACGTGTTCCAACACCAAACGTTTCACTTGCTATTCTTAACTTAACACTTGAGAAAGAAGTAGATCGTGAAGAAGTGAACGAATATATTCGTCAAATCTCGATCAACTCTAACCTTCAAGGTCAAATTGGCTATACCAACTCTACAGAAGTTGTATCGTCTGACTTTATTGGTTCGCGTACAGCGGGTGTATTTGATGCACAAGCAACAATTACTTCTGGTAACCGTTTAACAGCTTACGTTTGGTACGATAACGAAGTTGGTTATAGCTGCCAAGTATTGCGTATTGCTGAACAAGTATGTGGCGTAAGCTATCCAAAAGTACCGGCTGAAACAAATGCATAATTTGTAAGAGTTGTCGAAAAGGAGCTTCAAATGAAGCTCCTTTTTTATATTCAAAATTGATGATATATGGTTAAATTCAAATGAAAATTACCATTTGTCTCAATAATTTGACTATAAACATTTGATTAAGAAATTAGAGAAAATAAAATGAAAACAAAAATCTTATGCATCATGATGTTATTTACTTGTTTTGCTACACATGCCAAATCCTTAGAATTACGTCCTTTATTAAAAGATCGTTTTGAACAAAACTGTGCAATTCGGCAGCAATATGATTTTCATAATGAAAATACAGAACTGATTGCACCACTTGAACATTATACGATTGATGTAAAATATGTGGATAAACAGGTATATGACTCAACCGCTTATAAATTAAAAAATGTCACTTATGCTGGCATTCCTATTCGCAAAATAGAATTTAGTTTTGGTCGTCCAGCGCAACAATACAATGAATATTTATATTTTGATTTGAGTGCTACAGCAGCAAAGCAGCGATTTAAAACTCTAAAATTCAATCAAAACCATGAAAAAGGCGATGTGAGTGTTGAGTATAAAAATAATACAGCAATTGTGCAGTGCTATTGGTTAGCTGATTTTCCGAAATAATCCGTAGGTTAGATATCAATTGTTTATTAATTAAACAAAATTCTTCGACTTTTATACATAAAAACGCATATTAATTCACATAAGTATTTAAAATGAAAAATAATTAAGGATAAAAATTAAGGACAGGATTTTGCAGTTGAAGCAAGTTATGGCAGGAGTTGCCTTTATTCTTATTGCTACAGTGTGTGGTGTATTGATTGCAATCTGGGTATTTAAACATTTTAATATTTATATTCCACTTGAAAATCAAGCTGTACGTATCGATTTAAAAGAGCCTTTACAAGCCAAAGTACAAATTCATGACGCATTAGATGTGGATGTTAAAGGAAAAGTCAAAGCTGAAATTCCTATTCATGAAAAGCTAAATTTACCGATTACACAAACCTTAACCCCACACGTGTATTTTGATAATGAAGTCCCAATTCAAACCACAATTCCTGTGAATGAAGTGATCAAAATCAATCAGGATATGCCGATTGATACCAAGGTTAAAGTCACTGTTTTAGGCAAAGATATTACTTTACCGTTAAAAGGGAACATCCCGATTCATATGGATGTTCCGATTAATTTACAAGTGCCACTCAACCAAAATATTCATTTAAAGTTTGATGCGCCTGTAAAGGTTTTACTTAAAGAAAATTTACATGTGCCACTTGATGCGACATTAAAAACCAATATTCCAATTCAAGGCCACCTCAATGTTCCAATTAAATCAGCACTTCAAGCAACAGTAGATGTTCAAAATACATTGCCAGTAAAAATTGAAAAAGGGCAACTTAAAATTCCACTCAATAGTTTAAGGCTATCACGTCGCGATCATCCGCCAGTAGAACCACAACAACCACAGTCCGAAGTTTTAAAATAGGGTGGTATGGAAATGTGGATCTTTAAATCTATACGAAATTTGTTGTTCACTTTTATCAGCGTCGTGTTGCTCATTGCGCTGTGCGTTTGGTTATATTTGAATATTCATGCCTCAATGCAGGTTTCTGCACAAAGTGCACAAATTCAATTGTCGGAATCTTTACCAACAAAAATCCATGTGGGGAATTATTTACAAACACATGCACAAGGCGCTTTAGATACTGAGTTGACGATTGACCGTGAGTTGGCTTTACCTTTGAAAGGCAAATATTTGGCTAATTTAAGTTTTGTTGTGACAACGCCGATTGAGGTTGAGCTTGATTATGAGACTGATATTCAGATTGAAACGCTAATGCCATTAGAAACAACTACGGACTTGGTTTATCAAAATAAACTGTTGCCTCAATTTCCTTTAAAAGTGGATATTCCGATTAAACTTTCGGTGCCATTTAAGTTAAAACGACGATATCAAGTCCCGATCAAGATTATGTTTGATGGACCGGTTTATTTAGAATTTGATGAAGTGATTCATTTATATGTGAAGCATAAACTTAAGCCAATACTGAATATTAATGATCCAATGACGATGAAAAAAATTGCGGTGTTCCGTGCAACCATGTACAACACAGAAAGGCAGTCCCTCGCAGATCTAGAGATGAATATCGATTTCCCTATCAAAAATATTCATCCTTAATTACTCAGTATAGCATGGGCTTAAATTTTGTATTTAAGCCCATGCTCATCTTTAAAATACCTAAAATAAAGCTTTAACCTGATCCTGAATATGCGTTGTTTTACGACCAATCAAATGTTCCAAGTCTTTACTTTCACTATACATTGCACCATTTACAGTCTGTACATCTGCATCAACAATAACCGTTACCAGTGCTTGGGGTAATCCTGCTGTGAGAAGCGCCTGAGTATAATCTTCTGGGCTGATATCTTGATACTGTACAGTTTTACCTGATGCCAAAGCGATATAAGAGGCTAAATCTGCAAGGGTAAAATGATTTGAACCTACAAGCTCATAGGTTTTATTTTCATGTCCTGAGGAAGCAAGGACTTTGGCCGTAGCTTCAGCATAATCTAAACGTGAAGCTGAACTGATTTTTCCATTTTGAGCACTGCCGTAAAGCGTTCCTGTTTCCGCAGTATGCTTAACGTTACCAAGATAATTTTCGCTATACCAATTGTTGCGTAAAAACGTATATTTCAAACCACTTTGCAGAATAAGTTCTTCTGTTTCACGATGTTCTTGCGCTAAACCGAGTAGGTTATCTGTTGCATTGAGTACGCTGGTATAGGCAATGTGTTCAACTTTGGCTGCGACTGCGGCATCTATAACTGCTTTATGTTGTGGGGTACGACGACCAATTTCATTGGCTGAAATTAAAAGTAATTTATCTACATTGTGTAAAGCAGGTATTAATGTTTCAGGTTGATCATAGTTAAATAGGCGAAGTTCAATCCCTTGTTGTTTGAGCGACTGTGCTTTATCTATATTTCGAACCAGCGCCACAATATTTTCAGCAGCAGTATGTTGAAGTAAGGCTTGGATCACCAATTGTCCAAGTTGACCCGTTGCACCTGTAATTGCGATTTTCATAAATTCACCTTTAAATATGATTTAAATTGGATGTTTTTTAAACTTGATGTTATTATCATAATCATTAAACTTACTATATGTAAGTACATACCTAAAAGTAAGCTAATTACTGTGTAGAGAGAATTTATGAGCATCTATGCTTCAAGTGATTTAATTGGTCAAGTTTTATCCAGTCAGTGCCCATCTAGAGAAATATTGGAGCATTTAACCAGCAAATGGTCTGTATTGGTTTTACGTTGTTTAAATGATGGTGTGCAACGTTTTAGTGAACTGCGCAATCGAATTGAGGGGATCAGCGAAAAAATGCTGGCACAGACATTAAAAGTGCTTGAGCAAGATGGCTTTATATTGAGAACGGTTTACCCTGAAGTACCACCGAAAGTAGAGTATCAATTGACGATTTTAGGTGCACAAGCGGCTGAAAAATTAAACTATTTGATTGGTTGGATCGAGCGCAGTTTGCCCGATATCTTAGAGAATAAACAAAGATTGCAAAAGTAAAACTCAGTGGATTCTATACTCACCAAGAACTTGATCGCTGAGTGAGTATATTGAGAGGAAAGTCCGTATTATTGAGGATGATTCCCTTTTGTCGCAGCTTTTAAAGAGACTAGTCCTGTCATGATTGCACCAATGGTGGCTAAGAACATATCCTTATGCGCATCCCATATATCACCTTGTTGCCCATTGTAGTTTTCAGCTTCTTCTGGAGATAGGCCAATGGCAATCCACCATTCAATCCATTCATAAAATAAACTGGTTGCCATAACAAATTGAATGACCAATAAAAATAAGGTTTTAGGCTTTAAGCTTGGTAACCAGACTTGGAAAATTCGGTAGAAAAATGGGTAAAGGAATAAACCATAGAACAAGTGTACAAAGCGGTCAAACATGTTACGTGTCCAACCCATTGCTTGATTGAGATCAAAATGTAAGTATTTGATTGACCAATCATTATAAGGCACATAAGAATAAAGATAATGTGCTGCAATGACATGAATCACCAAGAAGAGGATATACAATAAAAATGATGAAAATGTCAGCCCTATTTTCTTTAGACAGAAAAACAGGGTAATCAGCATGAGCAAGGTGCCAATCTGATGCAGCATGTAGGATGGATATTCTAAAGGATTGATACTGGCAAGAATGATTGCGATTGCAAGAATAGCAAGAACAAGCCAATGTTTTTTTGTTAAGGCATGATAAATCATTATGGTATTTTCTAAAAATTATTACTGCGCATTGTAATCAAAAAGCAAAAAAATGCGAAGCATTGGCTTCGCATTTTTAGGTGTTTTAGAAGATTAAAAGCTTAGATTTTATCAATCAAATCTTTAATTTGTTTGGCTTGATCCGCAGCATTACCCGTGTAAGTCGCAGGGCTCATTTCAGCCAAACGTGCACGATCAGCAGCAGGTACAGCTTCAAGTTCAGTACCATTGACAAAATCAACCATCATGTCACGTGTCATCGCTTGACCACGAGTCAATGCTTTTAATTTTTCATATGGTTTTTCAACTGCATAACGACGCATTACAGTTTGGATTGGTTCAGCCAATACTTCTTGAGCATGATCAAGGTCTTCAAGAATACGTGCTGCATTAAGCTCAAGTTTACCAATACCTTTTGAACATGCTTCGAAAGCAATTAAACTTTGTGCCAAGCCAACACCCATGTTACGCAATACAGTCGAATCCGTAAGGTCACGCTGCCAACGAGAAATTGGTAATTTTTCGCCTAAGTGCGCTAATACTGCATTGGCAATGCCCAAGTTACCTTCAGAGTTTTCAAAATCAATTGGATTGACTTTGTGAGGCATTGTAGAAGAACCGACTTCGCCTTCTTTTAAACGTTGTTTAAAGAAGCCTAAAGAAATATAGCCCCAAACGTCACGGTTAAAGTCGATTAAAATTGTGTTAAAACGACGTAAAGCATCGAACAATTCCGCGATGTAATCGTGTGGTTCGATTTGAGTTGTATAAGGGTTGAAGGTTAAACCGAGTGATTCAACAAATGCTTGCGAGTGAGCAGGCCAGTTGATTTCAGGATAAGCAGAGTAGTGCGCGTTGTAGTTACCTACCGCACCATTAATTTTGCCTAATAATTCAACTTGTTTAAACTGTTTGATTTGACGCGCTAAACGATATGCAACGTTGGCCATTTCTTTACCCAAAGTAGTTGGGCTCGCAGTTTGACCATGGGTGCGTGATAGCATTGGTTGTTCTGCATGTGTTTCAGCTAAAGCCACAATAGAATCAACAATTTGTTGCATAGCAACAACTAACACTTCACGACCATTTTTCAACATCAAAGCGTGAGAAAGGTTGTTGATGTCTTCTGAAGTACAAGCAAAGTGAATAAATTCGCCTGCATTTTTAAGCTCATCAATATGTGCAATTTTTTCTTTTAAGAAATATTCAACCGCTTTTACATCATGGTTAGTGGTACGTTCAATTTCTTTAATACGGTTAGCATCATCTTCCGAAAATTGAGTAACAATGGCATCTAAAGCTGTATTGGTTGCAGCAGAAAAAGCTGGAACTTCTGTGATTTCAGGACGATTCGCAAGCGCTTGTAACCAACGCACTTCAACAGTCACACGAGCATGGATTAAACCAAACTCAGAGAGGTAAGGGCGTAATGCATCACATTTGCTTGCATAGCGTCCGTCTAGTGGAGAAAGTGCGGTTAAAGCGTTCATAAAGATTCCTTAAATTTTGGAATTAGAGCGAATGGCGTAACTCGAACAGTATCAAATTAAACAACCTGATATTGTAATCGAGCAAGATCTTGAATATCTTGAAGAAGTTTGCGTTTGCTAAAGATCATATTCCATGAGCTTCCACCTAATTGACGCCATAGGTGAGCCATTTGTAAGCCTGTGAATAAGCTGGCACGGATACGATTGGTATGTGCAGAGTCTTTGAAGGCTTCTGCATTACCACGGACTAGAATTCGAGGGTTAATTTGACCAGCAGTGTCGACATAGGTTTGTGCTAAATTGGCAATGATACTTGGATGTAAATAGTTATTATCAAAAAAAGATAGCTGTTTTAATATTTTTTGTTGAGATTGTTCAATAATTTCAACAAACTTTGGATTGCTATAAACTTTTTTTTCCAAGGCCAATAATGACATGGCATAAGTCATTGGCAGTTTTGCATTGGCAATTTTAGGAATTCTAGATTTCGGTGATGTCGAGAAAGGTTGCGTAATACTACTTTCTAAAGCTTTTAAACCTAAGGATATGTCTGCCAATTGATTGAAGAAGTCTAAAGTTTGACCTGATGAATTGGCAGTGGCACGGATATTGAGGCTGGCTTTGATGAGCTGTTCAAAATAGAAATTACCGCTTTCACCAATGCTTTGACGTCCTGACATTGCAGTCATATGGGTTAGCTGTGTTGCTTGAAACACAGCTGCTAACGCCAAAGCTCGGTTTTGGCGTTGATTCAAAGTTTGAGGCTGTTGAAAGGGCAACTCAACCATGCCTAAATTCCTTTAAATAATTTTTAATCATTACTCAATAAAATCTGGTTTTGGTGCATTGGTATGATGAATCACACCTCCACCTAAACAGACTTCATCGACATAGAAAACAACACTTTGTCCCGGCGTAACGGCACGCTGTGCTTCATCAAATTCGACACGAACACCATTTGGCGTGTTTGCATCTTTATAAATTGTACATGCTTGATCAGGCTGACGGTAACGAGTTTTTGCCGTGCATCGGAAACCTGTGTCTGGAATCGCTTGTTCACCTGCAACCCAGTCAATTGTTTCAGACCATAAAATGGTACTCTGCATCAGTGGATGTTCATGGCCTTGTCCAACCACAAGACGATTACCTTCGATGTCTTTATGTAGAACAAACCAAGCACCTTCTTCTGCACCTTTGAGTCCACCTAAACCAATACCACCACGCTGACCGAGCGTATAGTACATTAAGCCGTGATGATCACCAACCTCTTTTCCTGTATCTAAGACAATTTTCCCAGGTTGAGCCGGTAAATATTGTTTTAAGAAGTCATTAAAACGGCGTTCACCAATAAAGCAAATCCCCGTTGAATCTTTTTTCTTGGCAGTAGCTAAACCAAGTTCTTCAGCAATTTTACGTACTTGTGGTTTTTCAATCTCACCAACAGGGAACAAGGTCTTATTGATTTCACGACCATGAACCGCGTGAAGAAAATAAGTTTGATCTTTGTTGTTGTCTACACCACGTAATAAAGGCGCATATTGATCGCCTTTTGAATTGGTGGCCGTTTCGCCACGACGACAATAATGTCCAGTTGCAATAAAATCAGCGCCTAAATTGACAGCATGATCTAAGAACGCACGGAATTTAATTTCTTTATTACACAGAATATCTGGGTTTGGCGTACGCCCAGCGGCATATTCTGCTAAGAAATGTTCAAAAACGCGATCCCAATATTCCATTGCAAAATTTGCAGTATGGAGTTTGATCCCAATTTTGTCACACACAGCTTGTGCGTCAGCAAGGTCATCCATTGCAGTACAATATTCCGTGCCATCATCTTCTTCCCAGTTTTTCATGAAAAGCCCTTCAACTTGATATCCTTGTTGAAGTAAAAGTGCAGCAGAAACAGATGAATCTACACCACCCGACATACCGACGATGACACGTTGTTGCATAGGATTAGGCATCCAAATTTGAAATTAAAGGAGAGTTTTGGTGCTCATAGATGAGCGAAAGCGGGTATTTTTGCCCAGAAAGTGCGTCTTGTACAGCTTTAATGACCAAAGGGCTTCTTGCGCGAGCAGATTCAAGCAGTTCTTCAAGTGTCATCCATTGTGGACCAATGATATCTGTATCAAGTTGCGCGTCTGGAAAGTATTCAGTTACATGGGCTAAAAAGCAAAATCTAAAATAGGTACGGTCTGGAAACATGGGTGGGGTATAGGTATAGATCCCCAGTAATGAATTGATTTCTACTGCATATCCTGTCTCTTCCATGGTTTCACGTAACGCAGCTTGAATAATGGTTTCATCAGATTCAACATGCCCAGCGGGTTGATTGAACACAGTATGGCTTACACCTTCAGTATATTCTTCTACAAAAAGAAATTTTCCATCTTTTTCTACAACTGTCGCAACAGTAACGTGGGGTGTCCAAGCGGTCATGACCAGCACCAAGGGAGATAAAGTATTATTCTACAAAATTTAGCGCGTGGTGGCTATGTTCATAAGGGTTTTCTTTGATCACCCTAAAAGGATTTATATCTATAGGCTGTTTAAAAATACCTCATGGTCGAGTTTTGTTTATTTTTTTAAATTTTTATTTGCTTATTTTATAAAGGAAAGATTTATCTCATGGTTTTTTTGTGATACTTCATGTAAAAAGTTTAATAAAAATATTCTTATATCTTGATATCTAAATGCAATTAAATGTGACATCAATTTATGAAATAATTTTTTTTATTATTTTAATTCTTATCAGTAATGACCAATAGATAGAGGTAGCAACTTATAAGTAAATATTTCAAAGTTATTGGTTTTATGGTGAATGGCATTTAATTTATTTTTGTACAATAAATACCCGAATAAGGCATTTACTATGATTGAAACATATGATAAAAAATACGTATATATAGAATTTTATTAAACTTAACAATTATTTATTTTTCCTGTTAATAGTGTGTTTATTCAATTTGGTTTTATTGGATGCTTCGTTGAATAGGTATGGTTATCCAAAATTAATTAGTTCATGGATATATCGTTTAAAGATGTGTAATCACAAATAGAATGGAAATAAACTTTTTTGATAAATATAGTTTAAGCATATTTTATTGGAAATATATGCTTATATTGAGTCAAAAATAAGTCTAACTTTAGTAATTTTATAAGTGAGTATAATCATGAAAAAGGCAATAAAAAAGGTATTGTTTGCAGCAGGGCTTTTGGTTGCTGCTGAGCTGGCGACGGCATGTACACGGGTTGTTTATTTAGGCAATAATGATGTGATGACAGCACGTTCTATGGATTGGAAAAGTGATGTTGGAACAAACTTGTGGATATTGCCCAATAATGTAAAACGCAGTGGTATGGCTGGGCCAAAATCGATTCAATGGACATCTAAATATGGCAGCGTTGTCGCAACAGGTTATGATATTTCAACAACAGATGGTGTGAATGAAAAGGGTTTGGCTGCAAATTTACTTTGGCTGGTTGAGTCTGAATATCCAAATGTTAAAAACAATAAAAAACCGCCATTAAGTATCTCACTTTGGGCGCAGTATGTTTTAGATAACTATGCAACAGTAGATGAAGCAATTCAGGCTTTAGCACAAGAGCCGTTTATGATAGTGACAGATCAAGTGCCTGGTGAAAAAAGACTAGCGACTCTGCATTTATCAATTTCAGACGCAACGGGTGACAGTGCCATTATTGAATACATTGGTGGTAAGCAGGTCATCCATCATAATCGACAATATCAAGTGATGACAAACTCTCCAACCTTTGATCAGCAATTGGCGTTAAATACATATTGGAAACAAATTGGCGGAACAACGATGTTACCTGGAACCAATCGAGCTGCAGATCGGTTTGCAAGAGCATCTTTTTATATAAATGCGATTCCTAAAGATGCGACTCCTGAATATTCTTTAGCAAGTGTATTTAGCGTGATACGTAACACATCTGTTCCGTTTGGACTCAATACAGAAGAAGAGCCAAATATCTCCTCTACACGTTGGCGTACAGTGGTAGATCATAAGCGAGGACTTTATTTTTTTGAATCTGCTGTATCACCAAATGTTTTTTGGGTAGACTTAAAAGAGATTGATTTTAAAGATGGCCAAACCAGAAAGCTTGAGTTGGGTGCTGATCAAGCAAAAGTTTATGCAGGTAAGGCTAATTCTTCTTTTAAGGTCGCTCCACCATTTCAATTTTTGGGCATACAATAGGATTTAAAAAAGTATGATAAAGAAATTATTATGTATACCTTTCAGTGTATTACTAATTACTGGGTGTGCTTCAAATCCTAATGACGCTACTTCAAATTTAGGTACGCAGGGATTATTAATTTGTCAGCCAAATGAGCTTTGTCCAATCGTCACCGTAGTGTGGAATGAGACACATAAAGATTTTTTAAAAGTGAAACTTAGCTTAAATAGTGCCTATACAAAATATAATATTGAAAAAGTTGTATTTAGTGATGGAGCAAAAAGTCACTCATTTAATGTGATTGGACCAACTGAAATTGATTTTGCTTTTAAGGCAAATCGCTCTCGCAACAGTGTGCTTATTCCAGTCAATCTTATGGGGGACTTTAAAAGTTCTCAAAATATCTTTATGGAAATACATACAGATCAAGGTGTGATTACTCGATATATCTTAAAAGATAATGTCAAAGCACCAGTATTTGAAGAATTAACCAAATACTACAATGTTTGAAAATAGAAATTTGATCTAAAAAATATAGGCTTCATTCCACTGTGCTTCAGTGGAACGAAGTCGACTTGAACCACTTAATTCAAATAATCAATATGCTTTAAAAGATGTTTATATGTTTGTTATATCCCTAATCATTCGCTTCTAAATATTGATTTGCTACTTTGACATAGTGTCTTGCGGAATAAGGCAAAAATTCCTTTTCTTTATCAGTTAAAGGTCGAACCTTTTGTACTGGGCTTCCCACATAAAGGTAACCACTTTCTAAGTGCTTACGCGGTGGAACCAGTGAGCCTGCACCAATCATGACATCATCTTCAATCACTACATCATCTAGAACAATGGTATTAATTCCCACTAAAACACGGTTGCCAATGGTACAACCATGTAAGGTGACATGATGTCCAATGGTCACATCTTCCCCAATCACTAAAGGTGAGCCATTGGGTTTAGCATCATTTTTATGACTGACATGTAACATGCAATGGTCTTGTACATTAGAATAACGACCAATTTTGATGTGATTGACATCAGCACGAATCACTGCAAAAGGCCAAACTGATACATTCTCCGCCAAAGTTACTTCACCGATCACAACGGAGAGATCGTCAATATAACAAGTTGAATCAATTTTAGGATGATGACCTAAATACGAACGAATATTTTTTTTCATGTTGGCTTCCATGTCAAAAGCAAATTTAACCAGTGTATTTTTACCGAGTATAAATTAAAAAGGCATCCAAATCTGTGATCAGGATGCCTGTGCTTTAGTCTAATAGATTCAATATTAGGTTTAAGCGAATAACTTAGAACAAGTTGCTAAAGAACATTTTGATATGGTCGATTAAGCGAGAGAAGAAGCCTGCTTCTTCTACAGCTTTTAAAGCCACTAATGGTTTTTCAGCAATCACTTTACCATCTAAGGTTGCTGTTAATTTACCAACGACTTGACCTTGTTTTAATGGTGCATTTAAGTTGGGTTGAACAGTGACTTGTGTTTTGATTGCATTGGCTTGACCTTTAGGCATGGTCACATTGAAGTTTTCAGCTAAACCAATTTGTACATCATTTTCTTTACCAAAATAAACTTTTGCTTTAGCAAGCACTTGATTTGCAGGTTGAACGCTGACCGTTTCAAAGTTTGAATAACCCCAAGATAACAATGAGCGTGTTTGGCTCGCACGTTCATTCATAGACGGTGCACCAAAAATCACTGAAATCAAACGCATTGGACCGCGTTTTGAAGATGTGGTTAAGCAATAACCAGCTTCCTCTGTATGACCTGTTTTTAAGCCATCAACACTTGGGTCAGTATAAAGCAAGGCATTACGGTTACCTTGTTTAATCCCGTTGAAGGTAAATTCTTTTTCAGAATAAATAGGATAATATTTTGAACTGTCATGAATGATATGTTTAGCAAGTACCGCCATATCTTTTGCAGTGGAGTAATGACCTTCAGCAGGCATACCTGTTGCATTGATAAAGTGTGTATTGACCATGCCCACACGTTTGGCTTCTTGGTTCATTGCATAGGCAAATGAACCTTCATTACCTGAAATATGTTCAGCCATTGCTTTAGATGCATCATTACCCGACTGGATAATAATGCCTCGTAACATTTCTAAAACTGTCGCAGTACCATTTAACGGCACATACATACAAGATTCAGTACTGCTACCACGACACCATGCAGACTCATTCATGCGAACTTTTTCATTTTCGGTCAGTTCGCCTTTAAGAAGTTTTTGCTCAATGATGTAACTCGTCATCATTTTCGTCATCGAAGCAGGTGCTAATTTTTCATTTTCATTCTTCGATGCAAGAATTTGACCTGTCTCATAGTCCATTAAGACATACGATTTATTATTTAATTCTGGCGGAGTTGTTAAGACGGTTGCTGCATAAGAAAATGAAGGTAAAAGTAATAATGCAGCAATGGCGCTTTTTCGAGTCATTCTAGGTCGTTCCAATCGTTATATGAGCACAAACAGGCTAGCATTTTAGGGCAAAGCAAAGCCGACTTCTATAAGGAAAGTCGGCTTATTTCTTACTTATTGTAACTAATTCAATATTTGTTGAATAAATTGCAGAAATCGTTATGACTGATAGTTACTAATGTCATTACAAATTGCTGTGTTTTCAGTATCACCCGCTTTTTTAGCATCACTTTTTGCTTCTTTTAATGCTCTTTGGAAATCTTTTTGCTTGGCAAGTGATTTTAAGGTTGCTTTAGGATCTTTGTCATTAGGCATATAGTCTTTAAGCAAGTGATCAAAACCTTTATTAAACGCAGCATCTGTTTTAATTAGACTCGGGCAGATATCCGACAATACATAAATTGCAGCCAATTCTTCTTTAGATACTTGTTGCTGTGTGACTTCGATTTTGTCAGATGCGGCAAAAGCATGGGTCATAAACAAACCACTTGCTGAAACAAGGCTTAATGTAAGCATTTTTAAAGTCATACGCATAAATAACCTAATCAATTTTTAATTTGAGAACCTGCATAGATTAAACGTAAAAACTGTGAAAAATATAGAGAAAGTGTATCGATGTTGTAGATTTATTTGAAATTTTCGCAAACTGAACAATGCAAAAGATGTCAAAAAAGGGTTTTTTAACATCGCATTGGGGGGGAGGTTTTTTATCTTATGTTAGTGTGGAAGTTCAAGTACATCTGCACATACTGCTTTGTGTTCAGCTTGATCAACTTCTTTGGCACTGGTTTGTGCTTCTTTGAGTACGGTTTGGTATTCTGGATCTTGTTGAAGCTGAGTCAATGTTGTAGGTTTAGACAAATCCTTTAATAAGGTTTGGGTTAAACTTTCGATTTTAGTTTGAAATGCAGGGTTGTTTCCAATTAACGCTGGACAAACTTCGGCAAGCACCTGTGTTGCGGCAATATCTTCTTTCACAATTCGATCAGATTCATGTGAAGTTAATGTTTCTGAAAATGCAGATTGTGCGCAAAGTGTGATGAGTGCGATAGAAATAGTACGAGTAAGAGAACGTGTAATCATCTTTATAGTCACAAATTAGATTTAAAATTGAGTAAGTAACTATATATAATTGTTCAATAAATTTGAATTAAATTACTCGGCAGTCATTTAATATTTTTTAGTCAGAGAACTTTTTAGTGAATATTTTAGTTGCCAATGATGATGGTGTTTTTGCACCAGGTATTCAAGCTTTAGCAAAAGCATTACGACCATTAGGTCGAGTTGTTATTGTTGCGCCAGAAAGTGAGCGCAGTGGTTTTTCAAGTGCATTAACCCTAGATCGACCACTTCGACCGATTCAAGTTGCACCAGATATGTGGGCAGTAAACGGCACACCTGCTGATTGTGTTTATTTGTCCATGAATGGTTTATTTGATTTTGAGTTTGATTTAGTTGTCAGTGGAATCAATAGTGGTGCGAATTTAGGTGACGATGTCCTTTATTCTGGAACTGTGGGGGCGGCATTTGAAGGGCGTTTGATGAAACAGCCTGCAATCGCAGTTTCATTGGCAGGCAGTAATGTACGTTCCTATGACCACCCTGAAGATTATGCGCAAGCCGCAAACTGGGTTTACAACTTTATTGCCAAAGGATTACCTGAACTGCCTCCACGACATATCTTAAATATCAATATCCCAGATGTCGCAGAAATTTTAGGGGCTCAAATTACGTATCAGGGTCGTCGCATACAATCAAAACCAATGACCAGTCAGGTTGACCCGCGTGGTCGTCAAGTCTATTGGATTGGTTTGGCGGGTGAAGCGGTGACAGATCCCCAAAAAAACGCACAAAACCTGCAATCTGACTTTTTTGCCATTGCCAATGGTTGTGTCAGTATTACGCCAATTCAGATGGATGCAACCAATTACACAATTCTTGAAACACTACAATCACAACTCTCACATAGTCATTTTGATGTATGAGTGTTATAACTTTGTGAAAAAGCACTGTTAAACAGTGAAATACGTGTGTATTTTGCTAATCTTAAGCAAATATTTTTAAATTTTAAGATTGTAGAGAGGGAAATCAATGCTTTTGGCTCGATCAACACTTCCAATTCAAATGCCTAAGCGATGGATGAAAATCATTTTGTCCACAATAGCAATCACCTCTACCATAGTGGTGACTGGGTGTGCATCGAAGCCTCAAATTAATAACCCTACACGTTATGCTGTTGCACCTGACTATTACACAGTTCGTTCTGGTGATACCCTAAGTGCAATCTCTATGCGTTATGGTTTGAGTTATCTCAGTGTTGCTGAAATGAATGATATTGCTGCGCCTTATCGAATTTATGTAGGGCAGTCATTACGTTTGAAAAAAGGTGGGGGTAATGTCACCCGATCTACAACGAAACCGTTGACGAGCAATGAACCACAAATTCAACGCCAAACGATTAAGTTACCAACGCAGCAGCCGACGTCGCCAACTGGCACAACGACGGCTCAGCCAGTAACGCCACCGCCTGTACAAACGACGACAGTACAATCAACTCAATTGAGATGGGTAAAACCATCAAATGGATCTGTTATTGCAAATTATAATATTGCGAATAATATTAAAGGAATACGTTTTGGAGGGAATCAAGGTGATCCAATTTTTGCCGCAGCAGATGGACAGGTGGTTTATGCTGCAGATGGATTAAAAGAATATGGTAATCTTGTCTTAGTAAAACATATTGATGGTTACATTACTGCATATGCTCATAACAGCAAAATGTTGGTGAAAAGTGGTCAAACTGTGACAGCAGGACAGAAGATTGCAGAGATGGGATCTTCAGGTGCTAGCAGTACCATGTTGGAGTTTCAGGTACGTTTAGATGGCAAACCGATAAACCCAGCAAATATTTTACCAATAAATTAAATATTTTAATGCAAAGTGTAATTTTCTTCGTATAATACAATGAGTTGTTTTGAACAAAAAAGTGTGAAACAGCTCATAATTTCAGAGGGAAATTTATGTTAGATCAACTTCGGGCAATGGGTGTATTTGCTTGTGTTGTTGAAAAAAGCTCTTTTAGTGGTGCCGCGCGTGACCTTGGCATTACGACTAGTGCGGTTAGTCAGCAAATTAGATCTCTAGAACATGAAATGGAAGTGACACTTCTACATCGTTCTACGCGAAAGCTGAGTTTAACTGAGGCTGGTCAAGCTTTTTTCCACAGTTGTCAAGAAATGCTCGCTGCCGCAGAGCGTGGAAAAATCCGCATTAATGAGTTGCGCGATGATTTAGTTGGGGATTTGCGTATTGCGACAACCCCAGAAATAGGAGCAACACATGTTGTTCCTGCTTTATCGCATTGGATGTCTGCACATAGAGGTTTGATGGTTCATTTTGAAGCAGATAACCAATATATTGACTTGATTCAAGAGCGTATAGATATTGCTATTCGCATGTCTTCAAAAATCGAAGATGCGAATAACTTGAGTTGTATGCCACTTGCACGAGTCGATCAGATCTTAGTTGCATCGCCAAGTTATTTAAATCAAACAGCACCTATTTCACGTCCTGAAGATTTACAGAATCATGATTTGATTCCGATAAATATCATGAAAAATTCTCAACATTTTTCATTTCAGCATGGTGCAACAGGTGAAGTTGTTAATTTAGAAATGAAGCATCGTCTTCAGACAAATAACGTATTTGTTGCAAAATCATTGTGCCAACATGGGCATGGTATTGCACGAATCCTTTATTTAGATGTGCAAAAAGAATTAATGAACGGAACATTGGTTGAAGTGCTTCCAGAGTGGAAATTACCAACTTTCACTTTAAGTGCTGTGACCTTAAAGCGTGAACAGCAGCCGATGAAAATTCATCGTTGTTTGGATGCTTTGAAACAATATTTTAGCCAGTTACCTGGTGGTAGAATTTTCCAAGAAGCTTCATAAAGTCAAAGTTCTAATTCTAATAAGTTCTAATAAAAAAGCCGCTTTAAAGCGGCTTTTCTATATCTGCAATTTTATACGCAATGATGATGAAACAAAAAGAGATTAACAGGTTAATCTCTTAAAGCGTTCATTCGTACTTAGGCAAGGAATTCTTTAATTGCAGGCACTAAGCGTTTTAATAAATCATCTGCTTGTTGATGATTCATATTCAAAGCCGGCAGTAAACGAACCACATTGCCTGAAGTAACGTTAATAATTAAATGGTGCTTATCACGTGCAATGTTTACTAATTCGGCACAGTCTTTAGGTAATTCGATACCAATCATCATGCCGAAACCACGCACAATCACATTTTGCTCTACAAGTTGAGCACGGAACTGATCGACGAGATATGCTCCAATTTCAGCAGCATTTGCAACGATGTTTTCTTTTTGGATCAAGTCAATCACTGTGTAGACAACGCGTGAGCCTAAATGCGTACCACTATAAGTAGAGCCGTGATTTCCTGCAGCAAGTACCCCAACACCACGACCTTGTGTCATCACAGCACCAATTGGGAAACCATTTCCTAGGCCTTTTGCTGTGGTTAAAACATCTGGAATAATATTGGTATGTTGGTAAGCAAAGTATTTACCGGTACGGCCATTACCTGTTTGCACTTCATCCAGCATCATTAACCAATTATGTTGGTTGCAAATACGACGAATATCTTCAAGGTAGCTAAAGCCTTGAGGTGCGGTATTGACACCACCTTCACCTTGGATCGGTTCAACCAAAATTGCCACAATATCAGGATGCTGAATAGCGGCTTCTTCAATGGCTTCTACATCGCCAAAAGGCACACGAATAAAGCCTTCAACCAGTGGCGCAAAGCCTTCTTGAACCTTTTTATTGCCCGTAGCTGAAAGCGTTGCAAGGGTACGACCATGGAATGATTGATCCGCAACAATGATTTTGGGATTAGAAACACCTTGTAAGTGACCAAATTTACGTGCAATTTTAATTGCACCTTCATTTGATTCTGCACCACTGTTTGAGAAAAAGATTTCTTCCATACCCGAAACTTCAGCCAGCTTTTGCGCTGCTGCAGTTTGCCAAGCGACTTCGTAAATATTGCTGGTATGGATTAATGTAGCCGCTTGTTCTGCAATAGCCTCTGCCAGTACAGGATGGGCATGTCCTAAGCCACACACGGCAATACCTGTCAATGCATCTAAATACTCTGTACCATTTTCAGTATAAAGATAAGAACCTCGTCCTCGGATAAAGCTGATCGGTTGACGGCTGAATACAGGCATCAAATGTGAAGGTTGATCAGTTTGTACCGGAGCGAGGGTAATGTTATTCATAACTAACTCTTATCTGTTAGGAGTGGAAAGGGTAAAGGATTATCTAACCAAAATATGCGCAAGATTTAAAGCTTTAATATAAATAAAATTGGAAATAATCGTCTAGACATATTCTTTATTGTGGATTTAGGTATAATGCAGGCAGATGAGTTGAGGATTTAATCAATGACTGAACAAGCGCGTGATACAGAAGCGTTAATTCGCGATCAAATAGCTAAACATGCAGTACTTCTTTATATGAAAGGTACTCCGCAATTCCCACAATGTGGTTTTTCTGCACGTGCAGTTGAAGCACTTAGCCAAATTGGTCGTCCATTTGCTTATGTAAATATCTTGGAAAACCCAGATATTCGTGCAACTTTGCCACAAATTGCAAATTGGCCTACATTCCCGCAATTGTGGATTAATGGCGAATTGATTGGCGGTAGCGACATTATGCTAGAAATGTTCCAAAATGGTGAATTAAAACCATTGATTGAGCAATATAGCCCAGCAGCAGATGCTTGATAAGTAGATGATGTAGAAAAAGCACCAGAAGGTGCTTTTTTATTGGCTAAGTTTTATGTTGTTCTCACGTGGCTGAACTAATCAGCAATCTAGAGAAATTAGGTCATGGTAGATTAGCTGTTTCAATCTTTGTTTGTTTTGAATATTTAAAAAATTATCAGTATAAATCAGACAAAGCTTTGAATATTCAAAGCTTTGTCTATCTAAGGTCTAACCAAGAAGCAATTTAAGCTGACTTGCGCTTATTTTGCTTTGCTGCAACTTCAGTTTGGTTCTCTTCTGTGAGGGTACTCGCTGATTCAGCTTCTGCCTTTTTCAGTTTTTTTCCTTTGTTCTTTTTTTTCTTTTTCTTTGGCTTGTGCTCTATTTCAACGCCATCTTCCAAGGCTTGCCAATATTCAAGCTGTGCCATCACTGCTGCATAGATTGAACCTTTGGTATAACGACCTTTCTTGTCTAATGTTCCAACAGGACGTGCCATTAGGATTTCTAAAGCTTGGTCAATGGTGTCTATCGCATGTATATGGAATTGTCCCTCATTGACAGCCTCAATTACATCATGGCGAAGCATTAAATGCTGCATATTCTGACGTGGAATAATCACCCCTTGTTTGCCTGTTAATCCTTGGAGTTTGCAAGCATCGAAGAATCCTTCAATTTTTGCATTGACCCCACCAATAGGTTGAACTTGACCCAATTGGTTCATCGAACCTGTGATCGCCCACGATTGATCAATAGGTAATTGGCAGATTGCAGAAATTAAAGCAGATAGTTCTGCAACCGTGGCACTGTCACCATCCACTTGACCATAACTTTGTTCAAAGGCGAGGGCAGCAGAGAAATGCAAAATCTGTTCACGACCAAAATGAGCCTTTAAGAAGCTCGACATCAGCAAGACACCTTTGGCATGTAATGAACCACCAAGTTCTACACTGCGCTCGATATCTAGAATGTCACCGCCACCTTGGTATACAGAAGCGGTTAAGCGTGAAGGTAGACCAAACTCAACATCAGCATAGTGGATCACGGATAAAGCATTGATCTGACCCAAGCGATGGCCGCGTGTCTCAATCAGTTGGGTACCACGTGACAAGTCTTGCCAATAGAGTTCTCTTAAATAGCCTAAGCGATATTGACGATGTTTAAGGGCAGTGTTGATATGATGAGAGGTGACTAACTTTTCATCTGACTGTGCTGCATGATGATGTGACTCACGGATTAAATCACCCAGAGTTAAAGCATGTAAAGACAATGAACTCTGGTCTTCAGCTTGGCGACTTGAATCTGTTAGTAATGCCGCCAATGCTGAGCGATCAAAAGGCAGTAATTTGTCTTGTTGAACATAGTCTGCAATCAGTTGCATATAAGCTTGTTCATTATCATCATTACGTTGCAGGGTATCGGTAAAATCAGCACGAATTTTAAAAACACTGCCTAATTCTGGCTCTAGTTCTAAAATTTCATAATAAATTTCAGGTTCTGCCAATAAAACCACTTTTAAGTTGAGTGGCACAGATGCTGGCTCAATTGAAATACTGCCCGTTAAAGTCAGCATGTGCTCAAGAGAGGATAGCTTTAATTGTCCTGATTTTAATGCACGTTTTAGCCCTTGCCATGCATAAGGCTGTTCTAACAGCTGTTCTGCTTCTAAAATTAAAAAACCACCATTGGCTTGGTGCAATGAGCCTGGGCGAATCAGAGTAAAGTCCGTGGTGATGGTGCCATTTTGCGTTAGTTGTTCAACATGTCCAAGTAAATTGTAATGTGTTGGGAAGTCTTCAAAAATAACCGGTGCACCAGAATTCGGTTTATTGCTGACCACTACATTGGCTTGGTAGCGTGAAGGAACCCGATTAAATAAAGCAGGAGAGAACTCTTCGCCTTCTTGATCTAAAATCGTTTCAACATTTTCAATGATATCTGCAGCAAAATGTTTTAAGTATTGATCGAGTCCATGAACGGTTTTAAATTTACTTAAAATTAAATCAATACGAGGAATCACCACTTGTTTGGCAATATCACGATTCAATTCAGAAACTTGATCACGTGCATCATCTTCCAAATCGCCGAGTTGTAGACCAAGGCGCTCAAGCTTTTTATCCATATAACGCATATTGGAATTAATTTCTGCGCGCTGTTTACTGTCAAGCGCATTAATATCTTCCTGTGACATTTCCAATACTTTGTCATCTTTGACATGGATCGGCACAAAAATATGTTCATCGTTACGATTAATCAGTTTTAGGTCGAGGTCTTCGCCTTCTTTGGTCAGTTCAACTAAAGCCAGTTGTTGCTCATTCCCCGTAATTTGACGAATGCGTTCAATACGATTGTGATACGTTTCGGCACTAAAGCGACGTTCAAGTTGCTTGAGAATGGTTTGCCATGCTTGATGGATTAAAGCTTGAAACTTACTGCCTTGGCCTGCTTGAAAACGCAGTGCAATCGGTTGTCGTGCATTTTTAAAATTATAAACATAGACCCAATCATCAGGCGTTTGCATGGTTTTGGCATGTTGTTGCAGCAAGCGCTTGATCATGGTTCTTTTGCCAAGACCTGCCGTACCCACAGCAAAAATGTTGTAGCCTGAATAAGGTAAAGCAATCCCTGCTTCTACAGAGGCTCTAGCGCGATCTTGCCCTAAGAAATTATTTAAAGGCTTGATTCGCTTGGTTGACGTAGGAATCTTGCTCAGATTGGGGATATGCGTCAGTTGTTCTGATTTTAATGCGGTTTGTGTCAACGTGTTTTGAATTTCCGTTTGATCAAAAGCAGATGGAAAAATCGTTTCAGTTTTTTGTATTGGGGTTGCAGTCGTCGTAATTGAAACAGTAGTAGAGCTTAATTGATCGTGTCTTTGGGTCACAGGTGAAATCCAAAACTTATATGGGTTGAAAAGTTAAAGGTATACAGGATTGGGGGTAAAGATCAAGCGCCAAAAGCGGAAATATCTGTAAAAGCGCTCATCAGTTGCATAAAAGTGATTGAAACTCTAAGCATTAAGCGGTTGAATAGCACTATTTCATTTTTCAGAAAATAACAACGCAATGACAACGCAATTATCTCAGCAATCAGCTGAGCAGAATTCCACAGCAAAAAATGGATGGAAATCTGCTTTTGCCGCTTTTATCGATCGGCGTGCTGCAATTATGCTCTTTCTTGGATTTTCGGCAGGTATTCCAATTCTGCTCATTTTCTCAAGTTTATCTTTATGGTTAGGTGAGGCTGGAATTGAAAAAAGTGCAGTGACTTTTTTTAGTTGGGCCGCGCTGGGCTATTCTTTTAAATTTGTATGGGCACCGCTGATTGATGAATTACCCGTCCCGATACTCACCAAAAAACTGGGTCGGCGCCGTGCTTGGTTGTTGATTGCACAAGTACTGATTATCTGTGCGATCTGTATTATGGCATTTTCTGATCCCGCTTTGGGCCAAAGTTATATTTACCAAATGGCTGTGGGGGCAGTATTACTGGGGTTTTCCGCAGCAACACAAGATATTGTGATTGATGCCTATCGAATCGAGCTGGCTGAAACCGAAATGCAAACGGTGTTGGCATCGACCTATAACGCAGGCTATCGTTTAGGGATGATTCTCGCAGGTGCGGGCGCTTTATTTCTTGCTGCTTCTTTGGGGACTGCAAAAGGGAACTATATTTATGAAGCGTGGAAATATACTTATTTAACGATGGCGCTGGTGATGCTAGTGGGCATTATCACCACTTTAGTAATCCGAGAACCCTTGGTTAATCGAGTTGATAAACACTATAAAAATATTGATTACTATCGTTTAGTTTTGGTCTTTATCTTGGCTGTGGCGAGTTTTGTTTGTTTATATATTTACTCCGATGACATGGTTCAATATCTGCAAGCGACTTGGCAAGTCGAAGACAACTTGCTGAAGTTTTTAATGGAAGCAGTACGCTTTTTAGGTTCAGGTCTCGGTGCAATTCTTGTTGCAACATCGTTGATTCGTTTTGGTGTGGTCAATAAAAAGATGGCCTATGAGACTTGGGTTAACCCGATTGCTGATTTTTTTAAGCGTTATGGGGTAAAGCTAGCATTGGTTTTACTGTTATTGATCGGTTTTTATCGAATTTCAGACATTATTGCGGGTGTTATTTCGAATGTTTTCTATCAAGATTTAAACTTTACCAAAGAGCAAATTGCAGAAGCCGTTAAAATTTACGGGGTTATTTTTAGCCTATTGGGTGGTTTTTTAGGTGGCTTACTTGCGCAACGTATGAACATTATGAAATTGATGTTTGTTGGTGCTGTTTTAGCAAGTTCAACCAATTTGATCTTTATTGGGTTGGTAAAATCGGGTGCACCAATGCAAGCTGTATCTGTACAGATTGGCGATAAGAAATTTCAAGCTCAACCTGATGAAGTAGGCTATTGGAAAGTTTCTGTGCCTGGTCAGGACTTGGTAGAGGAAAATACCATTCATATCAAAGCAGCATTGGTTGATCAGGCTGTCGCGAATGAATATACGGTGCCCTATTTAAAAGAAAATGCCAAGCCCCAAATTCAATTGTTGCCTATTACCAGTGACAATCAATTGTCTGAAACAGAAGCAAAGCAAAGTATTGTGGTTAAGGGGCAGATTGCAGGAATACCTGTATCTGAGCTTAATCCAGATCAGCCGATTACCCTTAAACTCGATGGCAAATCATATCCTGCAAAATTAGATAAAGATGGTTTGTTTAGTGGTGCGATTGACGGTAAAGCCTTATATGCTTCTGGCTCAAAAAATGTGATCGCCGTGGTCAATTATCAACACGCACAAGCAGCATTAAGTACTCAACAAAGCTATCAATTAACAACGATAAAAAGTGATATCGATGTAGATGTTCAAGCAATTCCAGTAATCAAAGCGGATTCATCTGCAGCCGTTGAGATTAAGGGTAAAGTGATTGAGAAATATAGTTCTGGTTGGCTGTATTTTGCCATTGTTGTCGATAATTTAGCTTCTGGTTTAGCTGGTGCAGCATTTATTGCGTTCTTGTCTAGTTTGACCAGTGTGTCATTTACAGCAGTTCAATATGCGATCTTTAGTTCATTGATGACGCTTACACCTAAGATTTTAGGCGGGTATTCTGGAACAATTGTCACCCACATTGGTTATCCTAAATTCTTTTTAATGACCACCTTAATTGGTATTCCGATTCTATTGCTTGTGTTGTGGGTTGGAAAATTATTGCGAGAACATCAAGCGCAAAAGGTGGATCAATCCATCGAGTAAGCGACTGAATTACTCAAGATAGATTTATGATGATCGCAAGAGCCTATTTTATCTTATAGATAAAGTAGGCTTTTTTAACAGGATGAGAATTTGAATCATTGGATTGCTAACACATTCAAACAGCTTATTCGAAAGATAAAGCTGTAGTGTTCATCTAAAATAAGCGGTTATTGCTTAAAAATAATCCAGAAGACGACATCATTGAGCAACTGAAATATAGATAAATTGAAATATTGAACTGTATTGCCTATATTGGCAGATGATATCTGATCAAACAGGAAAATAAATCATGCGCATGTTGCATACCATGTTACGAGTAGGCAATTTAGAACAATCTTTAGCGTTCTATACTGAAGTTCTCGGTATGACATTACTTCGTAAACGTGATTATGAAGAAGGGCGGTTTACTTTAGCATTTGTGGGTTATGGTGATGAAGAGCATCATACTGTATTAGAACTTACCCATAATTGGGATACTGCAAGTTATGAATTAGGTAATGCTTATGGACATATTGCCATTGGTGTCGATGATGCCTATAAAGCCTGTGAAGAGATCAAAGCACGTGGTGGTAATGTGGTACGTGAAGCCGGACCTATGAAAGGTGGTGTCACAGTCATTGCTTTTGTTGAAGATCCAGATGGCTATAAAATTGAATTGATCCAACAAGATCAAGATGCACGAAATAATTGATCATTTAAAAATGATGCGGGGCTATTGTTTATTTGGCAAAGACATATCAATAAAGATCTTTCATAAATCAAAAAATGATCATGTGGAGTGAATTATATTGGTATTGAAAGTTCCTTCTCCCTATGGGAGAAGGTTAGGATAAGGGTGCTTTTATGTTGATTTATGGTTTTAAAAAGCACTAAATTAACTTGATATGTGTCGTAAATAAATAGTGAACATTTAGCCAAATGAGTAGCTTTATTTATTTCGCTCAGTAAGATTGAATTTTACCCGATAGTAAAATTTAACTACTGGGCTTTTTCATGTTTAAAATACAGGACGTTGCTTATGAAAATGTTGAAATTATTAGCATTGGATCGCTTTACGATACTTTTAATCGCGATGGTGGTTTTAGCTTCTATTTTACCGATTTCAGGTCAGGCAGCGCTTATCTTTGGAAAAATCACCACAATTGCGATTGCAATTTTATTTTTCCTACATGGCGCAAAATTATCACGTGAAGCCGTGATTGAGGGGATTTTGCATTGGAAATTGCATGGATTAGTTTTTGCTTTTACCTTTTTAGTTTTTCCTTTATTGGGACTAATGGCAAAACCTGTGCTTGAACCTTTGCTGGGTCAACAGTTGTATTGGGGTTTTCTGTTTATGTGCTTTTTGCCGTCGACAGTACAATCGTCAATTGCATTTACCTCCGTTGCAAAAGGGAACGTGGCAGCGGCTGTTTGCAGTGCCTCATTTTCAAACCTGATCGGTATGTTTATTACTCCGATTTTGGTGAGCATATTTATTTTCGGTCAATCTAAGCATAATTACGATCCGACTTCTTCTATTATCGAAATCACCTTGTTGTTATTGGTTCCATTTGTTTTAGGGCAACTATTACGCCCCTATGTATTTCCATTGATGCAGAAAATGCCAAAGATCGTCAAAGTTTTTGATCAAGGCTCGATTTTGATGGTGGTTTATGGTGCATTTAGTGGGGCAGTGGTGGCAGGTTTATGGCATCAGGTCAGCTTATCTACATTGATTTATCTCACCTTGGCATGTTCGATTCTACTCACGGTGATTATGCTGTTGGCGTTGTATGTTCCAAAATGGCTTGGATTTAGCAAAGCAGATCAGATTTCAATCTTCTTCTGTGGATCGAAGAAAACCCTTGCCAGTGGTGTGCCTATGGCGCAGATTTTATTTATTGGGCAACCTTTAGGTATGATTGTGTTACCGATTATGATTTTCCATCAAATCCAGTTAATGGTTTGTGGGGGGATTGCAAACTACTGGTCTAAGCAAAAGCATCCTGACGAATAAATTAGTATCGATTGGCTCGCAATTTATAAATATTTCGAGTATAATCTTGCCCACTTGTTGTGCTTAGCTCTGACGCTTATAGTCTCGGTGGGCCAAAAGAAATGGTCTGTTGTGGTGTTAACCTGCTGGTTTTTAATTTAAATCTGCTTTCCTCAAAGTTTTATTAGATTTTGAGAGTGGTTAATTGCGATGACAGCTAAACCTTTCTTAACTTAGGAGAATCGACCATGCGTGCCGATATTCACCCAAAATACGAAAAATTAGTTGCTACTTGTTCATGTGGTAACGTTATCGAAACTCGTTCAGCTTTAGGTAAAGAAACACTTTATCTAGACGTATGTTCAGCTTGCCACCCATTCTATACTGGTAAACAGAAGAATGTTGATACTGGCGGTCGTATCGATAAATTCAAACAACGTTTTGCTGGTATGTCACGTTCTGTTAAGCGTTAATACGACAAAACATAAAAAACGGGCTTTAGCCCGTTTTTTTGTTGCTGAATTTTATCTCGTGTTGATCTATTTCAGGATCAGACAAAGTGATAGATTTAAAAAAAGGTTGAGCATTTTAAACGCTCAACCTTTTTTAGTATTAGAATTTATTGATCTTGAACATCAGTCAAGTGATCCAGTTTCTTCTGGAAATATTCGCCTTGCAAGAATCTGACATCTACATTCCAAGCATTTGCAAAAGAGTTCATATCATTTAGATTTTTCAGTAGCAATTCAATTGGCTTGATCGCATGATACTTTTCAAGGATATGCTGGAATTGCGTCATAGTCGCATCACTATTAAGCTGCTTTGTAAATTTCTCATCCAGCGTTAATAAGCTTACATCCAATTGTTTTAAGATCGCTTCACTTGAAATACTCGAACCAAAACGTCGAATTGAAATTTCGGCACCATGATCACGTAAAACGCCTATTTGCTTTTGAGTTTCTAAGATATTTTTTGCAATATCTTCTTCATCAAATTGTAAAATCAGTGGATGAGATTGGCGGCTTCCAACAATGGTCAATAGTTTAGAAATAAGCTCAGGGAACTGTTTGTCATGGAACAGCACATGACGATTTAAATTGACGATTAATTTTGCTTCTGGATATTGAGTGATAAAGTTATGTAATTGCTTACATGCTTCGACTAAAATCCAGCGATCTAATTTAATTGAAAGCTCAATATCATCATCTAAATCAATTAAATTACTTACTTTTTTCCACTGATTTTCAAAAATAAAACCGCTACTGACTTCATAGGTATTTAAATTGCTATCTTGTTTGTCATAAAGCTGTTGGTATTTTAGCTGAATCTCACCTTTTTCAAGAGATTGAGCAATTTGACCAAGAATCGCGGAGGTTTTAAAGATATGTGGCGCTGGTGTTTCTTGAATTTGAACTTGTTTCTCTACAGCTGTATTTTCAACTTGAGGTTTTGGGGCAAATTCAATGGAGTTACTTTGCACTTGCAGCGGTTCTGCTTGATCTAATTTTGGTTCAAGCAATGACAATTCAATTTTAGTGTCCTGTAAAGTTGCCGTTAATTGTTGGTCGGATACAGAGTCTTTTTTTGCCAGACGATGATTATAAGCTTGTTCTAAAACGTCGTTAAAACTTGCTTCTGTAAAGCTGTTTTGCTGTATGTTTGAATAGCCAATCTTGATATTCAGTGGGTAAGTATGACCATCAATTTCCAATAATTGTGGTTTTTCTAAAGCATGCAGCCCATGAATACGAGATTCTAAAATGGTATCAGACTCAGCTTGTAAAATCACTGCATACAACAACATATCAATTTGATATACCGTGGTATTGGTTTGTTCTTGAATAAAGTTTTTAAAGCCATCTAAGTATTGAACGGCTGTTTTCCAAGGAGAAGTTAAAATATTCTCAGGACAAGCGGCAAAGCTAAACAGTACCAATGCATTCGATTTGGCAGGTTGGTTAATTAAAGCGTACTGAATTTTTTGCAAACTACTTGCGACAGCACTGATGTTTTTCTTATTCGATTCGGAGGGTTGTGTTTGCGGTTTTTGACTTGCAGAATTGATTTCAATGGTGATTTGGATACAGTCTTCTTCATCTGAAGGCAGAAATTCAATTTTTAATGGATTTTCTGATTTAGCATTGCTATTCAGTGTATCAATTTCAAAACGTGCTAAATCAAAATTACCTTGAGAAATTTTTTTAAAACGTTGTTTAAAATCATTGATATTTTTCGGTTTTAAAATATCTAATATCGGCAGGCCGATAATTTCTGCTTCATCTTTTAGACCAAACAGTTTTAAATATTCAGCATTGGCTTGGGTATGGATACCTTCCTGAATTAAGGCAATCGCTTTATGCTGTTCTTCAACCAAGGCTTGGGCTTGATTCTTTGCACTTTCAAGATCGTTTAAAAGGTGCTTTTTCGCTTGTAAGGTGCGGCTATATGACAACGCACGGATTAAGCTAATATAAAAACGATCGATATATTCTAAATTAACGACATCATAGATGCCTTTTTGAATATAGGATTGATATTGGTTGGTTTGATAATCTTCAGGTTCTAAGAACAAAACAGGCAGATCAATATCAGCAGAGGCTTGAATCAAGGTAATGGCTTGCTCAATTTTGATGTCATAAGCACGACCAAAAATAATCAAGTCCCATGAGGTATTGAGTTGTTTTTCAAAACTTTTTAAATCATCCAATAAAAGCGCTTGTACTTGATGATTCTTACTTTGAAAAAGATCAATAATTTGATTATAACGAATCTGGTTATCATCAATAATGAGTAATCTAGTTTCAGAGAGTTTTAATTTTTTCGATAATAATAAATTTCTCACTTTAAAGCTTCCCATACATCTTGATTATTCAAATTGGCAGATTGGTGTTGAATGAATTGATCAATGCGGTCATTTTCTTCATCATTGATCAATTCAAATTCGTACTGAATAAAGCTCTGGGTAATTAACAATGTTTTTGTTAAATACACCTTAATTTCTTCAGTGTCTAAACGTAGATAAATTGCTTGCTGTTCTTTGAAGAACGGTAAATTTGGCAAAATAATAGAAACATTGGATTCATTTAAATTTTGCACTTGAACCATAAGGCAAGGGTGGTAGTTAATCGTCGAACGATCAGCTGGAACTTTTACTGCACATGGGTAGATGTCTTGAGCTAAAACCTCTAAACCCACTTCATAGGTTTTTTTAACCGATTGTTTGATCCAACGAATGATCGCACCTTTCCATTTGTCATTGAGGCTTTCGTTGACCAAGATAAATTCACCCGTGCGTAAATTTCGTGGGGTTTCATCTGACCAGCGAATACGATAACCGTTTACACTAATATCCAGTACTTGGGTTTGATAGATCTGTTTTGCTTCACGGTCTAAAGTCTTGATTTGTCCTAAGTTCGATGCTGTGCTTGAACCTGTTGAAATCGATGAATGAATATTGGACTCAGACTGAAATGCATAATTATTATTTAAATTAAGTGTTTCATAAAAATTCTTAGCTTTGGATAAATAGAAGTGTGCGGTTTGTAAGCTAAAACAAATTTGAAGTTGTGCAGAGTATTCATAACGCTCATGTTGACGTTCAGTTGTTGTACCCAAGACATTTTGCACATGAAATTTTAACGCAGCAGATAAATAGATTTGTTCATTTTTAGACAGATATTCGTCTTTATGAATCGTTGAATTAATATGTTCGAGCAGATTCTGTGTAGAAATATATAGAGAAGTACGGAAATTCGCATGTTGTTTGCGATTATAAATTGGTGGAACGTCTTTAGAGCCATCAATCACATAACGCGATAAGCTGGTTTCTCTTGGTAAAATTTGGATCAGTTTGACCCAATCAAAAGTGCATTGATAAAGTGCTTGTGTTTCTGAAGGGCGAATCTGGTGCGTATTAAAAATATCCAAAAGCAGCACTTGCGCATAGGCTTGCTGGATATTTTGAATGGTAAAGTGTGTACCTTGTAATTGGTTGATATTGATATTAAATTCTTGGTTTTTAACCGCAAGCTCATAAAGATGATGTGTAGTGAGCCATTGATGGGTCAATGGACCACTGTAGAGCATTTGCTGTTGAACCAACAATAAACCAAGTTGTTCTAAAGCATAAAAGGTTGCAAGTGTACGGGCTGTTTGTAAATTTCGTTTTTGTTTGAAATTAAAAAATGAGAATTTATTTGAAACCAGTGTCTGATGACTTCTTCGCACAATATTGATATAGACGTTGGCAAAATAGGTACGAATTCTAGAGGATAAATCAATAATATGTTCAATACGCGCATTTTGAGAAAGACCTTGATTTAAGATGTTTTTTTCAAGGCTTGATAAAATGCTTTCGGTAATTGGGTGCAAAACTTGAATTAAATCAAAGCGTAGCATTTCGCTACAATCAAGTTCGCTGATTTCACAAATGGCTTTTAAGACCGACTCTGAGGTATCGCCAAGTTGCATAATAGACAGTGTGGCCACCCATGCATTGACAGATGCCACCGAATTTTCTGCAAAACTTAGACTTTCTCGTTGTAGAACCGTGATATTTTGAAAAATTTCTGAAATTTCTTTATTTATCATGAGCATTTCAACTCTTAAAAGGTTGTGACTCCAAACAGCGGTGTTTTATTATTTTCTCCCGCGACTTCTCGAACCAATTTAGGAACTAGATAACCCGGTAAACTGGCCAATACATCCTTATAAATCTGATCAATTTTTTCCGCCCCTAAATCGAAATGATGCGCACCTTTTACTTTATCTAAAACATGAAGATAATACGGTAAAATTTGTGCTTCAAAAAGTCGTTGACTTAAATTAACGAGAGTTTGTGCAGAATCATTCACACCTTTAAGTAAAACGGCTTGATTCAACACAAGAATATTTTGTTTTGCTAAATGAGATAACTTTGCACAGGTCAAATTATCTAATTCTGCAGGATGGTTCGAGTGTACCACTAGAATTACACGTAGCCTACTGTTTTTCAATAAAGAAACCAGCTCTTCATCGATTCTTTCTGGAATTACAATTGGAACGCGTGAATGAATTCTCAAGATCTTAATCTGACTGAGAGATTCTAGACGTTCTATCCAAGTGGCTAATTTTCGGTTAGATAAAGTTAATGGATCGCCACCACTTAAAATCACTTCATTGATTTCAGGATGAGCTTCTAAATAGCCTTTAATGTTCAACCAATCTTCATTTTTAGGTAAATTTTCTTGGTATGGAAAATGACGACGAAAGCAATAACGGCAATGCACGGCACATGCACCAGTGAGGGTCAGTAAAAAACGTGATTTATACTTATGTAAGACCCCAGCAATTTGATTGGCTTGTTCTTCATCAAGCGGATCTGTGACAAAGCCTTCGTGTTCTTCCATTTCTAGATGATGTGGTAAAACTTGCAGTAAAAGTGGATCTAGGGGATTGCCAACTTCCATCTTTCTGACAAATGCACGGGGCACACGTAGTTTAAATTGTCCAGACGCAAGGATTGCACCAGACAATAACTGTGCTTTAGAAAGTTCGAGTATTTCTAACAGTTCTAATGGGTCAGTAATTAAATCACTGAGTTGAGATTGCCAATTTTGCTCTTGATATAAGTAATTTAACATGCCACGTGCGATAAATAGTTGAAGATAGGGGAAAGCGGGTGGTATTGCTTGTTCAGATTGAATCTGTCAGGTTCAATCTGAAATGTTTCACTGGAAAAATGCTTTCAGTACAGCTGATTTGTATTGAACAGCTGTGAATCACCAATGAATCGAAGATTTTACCCTCAATCTGACCGAACATGGGTAATTTTTCATTGCTTCACGATGTATTGCTCATTTAGAATACGAAAAATGTAAAATACATTCTTTGCTGTTTGGAATGATCACTGTCACAAATCGGGTGATTTGCTGATAGCATCGCAGTAGAGATTTAAATTAGTAAGTTCGGAGTGTGCCTTTCATGGCCTATTATTCTACAAATGATTTCAAAGCTGGCCTAAAGGTTATGCTTGATGGTAACCCATGTTCAATCATGGAAAACGAATATGTAAAACCAGGTAAAGGTCAAGCGTTTAACCGTGTAAAACTACGTAACCTAAGATCTGGCAAAGTATTAGAAAAAACTTTTAAATCAGGTGAATCTTTAGAAGCAGCTGATATTGTAGAAGTAGAAATGGATTATCTCTACAACGATGGCGAATTGTGGAACTTCATGGATCCAGTATCTTTCGAACAAATTGCTGCTGATAAAGTTGCAATGGGCGATGCTGCAAAATGGTTAAAAGACGATTCAAACGAAAAATGCACAATTATGCTATTTAATGGTATTCCATTAAACGTTAGTGCACCAAACTTCGTTGTATTGAAAATCGTTGAAACTGATCCAGGTGTACGTGGTGATACTTCAGGTGGTGGTGGTAAACCAGCTAAACTTGAAACGGGTGCAGTTGTACGTGTTCCATTATTTGTACAGCAAGAAGAAAGCGTTCGTGTAGACACTCGTACTGGTGATTACTTAGAGCGTGCTTAATCATTTTATTGAAAAATGATTACGCTAAGGGATGATGAAAATCATCCCTTTTTTATTGCGCATAGCTTGAGTTGGTATACGGCTTTTTAAAAGTACACGCCTTTATAAAAATAGCGAACATCGGCTAAATTTTCGACTAAAGTCGTAGATCGACAGCCTATAATTAATAGTAGAGTCAGAGAGTCGGATAATTACATTGATGATAAAAATAACAAAGTCGCGATTTAAGTCACTGTGATGTCATGCTAATAGTACATATTCAGACCAGTTTTAATGCCAAAGTCTTAGATGAAAACAAAAAAATGAGGAGTAGAGTCACCAAGGAATGAGTCACGGAAATGCATTACGCTTTATAAAAACAATGGAACTGCTTTTTGTAATCAAGATGTGAGGTTTTAATGGAAAATATTCAAACAAAATCATCACCCTTATCAAAATTGATCTGGGTGATTGTCGCCATAATTGGTGCAGTATCTTTTGGAATACTTGCAGTCAGCAAGGGTGAGCATGTCAACGCGGTTTGGCTAGTGCTTGCAGCGATATGTGTCTATAGCATCGCATACCGTTTTTATAGCTTATTTATTGCGACCAAAGTTTTTGAACTGAATCCTCGGCGATTAACACCAGCACATCGTTTAGCAGATGGCTTGGATTATGTCCCGACCAATAAATATGTACTTTTTGGTCACCATTTTGCTGCTATTGCAGGAGCGGGGCCATTGGTTGGGCCTATTCTTGCTGCTCAAATGGGTTATCTACCAGGAACAATTTGGCTTTTGGTCGGGGTTGTTCTTGCTGGTGCAGTTCAGGATTTCTTGGTTTTATTTATCTCTACACGTCGAGATGGGCGCTCACTTGGCGAAATGGCAAAGCAAGAGCTGGGTTCATTTGCAGGTGTGGTGGTGATGCTTGGCGCATTAGGTGTGATGATTATCATCCTTGCCGTATTGGCATTGGTGGTGGTGAAAGCACTGGCACATAGTCCATGGGGTGTATTTAGTATCGCAGCGACGATACCGATTGCCTTATTTATGGGCATCTATATGCGTTATATCCGTCCGGGTAAGATTGCAGAAGTTTCTATCATTGGTTTTGTGTTAATGATGGCTGCAATTGTTTATGGTGGAAATGTTGCTGCGGATCCTTATTGGGGGCCATTTTTCACCTTAACTGGAACACAACTCACTTGGGCACTCATCATTTATGGATTCGTGGCTTCAGTTCTCCCAGTTTGGCTGTTGTTAGCACCACGTGATTATTTATCAACATTCTTGAAAATTGGTGTAATTGCGGGTTTAGCAGTGGGTATTATTGTTGCAATGCCAATGTTAAAAATGCCGGCTGTTACGCATTTTGTTGATGGTACTGGTCCTGTATTTGCTGGATCTATGTTCCCATTCTTATTTATTACCATTGCTTGTGGTGCGATTTCTGGTTTCCATGCCTTAGTTTCGTCTGGAACTACACCTAAACTGATTGATAACGAAGTCAATATTCGTGTCATTGGTTATGGTGGTATGTTGATGGAATCATTTGTTGCAATCATGGCAATGATTTGTGCAACAGTGCTTGAACCGGGTGTTTATTTTGCGATTAATGCGCCAGCAGCAGTATTGGGTACTACAGTAGAGAGCGCAGCAGAAGCAGTACGTACACTTGGTTTTGTGGTTACACCTGAGACATTGAGCTTGCTGGCAAAAGAAGTGGGTGAAAGTACGATTCTTTCGCGTACTGGTGGTGCGCCAACATTTGCAATTGGTATGGCTCATATCATCACGGATATTTTTAATAATCGTTCAATGATGGCGTTCTGGTATCATTTTGCGATCTTATTTGAAGCGCTGTTTATCTTAACTGCTGTCGATGCAGGAACACGCGCATGCCGTTTTATGGTACAGGATACGGTGGGTATCGTTGTTCCAGCACTTAAAAACTCACACAACTTTGTGGGGAATATGATCGGTACAGCGGTTGCTGTCGCTGGATGGGGCTTCTTTGTTTATCAAGGTGTAGTCGACCCGCTTGGTGGTATTAACAGCTTATGGCCTTTGTTTGGTATCGGTAACCAAATGCTTGCGGCAATGGCTTTGATCTTAGGTACAGTGATTTTATTTAAAATGAAGAAAGAGAAATATGTATGGGTCACCATTATCCCAACAATTTTCTTATTCATTACCTGTATGACTGCGGGTTGGCAAAAAATCTTCCATACCAATCCTAAGATTGGATTCTTGGCTCAAGCGGATAAATTCTCAACAGCAATTGCCAATGGTGAAATTTTAAAACCAGCCAAAACACTTGAAGAAATGCAAACCATTGTATTGTCCAATCAAATCAATGCTGCACTGTGTGCATTCTTTATGATTGTTGCGATTGTGATGTTGTTTGCTGCTATTGGCGCAATTCGTCGTGCATTGGCAAGTCCTACCCCAACAGTAAATGAAGCTCCAGCGGTATATGCAGATCCTGAAGAAGTGTCTGTTTCTAAATCACACTAAGTTGATATTGCAGATAGAGTGAGAGGTGAGTGATGAAGCTTAAATTTGCTCAAGGTGGTAAAACGGTGATTTATAAAATCATCAAGATGACCATCATGTCGCAAAAGGAGCTAATTTTTAATCCTAAAAATTGGTCTAGAATTGCAACATTATGGACACGCTTACAACAAAGTTTCCGTTTGATGGTGGGTGTTCCAGATTATCAAAATTATCTGGAACATATGAAAAAGCATCATCCCGATATGGATGCAATGGATGAAAAGACTTTTCATCGCTATTGTGTAGATGCCCGCTATCCAACGGCTGGTGGAACAATGAAGAAGTGTCCGTGTTGATGGAAGGTATAAGTTGATTTAAAGCTTAAATAGAAACGGCACTTGGGTGCCGTTTTTTATTGAATATGAGCGAAGTGATTTATCGGTTTAACGCAATAACAGCACACTTCATGATGAGACTTGTCGTATAACTGACAGTTGGCAAAGTCTAACTCCGCTAGAATCATGCAATAGATATAAATGAAAGGAGACTGCTATGAAAATCTGTATTTATGGTGCGGGTAGTATTGGATGTTATATTGGCGGTCGATTAGCAGCGGTAGGTGCTGATGTGAGCTTTATTACACGTCCTCGCGTATATGAAGAATTGAGGAAGTCTGGTTTAAAACTGACAGATTATACTGGTAAAACGATAAAAATCGCGGCAAATGATTTACAGCTCAGTGTTGATCCTAAAATAGTCACAAATGCCGATATAATTTTTGTATGTGTAAAATCGGCTGCGACTGAGCAAGTTGCCAAAGAACTTTATGACAACTTGGGCGCACACAGACCCTATATTGTTAGTTTTCAAAACGGATTGAGTAATGTTCCGATTTTAAAGCGGATTTTAAAACATCATAGGATTTTAGAAGGCATGGTGCCTTTTAATGTTGCAGTTCAAGCAGTTGGACATTTTCATCAAGGGACATCTGGTGCGTTGCATGTGAAAGCGTATACACAGCAACAGGATTTAGCCAAGCTTTTTAAACAAGCTGAATTAGAAATTGTTTTTGATCAGGATATGCTTGCGGTGCAATGGGCAAAAATTTTGCTGAATTTAAATAATTCGATTAATGCTTTGTCAAAGTTACCGTTAAAACAACAATTGTCTAATCATCAATATCGACAATGCCTTGCTATGGCGCAACAAGAAACTTTACATCTCTTAGATTTAGCACAAATCCAGCCAGCAAAACTCACAGCAATTTCGGCACATCTATTGCCTAAAATAATCAGTTTGCCAAATTTCATTTTTAAAATATTAAGCCGTAAAATGTTGGCAATCGATCCCTTGGCGCGTTCATCTATGCAAGATGATTTGATGGCAGGGCGAACCACAGAAGTGGACTGGATCAATGGCGAAGTTGTTCAGCTCGCCCAACAGTTAGGTAAACAAGCACCTATCAATAAAACCTTAATCGAATTGATTAAACAGGCTGAAATTTCAGGAAGTGAATTTTCAATTGGTGCAGATGATTTAAAAACAAAGTTAGAACATGCCGCAAAATTAAAAGTGTAAATTTTGGCTGATAGGGGAAGCTATAAATGTTGAAGTGTATTCAGCAAATGAAAATAAGGATTTATCGCAGTCAAGATTGAGTATTCCTTAAAACCGTGTATGTTAAGGAAGTTACAATAATTTTATTGGGGAAATAAAAGGTGATTTGGGGAACAACACAAGTAAAAGCATCAGAACAACATAGCACTGTATCAAATTTAGACCTCACTCAGTTTTATCCAAAAATTGATGATTTTTTAAGTCAAATCAACCAAATTATTTTAGATAAAAGTCATCAGACTAAACTGGCGTTATGTAGTCTATTGGCTGGCGGACATTTACTTTTTGAAGACTTACCCGGACTTGGGAAAACCACCTTAGCCAGCAGCTTGTCACGTTTAGCAGGTCTCGATTTTCAACGGATTCAGTTTACCAATGATATGCTGGCAAGTGATGTGATTGGGATCAATATGTTTAATCAAAAAGAACATCAATTTGAGTTTAAACATGGTCCAATCTTTACCCAAATTCTGCTTGCAGATGAAATTAACCGCTGTAGCCCTAAAACCCAAAGTGCTTTGCTTGAAGCAATGGAAGAGGGCAATGTCACTATAGATGGTACACGTTACCCTTTACCACAACCATTTTGGGTGATTGCAACGCAGAACCCACTTTTTCAAAGTGGAACCTATAGTTTGCCAGAGTCACAACTTGATCGTTTTTTGATGCGACTGTCTTTAGGCTATCCATCACGCGCAGCAGAAAAATTATTATTACAACAAAACTCGCGACATGATTTGATCGAAAAGTTGCAAGCGATTTTCCAACATCAGGAAATTTTGCAATTACAATGTGTGGTAAATCAAATTACATTGAGTGATGTTGTTTTTGAATATATGCTTAATCTAGCAGAAGAAACACGTAAAGGTCGTCATGGCTTATCTCCACGTGGATTACTGGCGTTAAAAAAATCAGCACAAGCCTATGCCTTGATTGAAAAAAGACAATTTGTAATTGCAGATGATGTACAAGCAGTGTTTGTTGCTGTGGTGTCGCATCGTATAGGATTAGGTGAATCTGAGACACGAGCACTTATGCAAAAAGTTCCTGTTAAGGGCTAATTGGAAACGCTTATGTTAGGTCAACGATTTGTTAAATGGCTGCATCTTCGGTTTCGCTATACAGGAATCCGTACACTGAAACAAAACCAAGTGTTGGTGTTTATGTACCAACAAGGTTTTTTGTATCTGGTCCTTATTCTGATTACTTTTATCGCTGGGATTAATTATGCCAACAATTTAATTCTTGGTTTTTGTTTTTTAATCAGTGCGATTTTATGTATTAGTTTCTATCTCAGTTTTAAACAATTACATGCGATTACATTAGATGTGGTTGTCGATGAGGTGGGTAAGGTCAATGAAGCTTTTAAAGTGAGAATTAACCTACAACAAGACCGTGCTACGCCTAAGTTTTTAAACTTTAAAATTGATGAACAATTACAATCTTTTCTATTTGAAGAAAAACAACAAAGTTTTGAATTGAATTTTATCCCACAACAACGAGGTGAATTTTCAGTTCCCCCAATTCAAATTTACTCCACATATCCGCTTGGTTTAGTGCGGGCATGGACTTATATCTATTTAACTGACAGTTACTGGATTGCCCCTGAAGCGAAGTCTTTAACGCATCAATCACAGAATTATTCCAATACGGGTGAACCTGATTTAGATGAATTTAAAGAGTTAAGGACTTTTAAATCAGGTGATTCATTGCAAAGCATTTCTTGGAAACAGGCCGCGCGTGGACAAGGATTATTTGTAAAGCAATTCGATGATTTGGTTGATACCCATGCGATGCAAATTGAATATAGCAAAATGCCAAGCGCAGACCATGAAGAGAAGCTAAGTTTTATGATGGAGTTGGTCGATCGATGTCATCAAACGGAAACGCCGTACAGCATCATTATACCGCATGCACAAACTGAAAACGGGATTGGAGAACAGCACTATATTCATATCAAAACCTTATTGGCGCAAGCGTGAGGATGAACAATGAATAAATCGATACAAATTTCAATTTTAGTTGTGCTGAGTTTGATTTGGCTGGCACAACTGGCTTATATGCCTGTGGCATTGTCTATTTTATTCCTCATTAATATCGTGGCTTTGGCACTGTATTATGACAAAACCAATAAACATCAAGTCTATAATCTGCCTCGATTATTTACACAAACCCCAAAATTAGTTTTTGCACTTTTAGCCTTACTTATCATTTACTTTGATTCCCGCACTTTTTTAGGCGTAGAAGCAGGCACAGCCGTTCTCTCCACATTTTTATTTGCTAAAGCACTGGAAACCAAATCAAAGCGTGACTTTATTATTCTGTTTAACTTTGCTTTGTTCGTCAGTGCCAGTTTATTTTTACACAACCAAGCCTTTTGGATGGCACTGTTAGTTTTATGTTGTTTAATCAGTTGTTTGGTTGGACTGTATCGTGTACAAATTGCCAATTTTGAAATAGAGCAACCTATTTTTCAGTCACTTAAATGTGATTCATTGCATATCCTTAAATTTATTGCTTTGGCGCTTCCATTCTTTGTTTTACTGTTTATGTTTTTCCCGCGTTTGCCACCACTTTGGCAAATCCCCATTCCCAATAATAAAGCGGTAACGGGATTAAGTGATCGCATGTCACCGGGTGATATTGCTGAGCTTTCACAGTCAAGTGCATTGGCATTTCGAGTTATTGGCAATATGAAGCAATTGCCAAATCGTAATGAGCTGTATTGGCGAGCGATGGTGCTTGATCGTTATGATGGTACAACGTGGACAAGTGAGTTTGCCAATAAACAGGTAAAAGCTTATTCCAAGATCGCAGGGCAGATTGATGGATTTCATTATCAATACCTTGCCAGTGATCCAAGTCAGCAATGGATTACCGGTTTGGAAAAGTCCATTCCAATAGAACAACGTTTTGAGTTACACCAAGACTGGTCGATTACACCTAAACGACTGGTACAGCGTACCCAGCCAATTGAATTGCAGTGGGTGGGGAGTCAGGTTAGAGATATTCAGGATGCACATTTTGAACAGATAATGCTGAAAAATAACCTCAGTTATCCAAAAAAGAATGATCTACAGGCCCAGAAGTTTGCTTTAAATCTGTATCAGCAGAGCCAGTCCAATCCAGAAGCTTATATTCAGAATGTATTGAACTGGTACAAGAAAGAAAATTTTGTTTATACACTTGCACCAGGAAGGTTGGGGAATAACCGCGTTGATGAGTTCCTATTTCAATCACGGCAGGGGTTTTGTGAACATTATGCCTCAAGCTTTGTCTTGCTGATGCGTTATGTTGGAATTCCAGCGCGTGTAGTCACAGGCTACCAAGGCGGTGAGTTGTCTCCTGATGGTCAAAGTTGGGAAGTACGCCAGTTAGATGCACATGCTTGGGCTGAGGTTTACCAACACGGGCAATGGCAACGTATTGATCCAACAGCCATCATTGCACCAATGCGCATTGATCGTGGTATGCAAAATGTGATGAATGACGATCGTTCGATTTTTGGTGATGCGGGTTATTCAAATTTGCGTTTTCAGCATTCATCGCTGCTTAGAACGCTGCGTGTTTGGAGTGACTATGCTAGTTTTCAATGGCAGAGTAAGGTTGTCGGTTACGATGCAGAGAAGCAAAGCGGCTGGATGAAGAAGCTTGGCTTAACATCGGCTTATAGTTATGGTTTGGTTTTGATTTTTGGAATTCTTGGATTACTGCTGATCTATTGGGGTGTGACGCAATTTTGGCGCACTCGTCAAATGTCAGGGCTTGAGCGAATCATTGCTCAATTTAATCATCAATTATCTGAGGTTGATCAAAAAGCTGAATCAGAAACCTTTCAACAATGGATGCAGCGTTTAGCCTTGCAGACTGAACAAAACCATCTGTTTGAACAAGTGAATCAGATTTTTCAAAAAATTGTCTATTTAGGTAATGAAAATCAACAGGATATTCAAAATATCAAGAAATTGCTTAAAGAGTGTGCGAATGCATTAAAAGTGAAGAAATAAGGCTTGTCATCTTATTAAAAAATGAATAATATTCTCAGCACTTCAGGTGTATAGCTCAGTTGGTTAGAGCGCTACGTTGACATCGTAGAGGTCTCCAGTTCGAGTCTGGATATACCTACCAAGATTTTTAAAGACTTATAAGCAATTCAAAAGCTTATAGGTCTTTTTTTTGCTTTTGTTGCATCTCTATTATTCCTTAATTCAGAAAAACTGCAGAAACTGGCGGTATATTCAACATGTTTGCAATAAGTTAGCAACAAAATAAAAATACAAAGACTTAGAAAATGCGATGATGTTTACTAGATACAAATTCAAATAGATAGAAAAAGAAGATGCTATACATGTGATATCATTAAAGTAAGTCAAATAAATTAATGCTAGCTTTTGAGCAATTGGTAATGGATTTCCTTGTATTTGGTATGGGGTATATCGAAGTCATAAAAAGCCGTACCAATCAAATCGTAGAAATAACCAAACCCTTAGCAAAATATATGCGTCGTAAACAAGATCCAAAAGAATTTCTGATGGTAACTGAAAACTGGAAATATCATCATTTTGAGCGTGACACAGTTTTTCAGATTCGTGAATGTGATATCAATCAAGAAATCTATGGCACACCTGAATACTTTGCAGCCATTCAGTCAGCTTTACTAAATGAATCTACCACTTTGTTTCGTCATAAATATTACAACAATGGTTCTCATGCTGGATTTATTTTATATCTGACAGATCCGCAACAGAGTGAGGATGATGTCAATAATTTGCGCCAAGCTTTGAAAGACAGTAAGGGACCAGGGAGTTTTAGAAATCTATTTTTATATTCTCCAAGCGGAAAACCAAATGGTATCAAGCTTATACCTGTATCCGAAGTTGCTGCAAAGGATGAGTTTGCGCATATTAAGTCGATCACTCGGGATGACATTCTGGCAGCCATGCGGACACCGCCTCAATTACTTGGGATTATTCCCAACAATACTGGTGGTTTTGGTTCAATCAAGGAAGCGGCAGAAGTGCATTGGAATGCGGAGATTATTCCTTTACAACATCGTATAGCTGACTCTATCAATGAATGGATAGGTTTAAGTCTTATCAATTTCAATTCTTATGCGGAAGTTTATAAATAACCTTAATTTGTTAGAGGGGATGATACAAAACTGATCGCTTTAATTTACTTTCTGAAAGAGTGAATAATGAAATTAAATGGCAAAAAACCCAAGATGTGGCGTCTCGGGTTTTTTTATTTCCCATAAATTGTCAAAGAATTAATGAGAACATATGAGTAAGTTTACCAAAGGTAAGTTTAAATTTCATCCTAAAGAGGGCATGAAAATGGAAGGAAATCTATCACCATATTTAAGATTCTGTATTGGGACGGCAATACTTTTGATTGCTGAAAGCCCGTTCCTTTGAGCCCTAGCATATTTTTTAAGATATTAAATTTTAATATTATTTTAGAATTTTTAGTTCTATTTAATTGTATATTTATGGTAATGACTACAAGTAATCTTATTTTTAGAAATATTATATATTTCAGTATTAAAGAAGTTTTTGTTGATTATTATTTTGTATCTGAAATTTTTCTCATCTATAGTCAAATTTAGATGATAGTTATTTCTGTATTTCGAGAGAATTTCACTCTCAATATTTAAAATATCATTTTCTTCATTTGAGAAAGCGATAAATGCTTGTATAGGTATTTTCTCAAATTTAATGTAACCTAAATCTACATTTGTTAAATTAGTATGTTGATGTCCAATAAGTGAAAGGCTCTGACCATCTTCGTTTAAAATGTCGATAGGTTCAACTAAATTGAATTGTAAATTAGGGTTGTTAGCGATCTTTTTCAACTCTTTTGGATCAAAAGAAGTGATTCCTGAATCTTTTAATTTAAATTGAAAAAGGTTATCAAGGTTGTTCCAATTGTTATATATAGTTTGTATCCATTTCCTTGCAGAATATAAATCATTATGATTTTCAATTCCTAAGACATAAAATGTATCTTTGTAGAAAACTCCGAATACTAAATGTTCTCCAATTCCACCTGAGTTATCTTTATCTAAATGAAAATGATAGATGTTATATGTATAGAGTAGATAGTCAACAGACATCCAGTCTACTAACTTTTTACTCATAAAATGATTAATGTCATACCCATTTTCTAGTTTATTTTTAATTTTAAGCCATTTTTTATTGTTAACCCACTCGCTTGATTCAAACTCATTACTTGTTTTAATATTCCATTTTTTTACTTTTACTCTTCTGTGCGATAGACAACAGTATATAAGCGGAGATATACGCGTACTATAGTTTTCGATTTTATCTAAGCTTAAATTAAATTCTGAAACTATTTTCCTCTCAAAATGCATTGCCCATTGATGCTTGAGAGTAAAAGAAACCATTATATTTTTCAGCCTTTAAATACTATTAATAACATTGATATTATGGGTTGATAAAATATCATGAATTTTAGATGCCCCATACTTTTTAATTAGTAAGTTGTAACAATTAGAATCTAGATCATACCAAAGATAATAATTCACTTTCCAAGCAAAATTAAAGTATTTATCAATATCGTTTAATAACATGACATCCCTAAGAAATCCAATTGGACCATCATTAAAGCTCGGATTTGGAGTAGGAAAATATCCTATTTCACTTTCGATTACATTATGTAAATCTTTTAATGTTTCTAAGCCAAATGCTTTAAGTTCTTCTAACAACTCAATATCATGAATGACTCTATGACTCATTATATCCATTGCGCATAAATGTGAGTATTTTTCTTCTATAAGCGTATTAATGCCAATACTAGTGAGCTCTATATCTAAGTCATTATTTTCTTTGATTTCATTGTTAAGATTTTTTGCATATTCTTCAATTTCAACTGTTAATCTATTGAATTCTAGGTCGGCAGATTCTAATAATCCTGAAAGGAGACTGAATCTTCGGCTTAAATGTGATGGAAGTTTTCCGCCAAGTTTATATCCTCGATCATGTTCAATTTCAGCCCAGGCATGTTCTAATGCGGTCCTTACTTGAATTTCAAAACATAACCCTTTAAGAGCTTTCCATTCAAGTAAACCCTCTCTAGTTTCCCCGATGTCACAAACGAAATGGATAGAACGATAACCAACTTTGTCTTCGCCAAGTGAAGCCGATTTATTAATGCTATCTTCAGGATGAACATTAAATAAGGAATGAATTAACTCACCAACTTTTTCTACATCAGATTCAATTAAAGTGATAACGCGAATACCTGCTAAATCTGTCATATTATCAGGTGAGTAATCTTTCTTTTTATTTTTATCATCAATTTTCTTTAAAAAGCTTTTCTTTTCCTTTTCTCTATAAGGGATATCTACATAGCTAATTCCGTGACCATCAAGGGTGCTTTTCAATGTCGCAGCGACAACAGCAGCTAAAGTTTTATAATGTTGGATATTTCCATCAAACCACTCTTCATGTTCAGCTCTTGAAAAAGAAGGTAATACTTCTACTTTATCTTCAACAATCTTCAAAGCTTCAGCTTTCTTATCAACCACAATCTACCCCAAACTATAATTATTAAAAAGGAATCTATAAAAAAGATAATAACATTATTGACTTATTTTGAGTAACTAAGATACTACTAAGGAATGATAAATTTTTAACTTAAAAACTCATGACAGCAAAAAAACCTCAAGAAACGGCTCAACCTGTAGTACAGCCAGTAAATAACGATTGTTTCATCATCATGCCTATTGCAGATCATCCTGACTATAAGCAAGGTCATTTTAAGCGTGTATATGATGATATTTTTGCACCTGCCTGTCGTGCAGCCGGTTACAAACCTATACGTGCAGATGATGTCGCTCAGACGAATTTAATCCATTTGGATATTTTGCAAAAATTGCTTGAATCACCAATGGCAATTTGTGATTTGAGTACACGTAATCCAAATGTACTTTTTGAACTTGGATTAAGGCAAGCTTTTGACAAACCTACAGTAATTGTTCAGGAAGTTGGAACACCTCAAATATTTGATATAAATCTTTTTCGTTATACTCAATATCGTAATGAATTAGATTATCGTGATGTACTTACAGATCAAAAAGCAATTCAGAAAGTTTTAGAAGAAACAAAAATTGCAGTACAAGAAAATAAAAGCGTAAATTCGATTATTAAGTTGCTTTCAATTACAAATCCAGCTACGTTGCAAGATCCCTCAAATTTTGGAGACAAAGAATATTTCAAAATTTTAATGTCTGAAATATCTGGTATTAAAAATGAATTGCAAAGAAATAAAAACAGCCTAGACCATTTTTTACCTAATTACTCTAGTAAAAATTTTAAGAAATATAAAAAATACCTTTATCATATAATCTTCAATCGTATTTTAAGTTTAGATGAACAAGAGGCAATTGTTGAAAGATTTGAAGAGAGTAAAAATTTTATAGTTACCATGAGTGTATTTGAAGAAACTAGTTCAAGAGTTACACAATTAAACATTGAACTTTCTTTAGGTACAGGTGTTGATGTAAGTACAGAGAATATTATGAATTATATTGATGAAGTAAATATTGAGGATTTAAGAGTCAAATCAATATCTAGATTTAGCGCTGAATAAATTATTTGATTGGCCTATTAAAGTATCTAAGCTACTCCAAAAAACTACCCACATGGTGGTCGAGATTGGCGTCTCGTTTTAAAAATCAGCAGACAAACCGCTGCTAAAGCGGTATTTTTTTGTCTGAAGGTTCGATGTGCCTTTTTATGGTAGGTCGGACGAGGGGACATTCGTGTCCACCATTTTCTGTTTTTTACGGTACGCCAACTTCGTTCGGTCTGCCACCTTATTGGCGTGGGGTGGTGATTAAGCTGATTTAAAAAACAGGTATATCATCATGAATAATAGTGCAACAGTACAAAGCCTTCTCGACAAAATTTGTCTTCAACGTCTAACTGCCTCAGATTTTGCTCATAAACAAAGCTTTAAAATACGTCTCATCCATTGGGTGAAAGGCGGTGCAAAATGATTCCTTTACTCAAACAAGGCAATGTTCCCAAGAATACAGAAGAACTATTAGAGAATGTTACAGACTCAATAAAAAAGCTTGGACTTAATATTTCAGCCATGAGCAGAATGGATTATGACGATGGAATCCCAAGTGATGAGTTTAACGCCATCATGTGTGGTCTCCATTTGCAAATCTACGAAATTTACCAACAAAATTTCCCTAATTTCTTCTGATCCCTGCACTTTATAAAAAGAACCTTTAAAAAACAGAAAAGTCGAAAGGTCCACGGAGAAAAATAAAAAACGCGAAAAGTGTAACCATACCCAAAAAGGTTACTAAAATGCATTTTTAATCTATTAAATACAATGACTTGCTCGCTTACACTAATAGTGTAACTTAGCGAAACCTAAAAATTAGAAATTAATATAAGATATTGATTATTAATCATATATTTTATAACTCTCGATTGCAGTAAAAATGCGTAACCAGTTACAGAAAAGTTACGTTAAAGTTACAGTTATGAATTAGTAATAAACCATTATAAATCATATGTATATACTATATTATTGATTTGGGTTACAAAAGTTAAAGCTTTTCAACCATACCCAAAAGTTTAAACGTAGTAAGTGATTCTATAAATTAATTGCCTAATGACAAAACGCTTTAATTGCCTATAAAATCCTTGTCTAAAATTCAAAAACTTCCCCAGATTTGCACCAGGATTTTTTAAGTTATCGAAAATAAATAATAATTGACATCGTAGAGGTCTCCAGTTCGAGTCTGGATATACCTACCAAGATTTTTAAAGACTTATAAGTGATTCAAAAGCTTATATGTCTTTTTTTGTGCTTTTGTTGCATCTCTATTATTCCTTAATTCAGAAAAACTGCAGAAACTGGCGGTATATTCAACATGTTTGCAATAAGTTAGCAACAAAATAAAAATATCGAGATCATGTGGCAATACTTGGCTTATTTAAGTTAAGTACTAAGGTGCTTCAAACCTACCTTAAATTTAACTTACATATATAAAGATATATGTACATTTAATCATTAAATTACATTTTTAAAAAAATCATAATAAAAAAAATAAATAAAAATGAGTTATAGTCTAAATGACTTTAAATTGCAGGAATCACACTATTGAGTATTCATGAAATAGTACTTCAAGATGATAAATTTCATTTACATAAACTTGTCAAAGTTAAAGATAGTATTTATGACCCAGTCAAAAAAGATGAATCTACTTTGTGGTTTTGGATTTACTCAGACACATCTGAATTTTTTTACTTTGAATTATGGGATGAACTTGATCATGCTAGAATAAACGAAAATATTAATTATAAAAATTGTAACTTTAAAGTAGTTAGTATTAATAATAACAATAAAATGAATTACTCATAAAACTTAATTATATTAAAGATAAATAATTTTCATAATAATTTAAAACATGAACCTAAGGTAAAAACGATTTAATTTTATCTATTTAGGGTGGTAACAATACATCTCTATATGTATAGGAAATTAAAAGTGAAAACTTAACAAGCGGCCAACAAGAGATTAATCCATTCATTAACTAGTCTCGATTTGTAATGGCGCTGGGAAGCTTGTCACTTTTTTAAATTAGTGAAAGCATTTATATCTGGTGAATCAGAGCAACTGGGTTCGAGTCAATCAGTCAAACTTTAAAATCCTTTAAAAGAGAGGGTTCATAACCCTCTCTTTTGATATTTAAAGAAATGAGGAGATTCCTCGTTGATTTAAACCGACCTTTTTACGCACTCGAGTTTGCTTTTCTTTCAAAAGCTCATTTAATAAGCTATTTAAATGAACGTCATTGAGGGCTGCTGGCGTAAATGAGTCATAGCCAAGCTGATTAAAAAATAAATCAACTTTTGAGCACTTTTGCACGTATTTCATTGACCAGTTTTTAAAACTAATTTTGTCAATATCCATGATTTCAAATTCAATAATGCTATTGTGCCTAGCGTCATTTTTTATACTTTGAAATAGCGCTTGAACTATAGACTTTTCACCTTCAAGACATTGAAAAAAATGATTATTGGCATAATATAGAACGCCAAAAATCTTATTTTTTCCATTAAAATCACGCGCAGTATTTAAGATAGCATTTAAATCTTCAATAAGGTCATTGGCTAATTCATTTCGAGTACTCGCATAGCACAATCGAATTAGCATACATCTTTCCTCAAGTTGCGTAGATTCGTATAAAAAATCTTATTCATTGATATCAAAATTATATGGCTCAATAGCGTATTCACCCGCTAAAAGGTCGATAAAAGAAGGGATCGTCTCACTAGAAAGAAGAAATGGATTGAAATCATCACGATGATTTTCTAGGAAAAAGTCACCAAGTCTTTTATTGACAGGGGCAAATTTCATATTCCAATGCTTAAACAAACCTATGTCGCATGTTTCGTAATATAAAATCTCACAGTTTTGATGACGTTGATCTTTTAAAATTTGATTATAGAACAGATCATCAACTTTACTTTTATGTCCTTCAAGACATTGAACAAAATATCCATGTCCATAGTAAAGAACGCCTGTGATTTCATTGCGAGAGTTGAAATCAACAGCTGTGTTAAGAATTTCTATCAAATCATTCTTAAGATTTGGATGAGTACTCGTAGCTTTACTTGCATATAAAACTCTTACAAATTCCATTAGAAGGCTTCCACGATAAATAATTACTTCGAACTAAGTGCTAACGCTTTAATTTTATTAATAAGCTTTATGTATTCACATAGAAAGATTAGTAACGATGACTACAATACATTGATAATTAATCAAAAGCTAACAAATCGTACCAATGGGTCGAAACATGAAATGTAAAGTTTTTTAACACTGTTTGAGTGTTTTGTTACTTTACAAAACAAATTGAGCTTATTGTTAAAATTAAATATTTGAAAATAATAGTTTTAATTAATATTTGTTTATTTTCTTGTGGTTAAAAAATATACAAATGTGCGAAATTTCTCACAATCATGTAAGCCATGGATTATATCGCTAAATTTCATATTATTTATACTGCCTAGATACACCACAAGTGCTCATCATTATTATAAATCTGAATATTAATTTAAAGTGATTGTCGCTAACGCTTAAATTAAAATAATTCATTATAAAAATGATGCGTTGAATAAAAGTGTTGTGTATTGGGGGAGTCTTCCCCCTTAGTCGGACAACTAAGGGGGAGCATTTTTATAAATATGAAATGGGAGAGGATGAAATGCAAATTTTAAAAAATATTTTTATTTTTATTGTCTCTGTTTTAAGTATTTCATTACTCATTATTATTTTTGATCAATTGGGGATGAATAAGAAATTCAACTTGTTTTTATCAGCTTTACTGTATGGGGTATTGATCACAATTTATTTACAAAAGGTATTCCTAAGCCTATCTTTCTTTTTAGGGTTTTATAGCCTTTTATTCATGATAAGTTACTCTGTTGAAGTCATCGTCATGCTTTTTATTTCTTGTTCTGTATTATTCATGATAAAAATGATTATGCCTAAATTAAAGGATACACGCGTCGATCGATATTTTATTCTTAATAAATTATATAAAAAGTAAATTTTAGCAATTACTATTTTTAAAATAGCAAGTTGATCTTAATTGTTATGCTTAAGTTTTAGTGTTATTTTAAGTGAAAATATATTCTAAACTAGAACATTTTAATTACATAAAATAACACTCGAATTAAATTATTAATTTATAGTGTTATTTTAAATCAAAATATATTTTAGGGAGTAATATAGTATGTTTCGTTGGGCGATTATATTTGCTGTAATAGCACTTATAGCGAGTCTTTTAGGATTTGGTGGTGTAGCAGGTCTTTCAAAAGATTTTGCAGTTATTCTGTTAGTCGTAGCTGTTATCCTTACTGTGATTGGTTTTATTTCTCGTGGAAAGGTATAGTCATTATAAACCATCTAACGGTAGAATTTAGTCATTCTATCGTTGGATATAATGAATTTGAAAATACTTAAATTACTTAATAAATTTGAACTGAGCATATTATGAAAAATATTAACTATGATTTTGTTTTAGAACAAATTTATAATTTTTTACTTTTAAGACCTGATTTTAATAGCAAAACAAATTTTGAGAAGATCGCTGAATATTTCAGAGCTTTAAATGAGGGCACAGATGATGAGTTTAATTTTGAGAAACCAAACAAAATCTCGGGTAAATTTGGCAGTAAAAAAAATATAGTAATAGTCAACGCACCCGAAATAAATAATAAAAATAAATTTTTGGAATGGGTTGATCGGCAAATAAATCTATAAGGTTTTTGATTAAGGGTATCTATATGCATCATAGACATAAGCGCAAAAAAGCAACATTGATTTCAGAATGGTCAACTGATCAAGACTGCTATTTGATTGAAAATAGTTCATTACCTATTGAAATGTTAAAAGATTCATTATCATTCTCTGAAGAAGAAATACTTGAGAGAAAGATGCAGTTAGGATTAGTTCGCCAGCAACGACAAATGATGAGAAGCAGTTGAATCAAATATTCTAAGCTTCTCAATTCATTTTTATAATTTTAGCCTTAATTTAATCGGTCTAAAGTGACTAAGAGTTACCTCATAGAATATCTTAACTAATCAAAACTACATCCTGAATATAAGATGCTACACTCTTGGTAGGTAGTTTTTAAAGATGCAAAAATTTAGGGCTGTGTGTTTAGCTACTCGAAGTGAATAATCATAACGAATTTCTGTTTCTTGGTCACCTTTAATAGGGTCAGCTAAGGCAACTCAGCCATCTTAGTAGGTATATTTTAAAATAAGGCATAAACTTTATTTAAGTGAAAGTCAGTTACTAAAATAATTATACTTAAAATAAATACCTATACATGAGAGCTATTAAAAAGTGACATTGTTTACATGATTTTGACAGAAAATAAACTTAACTAATAATTCAAAATGGAGTTATGTAGGTGATAATGGTTTATCAATTTTAATCGATAAATTGTTAATTATTTCATGTGTAAATTATTTATAAAATTTTAAATATTATAAGTTTTATATTTAATGGTTTATAAAACTATTTGATTAAGATTTTTGAATTATCTTAAATAAGTGAGGAACGATTATGAAGATTGCTTTAATTGGCGCAACAGGTATGGCGGGTTCACGTATTTTAGAAGAGCTTGTTTCACGTGGTCATTACGTTAAAGCCATCGCACGTAATACACATAAAGTACCAGATACAGAGCGTGTCTTATCCGTAGATGTGGATTTAAATGATCATGAAGCGCTTGTTGAAGCTCTAAAAGGGCAAGATGTTGTGATAAGTGCTGTTCCTTTTCATGGGTTAGATGCGAATGCATTGATTAACACAATTCGGGATTCTAAAGTTAAGCGTTATTTGGTTGTTGGTGGTGCTGGTGGACTGACTATTCCCAACAAAAATGTACGCTTATTGGATACGGATGACTTTCCTGCCGCATATAAACCTGAAGCTGAAGCTGCCGTAAATTTTCTTGAAAAACTTAAACACGTTGATGATATTGAATGGACTTTCATATCACCTTCGGCTGAGTTTGCTCCAGGTAAACGTACAGGAGAATTTCGTTTAGGAAAAGATGAACTTATAATTGGTAAAGATGGCAGTAAAATTTCAGCTGAAGATTTTGCAATAGCATTATCTGATGAAATTGAAAATAACAACCATATTAATCAACGTTTTACTGTTGGATACTAAGAAATGTATAAAGGCCCTCATTTGAGGGCTTTTTTCTATAAAAATTAAATTGATGATTTTAGCGTTTTCTAGACTTATTTGTACTCATAAGTATTTTATTTTAAATGTTTTTTAATCGTTGCTGAAGAACATTTTATTTATATTGAATAAATATAACTTTATAGTTTAATTAAGGATTACAAATTTTAAAGATTGTGTTTAAAAGTTGAATAGACAATACATGTAATATTTTTATGATGATAAAACAGTTAATTATGGTTAATAAGGTGTCTGAAAAATCATTATGAATTACATTAGTGGTCATAATTGATATAAATAAGACCAAAATTAGAATATAGAACTTGCTATTGATATATGGATTTGTCATGAAAAGCTCTTTTTGAAGGGTTATAGTATAACACTTTTATGTATAGACTTATATGTTAGAAATGTTATGAAACAAAAAGTACTCTTTTAAAAAATCTATTAGTTTCTTAGTTCAATCAGTAATTTTTTATTTATATGTCGATTAGTTATGAGAATTTTAAGATATTGCTATGGTAGTCTCTAAATGAATCTTGTATAAAAAACAGATTAGCGCGTGATGATAAATGATTTATTGCCATTGGTTTTAAAATCACTATCCTGAGTTTTCTAAATATTAATTCATTTAAATCAATGATATTTTTGATTTTGTTGTCATTTGAAGATGAATTATTTTCCGTGCTTTATTCATCAAACCTATATTGGATCACACTTGGATTGGGGCATACTTGGATTAGTGCTGAGTAAAATGATCTGAACAGTTACAACCGTTGTAGATAAGACTTTAATTTTTACATTTTAGACTTCTTCATAAGTCCTTTAAAAGCCACAGATCAACATAAAAGCCCCCTCATCCTCGCTTTCTCTCAAAGGGAGGAGGAACTTTCAATACCAATATGATTCACTCCACATGATTATTTTTTAATTTATGAAAGATCTTTTTTAAGAACTGTGTTGGTATAAATATATTGGGAAATATAAGAATAGAAGAAGAAAATAAGTGAAAAATTAATTTTTATTGGTATGAAATCTCAAAATTGTAGAAATTTCAAAAGAATAGTAGTTGATTTTAAGCCTAAGATTGAATTAGTATATCTATAAAATACGATATAGTGAATCATAACTTAAGAACTAATGTCTGGATAACTTATCTTTCTGATAAGTTAAAGAGTATTTGGGTGGGAGGTACGAAATTCTTTATCTGGTTATGACAAGCGATTTAGGAAAGAGGGTATATGCACAAATTTTCAAAAATTGAGCTGGTAACAAATCATTTAACTAAAACGCTAGAGGATTATCTAAAATTAAAAATGAGTTGTGATGGCGTATATATACAGACGACAAAAAAAGAAGATGAAAATTATAAAATTGAAGTCGTTATTGATCCACCAAGTGATGTTTTAGAAACCTTTAAGAATATCGCACATGATATTAAAGATTACTTAGATACTATTGATTATAAAGGAAAATTTGAGTTTAAATTTATTGTGTAGTGACTGATCGGTTACCTGTAATATGTCATATTTTCATTGAAGTAAACTTCTTGGATTTTTATTCGCTTTTATGATTTATATACCCACAAGTCCAGCTCTTTGTGGGTATTTTTTGTATCATCTTTAAAATAAATGCCAATAACTACCAAGTTTCATATCCCATTCTTTAGGTTCAATGACCATTCTTCCAGCATTAGGTGTTAGGGTTATTTCACTGAAATAGATATTATTTTTTGATATTAAAAAATCTATTCGGCTATAACCGTATTTAAGGCAGAGCGCTTGAGATAGCACAATTAAAATATCTAGCCGAGCTGGTTTCTTTAAATATGCAGGGCTATTGCTTTTTAAATCAACTGTAAATGGTTGGAGTGTCCACGATGTATCGTAAATATTTGAATATTCATTTTTGAGGCCATCTTGTACATCGACTTCAATAAATTTGGGTTGACCTTCAAAGCAATGAACTCTACATGTGGTAATGGTTAATTTAGTCTCTTGGTCAATCAATAATTCAACATATTGTTCAGCTAAAATTGATGGCTTAATATTTTTGTAATGCCATTCTCTTTTCCTGAAATACATATTTTGTTTTAAATGATGTGTTAACTTATTTTCAGCATTACTTTGATCAAATTTACGCTTATCATTGCATACAATTGCACTACCACTATCATGATTACATTTCAAAACAAATCTGTCGGGCATTCGACTAAAGTCAATTTCACTGAAAGATTTATATACGCCTAGCAATGGGACTAGATGAGAAGAACAAATTTTATTGCTGATCACTTCTCTTACGGCCAATTTATCAGCTAATAAGGTATGTAATGGATCTCTTTCGAAAATCATTCGTGCCGTGACTTTTTCATTAAAACTTTTAGGTTGATCAAAATTGGGAATATAACCAAGTTTATTAATAAAACGTTTGGTTAAATATTCCTTATCAGAGACAAAATATGCTCTTATAACTTTTGCAAAATAGGTGAGATTGTCAATCATTTGTCAAAACCCAATCAATGATCATATGAGTATAAATAGCCAAAACTTAAAAAAAATTTAAAAAGCGAAAGACTTTATGTATGAGTATTATAGGAATAGACTTATTACTCTAAATATTTCATATTAACTTTCACTTAGGGGGTGATTGGAAAAGTTGATCGGGATACGTTTTAAGATTATAAAATATTATATTAAATCAATATTTTGAATCCATTTTTTATATGTGTGATATGGCATATTGGTATTAAAAGCGTGGTTATTGTAATTCATGAAAATTTAAGCTTTAGATCGCTTAGGCCTACAATCCTTGGGTAATTTTTCTATGGATCTAAGCAGTCTGTTACATAAAATTTACGATACATATATGAAGCTTTACCAAAAGGTAAAATATTTTCTTGAATCTTAATATGAATTGTGTAAAATTTAATCAGTGAAGAAGGTTGTGCTTTTCACTTTGACTTACTATTTAAGTCTTTAATAAACCCACCTATTTTTTAGGTGGGTTTATTAATTTTAGCCTAATCAATAAATGCTAGGTGTCTGGCCTGGCTTCTATCTAAAATCATAAAAACGATTTAAAAAATGAATATTAGTATCTGTAGACAACTGAATAGTTAAGTTTATTTGAAGAATATTGAGGGTTTAATGTGAATTTCAGCACGTTTTTTAATAAAGATGAATGAATTCATATTCCGAATAGCTACGGTAAATTGATATTCTGCTTACTAGCTTGACCTAATAAAGTTCAAATAATGTGCTCTTTGGTCCAATAATGTGGTCTATTATTTTTTTGTTTAAAATTTATATGAAGGTATGGGTTGTTTATTTATAGATTTGATGTAAATTCAAAACAACATCTTTAAAATTAATTCTTATGAATATTTGCATAGGCGGTCCCTGGCATGGAAGTAAGTTGCTTGGAAATGATAATAAAAAGTCTTTTAAAGTAAAAGGCAAATTAACAGATTCAACGACAAACTACTTCAAAAGAAAAATTCAATTTAAAAACGTATTTTATATTTTTTGGGTATCTGATGAACTGATGTTATTAGATGAGAATGAAATTATTAAAAATTTTTTACTTAAAAAATTAAATATTATTGTTTAAATAAACTTCATATAAATGAAAGGCGCTAAGGCGTCTTTTTTTATATCTTTCCGTTCTGCCTTGGTACACTTGGGTTAGAGTGAAATGGTGATCATTTAGGATCATTCATGAATTTTTTATTTTAATTGTTTGATGATTTATTTTAACAAATGGTAAAAAATATATCTTAAGTTATTTAAATTGTTTGATATTTTACATAATTTATTGTATAAAAAAGAAACAACAATAAAATGAGGGTGAAATTATGATAGACAAATCAATAAACATCGTTTTTTTCTTTTCCGTATTTATTGTCTTAACTTTACTGGTGCACCTGTTGGGAAATGTGCCAACTGGAGTATGGCTTCCAAAATAAAACTGCTCAATGGAAAAGCTCATCTTGAGATGGGCTTTTTACTTTATGGAGGGATTGATTTTGATCCAGTTATTAAAATGTATGCTTGGCTTTCATCGTGTGATTGAGACACATTATTGTAAAGATGGCGAGTTGGAGGTTTGTCATCATTGCTTAAAAGTTGTTAAAAAATAATCATATAAATGAAATGACAAAGAATACATGATATTTCAATTTTTATACCCAATTCAAAGTTAAGCTGTTCATAATATTTTTTTACTTTGCGATTGTGAGTTTTGAAATGCCAATACATAAAATGAGTGAAGCTAATATTGATTCCAATCAAGCGCCATATTTTTCAATTGAGCAGCTTAAAAGATTTTTGAAAACACAAATTAGATTAAAAGCTGATCAAGGAGAATTATTTGTAAGTGAATACATTACTAAAGATTTTGCTCAACATGACATAATTAATTTGGGTGAAGAATTTAAGAAAGCGGGCTACAAGGTGAGGATCAAAAATGCTGGTAAAGAAAAAATATTTTCTGTTTTTTGGAATTAAAACACTGTAAGTTTTAAGATCTCCAGAAAGAAATAACCATAACTTGATTCCACCACCTAAATGAACCAACTTTTATTTTTTGATTGGGTTTAATTTTTCAATCAAGATAAGACTCAATGATGAAAACCATTTCAATAGTCTGTCTCGTTTTATTGTGGGGATGAACCACATGTCAAAAAAAGATACATATTCACAAGATCACTATAAGACTCTGCATTTGCTGGATCGAGACTATGAATAGAAGTCAGCTATTGGTCCTGTAGAGGGAATATGGCATAGTTCTGCTATCGAGATGTAGTCAACTGAATAGCTCCTGATCATTGGGAGATTTTTATATGAGGCTTATGGGAGAACAAAGTGAATAATTTAGAAAATGAAGATTTAGAACAGCAATCTCAACAAGAGCAAAAAGACTCTAGCATAATGAATGATATCGTGAATTCGATCAATCCATTGGATGCCGTTGATCTGATCGTGGAAACAGGTCGATTGATTGTGAATACGAATAAAGATATTGTTTCTGACATTGCCAACAACATCGATATTGATATAAGTCTTTAAAATTACTTAGCGAGTGCACCCATCAAAAGTTGGGGCTTTAATTTATATGATTGAACTTTTTTTGTAGATGACATTCAAATCAATGATAAAAAAAATTCTCTTGGCATTTCTTTTATTGAATTCGAAATTTAGCTTTGCTGATCCAATAAAACCGACTTTTCTTGAAGAAAAATTAGATATTAAAAAGTTTAAAAAAGAGCTAGATGATAAGCATACATCTAAAATAAAAAAGTCGCTTTTTCTTGTAAAAAGAGAGCCGAAATTGGACCAGCCTAGATATAAAGCAGTTATGCTAAGAGTCGCTAAGGATAGGCAGGATAATTCTTTTAAATATATGAAAATGATCAATTATGTAGACTGTGATAAAAATAAAACTTATACATTTTTGTCATTTTATGATGAAAATGGCATTACACATGGTATTGGTTCATCTAATGACGATCTTGCAGATGATAGTCCATTAAGAAAACAAGTCTGTATCATTGAATGATGGTGAATAGTTGAAAAAATATGCTTATTTTATGTTTTAAAATTGACACATTTCACGTTATTTAGTAAAACTGTGATTGTTAATTCATTATAGTGAATAAACATACAATAATCCTTAATCAGCGCAAAAATTAAGGGGAAGCCTCACAGTGATGTGAGGCTTTTTTATTCGAATGATTTATTCCAAGCGACGTTCGAAATCATTACTGAGTAGATCTCTGTGACTTTGTTTAAAACTAATAGAGATCATGCTCAGCTTTAAAACGTTCTAGATTCCGAAGTGCATCTTGATAACGTGAGCGTACTTGACTGCTATTGCTTCGGAGGTCAGATAATTTCTTTTTATAGTCATCACGATCTTTGGTAGAGAGGTCTTTACTATCTAACTTTCCAAGATAGTAATCTAGGTTGTTTTGTGAGGTATTAAATTCTGAATTCGCATGATAAAAGTTATTGGCGACTTGATAATAATGACGTAAGGATTCACGTTTCTCTGCAGGACAAACTCGAAAATTACCACGACCTTCTAAAGCTTCATAAAAAATATTTTCAGGTTGACAGTAAGCCCCTAACCCTTTTAGATAACCCATTTCATAAAGATTTTGACTAGGAATAATATTGGCTTTTTTACAAGAGGAATAGTATTTATCTAGGTGGGATTTATTTCCAGCAGCGCCATCTTTTTCGCCAACGTTAAACCAATTTGCAGTTTTACATTGTTCAACACTCATTGCAGCACAGCCGGAAAGTAAAACCGTAAAGGTAGATAAAATTACTATAAGTTTCATGAAAAATTCTTCCAAACGATTTTTGAATTACTTTAAAAAATGATTTTATCATGACAAGATCAACAATTCCCTGATCATTAATATTGATTCACATGAAAAGTTAATCTAAATTATTAAAAATACAATAGGGTTTTTATCTTGATTCTGCAGCTATTGCCGATATCGTATTTTAACTTTGGCATATCTTCAGCTTGAGCATAATGTTTGTATCGCAGTTGATAAATATAAACCTAGGAATTCTATCTCCAAAAGAACAGAACTGCTAAATTCTTAACTTCATTTAATTTAAAAATAACGGATGGACAGCTAAATTTAATAGATTGATAATTTGTTCAGATTTTTCTAAAAATAGGATTTTTCATCTAACGCTATAAAAATAAAGTGGACTAAAACAAGACTACAAATCCAAAACATAGACAATCATTGAGCTCAGTGCAGTGGCGATTACACCGAAATTTATCGTTACTTATTTAATTTCATAAAACTTATATACTATGATTTTATAGTTAAATTTACATTGATCTTTAAAGTGGCTTAATTCTAATGTTTGGGAAGATCGTTTTTACTGTATCGGTAGTCTTATCCATAGTTTTTTTTGTTCTAGGTTTAACGGAAGCTATTGTTGAGTTTATCGTTATTGGATGCCTTGGTTTTATCGCATCGGGCTTGTTTTTTAAACAAATGAAAATATCATTCAAGCAGAATGACGACTAATTTTGTGGTTTTGAGTAAGAGTAATTTTGGCTATTTTTTACTGTCAAAAAATGCTATGTAATCATGGTGTTGGATTTAAAAATTAATTGGATATTTTTGAACTGTAATTATTTTCACAGATTTCTTATCTACTTTTTGCATAAGAAAAATAAAACAAACAAAAATTATAAAAGTCGCTAAAAAGAAAGATCTAATTTTACTATAGGAATGTAAGCACTGAGTTAAAAAGTTCAAAAGCTTGATAGAGCCCTGATTGGAGGGCTTTTGTGTGTCAAGGTGCTGAAAAGCATTAAAAAAAACACATATTATTATAATAATATAATATTTTATTATCATTTTATGATATTTTTATGTTGTTATATAGCGTTATAAATCTATATAAATCATCTTATATTGAATAAAAGGGGTAAAAATAATGGCTAAAATTGACTTAAATCCATTGGCTGAGATTGATGGCTTCACAGCAGCAGCACTTGTAGATTATACAAGCGGATTATCACTTGCCGCTCAAGGAACGGGGATCGATTTAGAACTTGCTGCTGCTGGAAATACGGAAGTTTTAAGAGCAAAAATTAAAACAGCAAAAGCACTAGATTTGAAAGATACGATTGATGATGTTTTGATCACACTCGGGAAGCAGTACCATTTATTACGTCCACTTGAAAAGAATAGCGATTTATTTTTATATCTGGTATTGGATCGCCAAAAATCGAACTTAGCGATGGCAAGACATGAACTTCGAATTTTTGAAAAAGAGTTAGATTTTTCTTAAAAACATCGATTGGCTATTATATTGGATAAGGTGTAATAGCCATTTTAAATCATCAATACTCAAAAATAGAAAGTATATTTAGCTTATAAATACAGCCCGAATATAGGTTATCTAAAGATGTTGAAACTTGAGTGAAATAGTCGACTTAAGTCTATGAATGTAAAGTTATAAATATGAATACCATAAAATAAAAAAATATCATTGAAAATCTCATAAATGTTATTAGAATTCTATTTCTAAATAAATTAAGAGATTGGGGATATGGAAAATAAAACAGCAAGATTAACTATTTTGATAGACCCGAATAAAAAGGAAGCTTTTGAGGAATTGTGCAATCGTCAGGATCTAAAGCCTTCACAAGTGGTTCGCCAACTGATTCGTGAGTATTTAGAAAAGCATGGTGTAGATTATGCGACTAAACCCGCTTTACCGAAAAAGTAACATTTCATTTAACTATTTTATCTAGAAATAGGACTATGCTTTTAGGGGGAAAAGCGGGTTTTATTTCTATTGAATCAGAAAAAATTGAGTAAGATTGATCAAAAACATTGTACTAATTATTGAAGGTTTTGATATTTATAAATTTTTAATGTATTTGATTCTTTAGAGCTGACCAATTTGAGCTTGATGATAGTGAGTAAAATAAGCAAAGGAGAGCTTACAAGCAGTTTGATGGCTTGTAAGCTTTCTTTTTTGTAGAAAAAGAAAGCTATAAAAAGGGCACCCATAAGAAATTTTTGAATTCAATTTTTATAAAAATATTCCTTGAATTTGGTCTTTAAAACAATACTTTTCATGTATTTAAGATTAAGTGTATTTGCATAAATTTACCTCAAGTTAAAAATATATAAATGATAATTATTATTATTAGTAATTGCATTTAAGGTTTTGCTCAAATACAATACGCAACAATTCTTTCACAATTCCTCCGTAATTTAAGTTGCGTATTAACATGAATAAACAATTAAGATTCCAAACACTGTCAATTTCTATACTCACGGCAATGTCAATTTCAGCATATGCAAAAGATACTTCTGAAGATGCGACAAAGTTAAAAACAATTGTGGTGACTGCGAGTAGTCAGGCAGTAGATGTTAAAGAAGCACCAGCAAGTATTAGTGTTATTACAAGCGAAGATATTGAAAAACAACCTGTGGGTAGTCTTGGAGAGTTATTAAGTAAAGTCCCTGGGGTAACAGGTGGAATTAGTCCTTCGAAGGAAGGTTCTAAGATTAAATTGCGTGGTTTACCAGACAATTACACACTGATTTTAGTTGATGGTAAACGCATCGGGTCTTCAAGAGATGTAAGTTATCGTCCAGATTTAGGTCGTCAGGATTTAAACTGGATTACACCCGATATGATTGAAAGAATTGAAGTCGTTCGTGGTCCAATGTCTTCCTTATATGGTTCAGATGCGATGGGAGGTGTAATTAATATTATTACTAAGAAGATTCCCAATGCTTGGGGCGGTAATGTCACTTTAAATTATACTCAGCCAACAACTTCGTCTGATTTAGGCACTTCTATACAAACAGGTGTCATGGCTGCTGGTCCATTAACTGACACCTTAGGTTTACGCTTGACGGCAGGGATGACTGAACGAGAGGCAGATAAGAAATATTCAGCAGGTAACGGAACCACAGGTTCTCAAGATCAAAACTACAATGCGATGTTGCACTATCAGCCAACAGATAAACAGTCATTCAGTTTTGAAGCAGGGCACAGTATCCAAAAGAATGAAAAAGGTTCTCAAATTAACGCCAAAACAGGTGCAGAACAGGAGACTAGTTGGGGAGCTAAAAAATTAGAACATAATTCATTTAGCGTATCGCATGATGGTGAGTGGGCAATTGGTAAATCTAAGTTAAGCGCATACTACAATGATTATGATTCAAGTATTAATAAGGTTACGAGTAAATCAAATGAATTGATTGTTGAGGGTAGCTTAACCATGCCATTTGAGCTAATGTTTAAGCAAGTCTTAACTGTTGGCGGTCAATGGAAAAAACAAGAATTAACCAATACTGATACGATTGGTACTCTACCTGGTGGCAGTTGGGATGGGAAAAGCTATACCGACCCTAAGGTGGATAATAAAAATTGGGCATTATTTCTTGAAGACAATATTTCACTGCTCGATAATTTGACATTAACAGTAGGGAATCGTTTAGATCATGATGATAAATATGGTGAGCATCATAGTCCAAGAGGTTATTTAGTTTATAGTCCAATGGATGATCTTGTGATTAAAGGGGGGATCGCAAAAGGTTTCCGTGCACCAACTGTGAAAGAATCATCTCCTGGTGGGGCAACTGAATCTGGTGGGAATGGTTGCAATGGGTTAAGAGGTAAAATTTGGTATGACAGTAAGCAAAAGCCAGATACCTATACGGGTGGTAGCTGCTTTATGACAGGTAATCCAAACCTTAAGCCTGAGGAAAGCACAAACTATGAAATTGGTGTAAATTATACTGGTTTTGGTACAGACCTAGGTTTGACATTCTTCCATACAGATTTTAAAAATAAAATCACTTATTCGCCGTTAGGTCACGAAGGTGGTATTTGGTTTACTCGAAATGAAAATATTCAAAATGCAGTAACGCGTGGTCTAGAAATGGTTGTAAATTTCCCAGTTTTAGACAATCTAAAATGGAATAATAATGCAACGTATTTCTTAAAAGCAAAAAATGAAGATACTGGTGCAACCTTACTGACCACTTCAAAATTAACGGTAAATTCAGCCCTAAATTGGCAACCGATAGATCCACTCAATGTAGAATTGTCTGCGCAATATTTAGGTAAGCAATATTTAACTGATAAAAGCGCTACTCCTACGATGCAAAAACCACATACGATTGTAAATCTAGCAAGCAATTATCAAGTGAATGATAAGCTCACTGTACGTGGTGGCTTTACTAATTTACTTGATAAAAAATTGTCAAATGGTGCAGACGCATACTTCGTTGAGCGTCAAAAAGTATTTGTAGGCGCAACCTTTAAATTTTAATCAATCATACTGAAGTGAAAACTCACTTCAGTAATAAATCATGCGTTATGAAAACCATCTGCGGATGGTTTTTTGCTATGTATTTTTTATTTGGATGGATGGAATGCTGTGTATGAAATAGTGAAAACAATGGTAATCCCCCCTAAAAATAATTGAAGTTAAAAGTAGAAAATCGAATAATCTTGTTGAAGGAGATTTTCTATGAAAACATCTAAATATTCAGACAGCCTAATCATGAGTATTTTGAAGCAAGCCGA
>Ga0308158_10000122_pt1 | contig 176323 bp, 251 predicted proteins | sample PhyBR2_FD_201038 | JGI IMG/M metagenome (GOLD analysis project Ga0308158, IMG submission 201038) | Phyllosphere microbial communities from UC Gill Tract Community Farm, Albany, California, United States - DLSLB.R2 | ecosystem: Host-associated > Plants > Phyllosphere > Unclassified | place...
ACTGTCAGCGAGCCCTTTTATCGTTGCGGCGAGTGCTTCCGATTGGTCTACCATAGGCGCCACCATTGCTTTTCTTCAGGTTTTTCCACCTCACCCCAGGAAATGGTGTGCCATTGGTAACCTTCCTCGCCTACTTCACGGACGATCGAGTAGCCCAGATGCATAATGTGTTCGAAAGCGTGCTGGCGGACGAGGAAAGACGGGTGGCAGACGAGGGTGTGAGTAACCAGAGTGGTCAGGTTTTTAGAGCAGGCCGCGAGGACCTGCGATTCTACGGCGTTAAGTACGTTCTCAACTTCCGTCGCCAAGGCCTCTGAAGAGGACAGGACTGCTGATTTTGCTGAAATCATCCTTTGGTTCTTCCTTACGGTAGCGTGAACGGATGTAGCCATGCGGCGACATCTCCACGTAGTCACCGACTCGATACGGTCCGGTGACAGGTTTTGCTGAAGGGGGAATGTGGTTGACCGGCTCGTATGAGTTCTGGTAATCAACCTTCGTGATGCGTAACAGTTTCATGCTCCTCCACCCGTGCAGTTTTGCCATCAAATACCACCACGACGCCATCCTTCAGCTCAACCCCGTTGAGGTTCATGACGTTATTGTCAAAGTTAATCTGGCGGGTGTGCATCAAGTTGGCGAACCAGTTCGGTAACTCGTTAGCGTCCAGATCGACCTGCAGCTGGTCGCCTTTTACCGACTTGATGCGAACTTCCTTGGCTTCGGGGCGAAGAAAGTGGATGTGACCATCGCGTTCGATCATAAAGTCACCCAACCGAGGGGTTCCGCTGAACTGCATACAATCGGCACCCTGGGCTACTGGACGCCATACTTCTGAACTACCCTCGATGTGAACTAACTCTAAGATCTCTTGCATTTACTTTCTCCAATAAGACATTTCGAAGTAGACCGGATCGGTGACGTACTTCCTCATTTCCCAAATGTTACCAGACTTACCGTTGCAAAAAAAGCTTGTATTCCACACACCGTGACAATTTATCTCGTGGTGCATGTAAAACGTCTCGCCGGTGACCAACGTGACTTTGACAAAGTCGTCGCCGTCGCGGGAGTACAACCAGCGGATAAACTTGAACCAATTAATCACGCGGGCACCAATCCCAGGACTCGTTGTGCTCGTCCGCTTTAAGCGCCGCATGGAATGCTCGGTACGCCGCTTGCTGCTCTTCTCGCAGTTCGATAATGATGTTGCCACCTTTACCAAACCACTTATAGCAGAACCCCACGTAAGACTGACCAGTCTCGAACGTTGAGACGGATAGCATGCCGTAAGAGCGGGAGTATTCGCCGTGATCGGTCGGTTTGCTATCACAGAGCCAAATCTGACGACCACCGAGATGGCTATCCGAGCGGTGACTCGAGTGCACGAGCATGTAGAAACGCCCCGGAGTTAAATCCGGAAGGCCATCTAAGCCCGATTTAACAAGCCGAGGGTGCGACAAATACTTCTTGAGGTAATCCGGTACCGACCGCATTGGCAGGCTCCTTCACGTAGTATTTAGCAGGATCCAGAGCAGCGAACTGTTCCGGGGAGATGAACGTGCCACCATCAAAGTACCAACCGGGACCGACGTCACGGAAATGGCAGTACGCTTTCAACACGCCAGACTCACCGTGCATCAAGGCAAAGCCATCTTTGTCAATCTCATGGATGGCCAACAGCACGCGCTTATGGCTTTGTACCGGCTCCGGATGAATCCCGAACTTCTTCAGCACGCTGATGATGTGTCCCCGCTTACTCTGGATATTTGGGACGTCACGAAGCTCATTGACGAGCTCCGAGTACAGATGACGTTTCATTTGCATAGGTTAATCAGTCCTGCTTTGATATACAGGTGAAGGAAGCGGCCAGGGTATAGCTTACCGCCGTGGTAAAAGCCTTGGATGATCTTCACGTCCAGTTCCGGCCCGTGGGCTCCACGGTACCGGCATACAGCAACGGAGCGTCCACGGATGGTCAATCCAACCATGGCGTACAACCGCACGCCATTAATCAGAACGGGGACACAGCGTACCGGGTCTCGACGGAGACCATGATAAAGCACCATATCCCAGACTTCTTCCGGACGATCGTTGCGATGATACCAGCACAGAAACTTCTCGATCGCCCGAGAGATTAATCGCATCCGCTGCCCCCACCACTATAACTCCCGTTGTCACTGCCATAGGACGGCGAAGGATCATAGCTCGGAGAATGGTGGTGTGATGGAGACTCATAACTCGGAGTAGAGTGACGTGGTGCATCACAAGTTGACGTATCCACCGAACGGGACGGCTCACTCAGCACGGAGTTCATGATCAGCATCTGGGCCATCATGGCATCGCTCTGAGAGGAACGTGATCCACGGTGGCCCTGATGGTGAGCACGGGTTCCCGGGCTGTGTGGACGCTGAGCCTTCTGGGCCCGAGCAATCAGCCGCTCAGTCTCCGCTTGGTTGTGGTAGGTGGAACCGTCTTGCATGATCCGACCAGGCTCTACCGGGAGATCCGGTGCCACGAACAAGTCCGCCCGGGTTAAGGGTTGTTCCGGTGGCAGGCTCGACCGTACGATCTTAGACCTCAGCGGTTTCATGGGTTCACGGACTTCCGGTTTCTCAATCGACATGTTCACCGCCGCCCGCACGTCACGTTCAGTAACCGGCGTCAGGGATGCCGCGTAGCCCACCAGTACCGAAGCCGGTCCCCAGTAAGTCTTGCGGAACCAGCCTTTCTGGAGGATACCTGGGCCCGGACCGCGTGCTTTACGGAACAGGCCGTGTTTACGAACAGGAATCCCGACCCGGTCCAGGGCCCAGTGCTGCGGCGCTGCCCGGTCGTTACGCATGTCCATCACATTGTACAGATCGCTCAGACAATAGAGTGGACCATCCACACGGATCGAGCAGAAGTCATTAATCTTCAGTTTCTTCATCATCGTTTTCCTCAGTTTCCTTGCCAGCTTTTTCCGCTGCCACCAGTGCCTTAATCTTGTCTGCATCGAGTGTTTCATCGAGCAGCTCTTCGTAACCGCCGATGCCCAAGTGCGGCACGTGATCCCACATTGCGGCCTTCAGACCGTAGTTCCCCTGGATCCCGGAGTTCAGCGAGTGAATCATGTACATCGTGTCGAAGATACGCCCACGGACGCGGACGCCGGTGGTTACCGCACAGTACTTGATATCAAACTTCACGTTGTGACCCACTTTCGCACGCTCAGACAGTAACACCGCCTTCACGTACTCCCACGCTTCTTCCGGTTTGAAGAACCGCTGGTCTTTGTGCCACAGTGGAACGACGATCGCTTGCACCTTCCCGTCCGGACGGCGGTAGCCGAACTGAGACGTCAGGATGCGAGCATCTTCAGCCCACGGATCCAGGCCGGTCGATTCCAAGTCCCAGGAAATCACCTGGTTTGGCGGCAGCCTGAGGATATCTTCCATGGTATCGCGGACGTGGTCAAGTGTCGTGCACACAAATACTTGGTCCGCAATGATCCGCTCCAGGTTCTCCCGCAAGCCACCCACGGCAATCTGACCGTCGAGGATGCGGCGAATCTTGGTGAGATCGTTGATGATGACACCAGTGTAATCCGACCCGTACATCTGACCAGACGCATTCTGGCGAAGCATGTTGAGCACTTTCGCATGCAGCGTCAGGACGGTAGGAATAGGCGGCAGACCTTCAAGCTCCGTGTGGTAAAACTCCCCACGGTTCTTGTAGTTCGACTTCTTGGCCAGACCTAAGGCTTTGGTCACTTCGGTCGACATCGAGACGATTGCTTTCGGGCGGGTCCGGCGGATTTCTTCCATCAGGTAGACCGAGCACGGTGCCATCTGCGTGTACGTCAGTTTGACCCGGTCTTCAGCTTCGAGGTTCGGGCACTTGATCAGGTTCAGTACCTTAAAGTGCACGTCCTTACCGAACGCCAACCGGGCCATGGAGGCGATCTGCTGGGCGTGCAGCTGGTTCACCTGTCCGGCTGTCTTCCACCCGTCGGGACCGGCACGGTGATCCTGAATGATGACCACGTCAGCACGATCAGTGTTCAGGTCAGCAATGAGCGGCCGCTTCATGGAGCACGGCAGTTTGCACACCTTCTCGCAGTACCGCGGGCGAATTTCCGAGAAGTCTTCTTTGGCCTGAATCGCTTTGGTCACGGCCGTAGTCATCTTCTCTTGGGCGTACAGTTGGTCGAGATCCATGTCTTGGATCTTGGTGCGTTTCGGTTTGGGTTCGGCCTTGGGTTTGGTGGTCGATGCCCGCAGCTTTGGCGAGTTTATAGCCATGAATTGCCTCATCTACAGTGCGTTGAAAGTGAATGGAAATCCACTTCGCGTAAGGCGAAATGAGTTCCAGGCGGACCCAGATTCTACCATAGTCATCGTCGATCCGCACTTTCTTTGGTTTACGCAGACGGTGGAACCCGCCGGTGAGCAGCCAGCGGGGTGGGCTTTTGTAATCCGGACGCTGGGACGCCCGGAACACATCGTGAAGCCTAAACCACTCGCCTTCCTGTCGGATTACGCATCCGTCGATGACGAGCATGGGGTGGGCTCCATGGTTTTAGCAATCCCTTGTAACGCAGCGATGATCTGCTCAAGGTTTTCTTTACTCGGGAACGCCAGGGTCAGCAGGTCAGGCTCGTCTTCTGAACCGATAGTAATGCTGGAGCCTTTGCCGTCGTAGGCACCGAGGAACAGGTCATCGCTACAGTTAACGTATAGGCCGCCATCCATGTACATCATGCCTTTCGGCAGCGTCTGGTCCGGACCGGAATACGCCAAACCGACTTTCTCCCAGTACTTCAGTCGTCCCTCGCCTTTATCTTCTTGAGCAGCCAAGCGGCGTTCGTTATCAAGAGTAGAGATGATAGTGTGAGGGGTTTCTGGATCGAGGATTACGCGATGGTTTTCTGTAGCCTGGTAAATCACGCCGATGACTTTCTGATTATGCATCGAGCTCGTGATGCTCAGTTGGGCAATAGCTTCTTCACGGTTGCCAGAAGCAAGGAATTCGTCCAGAATTTGGCCGAACAGGATCTCTTTCTCAGCTTGCATGGTACTTCTCCATTATGGGGTATGCTTTTCTTATACCTCGGCTTCTTCTGCTTGTTTATTCTGCAGAATGAAGGCGCCGCGGATAGATTCCATTGTCTGCATGCATTGCATCATGACATCATTCGGCGACAGAGGACGTTTATGGCACCGCGAACGGTTGATCACCAGCATGCCGTCTTCGTTAACGGTATATCCCGAGATACGGAAAGGGATACCGATACGCCAACCCCGGGGGAAGTCAATCGCCCGCGGTTTTCTAAACAGGTTGATTGCACCCTCTGGCATCGGGCGGCGCTCGTGCAGACCAACGTCACCCTCGTAGTACCAGGCAATTGGGGTGAAGTGGGCGAAATTCAGACGCTGTCTTTCCCGACGATGACCGGCACGGGAGATTTCCAGTGCGTCGATCAGCAGCAGGACTTCCTGGCGGGAAAACGCGTTGTAACCGGCGTCAAGCTGGCGACGAACGGACGCTTCATTACGGGAAATGACTCTGATGTCATTCATTACTTTGTTCCTTCTGGGTGTTGAAGATAAAGGGTGTGGAGGTCACCGAGAGTGGTTTCCAAAACGTGTTGCAGTTCGGCAGCTGTCAGGTTGGAGAACATTCTGCCACACCACCAAGTACCATCGGATTTCGTGTGGAAGTTTTCCCCCGCATGGAACTGTTCAGACCCATCTTTAGGTTTGATGACCCAGTCCTTCGGAATCGTGAAATTATCCGGGCGGGAGAACAAGCCTTCCTGGAAGCTGGCAGGGCTAATAGAGCCGGCTTTGAGCATCGCTTTCTTGGCCGCATCACCGAGGAAAAAGCCAGTTGCTTGGTCTACCCAGGCTTTCGGGTCAAAGAACGCACGGGCCAGGCGAATCTTCAATGCCTTGGCTGTATGCTGCTGTTCACGGCCCCAGCGAAGCATCATTCGCATTTCATTAAGGCTGAACACGCGGGGATCTTCCTGCTTCACCAGATCCATTAACTCTTTGATGTTCTTACGTTCTTTACGTACACCCCATGGGTTTCTCTTAGTCACGTGGTTCACCAGCTGGCGAACTTCAACGAAGGAGAAACGGGTGATGTTATCGTCTTCGATGATCTTCAGGATTTCCTCCGGACTACGGGTCGGGCCTTCGACTGCCAGTTGCTTATTAGCGGTCTTATACTGCTCGAGATCTTTTTGGGTCTCTTCAAGCTTCTGACCAAGTCGGGCAATTTCTGCGTAGCTAAACAAATGGGTATCTTCACTGGGCGGCTGTCGAACAATGTTGAGAATGTGCTGCACCGAACGGTCACCGTCCGCGGCGTCCAGAGAGGCCTTGAGAATATTTTCCATAAACTGCAGACGGCGGGCCTTAGCGTCTAAATCTTTTTGAAGCATGTCCAATTGATGAGCCAGCTCGACCATTTCGTGAGACATGAGGGCACGGCCGATCGCCGCAAGCTCTCTGATTTTTGCTGAAGTAACCATAACATCACCTAAATATGTAGGGCTCCGGACGGAGACCTTTCGTCACATTTGTTATACCCGGATTTCGACGTTTTGGGGACGTTCCAGTAGGGTTGGCGACAGCTCGGGCTTTCTCGGCGTTGATACGTTTGGACGTCCATTACGTCCAGAACGACACCCGCTTATAGCCCTGAAGAGTAAGGGTATGGACTCTCTATATATCTTTAAAAAAGCCTTAGTAAGTAGTTTATAGTATAGGGGAACAGTTACACTATAGAGTGTGTCAAGGTTCGCGTACCAGACGTATCGGCGTACCAACTCCCCGCAAACCCGCGTGGTGTAAGGCTTTCGCTTGGAACATTTTGGGAACGTGGGGCGTATCAGACAAGAAAAAGCCCTCCGAAGAGGGCTCTGGGTTTTAGAAGTACGCAACCTTTCGGTCGACACCGTTGATGTTCACGGTGACGTAGCCGGCAGGGAGTGCGACCAGCGGGGCAGCCGCAACGGCCGTTTGCATGGTCAGGACACCTTGCTCATTCGCACCGATACCGGCCAGGCCGTTGTGCAGGCTGAAGCGGTTCTGAGGGACAGCAAAGTCACCCCCTTTGGTGAAGCTTGCCAGTAACGCATCCAGATCCGCATCGGCGACCGGGCCGTAGTCCGAGCTGAAAGCGGTACACTGACCGGCTTCAAAGCGGGTTGGACCAGTGGTGGTCAGGTTGAAGATCACGTCGCCGCAGTTCTTGGCCAGCTTGACCCAGACTTTGGCACCGTCACCCCAGACACGTTGGTAGCGAACGTCGACGATGGCATCCATTCCTTCCTGCTGCATGTCCGCGTAGACTTTGCCAGGAGAAGCACAACGCTGCAGGTTAATGCGACGTTTACCCACACCGTTCATGGCACACGGTTGTTCCAGTTTGGCGTTTGCCGCCGCACCGTCACGCTTGGACAGGAACTCGATTTCCCACACTTGGTTCATTTTCGGGAACGAGAAGTGCCCGACGTAGAACCACTTGTCTTCCGGTGTGGTGTTCGTCAGCTTGTAACCGGTGAAGTAACCGGCACGGAAGGACGCGTCGTTCATTTCCACACCGTATGTTTCACGACGGATCCAACCCTTCTCGTAGCCTGACAGCCAGGAACCGGCGACGCGGTTACACGTCATGGTGCCCTGACCTTGGAAGTACGCACCGTCGATGACGCAACGGGTGTTGTCCAGGCAAAGCGGGTTGTCTGACGACTCGATCGATAACGCTTCGATGACCCACTGACCGTTATCCAGGTTGCCCGGGAAGCGGGTGTGTTCAATCCACACGTTACGAATCAAGCCCTGAGTCAGGCGTGGCATATCCAGCAGGGCAGGACCGTAGCCGTTTTGGAAGTTAGAGTTCTGCAGACTGATCGCCGTCGAGTGGTTCCATCCACCAGCAGGGTTGTTCGAGTACTTCACTTCGATGACAGAGCCGAAGGACTTCGAGCTGTAGATCTGATCCAGCTTGGTATCCAAGGTGTCGATGAACTTCAGGCCGGTACCACCGTTGTTGTCGATACGGACAGCAAAGATGTTACAGAACTCACCGGTCTGGCAGATGTTCTCGAAGAACGGCTGGTTGTTCGAACGCTGAGCAGGCATGACTGCACCCTTGATGTTGTTCACGTCAGCGGTACATTGGCCATTCCAGGTGAAGCCTTGCATGATCACGCGGCGAGCGTTGACCTTGAAGACCGTGGCATCAGATTTATCCGAAATGATGCGGACACGAGGACGCCAACCACCCTTCGCACGGACGTCACCGTAGATGGCGAAGACCGGCAGTTCACCTAAGCCGGTGAAATCTAATGGCTTAATGAACGTTTGACCGGTTGGGATGCGGACACCCAGTGCGTCGCTGTAACTCTCGTAGTTCTTAGACCACAGGAAGTTACGCATGAACGCATCACTGTCGTCGGTCTTACCGTCACAGCGGCCACCGAAGTGGAAAAGGTTGATCTGCTCGGGATCGTCGATGATACGCTTCCAGAAGAACTTCTTGCCGGCGTCCAGAGCGACAGTACCACCGTCGTCTGCAGGCAAGTCTTTGGTCTGCACGAAACCGACGAATAAACCACCACCCCGGAAGGTGCTGTCTCTGTCGTAGTATCGTGTCAGCATGGCGATATCGCCAGATTTGGTCGGAGCGGTGGTACGGAGTTGGGCGAAGCTATTGACTTCAATCATTGACATTTCCTCTAATAATAATGGACCTTAAAATCGAAAAAACCCTTATAATAAAAGGACTTTCAGGTAGACACCTGTCAATTTTAACGTCAAAAATTTGAGTTAGACGAAATGAAAAAAGCCCTCCGAAGAGGGCCTGGGGGTGTTCTTAGCGACGAGACAGAGGGACTGCTTCGTAGTACTGCATTACGGTATTGGCAGGAATGTACCCGCGGACCACCGCCAGTTTCAACGCTGCTTCCGCAGAGTGAGCGTGGACGATTTCGCTAGATGGCTTTTTGCCGTAGCGACCCTTCTTCTGGCTCCCGTCTTTGTTCAGAGGGAGGACAGGACGAACTTCATACTGCATGCCGGACTTTTTCATGATAAAAACCTGGTGTGTGGTGGAAGATGGGATCACTATAACGGAGGTATCCCACTCTGTCAACACTTACAGAGAAATATCTTTCGAATACACCAAGTTCTGTCCGACACGGTGAATTCTGGCTAAAAAGCCGTTTACGCCGCCCCGATCGATCTGGCGTTCGGTACGAGCCCGTGCGAGCAATCCCGGGACGCCGACGACTTTGGTGCCGGTTCGCTCCAGATCGGACTGAAGTACAGAGCGCTTATACGGCGTGAAAGCTGCTGAGAGCTTTCCGTCTTCAACAAGGCGATCGTCGAGGATAACCGTATCACGGTTGCCACGAGCAAGCCTTTTACGTAACGAGTAAAAGATGTGTTCATTTGGATCTCCAAGTTTGACCTGGGCGCCGTGGGGCTGAACCTGGCCATTGTTAATGAGGTAGATATCCCGTGCGTTGTTATTATCCGGTGCACGCACAGCGATATTATCACCCTTCGTCAGAATCCTTGCAACCACTCTTTCCGCGTACGGACCGAGGTTCGTCATTTGGTGACGCAGATTGCCGTCTTCACGGTATCCCGCAGTGTCAGGGACAGAGCCCTTTCCGGCGAGCATCGCTTTGACCGTTTCCAAGCGGGTGCGTGTGTGGTTATTCTCCCAGACGGCCTGAGCGGCTTGGTCCAGGTCGAGATTGTCAATGTCCGACCAATTCATAGTATCCTCCGGTATCCCTATAGTTTAGCTAAAAAGAAAGGTAGGACCCCCGCGTGGTTGGGGCCCTACCCGCCAGTAATCACCGGCTATGTCGTACCATCGAAACTTGTGAATTGTAATCCATCGTGCCAACAGCTACGAAGGATGATGCGAAGAGCAGAGCGATTAGAATAGCTTTTCCACGGGTCATAAGAATTTCTCCTTTCCTGGTTTACACTCTTCTTATACCGCTCCGCTTCTTCGATATTGACTACGGCCGAGGCAACCGGACTTTCCAGTTGATATCGACTTGTAAGTGAGCTTCGTTAACCCAGCTTGCGTAAAAACCTTCGAGTTTCAACGCCTGGATCATCGCTTCACCTTTGTCTTGATCTTCACGGGATACTGGAAAATCGTTGATCTCAGCCTTACCCAACCCTGATTCATAACGGATTTGGTCCTGAACCTTGTGAGCAAGGTCGCCGGCCCGGGCCCACTGGAAGTCCGCCGCCCGCTGTCGGTTCTCTGCTAAGAAATTCATGACCAGGCTACCGTGGCGTTATGGGTGTACTGGTTGTAATCGGACACTTTAAAACCACGGCGTTCCAACTTGCAGATTAACGAATGGCGATCATTAGCTGCTTCTGGAAAGCTGATCTCCACTGAGTAGTAACCCTGTTCGGCACGCTCCTTGATTTCTTTCAGGCTGCCGGCTAACCAACTGGATACGTCGTTTTCGTTGGCCGTGTCGGCGATATTTCGCATGTCTTGGGCTGTTTGTTCGTTCATGCTGTTTCCTTACTTTTTCGTTGAATGATGCGAAGACGCTGCTCGAGCGTCCACGCGTTCAGGCGTTCGGTCAGAACCCCGAGGAGAATCATCTTCTCAACGGGATCCTTCTCGGCTTCGTACAAGCGGTTGAATTCTTCGCAGAAATCATTCGCTTCTTGTAGGATATCCCTCATACAAATGCCCCCATAAGATGGTAACTTCAGGATTATTAAGCCGGAGAACAACCTTGAAGCCGTCCTCCTTAGCCAGTGAACTGATCGCCTGTCGATCGACAGGGTGTTCAATCTTGAAGTCTGCATACATTTCACCCCGAAGGGTAGCCTCTTCAATCCCTTTTTGAATATCCCCGTAGAGCTCAGCTCGGTTCTTCTTCAAATTTGAAATCGTTTCGGCGTACGCTTTCTGAGCCTTACTCATAGATACGCTCTACCATGCCACGGGCGAACTGTGGTTTACCGGAATCCAGGAAGCCTTGGAATCGAGTAGTCATCGGCTTGCCCAGGATCTTATCCGGGTTGTTGGCCAAGTCTTCCTTCATCCAGTCTTCTGCCTTCAGCGTCACTTCGAACCGCACGCCGTTGTGCTCACATACCGCAATGGCATTGCCCTCACGGTCAACGCCGACGTCGACGACCATGAACTCCTGCTCCATGAAGTCCTTCCACTTGATCAGTGTCCGAGAGCGTTTCCACTCGTACGGAGAGCCGATCAGGTTGATCATGATGCCTTCATACAGCGCCTGCGTGAAGCGGTTCTTGTACTCTTCGACACGGGAGGAATCGATCGTGAAGTGCGGAACCACGAAGATACCATTCGCACGGGCTTCCTCGTTGTCGTACATCTCGACGATCATCGCTTTACGTTCTTCCACCGGAATGCGAGGAATCGGTAAGTCGAACAAGTGGTACCCCAGACGCGGTGTCAGCTCGGGATCCGGTCGGTTGACCAGGCCATTAAGCTTACGCAGGCTCACTTGATGGATGTACATCTCACCATCAACCGGACCGCGACCACGCAGGAAGTTCTGGATGCGTTGCGGAATGGCCCGGAACAGGATGTTATTGCGGGACAGGTACTGGTCGTTCAGCATCTTGGTGCGGACACCGTCGAGCTTCGGCGACACGATTACCGTATCCGGCAGGTTCACCCCGATCTTGCGTTTGGCTAAATCGTAGTAGTCGGTTGCCAACTGGACACCACGTTGTTCCACCAGCTCACCGGTCTCAGAATAACCCTTCTTCACCTTGTCGTTCCACGCGGACAGGGCTTCTGCTTCTGCCTGCGTGACCGGTGTCGTTTCGTTACTCCGTCCGATGTTCTTGCCCTCGCGGATGATGATCTCGTGCTCGATCATCTTGCCGCCTTGACGCCCGTAGATCGCACCCAGGGCACAGGTACCGTCAAGCTTAGGTTGCGTGTACACCCGCCATTCCTGCGTGACCCCTTTGCTGTCTGTCTTCAGCAGGGTCGGTAGGAAAGTTCGCATGATTGACTCCTGTGTTTGTTTACACATTACTTATACCTGTAATTAAGGGCGGCGAGTAACCCAAAGGTAAGCCGCAATCCAGACTACGGCAACGGCAATACCGCCGTCACCACCGAGATACTCTGTTATCACCCCAGCGATAAGCGAGATGACAATAGTGAAGAAGATGATCACCGCCGACCTGCCACCCAGCAGCAACCGGTCAGTGCCGCACCGACGCCAATCAGGGCAGAACCGGTCAGCGGGACGATCGTGGTCGCCAGCACGCCACCGACCATGAGGATAATACCGACAGTGGTACCTTTAAGCTTCATCGCGTTTTTTACTCCGGAAGCCGATAATCATGTATGTCGTCCCGATTAGCAGCAGGATTAACGAAATGCCCTGGGTACCGAGCGCCCACCACAGGTTGTCAACGAAATGCTGAAGCAGCGTGGCAATCGAATTGAAGATCCAACCGATCGCCGCCAGTATGATACCTATCACAAATTTCTTACTCATACTGCCACCGGTGCCTTAACGAAAGGCCCGTGCTCGTAACCGACGATCCGGATGTCATCCATGGTGAACTCATCGATGTCCATCCGCTCTGCCAGGTGGACGCGAGCCAGAGGGTACGTAGGAGCTTCCAGGAGGCCCTCAGCGAGCTCCAAATGGTTCTGGTATAGATGTGTGTCACCTGTGACGTGGATGAACTCAGCGGGCTTGTGAGACGTCACAGCGGCTACCATGTGGGCGAGCAGAGCGTAGGACGCAATGTTGAACGGCACGCCCAGGAACACGTCGGCGGAACGCTGGTACAGCAGGCAGGACAGATAGCGCTCGCCGTTACGCTCTTCAGAGAAGAACTGGAAGAAGCAGTGGCACGGTGGCAGCGCCATGTCGTCGATATCGGCAGGGTTCCACGCTGAGACGATGATCCGACGGGAATCCGGGTTGGTCCGCAGCAGCTCGATTGCGTTGGTCAGCTGGTCAATATCCCGACGGAATACCGCTTCCCCATTCGGGAGGGTACCGAGGTACTCGTAGCCATTCTCCAGCAGTAAATTACAACGGCCTTGGTCCAAGATGTCGATCAGCTTAGTGTCGTTCCAGCGGCGCCACTGCTTGCCATAAATCGGGCCCAACTCACCTTCTTCATCCGCCCACTCGTTCCAAATGCCGCAACCAAGGGTCTTGGTGTTTGTCTCGCCACGCAGGAACCAGAAGAGTTCTTTCTTAATGCTCAGGGTCTTGGTTTCTTTGGCGGTTACCAACGGCAGCGTGCCGTCGTACAGCGGGTAGCGGCGAAGCTCACCGATTACCCCAAGGGTGCCGACACCGGTGCGGTCGTCGCGAGGGATGCCATTTTCCAAGATCGTATCGATCAAGCTTATGTACTGTTTCAAAGGGTTTTCTCCAATAAAAAAGGCCCGAAGGCCTTAAGGTTTGTAACCGGTGATATTCACCTGGGCCGTCCAGATCGGATAGCCCGCGTCATAATGATCGCCAATACTGTCTTCCGAGCCTTCCATCGGGATGGCCACGGCGCCCTGCTTCAGTAAAAAGAACAGGTCGGGAGTATCTGCCGGGTTAAGCGTATCAACATTCTCAATCTCGTTCAACGCCGAGAGGGAGATGACTTGCATGCTACGCCCGAAGGTGAGAGTCACACCGTTCTGTGCCGCCAGATAACGTAAAGCATCTTTGTTCAATAGGAACTTATCCAGTTCCATCCCGACGATAGAATACGACCGGGGTTCTCCTTTTTTCAAGTTGTCGATCATGAAGACTAAGTAGTCGACCCATGATGTAACATCAATGCCTTCTTCCCGATAGCCTACCGGAAGTTCAGTGATTAACGAGTTTGACGCCATTTATATACCTCTTGCATTTCTAAGGCCTGACGAACGCAGTCGCCGAGTGCTTCATGTTTGGTACCCCAGTCCAGCTTGCGGTTGCCGAAAACAAAGCCACGCAGCGAACGGACATCGATCTCTTTGTAGAACGGGATCGGAAGAGACTGGTATTCACCTTTCTCGTCTTTACCATAGACGTCTTCTACTGCACTTTCAAGGATGCCAACGTCAAAACGTGGGGAACACGCAAAGATTGCTTCCGCACCGTTGCGGGCTTGGTCCGCCATCCAATCGTAGAAACGACGGATACCGGTGTCAAAGTCCAGACGCAACAGTTTGTCGCTAAAGACAGAACGCTTGGCATCGACCGATTGCTTCTCCCACCAGGCAATGGTGCTCGGAGAAGTGGAGCGAGAGGTTTGGGTCGTTTTGTACTCGAGCACCAAGTTGATGTTCGGGGCGATGACTTTGTCACCCTCTACCAGATCATCTTTAGTACCCAGCGGATTGAACGTTAAGGCGGCCATCGACAGGATCACCGACTGGGGACGCTTATCCAGAGTCTCAAAGTCAATCATCACTGCTTTTTTAGGAATGTTCGGAACGTAATTCATGTGGACTCCAGTAAAGGGGCGGCGAACCGCCCGTCAAATTAACGAAGGATGCTATCCTGGGAGACAGCAGCAATTTCTTTGATGATGGTCGGTGCGTCTTCAATCTTGAAGGACAGCACACGTCGCTGGTGGTTAGCGGTTCCCATCCGGTGCGTGGTCTCACCGCAGAAGTAGGATTCTTCCATGATCGCCGTGCGGATGGTCGACTTGGCGTGACCCATGTGGGAAATCTCCCGTTCCATCGCATCGATGGTGCCCGGGAACCACACGTACAGCTTGGTGCCGTCAGTGGTCACGTGGTCACCGGTCACGGATGGGCGAGCCGATACCTGGCAGGAAGCAATCTTGTTGAAGAATTCGGTCACGATATCAACCTCTTCTTGCATCACGACGTCCTGCTTAATCTGGTTGACCATCCACGGCAGGTACTCTTCACCGGGGAAGTAGGTCTTCATGAAACGCATGGCGAACCATCCGACGACCTTCCAGATTTCTTTGGTACGCGAACCCACGTCGGAACCCTTCGGCAGGCTCTGGTTGATGAGTTCCTTCATCTCTTCCCAATTGCCTTCCAGTTCACGTTTATCCGTGCGGGTCGATTCCATGATCCAGTGGTAGCCGAAACGTGAGAAGTAGTCCACTTCCTCGTTCAACCAGTTGTACGCCCGCTGGGACTCGGCATCGTTACGCAGCGACGTGGTCTTTAAGGCCACGCAGCGTGACTGCAGCGCCGCATCGGTGAAGGAATCCTGACCGCCGAACCCGATGTTGCCCCGCACTTTCTGCACCTTGACCACACCCTGACGTGGCGTACCGAGTACACGCGGCGCACGGTTGAACATCCCACGCCACATAGAGTAATGCTCACGGGTTTTGAAGTCCGCACGCAACTCATCGACGATGATCGGCAGGCTTGAATAGTACTCGAGCTTACGCTGGAAGCCGACGGTGGATTTCTCCATCGAAGACACTACCATGTAGCCTTTGTTCGCTTCCAGCATGTCAAACATCGCGAGCATCCATTGGAGCAGCGTCGTTTTGCCTTTACCGTGACGTCCCCACAGCTGGAGCATCGGGAAGAAGTTCTGGGATTGGAAAATCACGTTCGAGAACGCATTCGCCTGAGCCCACGCCATCAGCGTACACGCTTCCGGAATCCCGATGATCTTAGACAGCTTGTCCAGCACGGCGCCTTGATACTCCATGAACTCCTCGTGATCCTGAATATCGTTCATCAGGCGAGGAATGTGGATATTGTCATCCGCAGAGATACCGTCGTTCAGGATATCCGACGAGATGGACTGTGGCATGACGCCATGGCCCGGCTGCGTCCAGAAAATCCCACGTTCATCCGGATAGTACACCGCACCGGTCGCGTTATTGATCATCACGTTGCGGAAAATCCACATGTTCAGCTCACTAACGTACCCGCAGTATTCCGGGATGTTCACCACACGTTCACGCTGGGTCTCAGAGATGTGCAGCCACAGGTTGTTCAGGTCCGAGTCAGAACCGAAGAAGATACCGTCACACGCCTTGGAGCAGAACTCTTTGAACAGACGCAGCGAAGAGCGGGCTGACGAGTTCAGGAAGACTGCACCGGAGCGGGATCCGTCTTCACGGGTGAACTCCATTTCACGCACACGTTCGCCACGGTGCAGGTAGACCGTTTTGACGCGGAGCGTGAAGTTGGTTAACCGCGTGAGCGTTTCCTTGGTGTCGCCGTTCGCCGAGGTGAATTCTTTGAGGCCATAATAGCTGCCGTCTTTCTCAACAATGTTGCCAGAACCCGTAACCTTAAGTTCCGCATTGTCACCTTCACCAAGGTTAGGACGAGGTACTTCGCCATCATTAAGAAGGCGCTCAACAGGATTAAGCTCATCAGAACGACGTCGCTGAATGTAGAGGTCGATATCTCCATCTTGATCCGGAACCTTATACTGGTGCAGTTCACCCTTCGCCCACTTCCACGTGTTCGTACGGTATTTATCACCAGCTTCATCTGTGTCATAAAAAGTATGCACACGCTTGTGGCGAAGCGCCTCGGCGATGTACTCGTATTGGGCTTTGGACAGCTGGCCATTCACGCAGATGATGCCGCCATCCCAACCCATGTCGATCAGGGAGAGCATATCATTCTCGCCTTCCACGACGGCCACGTCTTCGGCGTGTGCCACCGAGTCTTGGCCCATGACCACCACGCCGTTCAGCCAGTATTCTTTCTTCAGCTGAAACTGCAGCGGCTTATTGTCTTTGCCCAGACGCAGCGTCTTGAAGGTAAAACGAGACGCTCGGCCGTTGACGTATGCCACGTAGATAAACGACTCTTTGGGCAGTTTGTCACGGATCGACCCGTTGCCCGCAGCACCCAGACCGGACTCCAGAATCTCCTCTTCGGAGAATCCTTTCATCAGCAGGTGTTTGCACAGCTCGGCATTGTCTGACCAGCCGACACGGGCAGATAAAAGGGTGGACTGCTTATGACCACGCACCTGCTCTTGGTAATCCAGCGGTGATTTCTTACCGAGGGACTCGTAGATTTTGGTGGTCATGAGCAGGTTGTGGTAATAGTCCGCCGCCTCGGTGAAGATCTTCTGGGATGAACTCACAGAGAACGTCAGGCCGAGGTCGAAGTCTTTGATGATGAGCTGGGCGGCCTCTTTCGGCGTCTCCAGACTCATCGTGCGACGGACGAATTCGATCACGTCAGCCGGAGACTCATCATGGATACACGCCGAGGAGAAGCATTTGGCGAAACCCTTCTCCGGTTCTGACTCGTCGAACGCAATGTGGAACGAGCCTTGACCGCCGTGCCAAGGACACAGGTCGTCGTCAGGGATGAAGTCATTTTCGCCACGTGCCCGCAGTGGTGTCCCGGGGCAGTATTTGTCGTAAGCATCAACGATAGATACACGGTTCTTTATTTCATTAAACATTCTGTCACGCCCTTGTTTGCTAATGCGTCTGCTGCGTCATTACCAGGATCATTGCTATGACCCTTCACTTTATGAAGACTGAGTTTGGCAGCCAGTTTATCATAAAGAGGAATGATTTGCTGCCACAGCTCAAGATTTTTTACATCTTTGAAGTTTCTGGCTTTCCAACCGGGCAACCATTCGGTTAACCCTTTCAGTACCAAGTTGGAATCCAAATAGATAGAGGCTGTACAGCCCGTCATGTCGACCAACTGCAGTGCCTTGAGCATCGCGGTCATCTCCATGATGTTGTTCGTGGTGTGCTTACTGCCGCCACATAACCCCCAGTTCAACTCCTGGAGGTGCACGCCCCAGCCGCCGGGGCCAGGATTGCCTTTACAGGCACCATCCGTGTAGATGGTTAAGTGTGAGGGAACGTCACGTTTCAAATAGCTTAGCTGTTCAATAATATCGTCCATGGTGCCTCGAATGGGTTGAGTGGTCTCTGAAATTCTTATACCTTAAAATACCGATATGTGGATTTAGGAGACCATTATGAGTGATTTGACTGTTATCTCCGACGGTATGTTCACTTCACCGGGTCTCGTCCGAACTGACGAACTCCCAGTGATGGACGCAGACATCGTCGAACTGGAGCATAAGGTAAGCCTTTTGCTTCAAAGTTTCAACAATAAGCTGTACCAGCAGACCTCTTGGCCGTGGGCCGGAGTGGAAGTCCCGTATGCTCAAAACCCAGGCCTCGGCTTGCCGTGGGGTGCGGATGCTATCCCTGGATTGCTGCAGTACGGTGAACCAACAGGGCCGATCACGGATGCTGATCACTTGCTGGCGGCCACACCGGATGCCGTCCGCCAAGTCCAAGCGTACTTTGCCGATGGCTTAACCGCTCGTCGGTTAGTGCAAGGTCAGGACCTTCGCAAAGACATTTGGATCTACGGCAACGATGTCGGCGGTGCCACCGGTGAGGAAATTATCCGCCTGGCCCAGTCTCACCGTTTTGCCAAAGAGTTACCGGGCAGCGATTACGCTTATGTTCTGCATAAAGCAACGATTGACCCGACGGCCGCCAATGACGATACTCGCCCGCTGACCCGCATCACGGCCATCAGCCCGACGTCGGTAACGGCAGAGTATAAGGCCTTCAAAGTCCTCGTAGACGGGGAGTGGAAAGTACAATGAGTGAGACCCTAGTAACGCTCGGCGGGATGCCCGTTCCCCGCCCGCTCGCACTGAAAGACGACATCGGGCAGTATTACACCCGCTTGGACGCTATCCAGGTGGCGATCAATCACGTTGACGTTAATGTTGACACCCTCTCGGACAAAGGTGGTCACATCCGTTGGGAAAACATCGTGAACAAACCCGCTGCGAGCCTCACGGCGCCCGGCGTGGTGACCCTCTCGAACACCCCTTCCACGGACAAGACTACCGGCGCTACCTTGAAGAGCCTCTGGGCCGTGAACGCCAACGGTTGGGGCTTCGTGCCCAAGACCCGGACGATCAACGGGATCGGTATGGCAGGGGATATCACCATGGCCGCCGATGACCTGCTGTCGTTCGATAAAGCGGCAACCGATGCCCTGGCTGCACTCGGTGGCAAGGTGAAAGACGTTCGCTTCGGTCCCGCCGTCCAGTCTTCTCTGGACAAAGTGCCGTTGAATAACTTCATCACGTCCTTCAATGGGCCGGGTCAACCGGTGTATTCTCGTCCGCTGCAGTTCCAGGTTCGCCAGAGCGATGGTACACTAGAGTGGATCAACATTCGGAGAACCGCATGATCAATATCGTAACAGAAGGCGCCGTCGATCCTTCCTTCCTGACTTCCCAAGACGTGGCCGACATGCGTGCGGACATTCCGAAGAAGTCAGACAAGATCGACGAGCTCATGGCCGAACTGGCCGAGAAAATGGGCATTGACGAGAAGGTACCATGGGAAAACATCGACGATCCGATTCAAGCCGACGCCTCCGCCGGAATCAGTGGTATCGCAACTGTCGAATCAGTGGCGAACAGTGTATCTCAGCAGGGTGCCCCGAGTATCTGGGTCATCAAGAAGCTCTTGGCACAAACCAAGGCGTCACCGAGCCTGAAGATCAACGGGAAGCCTTTGACGGCGGACGTCACCTTCACGGCAGCTGACTTCAATATGTACGACGCGGCAACGGTCCGGGCGAAGTTTTCCACGCCGGCTACTCCCGCGAAGGCAATCCAAATGGGTACCGCCACGCCGCAGCCTACTTCCAGCAATGAAGTTGCCGGTAGCGTGCTGGTCGACGTGAAGTATGATTCGGCTGCGGGAACCTGGTCTGGCGTGTTCCGTCCGGTGCTTGCCGTGCTGCAAGACGGCTCGACTAAGCCCGTCGCATTCTCGTAAAATAACGGCTATTACAGGAGAAACGCATGAATGAATTAACAGTGGTGGGGCCAGGTGGGGTCTTACGTCCCGACATCCTCACTGAAGCAGAAGCCCAAGCCTTACTTGACCGTTACGGTGTCGGTGGGACGGCGATTACGATCCCTGCCGGTACCAACCTGCAGAAATACCTGGGCCGCGTGGACGGCGGGTTCTATTACGACGATGCGACGACTTCTGGCACAACCGGCGGGCCGATTCAGGACAAGGTTCATTACACCGTCCTGTCTGCTGACATCCCGGGCAACCGTACGATCCTTGCCGTCACCAAAGGAAACCACCTGTACACCGCCGAAGTCTATGGCGACGTGTTCCAGGGTTGGGCGTCTTACGGTAACTCCGTTGACGTGAAGTCCTGGATCGATGCGGCTATCGAAGCTCACGAAAAGACCCGTGACCACCCGTATGCCACCGAGACCGACCAAGGGTTTATCGAGATCGCCGCTCAGGAAGAAGCCGTGAGCGGTACCGATAACACCCGTGCCTTGACGTCGCTGCGGGCCCAAAACCTGCTGAGCACGTACGGTCTGGGCGCCACGTCGGTTAAAGTCCCGAACAACGCTAACCTGGCGACGTACTTCAACACGGTCAAACCGGGGTTTTACCACCTGGATGCGTCAACCGGTTACGGTTACCAGAATACCCCGACGGACGTGGCGTTTGCTTGGGCGGAAATCATCGTTGGGGCTCATGAAGCGACGAACTACCGCAGCCTGCTAATGATCACTGCCGAAGGTCGCCTGTATACCGCGGTCGTGAGTGCCGGATCCTTCAGTGGCTGGCGCCGCAAGATCGAATTCGCCGACATCCCGCATGCTTCGGGCTCTGTGGATGGCCTGACGAAAGTCCTGGACTCAATCTCCAGTGGCGATCAGGTTAATGCCGGTTCGGCCAACGCCGTCCGTGTTGCCTACGAGACGGCCAACTCCAAAGTCCCCCTGACCCGCCGTATTAACGGTCTGGCACTGACCGGCGATATCAACATCACGCCAGGTCTGATCGGGACCTACACTGCCCAGGAAATTGATGCTAAACTGGCCGGACTCGGCACCATCCAGGATATTCGTTGGGGTGGTCTGCAAGGGTACGGCAACGCCTCGTTCATCGGATGGGAGAAGGGCCGTAAAACGGTTACCCCTGCGGGCGGCGTGATGGTTGACATCGCTGACTACAGCACGGGCAAAATTTGGATCGAGGACGTGGATAACGTCTGGTGGCGTTACCTTCAAAAACAGGTGAATGGTTCATGGTACAATGTCGGAGCAATCTAATCAGAGGCCCGTGGCGGGAGTATAAATCCGGCCACAGTACGAGTGTAGTCTTCCTGCAGTACGCGGGGATTGACTGGTACAAATACCGAGATTTGGTTGATAGTAAGTACCTGGTGGTGTTCGAAGGCTCCGGTGTCATCCTCAAAGTATACGAGGACATTCAGGAAGCGTTCCCGGGGGATTTCTTCACGGCAGAAGTGGATGAGATCCCAGAAGACTTTTCAGTTGATAAGTACCGATTCGGGAAAGACGGTTTCTACGTCTACACGCCAACTGAAGAGGAAGTCCGGGCGAAGAACCAACGGATTGTCGATGCAGGTTGCAAGCGGGTGGCAGGGGACATTAACACCCTGACCATGCTGGGCAACATTGGGATTCGCTCTCCTGAAGAAGATGCCCGGTTGGAACAGCTGGTTACCTTCGTCAAAACCCTCCGGTCAGTTGACCTGTTGAATCCGGTCTGGCCTGACCTGCCGGACTAAACTCAACGTATTACGGATAGGCAGACTTCGGTCTGCCTACTTATCGCTTAACCGCGACACACAGACATTTGGAGAAAACAATTGGCCAACTTGACGCAAGTGATGCCGGGTGGTGTAGACCGTCCGGACGTCGCCCTCAAAGAAGACCTGGATGCTATCGCTCAGGTTGCAAACAATGCGAAGGCCCAAGCCCAGGAGACATCTGACTTCCTGGAAACCCGTGTGCCTGTAGGCCGCACGATCAACAGCATGCCTCTGGACGAGGATATCGTCATCGACGCTGATTCTATCGACACGTACGACAAGTCGACGATCGATTCGAAGATCTCAGCGGTTGAAGCGGGTGGATACAACCCCGTTCACGTTAACGGCCATTTGCTGGATCAAGATGTTATCCTGTCTGCCGGTGACGTCGGTGCCTATTCGTCTTCAGAAGTTGACGGCAAGGTTGCCAACCTGGTGCCGAAAACCCGCACGGTCAACGGTAAGCCGCTGGATGCTGACATTACGATCTCAGCGAGCGACCTGAACGTTTACACCAAAACGGAAGTCGACGGTAAGACCGACAACTTCGTGACCCAGGACCGCAAGATCAACGGGAAGAACCTGTCGTCAGACATTACGCTGACCCTGTCCGATCTCGGTGGTGCAGATGGTTTTGTGCCACGTACCTTCAAGATCAACAACAAAGCCATGTCCGGCGTAAGCCTTGACCTGACCGCTGATGACATCGGGGCGATCTCTCAGTCGTACGTTGATGACAAACTGTCAAAATACATCGGCGTGGACAACCAGAACGGTCTGGGTAACGCCCCGTATCCGGTGACCGACAAGAGCTTTGCGGAAAACGTCGGCGGATCGGGCTTCTATTCTTACGCTGCCGGTACCACTCAGGATGATCAAGGCAACCCCGTTCCAACCTCCGTTTCTGACCGCCCAACCGGGTCACAGAGCGGCCGCGTGGTGATCCTGACCAACAAGGCGACTTACGACCAGGACGGCAACGTGGTGACGCCTGCCTCTCAGGATCTGCTGGCATTCCCGAACGATCTGGACGGCCTGTGGTTCAAGAAGAGCGGTTCTACCGTGTGGCAGCAAGTCGGCGCTGGCGGTGCGGGCGATCTGCCGTACCCGAACGTCTGGGCTCCGATGGGAGATACCCTGGCAATCACTGCCGGTTCCGCCCCGTATGACACGATCACGATCGGCGGTGACACCATCGATCTGAACTCGAAGTCTGTGACCTTCACGCGTTCAACCGTGGCGACCTACGTGGACAACGCCGGTGTACTGCAGTCAGCAGAAGTCGATGAGGCTCGCTTTGAGCGTCAAGGCATCCTGATTGAAGGCCCGTCGGTCAACGCTCTGTTCAATTCGAACACGTTGGGTTCTTGGCAGAAGACCACGAACGCTACCGTAACGGCGGGTGCTGCAGTGGGCCCTGACGGTGTCAACGCGTCAGCCAACAAGCTGAGCCTGACCGCGGCAAGCGGCGAAGTGACAGCACAGGGTTCTGTTCGAGCAGATACCTTCTCGGCGAACGGCAACGTTGCGTTCTCAATCTTTGCGAAGGCTTCTGAGCGTTCACTCCTGCAGCTGAGTTTCGCCACGAGCGTTAGCAGCCTGTACGCCAACTTTGATCTGATCAACGGCACGACGGGTGGAAATGCGACGGTTAAGTCAATCCAGAAACTGGGTAACGGTTGGTTCCGCTGTTCGGTTGTCGTCAAGGCAATTGCAGTACCGGCGTCCGGTTCAAACTTCAGTGTTAAGGCTACGATCATCAACGCATTGAGCGATACCCTTGCTCCAGCTGCGTCCGGTGTTGCCGGTGACAGTCTGTTCCTGTTCGGTGGCCAGGTTGAAGCCCTGCCGTTTGCCTCATCGTACTTCCCAACCGGGAATACTGCCCCGACGACCGGACGTGCGGCTGACATGGCGAGCATGCGTGGAGCGGCTAACTGGAATGCAGGTCCTTTCACGCTCTTTGCAGAAGTTCACACCAACTGGGACGCTACTCCTCCGAACGAAGCGCCTCGCGTCTTTGATCTGGGTGGTACGGTCGCAACCGGCGTGGACTACGTGAGCCTGGCCGTAGGTTGGAACACTGCGATTCAGCAAGCAACGGCGGTGATTGGTGACGGAGCAGCAGCAACCCAATACGCGGCAGCACGGAGCTACTCTGGACGAAACATTATGGTGGCCATGCGCTACGACGGGACCGCTCTGGACGTTGCAGCGAACGGTATGCTGTCAGCGAAAACCGCCGTACCGTACACCATCGGTAACTCGTCGACCGCCCTTCGTATCGGTGGACAAGCGGCAGATGGGATTCGCCACCTGTTTGGGCACATTAAGAATTTACGTGTCTGGCACCGTGCATTAAAGGACTCTGAGGTCAAAGGGTTGCAGTAAACTTAAGTGAAACTGGAGGTTTCCTCCAGTTAACTTAGGAGGCATAATGGCCAAGCGTAAATCGATCATCACCCTTTCAAACTTTGTCCAGATGGCTGTCGGTTCGTCCGGCAGCAATGTCGTTAATGTAATGCCGAACGGAGGTCTCCAAGTAGGCAATAACACTGGCCAAACCATTCTGTATTCAAGCCAAGATCCTACCACCATCGTCGACGGTGTCACCTACAAGCTTCTCAGTGAGAAGAATATGGCGGACTTCGTCACGGCCGGTGGACTCAACCGTATCACCATCATGAAAGCCAACGGTACTTTTACGAAAGACACCAAGACTAAACGCATGATTGTCGAAATGGTAGGCGGCGGCGGGGCGGTTCCATCCTGTGCGGCACTCGGGTTGGCAGCAGTGGCTGTCGCGTCGGGCGGGGCGTCCGGAGCATACATGAAGTTGTCCTTCGACTCTGCTCAAGCGGCACTGGTTACTGCCGTTCCCGTGGTGATCGGGGCGGCCGGTGTGATCGCCGCAACCAAAGGTGGCAACGGTGGAGATACCTCGTTCGGTGCACTGATTGCCCGCGGCGGGGCCGGCGCTACGATGATGACTTCAGGGAACTTACTCGGTGCCTGGACCATGACGGGGCGGGCCAAAGGCGGTTCTTACCAGACCAGTGCCAATGCCACGACCATGCAGTCACTTCGTGGTGGGTGCGGCCAGGAAGGGATCTACTCCGGGGCAGACGGCCGGGGCGGTACCGGTGGGTCTAACCCGCTCGGTTCCGGCGGGCAGGGAATGTCTACCCGGGATGGTACGTCCGTTGTTGCCGACATGATCCCCGACGGGTTTGGTGCCGGTGCTGGCGGCTTCGTGGCAAGCGGTCTGGGTGGATTTAGCGTAGGTTGCGGCGGGGCACCTGGAGCGGTCATCGTCTGGGAGTTTTTCTGAGCTAAAAAAGAACCCCGGGTTTCCGGGGTTTTTCATTTAGAACAGCTTACGGGATTCAACCCTAATGGATTGAAGGTCGCCGCAAGTGTTCCGCTTGCCGTTCTTACAGAGCGGCTTGAAGTCGCAGTACGTACACGCCGTACCCTTGTTCGGGAAGAACTCTTCAGCTTCGAGGACGGTTTGCACCGCTGTTTCAATCTTCGCGTCCAACCACGTTGGGAGCAGATCCTCGATGTTCTTCGCCTTGATGTAGTCGTTCATGACGACCTGGCCGGCTTCCATGAAGTGGATCCCTGACTGCATGCCCCGCACTTTACGGTGACCAAAGTGGTACAGCAAGTGGTACGTTGAGAGCTGCGGACGGTGATACTTCAGGCCATAGGCCGGTGAGCCACCACGCTTGTGGTCGATGACCAGAGCGTCGTCGTTCTGCAGGTGGATCGGCAAGTCGATAACACCACGGAAGTACGCATCCGGTGACGTGAACCCGGTTGGTTTATAGTCACGGGTAATCGCAAGCTTCAACTCCGGAACGATCTCGTCAATCGGGTGATTCTCTTCGAACACGCCCATGCGTTGACGGAAGGCTTTGAGGTTAGCGTAGTGCTTCTCGACAAACCACCAGCGTTCTGGAGTCACGGCCGAAAAGTTTTCTTCCTTGCCGAGTGCTTCTGCTTCTTCAAACGTGTGGCCTTCGAACATCAGTTCGAGCATGCGGTGCAGGGCCGTACCGGTATTACGCAGCAAGACATCATCCGGGTTCTCTTCACCAAGAACACGCAGCTTAACGCCATACTGAAGTAAAAATTGTAGCGGGCATTTCTCGAGCGTCTTCAGCTTGGAGACTGACCACGGTCCGAAACCCGTTGGGGAAATGTCGGTAACACCTTCGAGGCGGGCAAGCGCTTCCTCGAGTTCTTGTTTCTGACTCATGAAATCTCCTGAAAGGTTAATCTTATAAGAGTTTAACCTCTCCAGGCACTAAAAGAAAGGGCCCCGTAGGGCCCTCTGGTACACCTTAGACGGTGTAGTTGGTTTCGTCAGTGCTACCAGTCAGTTCCTGGTCGCCGCCGGCTACCGGTACGTCTGGAGCAGCGAACTCGCCGCCTTCAAACTCACCGAACTCATTGTCGGTGCCGCCGCCGCCATACTGAACAACCTTGATCAGCTGGATCTTCTCCAGACGCAGGCTCACGCCCACACCCTGAGTTGCCATGTTGTAAGGACGAGCCGTTACAACTACGCGAACGATGGTGCCGTTACCGATCTTGGCTGCTGCCAGTTGCTCTTTGCTCAGGTATTTACCCTTGCTGTCAACGATCGGCAGGTTGATTTCCTGCACTGCGCCATCTTTATCGGTGAAGCGAGCAGCACGTTTCAGCTTGAGCTGAAGGGTACCGTTCTCCATTTCACCGGCCAGCCAAGGCTGAGTGTCAGAAGCTTTAAGCTGTTTGGCTTTCTTGCCTTTCTTCTTAGCTTCTTCGTTTTCGATTTCCTGGTAGATCGGCAGAGCCGCTTCCAGAATTGCCTGCATGTCTGCGAAGTGGGTACGCATTTCTTCAGGCTTAGGGTAAACAGTGACTTTGAACTCACCCATTGCGTTGAACTTGGTGTCCGGCTCCAGCAGGTGGAACCATTCGCCCGCTACTGGGCCGATGATGATGCGTTTCTCGAGTTCTTTCAGTTGATCAGCTGCTGCCATGTTCGTGTTCTCCAGTGGAAGTGTATTTGTGAGTCATAATTATGTCGGAAAGCTCGGCTAAAGTCAAGCCCCAATTCTCACGAATTCGTTGAGATACTCGGCCGTTACGAAATTCTGCCCAGTCCTCGGGTGTCAAAACGATGCTACCTGATTTCTCCATATTAGTTATACCCTCAAATGAAATCTTATTGGATGCTTATTCAGCACCCTTGACGTGAATCTCCATGACATTCCCGCCGCCAGACATCGGGTAAGCGCCACGCTTTTCGCCGGCATCCATAATCGCCGCCCCGATCAGATCAAGTTTATCCTTGTCTGCGGTGACGTCGTTCGTGGTAAGCACCAGAGTGGTGATACCATTTTGTTTCCGAATTGCATCGATCTTGATCATATCAGTCCTCAATTGACTTATACTGCTCTGCCGAGTACTATACCGTGACTAACCTGGAGAACACAATGGGATTGACAAAATACTACGAGGATATCTGTGATCGGTATCCTATCCTCAGTCGTGAGGAAGAAAACAAACAACTGGGCATTTACTTCTCGACAACCGCCTCGGCCAAAGAGAAGTCACAGGCTCGGGATATCCTCATTTGCTCAAACCTGCGGTTTGTGTTCAAGAAAGCCAAACGTTACTCCCGTGGGAACGTCGAGCAGTTTGAAGACCTGATCGCAGCAGGCAATGAAGGCTTGCTGGCCGGTCTGGATAAGTTCGATCCAACCAGTGGGGTTCGCTTACTGAGCTACGCCGGCTGGTGGGTCATGCAACGTCAGCTAAAGGAAATGTCCCGCTGGCGCCTGGTCGCTCTTCCTGCTCAGAAGCAGCAACTCGCCACAAAGATCAAGAAGTTCGTTGAGTCTAAGGACGAGATGCCGAGCATTGAAGAACTGCGTGAAGAGTTTCCCAATGCGTCCATCAAGGATCTGCGTGAACTGAGCAAAACCCAGTACATCACATTCTATCTGGACAACATGAAGGAAACCGACACACCGATTGTCCACCCGATTGATCAGTTGGTGGAAGAACTGGAGAACGATAGCTTGCTTACGGCTATCAATGCACTGCCTTATCCGGATAATGAAATCGTGAAGATGTCTTACGGAATCGTCGATGGGGTTGAAATGAAACCCGTTGAGATCGTTCGCGTCTTAGACAATCCGAAATATAATCAGGCGTACGTTAAGCGATCCCTGGTGAAAAGTGCTGAAGCATTGCGTCTAGTCATGGTGGACGGTTACGGGCAAACGACAACTTCCGGGTATGACGTTCCGTCCAGCGCCCTGGGGTATATCGAGAACGACCTGCCCTGGTAAAGTACCTGGCGTGGCTCAACTCGAATATCCGGTCGGATCTCAGAACAGATTGCCACCGCAGCATAGATCCGAGCCACGCGAGACGAGACGTTAAACCTGGTCATTGCCAGTTTTGTTTTACGCTCGATGTTCTTGCGTTCGTGGATTCCCTCGGGTGTTAGCGTTAGCTGGCACTCGTTCATTTCGATCTTCATCTTCATCTCCGTTCGGAAAATAACCCCAGTTCCAAATATTCATTAAAACCCCTCGAAAGAGTCTTGCAGCCAGCGTGGTATCCACTGACGGGTGCGGTTTAGAAACGATGGGAATCGGCTATCGAGTAGATAAGTGATTCCATAATCTTGCTCAGATCTTACTGGTCGGCCAAGCATCTGGCCAAATACTACGAGTGTCTTCAAGTCGTACCATTGGGGATTCCGCTGCATCATCTTGCCCACGACCTTATCCCCGACGTTGAGGTAAGGTACGGATGTCACAATCTGGAAACGAGCACGGTCGTCCTTGAAGTCTACCCCTTGCTGGCAAATCGGTGAGATGAATACCGAGTTGTCGCGACGGAGGTAAAACCCTGATAACTGCATGCCGAAGTCATCAGAGGTGTGCGTCACAGTACGGCCACCTAAGGCTTCCTGTAACTGTGCAGCCTTAACGTAGCTACTGACGTGAATCAATCCCTTCTCGTCCGGATGTCGAGAAAAGATCCTACGGATTCGATCAACGAGACGACCGAAGTTATTCTCCCACTCTGCAGCATTGAGCTTCACAGCGCCGGCGTCCATCACGACCGGACGGTTCTCTACGGGGAACGTTGAGTTCACACGAAGATAAGCCGTCTGGGCCGGATCCAGTCCGTTCTCATAGCAGAACATGTTCTTGCTGAAGATCGTACCGGACATCAGCAGCACCTTATCCGCTTGATCGAAGATTAAGGAGCGGGCTTGACGGGACACGTCCAGAGGGCGGAATGTGAAGTACGTACCGCTATCCTTATGGGTTACGTCCGTGGCGAATTGTCCAAACATCATCACGCTGGTGGAGCCGTCGGCATTGAGCTGGTACATATTGTCAATCTGCTCGCCGAGGTCACTCAGGTACTGGCGGAACTCCCGGGTGAACGCCCCTGTTGGCTGGTGGGCCGGGGCACGGAAGTAACGCTGCCAGTCCTGCATCGTCCAGCGGTCCATTTGTGGAAGCTCGGGCAGTCGCATGCCTTTGATGAACACCGTTTTGGCCAGTGTATCGCGGACAATTCCCGCCAGATCGTGGCACTCGTCCACAACCAAACGGGGGCGACGCTCGAAGCGTCCGGCATAGTGGGTCTGATAGATGAAAGAGTGCAGGTTACACACGATGTGTTCCGACTCCAGGGCCACGTTAATGGCGGTCTGGTACGGGCACTCGATGCCTGACAATCTTTCACAGCTCTCTTGATAGCCTAATCGAGCATCCGGTTCGGTCTGGGACAGACAGCGACCCTGCGAACAACGGATGCCACCCTGAAATCGGGGTGACAGATTACCTTCGAGAATCTCAGCATGGATCTGATGAACCGGTAAAGATTCAAGTCCTGGACGTCTGGGGTCGACGCAAGGATAGGCCGCACGGCCTTTAAGTGTTACGATATACTCACTGAAATCATCAAAGTACTGATCTTGTAAGCTTTTACGGGGAGTCAGGATGAAACTCTGGTGGCCATGTCTGGCAAACGCAACTCCCATACCTGATTTCCCCGAACCTACAGGACTTTCCAACAGGACGTAGGGATGACGCTGTATGATTGGGTCAAGAGCGGTCAGAACACGGTCCTGCGTTTCGCGAATCGTTCGAAACGGAAAGAAATCCTTTAGCATTACGGAGCCTCAATTGTGTGTGTACACATTATTCTTATACCAGTGGTTTAAGCCTTTTCGAAAAGTCCACCAGTATCGCTTCACGGATCACCATCTTGTTCTGCAGGGCTTGATAGACCTGTTCTTCCGCCTCACACTCCGCTAAGAGGATGAAATAGTCCACTTCTCGGGTCTGTCCGATACGGTGCGAACGGTCTTGCTGCTGAAGGAACACTTCCAGCGAGTAGTTCAGCGAGTAAAACACGTGCGTATACACACGGGTTGAGAATTCCGGCAGCACCTCATCGATACCTTCAAGGGCCTCCGGGTCTTTGCCGAGTACGGTGATCCCGTAGTTCACGGCTTTGGCCTGACAGATCATCACGGTCACGTTCGGATCATTGTTGAACCGACGGACAATCTCACCGGTGTCCTTGGTGCCGCCGCGGACCGACAGGTGGCTTATTCCGCGAGAGTCCATGAACCGGGTGATGAGCTCGTGCTCTGCCTGGCAGTTGTACCACAGAATAAACTTGCGGCCGGCGAGTTGGTTATCCAGAAGGTTGCCCAACTGGTTCATCTTCGGTTGATCCTCGAAGAAGTAGGTCTTGCGGGGTGATTCTGTTTTCTCGCCGCCGAACAGGATATCCAGGTAGTCGTCCTCTTGCTCCTTGTAATACAGGAAGCCGTTGGCGATCTGCTGCACCTTGGAGAGCATGCCCAGGCCGTTTTCAACCGAGACAACTTCGCCATTCGGTAAAGTGTAGACGTAGTTGCTGACAAGTCCAGAATACATGGCTTTCTGAATGTCCGACATCTCGAAGCGAATCGGGTGGAAGTTCTTCGCCGGCAACTGCAGCCAATCTTCTTTACGCATGACGATCGAACAAGACTCGAGAATCTCTCGGATTTCCTGCACGTTCTTCTTGCTGACCCCGATTGTCACCGAGAACGACTTGCCCCGTGGCTTGATCTTGATGCCGTAGTGCTGGTCGAACTTCCCGTACGCCATGCCGGTCAGGGCGGGTTGCAGGAAACGGATCGGGGCAAAGGCGTCCAGGGCCGTGTTGTTGATGAGCGTTCCCGACATGATCACACGGTAAGGCACGACGGAGGCGAGCTTCAGCAAGTCCCGGGTGCGGGCCGAGTTGTGTGTCTTGATCAGGGCTTCATCCAGGGCCACGAAGTCGAACTTGAACTTATCCGTCAGGTAATCCACACCGGTCGGGATTCGGTGGGCTGCCATGTCGGCATCGATGGTCGCCTTGTTGTAGTTGATCACGATGATGTCAGCTTCAGCCGCCGCCGCCAGGTCCGCTTCACGCTTCTCTGGGATGGTCAGCACTTCACGTTCCGCCGTCTTCACGTTAGAACGGGCACGCTTCCACTTGTCGGAGCCTTCTTCCAGCTGCTCCATGATCTTCTCCCACTTCTCGACACGCTGCTTGGCCGAGACCAGCGAGCGGTTCCAGTTGGTGGAAGCCAGGACGTGGATCTTCAAGTCGGGACGGTGCGTGGCCACTTCATCGATCCACACGTGACGGAGCGCCACCGGACAGACGATCAGGCTCTTCGAGAACTTCATCAAGGCGATGTAATCGAGAATGACTTTGGTTTTCCCCAAGCCCGGGTCAAGCAGTAACCCGCCGCCGCCCCGCGTGTAGAGGAAACGAAGGGCAATCTCTTGATGCTCCAACGGCGACGTGTGATACTCGAAATGTGGCGGGAGAGGCAACAGGACCGACTCCTGACGGAGCAGATCGACGATGTCTTTCTCTTTGGTGGTGATCGAGGTCTTGAGACTCTTCTTCAAACGACCCACGATATTCTGTAAAATAGAAGGGAATGCCGGCGCCCACCGTTCGCCGCGTACCTTATACAGTGCAGGGAATACCGTAAGTATGGTATCCTCAGCCGTCGTCTCAGGAATGAACCGAACGTTCTTCCTGTCCGGAGTGAAAGTTAATTGCATGCTCCACCTGTGGTTAAACTATGAGTACCTAGCGCGAGGATAACATTACATGGCTACAACTCAATCGAAATTAAAGCAGGTCCGCTACTACACGCAGCTGGATCCGTACTACGTCGATGTTGACAACCGTCCGTTAAAGGACATCATGGACAACATGGGCATTCTAGCAGATCAGCTGGATATCACCAAGGGGTCTTTCAACCGTGGTTCCCTGGCCGCAGCGGCAATCGGCATCCAGTTTGCGACTGACCAAGCGTTCGTGGGCAACCTGTACTTCCCAGGCGGACTGAATCTGAGTGTGCTGTTTGGCTATCTGATCCAGACCATCCCGTACGATATCGACAACCCGTACTTCCGCGTGCCAACCATGGCCATCCACGACGCGCCAACCAATCTGGTTAACGTTGCGGCACCGACCACTGCAGGCAAGAACATCAAGTACCTGCTGCAGGGCTACATGGAAGAAGCGACGGCGTCATCAATCGTTCCGGGCGTTGACTCGTTGACCAAAGTGGCACGTTTCGCCCTGAAGTCGAGCGGTGAGTACGACAACACGGCGGCCGAACCTATCATGTACCCCGATACCGGGAACACGGCGGTTCTGAGCTTCGTGATCAAGTACGGTCAGACGTCACTGACTAAAAATGACATCCAGGAAATCCACTGGGTTGACCAGTCGAACATCTCGGATCTGGTTACCGGCCAGTCGAAGACCAAGCTGGAAAATGCCCGCTTCATCAAGTACCGTGCGTCACAGACGGTCGTGAAGGGCTCGAAGATTGTTGACCTGTCGAAGAATACTGACATCGATCTGTCCTACGGGAAAGACTCGCTGGACGTGTTCGTGTCCGGTGTGCACCAGACGAACTACTCAATCGATACAGTGAACCATACTGTTATCCTGGGTGGGGAGCTGGCGTATGATACGGAAGTAACCGTGGTGCAAACCCGTGTTTACACCCTCGGCAACATCACAATTTAAGCAGTTCATCCATGGTCGTCTCGCATTTCTGGATCAACTCCACGATTTGCTTGGCGACCAAATCCCTCCTGCCCTTATCCGTTTCTTTTCTTACTGTAGAAACCATACCTGCCAGAGTATTCACGTTCGTTTCCAACACCTTCATCGGAAAGCAGAGGATGTTGCGATCATTCACGTGGTGAGCCACTTGCTGATACTTCGCCCAGAACAAACGCAGGCAGTTATCCTTTGAATTCGGATCCCGTGCGTCTTTCACAATTTGCATGTAATCCATGTTTGACCCTATTGTAAAGTAAAAAAGGCCGAAGCCTTTGGGGATGTCCCGCCGGAGCGGGACTACCAGTTACTGCTGGTGGGGTGTGACGCGTAATACAGCGACAGTACGAGGGGAGGAGACCAGCTCACTGTTTCCCTCAAGAGTACGGCCGCGGAAAGCGTCGTTCTCTCGCTTTTTGCCGTACGCCTGTAATGCCAGGGTAGTGCTGATACCGACCGCGACGCCTACACCCACCGCTACAGCCAATTTTACACTTTCATCGCTCTGCTTGAACTTGCCCAGGAGGCCATTCTTTTTTACGTCTTCCATCTGAATTTCCTTAAGGGGTCTTAGCTATTGACCCCTCCTTAATGATTACTTGTTAAGGCCCAGACCCTGACGGATTGCATCCTGCTTGGCTGGAGTTACTGGAGTACCGATAGCCTGAACGCCCAGAATGTTCTGGTCTTCAATGGCTTTGCGGCCCTGATACATTTCGTAGCCTTTGTAAGAGGCATAGCCAACGCCGGCAACCACAGCAGTAGCTGCAGTAGCGATGATGACTTTCTTACCGGTAGATGCCTGTTTGAATTTACCCAGGGCACCGGCTTTGATCTGCTCAGCTTGCTCGACAGCAGCCTGCAGATTTTCTTCTGCGTTCTGCTTAGCCGAGGAGCCTTCGATCTTGTTCAGACGGCCATCGAAGTCTGCAACGGTGCGAGCCATCACATCCTGCTTCTGCAGCACTTCAGTTTGACCCTGCAGAATCTTCTCCATCATTTCTGCCATGTTGTCAGCAGTAACGGTTTCTTTGTTGGTAGTTTTAGCAGCATTGGTAGACATAAGGAAACTCCTGATAATGAAAGTGATTGTATGTTTTGTTACACGATACTTATACCGTTACGCTTCTAACTTATTGATAGACAAACGTATTGCGGTTATTCTGTATACAAGATACTTATACCATACCGATTATTCGATATTGGATTTACGCTCTTTTGCCACGTGAGTGGTCAGGGCCAGGATAGCTGAGGTGTTGATCATGATAGCCTGGTTGTGAAGATCCAGGGTCTTCTGCTGCTGGCGGATGATGTACGCACCGGCGACGACGCCGACAGCAGACCCAACGACCATACCTACCATCATGCCTTTACCGGCAGCCTGCTTGTAGTTCTTTAAGACGCTCATGGTTACTTCCCCGCGTCATCGATGAGATAGGAGACTTTACGTTCCAGCTCTTCGATACGCTTGTTGTGGTAGACGATAGCGCCTACGGTGAATGCACTCGCTGCAATTAAACCTACCGTTACGGCGGTAGATCGTTTAGACTGTTTGTACTTCTGTAAGACGGCCATAATATTCTCCTGTTTCGTTACACCCTTCTTATACCATGGTGGATTATGATAGTGGAATCCGCTAAAATCCCTTTAGTCTAATTAACGAGGAAAACCATATGTCAGGATTGTTCGGATTGAACCCTACGCCTAGCGGCATGGCTGATAGCTACGAAGTAGGGCAGCTGCCGAGCCCGTTCTTCACGCAGGCGAATCAGTTCATCCCACGAAGCTTCCACGATATCATCAAGTGGTCGCGCTACATCACGACTCAGTCACCTACCACGACCGAGGTGATTCGTAAGCTGTCATCTTATCCGATCACGGACTTCATCATGGATTCCGATCAAGAGCTGACGGTCGATACGTACAAGAAGATCTTCAAGTCTGTGAAGTTCAAGGAAAAGCTGTGTGATTTTGGCTTTGACTATTACACGCTGGGTAACGTCTACGTGTCGATTTACTTCCCGATCGACCGCCATCTGCACTGCCCGAACTGCAAGTCGAGCTACGAAGTGCGTGCAGCGATGCGTTCAGGCTTTGCGGTCTTCAAGAAGTGGACATTCCAAGGCGAATGCCCGAACTGCTCGAACCAAGTGACTTACAAGGTCGTTGACACCAAATCCCGTGACATCAACCGTATCAACCTGGTGAAGTGGAAAGCAGAGCACGTCTCGCTGAACCACAACCCGGTAACCGGCGAATCGGAGTTCTACTACACCATCCCAGGTGACGTGAAACGCAAGATCATGATGGGTGACGCTCTGTTCCTGTCGACGGTGCCGTGGTCAATGGTTGAAGCTGTACGCTACAACAAGGACTACATGTTTGACCCGAGCAACATCTACCACATGAAATCCATCTCGATGGGCAACATGGTTGATGGCCTGGGTATTCCACCGCTGATCTCCCACTTCGGTCTGGTGTTCTACCAGCAGATGCTGCGTAAAGCGAACGAAGCCGTGGCGGCTGAACACATGGTTCCTCTGCGTGTGCTGTTCCCACAGCAATCTTCTGCAGCGGCTGACCCGGTGGCATCCATGTCCCTGCGTGGCTTTGCGAAAAACATGCGTAACACCATGCGTAAGATGAAGTCGGATCCGAACCACATTCTGATTTCTCCAGTGCAGGTTGGTTACCAACAGCTCGGCGGCCAAGGTCGTTCACTGCTGGTTTCCCAAGAGCTGCAGTACGCTGAAGAACAACAGCTGATGTCCATGGGCGTGTCCCGTGAGCTGCTGTCCGGTACCACCAACTGGACGTCATCAACCGTCGGTCTGCGTCTGCTGGAAAACACCATGGGTAACTACGTTGGCCAGATCAGCGAAGTCATCAACTGGGTTATGGAAAAGATCGCTCAGTACCTGTCGATTGAGATCACCGACGTCAAGCTCGTGCCGTTTAAACTTACGGATAACGAGGCTCTCAAAGCGACCATGCTGGACATGTGGAAGTCGAAGATCCTCTCTGCGTCTACCCTGCTGGAAACCTTCGGCATGGACTACAACGAAGAGCTCGACAAGATGGGTCGTGACCAAGTGTCCGTCGCCGAGAAGGAAATCGAGATCAAGGACCTGGTTGATAAAGCCATGTACCAGAAATCGAAAGGCCTCAGCAGCGATAAAGATTCATCTGGCTTTGCAGATAACCGCACCGAAGCGTACAATATCGCGAAGAAGATTCTGGCAGCCAAGTCTCCAGAAGAACAACGTGATATTCTGATGGATCTGCAGCATACCGATCCAACTCTGTACCAGACGGTAATGGGCGTACTGAATGATATGCCTAACCCGGGCGGCCAAGAACCAGGAGAGCAAAATGAGCAAGCACAACCCGCTGGAAACCAGTAACAGCGGACAAAGCATGCCGGGGATGACCCCGGCTTTAGAAGACGTCGGGTTCAACCCTGAAGAATATGTCTACCGCGTCGGTCACTTCACGATCGGCGGGGAAGATGATGACACCATCCAGATGGAAACGCTGCTGACCCGCAGCCTGTCTGGAGACGTCGTTGTTATCGAACGCAAAGACTCAATCTCAGGCACCACCGGCGTCTACACCTGTGTGGTAATTTATATGGAGAAGCGACTGCATGCCTAAGTCAGCCAGTGATTTGATCCCGATTTTCTCATCGCCAAAGTCCATCAATGATGCGACTGACCACGCGATGCTGGACGGGATCGTTAAGCAGTTCCCAATCGAAACCGGGAAGTACACCCTCTCGGTTGTCGACCCGTACGTGGACAAGAAAGAATACACCACGGCCGACGAAAAGGACGCTATCCTCAAGTCACGCTCGCTGACCTACCCAATCCGCGGTACGCTGCTGCTGCACGACCGTGCGACCGGTAAGCTGGTGGACCGTGTGCAGAACTTCGCTTTAGCGGACACTTTCCACGTGACCAACAAGCACACGCTGCTGTACAAAGGGAACAACTACTCGGTTGCGAACTTAATGCAGCTGCGTCCGGGCGTCTACACCCGCCGCACCAACAACGGTGAGCTTGAGACCAACATCAACACCGGTAAGGGTGCAACGTTCTCGCTCGGTCTGGATTCCAAGACCATGCTGATCTACTTCTCGAAGATCAACGGCAAGACGCTGAACATCCCGATCGCCCCGCTGCTGACCAAAGGCTTCGGCCTGAGTGCTTCAGAAATCACCAAGTTTGTCCCACAGGACGTTTGGCAGGCGAACCTGAAGTTGACGCAGGGTAAGGAAGACACGGCACTGAACCAGCTGTACAAGCGTCTGGTGGACCGTCGTGAGCAATCGAAGAGCGTCTCAACGGAAGAGATGGGTGTTGCACTGAAGAAGCGTCTGGGTGAAATGACCCTGGACAAGGAAACGACCGAAGTGACCCTGGGTAAATCCTTCGGTGGCATCGAGCCGGAAACCCTGCTGCGTGCCATGCACAACATCGTTCAGGTGTACTCGAAGAAGCGCCCTGAGGATAACCGTGACTCCCTGCAGTTCAAACGTGTACAGAACCTGCCAGACTTTATCGGTCGTCGTTTCGAAGAGAACAAGACGCACCAGACGGTCGGCAAAGCGTTTGACCGTATCAAGTACAACATGAGCCGCTTGAAGGAAGACGCTCCGTCACTGCGTGAAGTGATTCCGTCGAAGCCGTTCAACAAGATCTACACCGATTTCGTCATCGGTTCTCAGCTGTCGTCAACGCCGGATGAGACCAACCCAATCGAGTCGATCGAGAACGTCGGTAAAGTTACGCTGATCGCCAAAGGTGAAGGCGGGATGTCCTCTGAGCGTCAGGCCACCAGCGAGTCACGTAACGTGCACCCGTCAAACCTGGGGATCATTGACCCGAGCCGTACCCCCGAGTCATCCTCTGCCGGCCTGGACCAGCGTTTCACCATTTCTGCCCGTCGCGACAAGGAAGGCGGCATGTATGCCCGTGCCCTCGATGCGAAAACCGGCAAGATGGTCTACTTGTCCGCCAACGAGCTGATGACCAAAGTGGTCGGGTTCCCAGACGGCATCAAGAGCGGCAAACCTCAAGTTCAAGCCCAGGTAAAGGGCGAGTTCAAGAGCGTGCCCCGCAGCGAAGTCGAGTACTGGATCCCGTCGGGCACCGACATGTACACCATCACGACTAACCTCGTGCCGTTCCTGAACGCCAACCACCCAGGTCGTCTGACCATGGCCGGTAAGGCAATCCCTCAGGCACTGTCACTGGTACACCGTGAAGCACCGCTGGTGCAAACCTTGGCGGACAACGGCCAGACCTTCGTGAAGCAAATCGGTCAGATCGTATCTACCGTGGCACCAGCGGCGGGTACCGTCGTGAAAGCTGAGCCGAACAGCATCACCATCAAGACCGAAGAAGGCAAGCAACACGTGGTCGACTTCGTGAAGAACCTGCCGTTCAACATGAAAGGTTTCCACGATGACGAAGCTCACGGCCTGCAGGTCGGTGATCAAGTCAAAGCCGGACAGGTCCTGTCGGACAACAACTACACCAAGAACGGTGAGTTCGCGATTGGTAAAAACCTGGAAACGGCCTACATGCCGTACAAAGGGTTCAACCACGAAGATGGTATCGTTGTGTCCCGCTCTGCGTGTGCCAAGCTGACTTCGAACCACGCTTACAAAGTCGAATACTCGATGAGTAAGGAAACCGTGGCCGACCTCGGCAAGTACAAATCGGCCTTCGCCGGCAAGTTCACCGCTGACCAGTTGAACAAGCTGGACAACCGTGGCTTCGCTAAGCCTGGGGTGACGCTGCATTACGGTGATCCGGTTTACGCCGTCCTCGAGACCCGTACGCTGACCGAGACCGACATGGTCCTGGGCCGTCTGCACAAGACACTGGTGAACCCGTACCGTTCTGCCGCTGAGATTTGGGACCACGATGAGCCCGGTGTTGTTACCGATTGCTCAACCGACGGCTCGAAGATCCGCATCATGCTGCGTTCTGAACGCCAGCTGGAAGTCGGTGACAAGGTGACCGGTCTGCACGGTAACAAAGGTGTGGTTTCTGCCATCCTGGAAGATGACGAGATGCCGCATGCTAAGACGACCGGCAAGCCACTCGACCTGATTCTGAACCCGGCGTCCGTGACTTCACGTATCAACCTGGGCCAGGTCTTTGAAGCTGCAGCGGGCAAGATCGCTCAGAAAGACGGCCAACCGTACAAGACCAAAGTGTACGATGAAGGCAACGTCGTGAAGAACATGATGGACAAGCTGAAAGAAAAAGGCTTGAGCGACACCGATACCGTCTACGATCCGAAGACTGGTCACGTCTACGGCGACCGCGTCCTGACCGGCCCGCAGTACATCCTGAAGCTGAACAAGACAACGGATGCCAACTACTCAGCCCGTTCAGTTGGCGGTTACGACAACAACGCCCAGCCGACCAAGGGTGGTGACGATGGTGCGAAGTCTGTGGGTTACATGGAGTTCCTGGGCCTGCTCGGCTCAAACGCCCGTGCCAACCTGAAAGAGATCGGAACAGTCAAATCGGAAGGTGGTGATCATGCGGATACTCACGACTACTGGGACAAGTTCATGCGTGGCCTCCCGCTGCCGCAGCCGAAAACGACGTTCGCAACGAAGAAATTCTTCGATTATCTGCGTGGTTCTGGGATCAACGTGTCCGAGCGTAATGGTAATCTCGTCGCGTCGCCGATGACCGACCGTGAAGTACTGGCCAACTCGTCCGGTGAAATTCATAAGCCTGACATGATCCTGGCTCGTAACGTGTCTCCGGTGAAAGGTGGCCTGTTCGACATGGCTGTAACCGGTGGTCCAGAAGGCACCAACTGGTCGCATTACAAGTTGATGGAACCGATCGTCAACCCAGTGATGGAAATGCCCGTGCGTGACCTGACTGGTCTGAACCAGGAGCAGTTCAACAACGTCGTCAGCGGTAAGTTCGGTGTCATTCGTCGTGGCCATGGCCAGTTCGACTTAGTCGACACGCACAAAGACGACGCCGTCATCAAGCGTATCAACGTCACCGGTCTGCTGAACAAAGCAGCGTCGGACGACGGTGAAGCGCTGGTGGGCGGACACGCTATCAAGGCGATGCTCGGCGACATCCACGTTCAGGACGAACTGACCCATCTCCGTCAAGCGGTAGCCGATGAGAAATCGACGGCGAAGCGTGACAAGATGATCAAGAAGATGAAATTCCTGGCCGGTCTGGACAAGCAAGGGTTCAGCGACCCGTCGAAAGCGTACGTGCTGCACAACATGCCGGTTATTCCTCCGGTGATGCGTCCGTACTCTATCTCGGGTAGCCGCCTGTCCTTCGCTGACGTGAACGAGCTGTACAAACACCACATGCTGGTGAATGGCCGTATGAAACGTCTGGATGAAGAGATCGGTATGGACATGACCTCTCCGGACATGGAAGGGATGGTTGATCTGCGTCGTGACCTGTATGAAGGCGCCAAGGCTATCATGGCCGGTGGTGAGCCGATTGACTTCCAGGCGAAGCAGAAAGGTCTGAAAGGTCTGCTCCAGCAGATCAAAGGTGATGAAGGTCCGAAGAACGGTTTCTTCCAGAGCAAATTACTGTCTAAAAAGCAGGACTTCTCTGGCCGTGGCACCATCTACGCGGCGCCGGACGTAGGCTTCAACGAAGCGAAGATTCCAAAGGATCAGCTGTGGGAGATGTACAAAATGCACATCATCCGCGACCTGAGCCAGAAGGGTTACGATCTCGCCGAAGCGAAGAACGCGTACGAGTCTCGTAATGATGCGGCCATGAACTCGTTCAACCACATCGTCGACACCGTACCGGTCCTGCTGAACCGTGCACCGACCCTGATGCGTACCAACATCATGGCGATGCGTCCGATTCCTTCCGAAGGGAAGACGATTGGTCTGAACATTCTGCACCTGCCAGGCTACGCAGCGGACTACGACGGCGACGCCCTGTCAATGTACGTGCCGATGACGCCGGAAGCTGTGAAGGAAGCTCGTGAGAAGTTAATGCCGAGCAACCACCTGCACGACGCCCGCCGCGGATTCGGTAACCCGATGTTCGCCCCAGGTCACGAAGCCATCCTCGGTTCCGTACACCTGACGCAGCCGGACATGGAGCAGAAGGTCCACGAGTTCAAGACTGAGGAGGAAGCTCTCACAGCCTTGAAGGAAGGGAAGATCAAATCGAACACCCCGATCAAGATCGGCTAAAAAGAAACCCCAGGGAGACCTGGGGTTTTTTCTTTTAGAACCATTTAATGTTCTGTTCGTACATTTCGTTCACGCGATCTTGAATCTTATCGGCGTGCTTGTCGACGTACAGTGCGGTGAGATCCGTTCGAAGAAATTTGAAGTAACGATCCGCGAATTCTAGCGGGATGAAATACACCACCATCTCACGGTCGTTCTGCCACACTAAGCGGGGGCGGAATGGGATCATCACGGTATTCTTCAAGGATGGCTTCAAGCTGCACGCCACCCGTAAATCATAGTGAATCCCATGAGCTGCTTGCTCGAGCTGTACTGCACAGACCCAGACCCGACCGTTCTCTTTGTACGTCGAGAGGCGGAACCTGCGGTCAAACTCAACATCAACGACCTGTGGTATATTCATGTCCCCGACGTTAAACGTACGGTCCAGAACCACATGTTTAATGAGCTCGCGACGATAAAGCCCATCCCAATCGGTTTCCCGAAGGCTCGCCATCAAAGGGAGCAGTTCATCCAACGGTATGCCGCTGGGAGTTTGATACGTTTTGGCAAGTTCATCTACCAGTATGCCTTCCATGTTTACGTAGAATTGGTCTTCTACCTTAACTACATCAATTTCTTTGCCAAAGAAGTTCATACGATTTTCCTGTGATCCTTAAGTATTTCTGTAATCAGTGCATCGGGTAAAGCGTGTTCCAATTTTTCGTTCAGGGTTTGCAGATCCTCCAAGCGGATGCAGGTGGTGTGGAACTCCCGCGTACCCCAGGATATGAGGACGGTCTTCGGGGATATTTTGGCAGACTTCAAAGCGGTCTTGACTATCTCGCCGCCGACGTTGGCCAAGTTGCGGATGGAGCTTACTGTGATGAAAGGACGTTTACGCTCACGGACCAGTTGTAAACCACGAAAGGACATGATGTTCTGTCCTATGGTACTGCTCTTCACATGTCTCATAATAGGAAAAGGCCCCAGCGGGCCTTAGTGTTTGAGTGGAGTGAACTCCGGAAGCGAAGACCAGAAGCGGAGCAAGACCTCTTCTAAGGCTTCGATGAACAGGTCCCGTTGATCCGGGTAATCCAGTCCATTATCGGGCATGGCTCTCAGTGCTGCCATGACGTCCGGCACCAGGCTGTAATGGCCAAGGGTGAACGCTCTATCCGATTCCGAAGTGATGATGTTCGAGTACAGCGGAAGTGGTGCCACGTTTTCACGGACACGCAGAGTTTTCCAAAGCAGAACGACATCGACGTAGACTTCCTTGTTGAACTTCACAGTACTCACGGGAAGGGTGTTAATGTACAGAATATAGACCATGGGCGGTACCTCCGCCCTGATTTTACTTGAGGATCGTTGGACCCTTTAAGTTATTGTCTTTGTAGTATTTACGGACACGACGGACACGTTGATGGTCTTTTCCGGCTACCCAGCAGAGGTATCCTGCCAGTGCAAGAATGACCGCGATAAGGATTATGTCACCTGGTTCCATAGTTACTCCAAAATGAATGTGTTTGTGTACACTTTCCTTATACCCTAAAATAAAAGCGGAATGGAGGAGATCACCATGAACCCAAATACAGACTCTTTAGAGCAAGGTATCCGCGTCGGGGTAACCCTTGGATCACTCGTTGCTCTTCGTGCGGCCTTCAAGGGCTCACGTCAAGCCGGCAAAGGTATCTACCGCCGGGCAGTAAAACTGAGAGGTAAGAATGGACGATAAAAGCCAAGTCATTGAAGCTTACCGTCAACCGGAAACGAAGATTATCCTGAAGTCGATGACCGACCCGCGGCCGCACAAGATCGCTTCGGCGTACTTGAAAGCCAAGGTTCGGTTACTCTTAGGGCGATCGCATGAGAAGAAGGCACTCTGGACCCGACCGATTGACGACATGTCTTTCCTGGCCGTCGACGCTCTGCAAGGCGGAGGCGCCCTGGGAGGCTCTCAGTTGGGACGTCGTGTCGCAGCAATGGTAGCGCCCCGGTCTATGCAGATGCAGGCCGTGGGGATGATTGGGGGCGCTCTGGCAGGGTCTTCTCTGGCCGGTGCCGTCGGTAGGAAGATCATCGGCGGAGCGATCAATGCGGCGGACCAAGCCGGCGTGCTCCCGGAAGCGTTGACACACGTCAACATCATGAGTGAACGCCAGTCGAAGTACTCGAACATTGGGTCGGCAGCGGGGATTGCCATGGCGGTGCCATTGTCTCTGCGTCTGCTCTTGAAGCCAGGAACTTCGCCGATTGCCGCGGTGGCCGGAAGCTTAGGATCTGCTTACCTGTTGTCCCGTGCTGGGAACGCGGCTGGGAACGTTGCGGGTTACTACGCGGACAAACGTTCCGATGTAATCGGTGACACGGCAAGCGATCCGGACGCTTGATACGCCGATACGGTATGTACGTGGAAAGTCACACCCCTCTATAGCTCTCTCTGGTGGGTATAGATACTCTCTATATATCTCTAAAAAAGCCTTAGTAAGTAGTTTATAGTATAGGGGAACAGTTACACTATAATAGGTGTCAAGAGTGACGTACCAAACGTATCAACGTACCAACTGCCCTTAAAGCCTTGTGCCACAAGGGTTTTCTCTGATACGTCGTTGGAACATTTGGCGTATCAGAATGTAAAAAGGGGAGGTGACTCCCCTTTGTTTTATCAAAACGCCTTGGCCATCAGGTTAGGCAATGTGGTCATACAGGTTCTTTGACGGTCCAGTTTGGACATGTCTTTGAGCTTTACCTTGGATGCATAGAGCGACAGGTTGTCCAGAGCGATCCACAGCTCTTTCTTCCCGTCCGGAGTTTGGATAACTTTTGCGTGTGGTGTCACGTGCTTGTTGACTTGTAGTGCCGCCTTTGAAGTATTAACCACCAGCTCGGTGATTTGCTCTTCGTAGTCCAGTCCCAAGAATTCGCTCAGTGAACGAACAGAGACCCAAGTGGTACCCTCGGTGTGTAACAGATCAATTGGTGAAGCTTGTACTTGAATAGTTTTGGTCAGCATAGTTTTTGCGAGCATGGTATGCTCCCTCTGTGAATGTATGAGAAGTTGGTTATTTCTTACTACTTTGCTTATACCAGGATAGCCCTTCTATGAGGGCTCAATTAGCCAAACATCTCGCCTAATCTCCTCGGTACTACGTCGTGCGTTTCCTTACACACAAGTCCCACAGTTCCTGTGGTGCTTCAGACTTCCACTCCGTGAAGCCTTGCGTGCCCTCCTGGATCCAAGCCCAGTTAGGGACGTGCTCTTTAAAGAGGGTCTTCGAGTAGACCCGGATGCGGCCAAAGAGTAGAATATCTTTGACGAAATACTGCATGCGACGAAGCTCCTTATCGATGTATCCCTGCATCGGAAGTTCATACTCCCGAGCAAAAGCGCGATGTCGTACCACGAACAGCTTACTGAACATAAATCCTCCTTAGTTCTGTATATTACTTATACCCTAAAATAGGTTCAGTTGATCAACGAAAAAGGTGACATGATGACTCAAATTATCACTCCCGGGGCGCTTCTCGTTAAGAGCATGCTCCCTGAAGCTTCAAAGCAACACTTTGACCCACACGTGGTGTTAAACAAGAACGGCGTTAAAGACCTGATTGCAAACGTGATCACTCACGGCGGTGATAAAGCAGCGGACACGATCTCGGACCTGTCTCACCTGTTCTTCCACACTGCAACCGATCACGGTTACTCGACGCCGCTGTCCGACTATTACAACGATTCCGACGAACGTACGGCATTACTGAAAGAATACGAAACGGCCGTCAACCACGTGAACGACAAGGAAGGCCTGTCAGAACGTGAGAAGCGTGAACAACTGTCCGAGCTCGGCAGCAAGTACGGCGACATCCTGACGAACCAGAACCTGAAGTACCTGATGTCCCGCAAATCGACGGCGGCACTGATGGCACAGACCGGTGCCCGTGGTAACCCAAGTCAGCTGCAGCAGGGTACGTCTTCACCGATTCAGTCAAAGCGCATCGACGGTACGCCAATCCCACTGGCGATCACCCACTCGTTCGCAGAAGGCTTGACGCCAGCGGAGCACTTAGCCATGTCCTACTGGGGCCGTAGTAACACCGTTTCTGCCCAGCTCTCGACGTCGAAACCAGGTGACATGTTCAAATCGATCACGCCTAACCTGTATCACGAAGTGGTGACCGAGACTGACTGCCATACTCACAATGGTGTCGTTGAGCCGATCTCTCAGAAGAAGCGTGTGCTGTACCATTACGAAGCCGGCACCGACCGTCTGATCGATGAGCGTTACTTCAACGATCTGAAACACGACGGCGCCAAAAACGTGAAAGTCCGTAACACCATGACGTGCCAGGCCAAAGAAGGCGTGTGCCAGAAGTGCTACGGTCTGGATTCCCGCGGCAAACTCCCAGAAATCGGTGAGAACGTCGGTGTGATCGCGGCCCAATCGGCGTCAGAAGTTCTGACCCAGATGATCCTCGGTACCAAGCATGATGCGAAGTCCGGTAAGTCTGTTAACCCGTTCGACCAGACGTCTAACTTGCTGATCAACCAGGAGAAATTCCCGGATAAGGCAACGATCTCTGAGACCAACGGTGAAGTGACGCACATTGAGACCACGTCTCTGGGTGATGCCAAAGTGCACGTGTCCGGTAAGGAATACTTCATCCCGAACTCACAGGACGTGATCGTCGGCGAAGGTCACAAAGTGAAGATCGGTCAGCCACTGTCTACCGGTACCGTGAACCCACGTGAACTCGTGGCGCTCCGTGGCCTGGGTGAAGGACGTCGTTACATGTCCAACAAGCTGTCTGAGATTTATGGCGGCGGCATGGACCCACGTCACTTCGACCTGATCGCCAAGAACCTGATCAAGTACGTTAAAGTGCGTGAAGCAGGAGAGACCGGATACATGCCAGGCCAGGTCGTTTCTGTGAACCACATCCAGGACGAACTGCAGAAGGACCAAGAGCTGCTCCCAATCGAGCGTGCTGCCGGTAAACAACTGGCACGCCCGGTCCTGGAATTAACCCCAGGCACCGTACTCGATGCGAACCACTTGCAGTATCTGAACAAGCATGGCGTAACTGACGTTCACACGTCTCGTTCCGGCCTGGTTGTCGATCCGCTGGTTCCCGGGATCAAAACGGTCAAGCTGAACGACACCAACTGGATCTCCCGTCTGGCGTTCAAACAGATCGGTAAGACCCTGAGTGAAGCAGCTGCAACGGGCATGGAGTCCGCGGCCACCAGCACCGACCCGATCGCTCCGTACATCCTCGGTGGCGCATTCGGTGAAGGCAGCAACGGGAGATACTAATGGCATATCACCTCCAGGAACATCAGGAGCGGGTATCCAAGAAGATCGGTGAGGGCAAGTCTGTCCTCGCTTATCACTCGTTAGGGTCAGGGAAGACCCTTACGGCTTTGGATTCCGCCAGCAGCATCCTTAAAGCTAACCCGAATGCTCGGTCGCTGTTTGTCGTCCCGGCACCACTGCGTGACAACCTGCAAAAGGAAATGGACAAGCACGGTATCGATCCGGAGATCCGCAAACGTATCGACATCGATTCCTATGAAGGTGCCACGAACAAATCCGAGAAGTACAAGAACAACAAGTACCACTTGGTGGTGATGGATGAGGCACACCGCGTACGTAACTCCGGGCTCCGCTCGGACGCTGTGCGTGACATTGCCCGTTCTGCTAAGCAGCGCTTGACCCTGACGGGAACACCAATCTATAACCAGCGTTCTGACATTGCCAAAGTGATCAACACCACGGCCGGCAAGACGGTGATGCCGGAAGACCCGACTAAGTTCGACGAAGCGTACATCAACAAGCAGATCGTAAAACCCGGTCTCTTGATGCGGATGCTCGGGGTGACCCCTGGTGAAAAGCTGACGGTGAAGGATAATGCTGTCCTGAGGAAGATCGGTAAGGAATACATGGACCGGTTTAACGCCATGGAATCCCTGAAGAGTGACTTCCCAGATCGGACGGATGAGATGGTTCACGTTGACATGAGCCCGCAGCAGCTCCGTGCGTACCAGTACGCCGAGGGCACCATTCCGCTGCCGATGCGACTTAAGATCCGAATGAACCTGCCGCTGGACAAGAAAGAGGCTCAGAACCTGAACTCGTTCTCAACGGCAATCCGTCAGATCAGTAACACCGATGCCGGCTACACCACGCGCCACCCGAACGCCCCGAAGATTGACCGTATCGTCAGTGACTTCGAAGGCATGATGAAGGAGAACCCGAACCACAAAGGGATTATCTATTCGAATTACCTCGGGTCCGGCCTGGATGAAGCGTACCGTCAGATGACCATGAAGAAGATCCCAACGGTCATGTTCACCGGTAAAACGACCCCGGCCGAACGTAAGCAGGCGATTAAAGATTACAATGCGGGTAAAGTGAAAGCGATTCTGTTATCCTCTGCAGGATCGGAAGGGCTTGACTTGCAAGGCACCCGTTCCTTCCAAGGGATGGAGCCTCATTTCAACAACAAGAAGATTGACCAAGTTATCGGTCGCGGCATCCGTTATAAGTCTCACGCGATGCTTCCAGAAGAAGAACGTAAGGTCCGTGTCATGCGGTACGCGGCGACTAAGCCGAAACTCTTTGGACACTTCTCGCGTGGCCAGGGGATTGATGACTACCTGAAAAACTCTTCGGACACCAAGGATTCACTGACCCGTGAGATCCTCAAAGCGATGACCGATAGCGATAGCTAAAATACGAGTGATTAGCTAAAATAGTGTTTATTTAACGGAGAACCGAACTATGAATTTTAGTCAAATGGCTCTGGAAAAGCTGAATGCTGCTTCTCCCGGCCTGAGCAAGTACGTGATTGCGTTCAAGGATATGACCTCTGAACTGCAAGATTCGGACGGGGTGGAAGTCGGCGTCTTCATCATGCGAAACGGTGGAAGCCTGTTCTACGTCCCAGTGATCTCTCGCGGCGGCGTGACGTTCCCTATCGACTCCATCTATTTGGCTGATCGTAAGGCGTTCTTCCCGTTAACCAAGAAGACCATCGAGCAGATTAAGACGAGCCAGAACTCAAACGTTGGCCAGTCTGCACGCATCCCACAGGGTGTCATCAGCAACCCAGATCTGAAAGACCTGGTCGTACCACCACGCACCGGTAAGTTCATGTACGCAAGCGACGGCCGTTTAGGCGGTATCATTGCGCTGTCTGCACCGGAAATCCGTAAGGACCTGGCTGACGTGATCACCAAGTCTGCCGAAGTGAATGACGCCCTGGGTGCCATGCTGGACCTGCCGGCACTGACCGAGTCACTGCTGAACGACGAACGTCTGGAATTCACTCTGCAGAAGCAAGCCCGTGTGCTCTTCGACGGTGATGGCCTGCCGAACGAAGCGGTTCAGAACATCCTGAATAAGGGTTACCACATCGAAGGCGAACATGATCACACCCGTGTGGTTGTTGAGTCTGCCGGTGCATCCCACTTCACCAAGCTGACCGCTTGTGAACCGGGCCACGCATACACCGCAGAAGGCATCGGTGGTGCAGAACTGCCAATCGCTATCCTGCCGCAGAGCTCGATGAGTCTGCAGCACAAAGCCGTTCTGGTTGCCCAACCGGATGGCACCTTTGCGTTCATCGACCCTAACGTCGTTGTCCACCAGCAAGAACGCCCGTACGAGAACATCGTGAAGAACTTGCTGGAATCAAAAGCCAGTGACGCTTTCGTTCTGGTCGAGCAAGGTGACAACCGTGAAGTGATGTTCTTCGACGGCAGCGGCTACTTCGTGTTCCGTTCAACCGGTCCGGCGACGCTGGATAACGGCGTGACGATCATGAAAGGTTACGTTCTGCAAGGTGCCGGCGGCTCTACCATGGCAACCCTGGTGATTTCAGAAGGGATGCACGGCCTGATTCACGTCCAACCGACGGAGAACAAGGGTCTGAACATCTACCTGAACGCCTCGTGCAAAGCCTTCGTGGGTTACACGCCGAGCCTGGATTCTCGTATGGAACGCTCACTGTCGTCTGCGATTGTTCGTCACGAGCACCGCACACTGGCCGTTCTGCCTGAATTCCACACCATGACCTTCCACAATGGTCAGTTCGCCATTGACGGTCGTATGGTTGGTGGCCGCGGTGACGCTGCCCGTATCCTGGTGGAAGAACTGAAGCTGCAACCAAACGATTCTGAATCGCTGCTGAAATCAGCCGAAGAGAACCGCAAGGTTGAGATGCACATGTCGAAAGAAGCGGCAGAAAGCTCGAAGCCAACCCCGATCGTCGAGTACGGTCAAAAGTTGACTCCGCAAGTGCAGATTTCCGGTGACGCCCGTCAGCGTCAAATGGGCATGGCTGATCGCGTGACTGCTGCGGCGAAGACCCGTGATAAGTCTGTCGTTGAAGCGACGATCATCTCTGAGCTGCTGAATGACCCGGACATGTTCGGTACCATCAACGAATATCTCCCGGACATCGGTCAAGCTGTCGACCGTATCGGTCGCGTACTGTTCCTGGCCCGCGTTAACTCAAACAAGCTGTCCGACACAATGGATCCAGAGGCACTGAGTAACATGGTCACGAACCTGCGTAGTTCTTACACCAATCTGGGTGAGAGCTACATCAAGCTTGAGCAGATCGCCTCCAATGTCTAAATCTGTAGACTACCGTGGCAAGCTCTTGGCAAGGGGCACTCGAGAGGCGGATCCGATTGTGGATCAGCTTCTTGATGGTGCGTTCCCTGAAATTGTCGAAGCTGCTACGGTGCTTTACAAAGACCGGACACAGAGAATGTACGTGGAGTCTAGCCTACTGGCCACGAACGATCTCGAAGTGATCTCCAGGTTCCTTGAACTGGAGGTCGCTGTCCTCGACATGTACCGGTCGCTGTACTTTGATGTGGCCCATTTCACCAAGTTACAACGCATGTCGTATCTGGATTCCGTCAAGGAAGGCCCAGATCGCAACATGAAGTCCTGGGCTCTGACCCAGGGCGTCCGCTTCCTGGAGTGGCGGTTCGGAAACGACGTCAGGATTTCCCCAGTGGAAGGCTTGTCGGCGATCTTCTCGGATTGCTACTACAAAAGCAAAGAGGCGTTCTTCAACGGCAACTCGTCGGAAGCTTCGAAGGAAGCCGCCAAGTGGACTAAGCAAGCGGTGGAAGTCGCCCGTCTGCTGAAGTCGTGGGTAACCGATGCGAACGAAGCCATGAAGGACATCAATATCGCACTCGAGCAGTATATGGGTGACGATATCACCTTCCCAACTGAAGAAGACCTGGAGAATACTTGATGGACATGTCTGTGGATTTTTTAAAGAACGTCGGTGCGGGAGTCGTTGCGGCTTTCCGTACCGGGGGCGTTGCCCTCAATGACGGGATCGTTAAGGCGGCGAGTGATAACCAACTCAATGCTGACCAAGTGGCCCGCCTCGTTGAGACGGTAAACCAGCTGGCGTACCTGTCGGGCCCGCACAACTCAATGGATAAGACGGCAGAGTTTGCTCTGGCTGATTACGAAACAGTGCTTACCACGATGCTGACCCCTCCTTCGATCGAGAAGGCGGCATCTGCCCGTCGTCCATCCCCGCTCTCGCTTTTAGCTGAGCCGATGGAAAAGGTTGCGAGTGAAGCGGATTACCAGTTCCAGGCGAACCCGGTTGAAGTCCGTAAGCATGCAGAACGTGAGTTCTATGCCGGTCGTGACAACCTGAAGCGTATGGATGTGGAAGAAGCGAACATCGTGGAAGGCCTGCTGAAATCGGCTGCGGCCGTGAAGAGTGACCCTGATGCCCTGAACAAGATCGCTGCTCTGGCGGGTGGAGACAACCGTAAATACGGTGAGCTCTGCAGCCTGGTGTTCGGTCACGTGAAGGAAGCGTCCGGCCCGCGTGTTCGTTCTGCAGTGGACTTGATGAACGTGCAAGCCCTGGCGGACCAACTGGGTCTGGCCAAACAGGCGTCGACCGATCGCAAGAACCTGGAAGAGCGTCTCACCAAGATCGCCGAAGAGATCTGCCCGGCCGGCATGGACAAAGAGGCGTTCGTCGGTAGCCTGCTGCGTGCCGCGGGAACTGCTCTTCGTGGTGCCAAACCTGGTTTAGCTACTGCTGGCAACGGCATTAAACTAGGTGGTACAATCGCTGTGGCCGCTCCGGAAGTCTCTCAGATTTCGCGTTCGGCGGCACCAAAGAATGATATCTGGAGCAGTCTCCATAGCTAAGAGGTTACCATGAACGACACTACTGAATTACTGAAAGGGCTGCGTGAAGGCCTGGAAGCTGGCCTGCTGAAAGAAGCGGGCGTTTCCGAACTGAATGACGGTCAGCGTGAATTTATTGACATGACCGTGGCGGAATTCGAGAAGCAAGCGGGCTTCATGGGCGACTTCAAGAACGCTTTCTCTGGCGACGAAGTCGGTAAAGCTGCACTGAAAGCCGGTATCCCGCTGTTAGGTGGTATCGGTGTGGCTGCTGCGGCTAAAGCCGTTGGCGCTATCGCGGGTGGTATGAACCGCGGCAAGTTCGAAACGGCTCTGCGTCTGGCGATTTCTCGTAACGCCATCCTGCAGCAAGCAGATCAGGAACGCCTGAAGTCTCTGGCTGATTCTGTCTATCACGCTGCCCCAACCGTCTCCACCGATCCGAACATTCTCGGTCAGGTCCTGGTGAACGCCATCCGTGGTGAAAACCTGGATATCCAGACTGTGAAGATGTTGGGTGACCTGGAAGCGCGTCGTACTCAAGGTCCGGCCTTGACTGCCCGTAACTTCTCGCTGTAATATAACTGGGTGCCGAAAGGCACCCTTAGAGGAACCCAAATGGATAAACTTTTAGACAGTCGCCACGAAGGCCATCTCGAGCTGGGCCAAGCGACGTTACTGTTTGATGACGCTGGCGGCCTGACCAAGGTTGCGGCGGCTGCAGAGATCGATAGCTTCGTGAAGGATATTCCTGTTCGCGACGGCTTCTTCTACCTGCACATCAATGCCATGGGTGCCGGCGAGTACTACGGCTCGAACAGAAACGGTGACTACTTCCCAGAGGCTCAGCTGATCCGATGGCACAAGACCTTCGAGACGTCACCTGCCCACGTATTCCGCCACCACGTCAACAAGGACCCTGCCAAGTCAATCGGCAAGGTCATTTTCTCGTATTACAACCCACGCATGCACCGCGTTGAACTCATTGCCGAGGTCAGCAAGGAATTGGGTGCGGATGAATACATGAAGATTACCCAGTTGGGTCAATACCCGGCAACCTCTATGGCTTGTAATACGCCGTTTGACGTGTGCTCCATCTGTGGCAACAAAGCTCATTCTCGCTTGCAGTACTGTACTCACCTGACTTCCCAACTGAACACCCTTTACCCGGATGGCCGTAAAGTGATGTCCCTGAACCTCGGCCCGCTGAAGTTCTTCGACATTTCGATCGTTATCCGCCCGGCAGACATCACGTCTTCGGTTCTGGAAAAGGTTGCGAACCACCAGGGCGTTATCTCCTCGACGGAAGCCGCAGAAGCTGAAGGCTTAACGTACGAAGAAAAGATCGACGTGCCGGTTGGCATTAAGAAGGAAGCGGTTGAGAAGCTAGCGGACTTGATCAAAGAGATTGACGGAAACGTCGTAGGCGTAGATACTCGTCTCGATGCGGTACTCGATCGTATCCTCGACCCTGAGGACAGCTTGATCACGGTACTCCAGGGCTATCCTTTCGGGGAAGTTCTTAACGCATTTGCCGAACTCGGCATGAACCCGTCCATGAGCTTCTGGTCGAAGTACTTTGCCCGTATGTACCTCGGAAAAGAACACATGGGTGCTCTCGCAATGGCAGTGGCTGAGCATGTTGGTCCTGCAGCTCTTCCCGTCCCGGAAAGCATCCCGGAAATCGATGAGAAAGCGGCGAGCCCCATGCTGCTTAAACTATTAGTCAGATACGTCGAAGGCTCGTCCTACCGTGCTGACATGGTAGAAAAGCGTGCAGCGGCTTATGTTATGGGCACTCCCGGTGTGGCGTCAGGTTACACTAATTGGGAACAAGGCCGGTTGCCACCTCCAAAACTGGAGTTACCACCAGCCACAGCAGAACAGGATTCAACCCTGTTAAGTACCCTGCTGACGATTGCCGGATCCGCTTTACTCGCCAAGTACATGATTGCTGGGCTGGTAAAGAGAAAGTTGGAAAAAGCCAACAGTTGGATTAAAATGCCAAGTGTTGAAACAATCGTGAAATCCGCAGAGGTAACTGTTAAACTAATGGAAGGTTCCATTAAACGCCATTGCAGGAGAGTAAAATGAGTGATATTACGCTGGACAGTCTGATCGCTAGCATCTCTAATGAAGATGAAGTGAATCAGGAAATGACCAAACAGGCATCTGATGCCACGACTGAGCTGGAACAAGCTCTCTCAAATTCTAACGTTGGAGAAAACAACACCATGACTAAGAGTGCACACGAAGTAGCCGGTCAGTCTATCGCTGACGCTATCCTGGCTGGCCTGAACAAGCAGGCTTCCGAAAACACCGTAGCAGCTGAAACCCAGACTATGGTCAACGAAGACACTGCCAAGATCAAAGAAACTCCGGTAGCGGGCAAAACCGTTAGCGAAGTTGCTCAGGCTCTGCTGGCACGTGCCGCTTCAGAAGGTAAAACTGAGAAGCCAAAGCATGTTGACGCTGAAGTGAATGCCGAAGGTGGCGCTCAGACCGCTGGTCGTGCTCCAATCGATTCACAGCTGGACAAGCAAGCTGCTGAAGCCCTGTCAGCCCTGATCGCTGATGGCGTTGACTTCGCAGAAGCTGCCGAGCTGGTTAAAGAAGCTCAGGCTCACCTGAACTCTGACCTGGAGAAAGCTGCTGCTGTTTCATCTCTGATGGACAGCGGTATCGACTTCGCAGAAGCGGTTGAACTGGTTAAGCAAGCTTCAGAAAGCGGTGCTAACGAAGGCGAATACAGTGACCTGGAGAAGAAAGCTGCTCTGGATCAACTGATGGACGAAGGTTTCTCCTTCTCTGACGCCCTGTCAGCCATCGAAGCTGTAGTTGCTGGTCAGTAAGTCCTGTATGCCCCGCTCCGGCGGGGTTTTCTGAGGTGAATATGCAAAAAGAATCTTCAATTGTCGGTGCTGCAAAGGCCGCCCTGGAGTCAGTCCGGGCGGGCAGAGCTGCTATTGGCAAGCAGGTTAATAAAGCGTATCGCCCCATCAAGTCCATTTCTCCTGCTGCTATCGGCGGGGGTCTTGTAGCCGGTCACATCGTGGGTGGTTACAGTGGGTCAGCGGCTGCACAAGCCGGCATGTACCATATCGGTTATAACGACGCAATGAAGAAGCAAGCAGGCCTGTCTCCGTTTATTCGGAACGGTGTCACTGCGGCTCGAGGCTTTGTGACGCGTAGCGGAAATGCAGTACGTGGACTCGCATCGCCGATCGGCAAGAAGATCTCTCAGAATCCTGTTAAGGCTGCAGTGGGTGTCGGCGTTGCCGGCGGCCTGGCAGCTGGATCCATGACGAAATCTTCAGGTTTGATGAACCGCAGTATTGCTCTCGCTCGTTTGTACGGCAAAAAGGCACCCACTACGACTAAAATCGTTGCAGGTACCGTGTCTGCTGGACTCGGGCTCGGAGTAACACACGTGGCCGATGAGAAATTGGATGGCGCCGCAGGGCGAGCCGCAGTGTATAATTTCCGTAAGAACAACGGAAGCATTTGACCAGAGAGGATCTATGAATACTGAACTGATTCGTAACCGAGCTGGCGATCTGAACGCACAAGCTTCTGCTATTCGCAGCAAGTATGATTTTTCACTGGTGAAACAAGCCGCGTTAAACTCTTTAGCAGAGAACGGCGTGGATATGGCCCAGGCGGAAAGCATGCTGAATGGTTACGAGAAAGAATTTGCTCCTAGCCACACTGCTGAAATGCTGCAAGCTGCCGCGGATTTTGAGAAACAAGCGTTTGTTCTTGAAAAATGTGCTGATATTATTGATGATCTCAGTGCTAAACTACAAAGTAGTGAAGAACAAGTTGCACAGATGACCAAAGCCGCGACCGTTAACCCACAATTAGATGCATTAAAATCTAAAGGTGGATACAGCGAGTCTGATCTGGAAGCGTTAAAATCACTTCCGAAAAGCACGCTGGAAAAGATCGCGAGCGACCAAGGCCCGAGTGACCTTGGACGAGCAACCAACAGAAGCAGCGCCAACTCGGTAGACCCGATGGTCGCTTTCTGTATGTCCTAAGATAACCAGGAGAAATTAATGAGCAGACTGCCTCAGTTAGAATACCGTGCGGAGTTCCTGAAAGGATGGCCACGTCCTAATGGGCTGCACTTGAACCTCCAGAGCGACGACGCGACTCTGACCAACGGTGACCTGGTAGTTCCAGTAGCTGGTGGTAAAGTTAAGCGTGTTGACGCGGCTGGTAAAGCCAACGGAGTTGGCATCATCGTTCGCGGCCCAGTGGACGACAAATCTGTACGCGTAGCAGGCGGAATCGCTTCAGGCAATGGCCGTGAAGTTGTTGGCGGTGGAAACACTTGCATCGTTCTGTTTGGTGGCTACATCGTTCGTACCTCTGCGTTCGACGACACTGCAACCTACGTAGAAGGCGACGCGGTTAACACCTCCGCTGCTGGCGTGTTCGGCAAAGCTGCCGCCGCTGATCCGGTACTGGGTACAGTTCTGGAAGTTGAAACCCTGTCCGATGGCAAGAAAGCCCTCGTGATCCTGGTTCGTTAATTAGGAGCCGATAATGAACACCGAAACTGTAAACGTGCAGTTCATGAACCAATCGTTCATCGACAAGATTGACCAGGGCCTGGTTAAAGAAGCTGGTGCTGCAATGTCAGCATTCGTTCGCCAGAAACTGCGTGAAACGGGCTTTGCTCGTAAGATCCTGACTCCGCAGATGATTACTGCGTCAGATCTGGACCGTGGCCTGGATGATCAACCTCGTGTGATCATCGAAAAGGAACCTGATTCAGTCGCGGCTTACATGAGCCTGTCTGGTCAGCCGACCGTTCGCTACTTCACCGGTAGCCGTTACGAAGTTCCGTTCTATAAGATCCAGTCTGAGCGTTTCGTTAAGTCGAAGTTCGAGCTGGCTACTTACCGCACGGACATCCGTAACATCCTGCAGGAAAACTCCGTTAAGGATCTGCAGAAACAAGAAGACATCAACTTCTTCAATGGCCTGCGTGCTATCCAGAAGAATGCTCGTGGTGTTGAGTTCGTAGCGACCACTGGTGATCGTATCACCGACCGCGTTATGAGCCTGATCCAGACTCTGGTTAAAGACCATCAGAAACCTGGTAAGATCCTGCTTTCACACGCTCTGTACCTGCAGATGCTGCGTGAGCCAGCTACCCAGCTGGGTGATGCGATTGCATCTAAGCACTTCGAAACCGGTTCGATGGACAGCTTCTACGGCTTCGAGATCGTTACTACCATCAAGGGTGACATCCTGTCATCTGAAGAAGGTCAGAACAAAGGCGATCTGGTAGCAGTATTCGCACCTGAAGAATACCTGGGTCAGTTCTACAGCCTGCAGGAGCCAACTGTGTTCCTGGAAGCGAAAGCTGACATGATCGAATTCCAGACTTACGAGTCAATCGGAATCGGCATCGGTAACACCAAAGGCTTCGTGATCGGCAAGGTCGATCTGGTTTAATCGCCACCACGGTTCTCAAGGACCTTTCTATAAACCCCCGAAAGGGGGTTTTTTATTAGAGGAATCAGCATGTTACAACTCAAGATTGCACAACCGGTGAACGTCATCGGTATTCAGTACAAAGCCGGCGATGAAGTTCCGGTGAACAAGACCCTGATCCACCGTGAAGTGGCGAAGGTGGCTTCTGGCATTCAGAAGTTGCTGGATGCTGGTTCCATTCAGGAAGTCAGTGCCGACACTTACAAGATCGTTGGTGACATCGAAGTGAATACCCTGGGTAACATCTTCGGTAAAGGCGATCAGTTCGTTGCTGCAAAGGTTTTCGATTACGAAGACGTCGTGGATTACCCATCGTGGGTCCAGGAAGGCGTGACCAAAGGTCTGTGGACGCTGGATGACGGCATCAAGCACGTGACCGGTGTGACTGTCGCCCCAACGACTTTCAACATCCAGGTTGGTGCCACTCAGGCTCTGACTGCAACTGTCGCTCCGGCTGACGCTGCGGATAAGACCGGTGCATGGTCAACTTCAGATGCCACCGTTGCGACTGTCGACAACAAAGGCGTTGTGACGGCCGTTAAGGTTGGTACTGCGAAGATCACCTTCACGTCAACTGACGGTGCGAAGACCGCTGTCGCCGACGTTACCGTTGCTGCCGCGACTGTTGCTGTCACCAGCGTAGCCGTTGGCCCGACCTCTCCGTCTGTAGCCGTGGGTGCGACCGTTCAGCTGAACGCTAACGTGAGCCCGGCTGGTGCCACCGACAAGTCTGGTGCGTGGAGCACTTCTGATGCAGCTATCGCAACCGTCGACCAGAACGGTCTGGTTACCGGTGTTGCAGCAGGTACCGCTACTATCACGTTCACCACGACTGATGGCGCTAAGAAAGGCAACCGCTCAGTTACGGTTACCGCGTAATCCCCTAAGGGCCTTCGGGCCCTTTTCTTTTAAACTAACCTCAGGACTTACTTCGCGAGGTTACCCATGTCACAACTATTCAAAGTCTCATTCTTAGAACCGATCAAGCTCGGCGACGATGTGTATTCTCCGGGATACGGCTTCACTGCACCTGCTGAACAGTTCTTCGGTTCGTATTTCACCCGTGAGTTGGCCCCACTGAACCTCTTCAAGGAAGGCCTGTTTGCGGAAATCTCCCGTGGCTACTACGGCATCTTCCGGGACATCCTGGTGGAACTCGGCAACGTCACGCTCCGTAAAGGCGATCGCTTCTACGGCCTACCTCAGGAATCGAGTTCGCTCGGTTTAATCACGTTCCAGGAAGATCCTGTTGGCGACTTCATCATGCACGTCTCTTCGGTAAGCATGACGTCAAGTCTGACCCTGATTGACCCGGGTAAAGTCACACTGGTGCCACTGACCTTCAAGGACGGCAACAAACCGGTGAAAGTGACCGGCCCGGGCTTAGTGGCGATCGACGAGGCAACTGGGGAGTACAGCTTCGAGGTATCAGCACCCCTGAAACCTGGTGTATTGACCGCAACGGTCGTCTTTAAAGCCGGTGACACGAACTACTCGTACCCGCTGCTCCTGAATGTCAAATCCCCGGACGTGACATTCACTCAGAAGACAACGAGCATGCTGGGCGGCCAAACACTCGGGATCGAGTTCACAGCGGACGTGGCGGGAACCAAACCGGATCTGACCTTGGTATCCGCATCGGCAGGTTCTGGCATCGTGAAAGAACTCGTGGCCATCGATAAGGAGACCGGAACGTGGCAACTCTTCGTCACGGCACCCATGGTTGCAGCAACGATGAACGTTAAAGCCACCTTCGATCTCGGCGGCTGGACGTATGCCGTTGTGTTCCCGGTGAGCGTGACCACTAAGGAAGTCGTACCGGAACTTCAGGGCAGCGTTCTGGATATCAACCTGACGCAACTCGTTCGGATGAAGATCATCCTGGAAGGTAAACCGGTCACGAGCCTGGTGACCAAATCCCTGGTGGCGAGCGGCTCCAAGTCGTTCAACACGTACACTAAGAAGCTTGTCAAAGTGGACGATAACGGCCTATGGCAATGGTCGGTTTACACCAACTCAACCGAAGGCCCGATGTATTTCGACATCACGATCACCGTCGATGGTGTGGATTACGTGCTGCCGCAACAAACGGTCATTGTTCGCAAGGGTGGTTAATGCGGAACCCTCTGGTAAACCAGGGGGATTCTGTTAAACTATCAGAGAACTTTTCAACCCGAGGTCATCATGCAAATTACCAAATTAAGCTTTCTTAGCACACAATCCCTCGGAGATAGCGTCTTTGCGGTCGAGGAAGTCGTTGACATTCCTATCGACCAAGTCTTTGGTACCCACCGTGCTCGTGAAAAAGCCCTGATCAACTTGATCGGGTCTGACGGCGTGCAGAAGGTATCTCGTGACACCTGGAAAATCGTCAAGGACATCACCCTGGAAGCGGCCAACGCGACAATGCGTAAAGGCGATTACTTCCGTGTGAAACTGGACGAAGAAGGGGACGACTCTCCAATCCACTTTGACCTGGACGCGACTGGCGTATTCGTACTCAGCCGTGAGGTATTTGCTTCACTCCAAACCTATGCTGTTCTGGAACCGGGTAAAGAGCAGGCGATCCGCATGCAGTTCACCTTCGGCGGTAAGCCGGTGGTTGACGCCGTGCTGACCAGTGCTTTCAGCTCCCTGAACTTGGTCCCCGTAGACGCCACCAATGGGGTCTATGAGCTGCGTTTCTTCACAGCCATGGCACCGAGTGATGACATCCTGAACATCGAAGTGACCGGCGTCTCGCTGCGTAATTCAGTGTACGAAGCCCCAGTGCACATCACTGTACGTGAGCCCGTGCTGTCAATTGTCCCGGTTGACCTCGAGCTGCACGCTGAGCAGACCAAAGACATCACCTGGCAGTTGCTGATGGAGGGTAAACCCGCTCCAGTTTCAACTTCGCTGGGGGCAACCGCTAATCCACAATCTGTGGGTGGCGTGAAGACCGACCTGATCGCCAAGATCGGTGCGTTCAAACTGATTGATTCTGCCAACGCGATTTACTCCCTGAACGTGACGGCGACGGATGAAGTCGGTGCAGCGTCCACTATCGACACTACTTACCGCTTCTCTGCCAACTTTATCGGTGAGATCCCTGTTCCGATCAAGCTGCTGAGCAAAGAATCGCTGTACATCACTCACAGTATTGACGTGCTGGAAGCCAACCAGACTCAGCTGATCCCGATCACGCTGAAGCTTGGCGCCACGGCTCAACGTCCAGTAACTGACGCGAAGGCGGTTCAGATCGTCATCACCGGTGCGTGCATCCAGAGCGTTGAATCTGAACTGGTTCCTGTCGATCCTGCAAAGGGCGTTTATGCGTACCGCGTAACGACGAACCATAAAGGTGGTCCAATCAGCATCCGTTCGGTGCTGTCGACCAGCGGTAACCCGTACCCAGATTTCTACAACCTGACGGCCAAAGGCACCAAGGTCATTGCCCGTGCGTTGAACACCCTGCCGGCTGCCGACACCGCAGACCTGACTTTCCAAGTCACCCAAGATCGCCTGGGCGGCACCACCAATCTCGTGGGCGCGATCGCCAGAACCTTCACTGTTGGCGGTGGCGCTATCGCTCGTGTTAACGGTTCCGTAGAGGCGGTAGGCCTGGGCGTTTACAAAGTGTCAGTCACGACGAACAACGTCGGTGGATCTGTCCCTGTGACCGCAACCCTGACGATCGAAGGTGCGGACGTGGACGTTTCGTTTTCAACGTCGGCTGCCCGTCTGTCGGACGCCGTAGTGACCCCGACCGGCCCAGCGCTGACCGGTGAAACCGTACAGAACGTACCACTGAACATCAAACTGGATGGCGTCGACTTCGACGTGACCAACGCGACCGTTCGTCTGTCAGGCTCGTCTTACGTTGCCAACGGCATCGTTCGTCGTACCGGTAAAGGCACCTACGAGATCGTGGACGTGGATGTGAACGGTAAAGGCGGTGTTCTCAACATCTCCCTGACCGCCCTGGTTAAGGGTTATTCGCAGACGATGTTCACGACGGTCCCCGTCAACCCGATTTCAAACGTTCTGGCATCGAACGTGACTCACCTGCGTCCAACGACGACGGACAACATTCAGTTCAACCTGACCCGTGACGGCTTAGTGCTGACCGGCATCAAGCTTGGCAAGGCGACCATCACTGGCGGCCAGGTCGTGTCATATGACGGCACCACGACAGCCATCGATGCTAACACTGGTCGTTACCAGATCAAAAGTGTGACCGCGGGCGCCCCGGCGACGCAGGAATACTTCCAGATCAGCCTCCCGGTTGTGATCAAAGGTTACAGCTACACGGTTATCTTCAACAGCTACACTGAAGCTATGCCGAACTTCAACGTTGGCGGCGGTTCTTCAAGCAACCCTGGGGCCGGACAAACTGTTCCTGGAGGCGGCGGTCCGGTTGTTCCTGGACTGGTTGGTGGAAACCTCGCAGGCGGACTGACCCAAGATTACTGCATGTACTTCGAAGTGGACGGCAAACCTGCCAACATCACGAGCGGTACCGTGACGGCGTCTGGGGTTGTTCTCGCTTCCGGCCCTGATGCACAGCTGGCGATCAAAGGTCCCGGAATTGCGTGTATCACCGGTCTGTCAACCACCTCGGACGGCGGATACCTGACAATCAAAGGCTCTATGGTCATTGACGGCATCACCTATCCGTTGAACTTCGTGATTCGTAACGCCCCGGCGGCGCCGACGATCAGCAACGTGACAGTCCTTGAGTGCGAAAGCATTCAGACTCTGTACTTCACGATGAAGCAAGGCGTGACTCCGGTTCCGGATGCCGTGCTGAGCAACGTTGCAGTGACTGGCGATGCGATTGAGAGCTTCAGTGATTTCGGTCTGGTTGACGCGGACAGCGGTCGTTACCGTGTGAACGTGATCACCAACGATAAGGGCGGAAACGTTCATATCACGTTGGGCGCTACGTTTGTCGGCATGCTGTATCCAGTAAGCTTTGACACGACGGCCAAAGACCTCACCACTGTCGGTGACGGTTCTGGTTGGAAAATGGTGGCAACGGCCCCGACGGCGGCGACCATTAGTCCTCAATCCTTCTTGTTCACCCGTGGAGGCGATCCGGTCAAAAACCCAAGCGTGAAAGACGTGACGGTTACTGGTGTCAGCGTCCTGAGCTCAACGGATAACGCTGAGAAGATGAGTGAAACCACTTTCCGTGTTACTTCGGTATCACTGGATTCTCGTGGCGGTGCAGTCAAGCTGAAAGCCAGCGCCAGTGTTAATGGCGTCACATGGCACCCTATGGAGCAATCCTTCACTCTGGCTCAGGCATCGGCACCGGTTGTCACCGGTCAGACCAAGATGCTGGTTGCCCGTCAGGAAGCTACCCTGCAGTTCTCTCTGACCCGTAATGGTCGTCCCGTGAAGGCGAATACCATCACGAATATCCGTGTGAGCGGAACTCCGGTTGCCAGCGCTAAGCAGGATCTGATCGTGGTCAACGCCGCAGCAGGCCAGTATGGCACGACCGTGACGCCAAACGACCTCGGTGGCAACATCGACGTGATCTTCGACCTGAATGAAGGCGGAGTGGATTACCCGAACCTGACCTTCACCGGTACAGCGGATATCTATCACCCGTGGAAAGCGACGATGCTGAACGGTCCGGTTCCGGAGCGCCTGACAGCAATCGACTTCTCGTCACATCTGGATGATGGCACCCCTGTTGCAATCACCAGCGGTACTGCGGTTATCACTGGCTCTTGCCTGGTGTCGCCAACAGCGGAAACCACCCTGGTTTACCAGGATGCGACCAACAAGACGTATCGCATTCCGAACGTCATGGTGAACAACACCGGTGGCAACATCCACGTTGTTCTGAAGGTCATCTACGAAGGTGCTGAAATCGTTCAGGAATTCGACTTCACCGTTAAGGCACTGCCTGTTCTGCAAGCAGCGGCGACCGGTGCAGATCTGCCATTCCAGACCACCAGCGACCTGACGTTCACCGTGGACCGTGGCCCGAGCAACCCGTCAGTCTTCAATAACTCGATGGTGAAAAACCTGACCGTTACGGGTGCAGCGGTAGCCGGCTACACTCCGACGATTATCCAGATTAGTCCGGGTAACTTCAAGCTGTCCGTACAGACCAACGGCAAAGGCGGCACCATCAACGTGGGCTTCACCGTAACGCTGGCCGGTATTGACTACCCGCTTAGCTTCACGAAACTGGCCGTTGTAGAGCCCCCGGTGACGGCGGTAAGCACCAACACGCTGGTGACCAACACGTCTGCCACCAACATGGACTTCACGTTAATGCGGGGAACCGTGCCGTGTGCCGACGCCTTCGTGGTCCAGAGCATCTTGATGAACTCGAAGTCAGTGAGCTCGTACTCGCAGTCGATCATCAACGTGAACGTGGCACTCGGCCAGTATCGCATTCAGGTTACGACTTCGGCGTATTCTGATCCGATCCCTGTCACCATCGTCGGTACCGTTCGTGGCGAGCCTGTTACGCTGACCTTTACGGCCCAGATTCAAGCCGGTGTACTGCCGACGGTGACCTTGCTGACGTCATCTCTGTTCCGTGGCCAATCGTCTAACGTCAACTTGTCCTTTAAGAATGGGACTACGGATATCAACGGTGCGGTGACGCTGGATTCCGTTGACGGTCCGCTGACTAACCCGACGTTGAACACGAATGGGGTGATCACCGGTATTCCAACTGTGGCAGGCGCCATCGACCTGACGATTAACTTCACCTGGAAGGGTGCAAGCTACTCATCGACTGTTACGGGCATCCCTGTGACGGAAGTGTACCCCGCGACACTGACCTCTACGTCGAAACTGACGGTAGGGAAGTTGAACACGACGACCTTCACGATGAACGGTGCGGATGGCAACGTGTACCCAGCTTCTGGTTTCACTTTCGCAATCACCGGCTCACCGTTCACTATGAACCCGACTGTGGCTCGTCAGAGTGACGGCAGCTTCAGCGTTGGGTTTACCCCAGGGAGTGAAAGACTGTCTACCACGTTGACGATCGTTGTGACGGAAACGGCGACCAAAATCGTCCGCTACCACACCATTATGCTTGAAGCGTTACTGAGCCTGGAGGCCCGCTTCGTCGGCACTACGCCGCTGGATTCGTCTTCCCTGACTAACCAAGTGGTCTTCGACGTGTACAACACTGCGACGAATGCCGTCCAGGGGATCTACACTAAGGTCGACATGGACAGTCTGAAGGTCGTGGGACGTGGCTCCGTTAATAACATCACCGGGTGGTCAAGCTTCTCTGTACCGGGAACTCCGACAGCGGCTCGCGGTTCTTTCTACGTGAGTGCTAACCAGGTTGACATCGTTGACGCCGACTACACTTTTGACTGGAACTCTGGTCTCCGTGTGTACAAGATCCCGGGTTCATTCCGTCTGCAGAAACCAATGACGGCCACCTGGACTGACATCGCGGGTGCTCAAGGTTCTGTTAAGAAAACGCTGAAAGTGAAGCTGCTTTCTGGCTCAACTCCAGTGGTCGACGCCCTTGATTCAGGAACGACGGTCACCAATGCCACAATCAATCAAAATCTTTATCTGATTGACGCGGCAACTGGCACCTACGGTATTGACGTGACACCCAACGGTGCAGCAACTTCAATGGTCGTGACCCTGAAGGTTAAACAGGCGGCCATGCCGTCAGTGATCAACACGTTCACCGCACAGACAGTTACCGTTACTCCGGCACCGATCACGGCTGTTGCCAACAACGTTCTGGGTCGTCAGACTCAGAATACCGGCGTGCTCATGGAAGTCTTGATCTCTCAAGGCACCGTTCCGATTACCAATGCCGTAATCAACTCGTACAGCATTACAGGTCCTGCGGTTGAAAGCGTCTATTCAGGACCAACTAACGCCGGCAGCGGCCTGTATCGTTGGGCGGTAAGAACCCGTTTCGACGGTGCGGCTAACCCACAAGTCATGATCAACGCGACGATCAACGGCGTGGGTTACGTGTTCAACATTGATTTCCCAATCGTTCCGGTTCAAGTTCTGGCACTCTCTGTTGTTTCTAGCGATCCACTGGCTAAAAACATCAGCGGGAAAGTGACTCTTAACGCAACCCGAGACGGTGCTACTCTCGGATTTGCAAATTCCATTGGTAGCGGCGGTGGTGTCGGTGTCCAATTCGGCACTAACATTATGGGTGCATCAAGCAACTACTCAATGAAGAGTGCAGTGATCAACCCTCAGTCGGGGAACTACATTGATTTCGTTGCTATTCCTTTGACCAGTGGTACCGCTACGTGGACCGTTCGTCTTGTGTTGTATGGTGCGACATATGACCTGCCGTTAACTGTTACTGTGGCGGATGCAGGAACAATCACTGTTGTGGGTGGCGTGCCAATGTATGCTGAAAAGGCTAACACGTTGATCTTCAACATGACTCCCCCAGCTGGCGTGACCTATGACGGTACGGAGACGTTAACGGTAACGACTAAACCGACTCAGTGGGTTATTACGACTCCGCCGGTGCGTAATCCAGACGGTACTTACAGCATGGTAGTCACACCAAACGCAGAGTCTAACGACGTCTTCACCGTGACCGCTGCCAAAGGTGGAACGAACTATCGTAATGGCTGCCCGACAAACGTTGAGAACCGTTATGAGCTGCGTTTTGCTCCTAGTGGCGTGAACAGTGAGACCACCGTAGGGTTGATCTCCGTTCCGTGTAACTTGGTTACCAAACTGGGCAACACCCCCGGCGGATTTGATATGCAATCGGCAACTTTGGTTGACCGTGCGAGTGTCAAAGTGTACGCGGCGGCAGGGGTTATCAATCCAGCGGGTGCCGCACCGGATGCTGTTTATGGCAATAACTCTGCGTCATTCCGTGCGACGGTTCTTCAGAATGACTACGCGACAATGCACTGGTCAATCATCATCACGTCTCGTAACACTGGGTTTGTTTATACCGTCTACTCCGACGAGATCAACATCCATGACAATGCGAACTTGACGATGGTTACTACCGGGGCGCTGGAGTTCGGCCGTACGTTAGACATCAAGTTCAAACTGACGTACGCCGTTTCGGGTAAACCGGTAACGAACGCCGTCCAGGCCAGCTCTCCGTCGGTAGGTTCAGGTTTAAGCAACCTGTCCAGCCTGAAAGTGATCGACGCAGCGAACGGGATCTATGCGGTGACGGCGACAGTGACGGCAACTTCGGGTAACGTGCTCTTCACGCCTCGTTGGTCTTGGCCTCTGAGCAAAACTATCTATACTGGCGCCCAGCAGACATTTGCAACAGTCCGTGCAGTGACGGCGACGGTTCCGGCAATCGGTGCGACCACTCGTAACATCTATTTCTTGATGGTGGACGGGAACGGCCCGATCAAAGATGCGACCATTACTGCAATCTCTGCCGGGACATACGTTGACGCGGCTGCAGGTTCATTCACGGCGTATGACGCAACCAAAGGGGTTTACAAAGTCCCGATGACGGTGTCGAAAGCGATGGCAAACGGACAGCCTAACGATAATGTGAACGTAACTTACCACCGTACAGGTGGAGAAGACATCACGGTTCCCGTTGCGTTAGTCGTTCAGAGCCCTGGCGTCAAAGTGAGTGTGGATGGGCAAGGTTGGCCGAGTACCGGAGGTGTGGTGCCTGTAACGCCAGTGAATAACTGGTTGAATGCATCCTTCACGACCTTTGCAGCACCCCGCTTGCAAACGCTGGATGGAGTAGACCTAGGACTGATCGGTGGTAACGTGCAGAATGACTATGCAAATACCAACAAGTTGATCTATAATCCTAGCGCCTTCTTCTCGCCACAAAAGGACGTGACTCTGAAGGGTGGGACAGTTACCGCATCAGGAACCACCTACTACGTTTGGTCAGATCCGTTTGACGTTTACCGAGTGCCGTACGCAGTGATGACTCCGACGACAATTAAACTCAGGGCGACAATCCCGGGTAACTCGATCCCAGCCCAAACTCTGCCATCCTTCGAAGTGACATTCAAGGATGACTTGGGTAACCCGTTAAGTAATGTGACTTTGACTGGAATTAACAGTAATAACAACAGTACTCACTTCTACCCAGTAGAGACAGATGCATCGTGGGCCTCAGCGATGGTGCCTAAGACTGATGGATCAGACGGTGTGTACGTGATTTCAATGAGAACCGATGGTTATGCCTTCAGCTACCAAGCGTCTTACAGTGCGACGTTCGGGGTGGACATTCCAGGTTTAGCAACGAAATCGGTGACAGCCGGCATCCAGCTTAACTACTAAACTAAAAGGGCCCTTCGGGGCCCTTTTTATGGAGATCACTATGAATAAACTCGTGTCACGAATCGCAAAGATCCCCCTCCAAGCCGCCAATATCGTGGCCGGCGGGAACGCCATCGATGTTTTAAAGAAGCACAACAACCCGCTGCTCCGCAAGGCCAAGAACACTTTGACCGCAGACAGTAAAATCATGAAACGGATGGTTGAAAGATACGGCACACAGCAAGAACGTCATGCCTTCCACAAGGAACGTGTAAAGACGCATGCAGCCCGGGTAGCGACCATTGTAGGTGGATCGGCGGCCCTGTTGCATGAACGGAACAAGAGTAACCAGAGGCCTCAATATGTTTCTTACTAAAATTCGGGCAATTCTTACGACTATCCTCAGAATGACGACATCCTGGAAGCGATTCCTGATGAGCGTGACTCTGATGCTGATGATCGGCGGCGGCGCCCTGGTGTACCAAGCCACGACTTTATACCTTACCGGGAACTCGGAGTATTACTCCTCTCTGGCAAAACGTCTGAAGGCGGACGACAAGATCACTCCAGTCATGGATACCTTTCGTTCAAACATTTCCGCCGACCGCTTGATTGTGGCTGAGCTGCATGACGGCAAGAAGAACACCACCGGTGTCCGTTTTGCTTACATGAGTGGAACCTACGAATCGGATGACCGCGGTCTGACCCGCGTCCTGATGGAGTTCCAGAATATTCCGACATCGATCTTTGCCGGCATGTGGACCCCGCTGTTAAACGGCGAATGTGTCATGGTGGCGAAGGAATCGGAAGCTGGTCAACTGGCCGCCCGATCTCAGATGGAAGATTACGGTTCACGCCGCACGTACATGTGCCCAATCCAATCTCCGGATGACAGCTCAATGATTGGCGTGCTGATCGCAACCTGGCGTGTGGATCCGGAAGATTTAGATCCGGCCAACGTCGACCGCGAGCTGAAGAAGGCATCTTACGTGATCTCAGGCCTGATCTACGAAGCGAAGGAGTAACCATGGCAACTTTAACCACCCAAATGGTCCGTGACTACCTGGCGGACTCGAAGGAAAACAACCACTTGCTGGACGACATCGAGTTCTCTGATGCTCGTATCCGTTTGGCAATCGAGCTGGCCCTGAGCGATTTCAACGCTATGCCACCAAAGTCGGTATTCCAAGCGCTGGACTTCCCATACATGGCGACGTTGCTGGACGGCACGTGCTACCACATTTTTCGTGGCCAAATGGCACTTGCAGCCCGTAACACCATGTCGTACAGTGACGGTGGGATCGACATCCCGATCGAAGAACGCTTCCCGTACTACACGCAGATGATGCAGATGTTCGGCGAGCAGTTCAAAGCGTCGGCCGCCCGCGAAAAGATCCAGCTGAACCTGGAATCTGGATGGGACTCCGTCTCGTCAGACTACTCAACTTTCCCAGCGTGGTAATCTATGTTCCCAGTAAACGTATCTTGGCTTAACTTTACCGGCTTCACTGAAGTCGATACAGTCGTGGGTGACGAACTGGGGTACTTTGACGTACGTATCAACTTTTTCCCCGATTGGTTCCAATCAATCCGTATGGACTGGGAGGTTCCCGGGGAAATGTTGGATCTGAACCCGAAGTTTCGTGTCATGGTGTCCGAGTCTGAAGAAGGCCCGTTCCGCGAAACGACGGCACAATGGTCCAGTGACCCGTTCGTCACGGTGACCAACACGTTCGATTCCTCAAAGTTTGGCCGTGAATTCTACGTGCTGCAAGTCCTGCTCTCTGACGGGCGAATCCTGAAGTCGGCACCACAGGTCATCGGGAACCGCTTGCCCCGCTGGCAGTTCCTCCGCTGGAAGGAGATCACCCGCCGCGAGTGGATCATGTTGGACAAATTCTACGGGGTGGAGTGTGTGATTTTCCGCCGCAAGGAGTATGGCCAACGGTGTTCTTACTGCTGGGACAGCAAGAATGAGAAAGTCACCCGGGATCACTGTGAGCACTGCTTCGGCACGAGCTACGAAGGTGGTTTCTACAAAGGGATTTCTCAGCTCCTGCAATTCAACCAGTGGGCCGGCACGAAGAGCAACACGTATTTCGGCAAGTATGAGCCCAACCAGGTCATGGCATGGACGATGAACTACCCAACGATCAAGCCGCATGATATCATCATTCGACTGACCGACTACACGGTGTTCCGGGTAGAAATGACACAAAACACGACGGTGATGACGGTACCGCAGCGCCAGATCTTCAAGTTGACGCAGCTGTCCAAGACATCGATCGAAAACCGGTTGCTCCAGCGTGGCGGATGGTCGCCGCAGCGGGAAAGACCGTTACACATTCACCAGTGAGGTTAAAATGCAATCATATATTGGTTACGGCGAAGGTATCTCTCAGGAAGAAGACTGGGGTGTTTTCTCAGGTTTCGGTGAGGGCTAAGCATGCAGGATGAACGACCGGACTTAATCACTAACGAGGAGAACTGGGATGTTTGATGAATTCGATGGATTTGACGAGCACCCTGACTTCATCCGCGGTGAAGAGGATTGGGGAGTCTAAATGGCTATCAACTTCACGCCGCTGAAAGTCGTCAGCATGTTCCGTGATAGCCTGCGGGTCTGGTTCCGTCAGTACGGCGGGCCAGATTTCGCGTGGGATCCTGATGTGAAGAAGAATCAGATCTGGATCGGCACGGTAAACGACTATAATAGTAATGAAGCCAATCAGAAAATGCCGCGTATTCTTTGTCAACGTGGTTCCGTCCAGCAGAACGTTCAGTTCATCAACAACAGCGAGGAAGTGGTGGAAGGTACGCCGCAAGAACCTGTTAAGAAAATGCGTATGGACCTGAACGGATCGATCACCGTCATCGTTGAAGCCGATAATGAAGGGAGCTGTGAAGCTCTTGGTGAAGCAGTCCGCCGTTTCGTCACCCGTAACCGCCCGATGTTCGAGGAAGAGTTTGGGTTCCAACGCTTCGGATGGCAGATCATGGTTTCTGAGTGTCAAGCTGACACAGAAGACAAAGAGAAATTTAAAATACAGGTACAGATGCCGTACATCGTTGAGGATCGCTGGAACTATAAACCAGATGCAGTGCTCCTTAAGCAGATCGTCGGTGATGTACGTGTAACCAAATAACCAGTGAGGAAAGCATAAATGGCTTACAGAAAACCCAGTACCGCTGTGTACCAAGAGTTGCAAAACTCTGGCGGAGCAGCTTCGGCTACTCCAGACCTGCAGACGGTCATTATCGGTCCGCTTTACAATGAAGTGAAGATCGACCCGACTGATGAAACCTCCCTGGCAAACGCCAAAGGGACGGACGTCGCTCATTGGCTGGAAGCGGGTGAAGCCCGTAAGATGATCGAGATCGCGATCAACGGTGGTTCTACCTACCCAGGTCAGAAAGTCGTTGATGACGAGAGCATTCGTCTGTACCTGATGAACGTCCAAGTGAAAACCTACTCGTTCACCATGCCGTCTCTGAGCTTTGTTGAGCCAGCGACTTCAGCACAGTTCGTTGCAGACGTGTCTGCGGTTCAGTTCGGTTTTGCCGATAACAACCCGCTGGCATCTCTGGCTTTCGGTGACAAGACGGCTCACGTCAAGTCTGGCGACCTGCTGATCGCAACCAACGGCACCCTGACTGTTGAGACCACCATCTCTGCAGTAAGCCTGTCTGGTAACAAACTGACTGTCAGCGTGACTGACTCTCTGAGCGCTCTGGGTGGTTCTACGCCGGTGACTTTCGAAGTCTACCGTCTGCAGACCGGCCTGGAACTGAACATCTTCCGTGTTAACGCACAGGATGTTGACGTTTCGCAGATGCTGCTGGGCCAGGAAGTCCTGAAGATTTCCAACCAGTACCAAGTGCTGAACACGCCGGTTGCCGGCGACGGTTCGTACACCCTGCGTTCACCGGCTCAGTCTGCTGGTGGTGCTGTGACTCAGACTTACGTGGGCTACCGTGCTCTGCGTACCGACAAGTCACGTGAGATCCTGACGATCGAACAGACTCCAGGCGACCTGGTGTCAAAACTGGGTGCAGCAACCAGCTCTAACCCGCTGGCGCTGGGCGTAAGCATCGCTCAGAAGAACACCACGACCAGCCTGCGTGCTGTGGCGATCGAAGAAGATACCGTTGAGGCGTACCAGTCTGCTCTGCAGCTGATCCAAACCGAACGTCTGTACTCTGTGATCCCACTGACGTCGAAGATGGAAGTGCTGACCATGGTTGAAGCCCACGTTAAGCAGCTGTCTGGTCCGGAAGAAGCCATGTGGCGTATCGGTATCCTGTCATCTGACCCAAGCGACGTCCTGAACCTGGGTGTCTTCAATGGCTCTTACGCCATCAAGAAGAGCTCAATCGGTGACTCAGCTGGCCGTCACAACATGATCCTGAGCGTTCCAGGTGCAACCTTCCTGAACGACGGTATCGAGCCGGGCGACATGTTAAGCATCGTGACCGCTGACGACGCGAGCATCCAGGGTACGTTCAAGATCGACACGATCTACTCGAACACCACCATCGGTATCAAAGCCGGCCTGGCAGGTGAAACGGGTTACATCCCGGAAGTGGAAACTAACGTGACCAAGTTCGAGATCGTTCGCAACCTGGACCACACCAGCAAGGCACGTAACATTGCGGCTATCTCAGGCACCTTCAAGAGCAACCGTGTGATTCACATCATGCCTTGCTTGGTCGGTATCACTGAGAACGGGACTGTGAAGTACCTGCCGTCGTACTACCTGGCGTGTGCTGTAGGTGGAATGGTAGCTGGTTTCCCAATCCAGCAGGGCCTGACCAACCTGACCGTTGCGGGCATCGACTCGCTGCAGGGAAGTAACTTCTACTTCTCGAAGGACGATCTGAACACCATGGCTGCGGCCGGTACGATGATCTTCGTTCAGGATACACAGTCGGCTGCACCGTACTGCCGCCACGAGCTGACCACTGACATGAGCGTGCTGGAATACCGCGAGCTCCTGAAGGTGAAAAACTGGGATTACCTGTCGTACTTCTACAAGGACATCCTGGATCCGTTCATCGGTAACTGGAACATCGTTGATGACACGATCCGCGTGATCCGTCAGACAGTGATCTCCGCTTCCGAGAACCTGAAGGCTCAGAAGCTGCCACGTATCGGAGCACCGCTGGTGTCATACAGCATTGATACCCTGGCTCAGGACGCGACCACGAAGGACAAGATCAACCTGATCATGAAAATCGCGATCGTCGACCCGAACAACTACACCGATGTTCACCTGGTGATCTAACGGTCTGGGCCCTTCGGGGCCCTTTTTCAAGAAGGGTTGATACCATGACGCTGAAGAAATTAGCGGAAGCTCACTTAGAGCTTCACAAAAAGCACGGCTTTAAGTCGAAAGACTACTGGCACCACGACGAAGATCAACACAATGATCAGTTATCGAAAAAGAACCTGAGTAAGGGCAGCACGCATGTCGCTATGGCGGCAATCGGGTCTATCCCAGGTATGTTGCTGAAGAAACACCGTGGTGCCGCCATAGCCGCTGGGGCTGTAGCAGGTGCACTCGCCGGCGGACCGGTGTATCGCCGAGTGCAGGCCAACCTGGATGACCGTATTAAACGCCGCAAGGCTTTAATGCATGATCTGCGTAAACGTGACAAGATCGATGTCTGGTCTCGCGGTAAACTCTAAAGAGTTAACAAGAGGATTTAAACATGGCTACTCCAAATGACGCACTGGGCGTCGCTACCGACAACGAAGGTCTGTCGGCTGCTTGGGACTGGAAAGGTGAATACGTTGACGGTCTTGCCAGTGGTGACGGTCTTGAGCGTTTCTCTCAAGGTTCTGCTACCCCTGATACGACCATCCTGTTCGCTGGTCCCGCTCGTTTTACCGGTATCGGTAGCAACACCAAAAAGCTGCATCCAATCGGTCTGATCGATGGTTTCAGCTTCTCGAGCTCTGCACAGCTGCAGCGTATGTTCGAGATCGGTTCTAACCGTTCGTTCTTCACCCGTGGTAAGACGATCAGTCAGATCCAGATCAGCTCTATGATCGCCGACCAACAGAACCTGCTGAAGGTCCTGACTCAGGAAGCGTACAACAGCAACTCTCTGTTGGCGGGTAAATACACGCTGGACGCACAGGGAACCAAAGCCGCTGGTGTCAGCAACCTGTATCTGAACCTGGACTCGGAAATGATGGGCGTACCGTTCGGTATGCTGATGCTGTTCAAAACCAAAGGTTCCGAGGGTGCTTCTGGCCTCCGCGGTAAAATCTTAGGTGCAGCCTACCTCGAGTACTGCATGCTGTCTGGCTGGCAGTTCAACGTCCAGTCACAGGCTCCGGTTATCCAGGAGAACGTGCAGATCGAGTTCGACCGTGCGGTCCCAGTTGACCTGCAATAACGGTAAGTGATCAAGAAAGGGCCTCCGGGCCCTTTTTTATTGGGAGAAGAAAATGTTCAACTTAGCAAGATCCCCTGGCGGTTCCTCAGCCCTTTTCTACGAAGCGTTCGTAGCCGGCGTTGACTTGAAGCGCCACGAGTGCAAGATCCGTACGGACTACGGCCAGACGATCAACGGTGTTCGCTGGCTAAAAGAAGGCGGTGCCGACGGGTACGGTGAGAACAAAGCTCCGACTGAGCGTTCTCGCGTGTTGGTCATGCGTCTGGGTGCATCCCACATCATTATGGGCTCACTGGGCGTGATCACTAACGACAACATCCGGGCGACCGGGCCGGCGATCGGTAAGCAAGGGTCCCCGAGCATTGAGCCTGGGAACTACTCCGTTTCACAGTCATCCAGCATTGCCGGTGATCAATCCTCTCCGGCCGATCAACGAGTCGGGGACTGGACGCGTACGTCTCACGGCGGCGGTATGATTGCCCTGCTGCGTGCCGGTACCGTCATGATGAAAGCCTCACCCACCAGCATGCTGATGCTCTCCCCGTTTGACGATCTGGGCCGCTTGGTGACCCGTAACTGGGAGCATTTCACCGACGTGGACAGCACCCGCAAGGTCTCCTCCGGTGGTGCGGTGTCGATGACCCACGAGGTCTTCCCAACGTCGGCCCGAGCACGTTCCGAGCTGCCATCTATGCGGGAAGTTCGCGGTGGGGCTGACGCCGTCGGGGATGCCGGAGGGATCGCTCGCCGCCAGACTTTTGATGACGGTGGCACCATGACGTCACAGCAGACGGAGTACACCAACGGCCGTAAGCACCAGCTGGTTCAGACGGGCGGAAGCATCGTTGAGACGGACACCACAATCACCGGGCATTTCACCAAGGTTCACGGTGGTGACAAGACGTACTTCAACATGGGGGAATCTTCCGTTCACCTGGACGTCGCCGGCGACATGACCGTTGATATGAACAAGGACGCGATCTCCATCAAGGCGGCCGACGGAGTTGAGATCACGTGGAACCGCGGTGGCAAGCTTCAAGTGAAGACCTCCGGGGATGCAGACTTCAACATCGGCGGGAATCTTACCTTTGGCGCCCAGAGTGTCACGTACAACGTGTCGGGTGTGTACAAAGTTAACGCGGCGGCGATTGAACTTGGGTAAGCGAGTGGCACTTCAGGGGACTTTAACGGCGGGAATCACAGGATGGTCCCGTGTCGCCCTGTACCAGAACCCGGCGGCGGCCAAAGTCACGATCAACGGGCGTCAAGCCCTGAAGGTCGGCTCCGGCGGGGAAGAACACCACAAGGATGATCGAGATCGGCCATGCTACGTGCTCGGGGCGTCGGGGAAAGTGAAGATCAACGGTGAGTACGTGGCCCGGGAAGGAGATCCGGTTTCTGACGGCGACGTGCTCTCAGGTGACGGGGCGTCGAGCAACGTGACCTTCGGGTGAGCCAGCGTCATCCTCAGGCGTTTTCTGGCTAAAAACGGGCTGACCTACGTCCTACCCTGCAGAAGCGCTTACAGAGCGTCTGAGGGCGTTCTAAAAGAGGGGGCAATTGCCCCCTTAAGTTTTAGTCAAGGTGTCGGTCAGATGGGTAGTTCATCTCACTTTCTGAAGCTGTTAACATTAGCTTATCCTTATACTATTAGAGGAGCCCCACACGGATTCCCATTCGGGCAATGTGTGAAGCAATCAGCCGGATTATCACAAGATAACGCGGCAGGGTCATAACTCGCATTTTGGGCATCAGTGCACCAAACATAATCGATCTCCTATTTCCGTTACACTTTACTTATACCAGCTTTCCGAGCGGATTAGCATAACGGGTTTCGAGTTAGGATCGTGCAACGTGGCCAAGACCGCCAGGAGTTGAATGTAATTATCTTGGTCGAGTTCAATCTCCGGGCCACCCAACCCACGCTGCTCCAGTAGGGTTAAGACACCACCGAACCACCAGAACGTGCCCGTGCAGAAATGGGCGTACACTTGGTCCATCAAGCGAGCACAGAAGTCCACGGTCGGCTTCTGCAGGTCTTCAAGGTCGTCAATCGTGAAGCGACGGTCTTCATCGAACACGAGTGTCGTTGACTCGAAGCATTCCAGGTCATCTTGCTGGAGTAAGCGGTTAAGCATTTCATCTCTCGAGACCGAACCGATCAGTGGCATCCTGAGGCCGAGTTCCGGGAGAGTATATAATTGGGGTTTTACGTTTTCTGGGGTCATGATGATCTCAACTAAAAAGGGGCCCGGTAGAGCCCCATAGTATTACTTCAGATTGCCAAAGAGGTCAATCTCTACTGCCGTCCGCTTGGCGTTTTCTTCCGCCAGGCAGTCTTCGTAGATACCCACGATCTCAGAAACGACCGGGGCGAACTCCACGGCGTGCGTCAGTTCACCGTGCAGGATCGCAATGGTGCTGACACCGGCATAGATAGTCTGGTTTTCGAAACGCACGTCATGCTGGAATGCATCTAGAGCCAGACGGTTACGCAGGATAACCTGGGCAATATAGGCATCTTCGTAATCCAGGCAGTACGCCGCAAAGTACAGATCTTTCAGGTTGAACAGGATTTCACCGTTCTCTTCATCCTGCAGAACGCGGATCAGATTACCAGCGAACTTCAGCTGCGGGAGATTGCTGCGAATACCGGTTGCGACCGCCGCTTCCTGAACACTGTCGGATTCCATCCAGCTCGGAGTATCCTTGAACAGTTCAGCTGCCGGCAGCGCCGGACGAGACGGAGTGGTAAAGCCTTGTGAAACAGGGATTTCCAGTTGGGTTTCCTGTCCGTCCTGACCGGAGGCCAGTTCTTCCACTTCTTCCTGGAAACCGTTGGATTGCAACTTCAGGACGCCGCCCTGATAGTTGTCGATCTGCTGGGCAATACGGGCAACCACTTCATCCCAGTCGTTATCGAACAGGTCGTTAAAGATCAGGACTGCAGTAGCGCCGTCGACATACAGGACGTCATCCTGGATGGTTGCGTACTTGTCGTCTGCGTCCATCAGATCAGCGTATTCGTCACCATGCTCACGCTCGATAACGTCCAGGCACTCGCTCTGGATGGTATCATCCTCTTCAGTGATCTGGCGGATCAGCTGCAGGATATCGATCTTGTTGCCAAACGTGTTGAAGAAGTTACCGCCAATAAACAGGTTCATGATTTTCCTTACAGCCAGTAGGCTTGTGGGTTTGTAGTATAGGTGTAGAGATCGACTTCAGCCAGCGGATCAACCACTGGTTCAGCCACAGGTGCTTCAACGACCATGGTAGCGTAGCGTTCGGCGAGCGTAGCGAACTCTTCTACTCGGTTGCCGAGAATGACGCGGCCACGAGACACTTCGTCAATGTTCACTTCAATGGCCTTCTTACGGGCCATCATGATGATACCGTCCGATAACAAACCGGGGAACTTGCGGAGGAACAGACGTCCGCCGATGACCTCAGTTTTGATCGGGTAGTAACAGAACGTTGGGATGGGTGGTGTCCCAGGCATACCGTTCTCATGATCAACGGTAACGAAATAGTTCACTTTGTTTTCAAGTGTCCGGCTGATAAAACTGGGCTTTTCTCCGAAGGGGTTAATCTTCAGGTTGCCCATATCTTGAAAGCTGAACACACTTCCGACTTTTTCCACAGTTCCCCCTTATAACCAATGACGTTTGATTGCTTCACGAACGATGATTGCTGAGATAGCCTGAATAGCAGCCAAAAAATGAACCAAAGTAATACGACACAGCATTCTTCCTCCAAGATGACACGGAATCGTCTCCTATCCACAATGATAGGGCTAGGTGCCACCCATGTTAGTTATACCTGAGTACGCTTAAATATTGAACACGTTCCACGACAAAGCGTGATACCATGCGGGTTAGCGGAGAGTTGGGACGTGGGAACGGGATGTACGTGAAAACCTACATGCCCCTATAGCCCTGAGAGGGTGGGTGGTAACCCTGTATATATCTTTAAAAAAGCCTTAGTAAGTAGTTTATAGTATAGGGGAACAGTTACACTATAAAGGGTGTGTTAAGTGACGTAACAGACGTATCAACGTACCAAATGCCCGCAAACCCTTGTCCCACAAGGCTTTCACGTGGTACGTCCTTGGAACATTGGACGTATCAAAGCCGTTCTGGCTAAAATATCAATAGGATTAACCACGAGGAATCTCCCTAATGTCACTGACAACTGAAGAAATTATTGGAGGGATGCACCGAGCACACCGTGCCGGACAGTCCTTCGCTGCACTGATGGCGAACCCCCTCTTTGCAAACCTCCCACTGGATCAGAAACAAAAAGTCCTCGGTGGTCTGCATGCTCACATTGCCGGAGAGTCACCATCGACGGCCGGTGCCATTGCGACCTTGCTGAAAGGCATGGCCGGTGGTGCAGCCTCGGCGATCCCGGTAGGCATTGCGATCCCACTGGGGATGGAACTGGCTGAAGACGGAACCAAGCGCTCGGTCCTCGAAGCTTTGAAGATGGCGGCTGGCAACAAGAAAGTCAAAATGCTCGTCGGTACCGGTGCAGCAATCGGTGCAGCTGGTGGCTTAGCCCGCTCGGCCTTTAACCTGTATTCTGCCCGCCAGGATTCCAACAAGTTCAAAGCCGGCCTAGCGGAAGCAGCCGAAGGCGGAGAAGGTTTAGCCGGTGCCCTGTTCGGAGCAATCGGTGGGCGTTCAGCCCCAAGCACTATCTCCACAGCATCGATCGCCAAGGAACTCGGCAACGCCGCGGCACCTAACGTGATGGCCTCCGCCCGTCTGGGCCACTTGAACTCCCTGGTGACCGACGCAGACACGGATGGCTACAACGCGGTCTACCAGCGTGCCATGTCGAAAGCTCAACAAGGTTACCCGCTGTCTCCGTCTGGCTTGAATGCCGTAGCAGAACGCTTAACCGCTGTGCACCCTCGCTTCGCCGACATGCACAATCTGGTCTTAAACTCTCAGAGTGAACTGAACATTGATCCGAGTGTTGCAACCGACGTCGCTGACGACATTGCCTCAGGACAAAATCAGAACGCACAAAACGTAAATAACCTGAACGCACTGGCTGAGCTGGCGCTTCAACTACGAGACATTAAGAGAGGAAATACGTAATGTCACTTCATGCCCTTAAAAATGTCCTTGAGCTGGTTCCCGAGGCTTCTGGATTCATCAAACGTGCGTACGTGGAAGAAGACTTCCCTACCAAAGATCGGGATAGTACGGTAGCCTCCGCTCTGGAAATTAACTTCCTGACCAAAGTTGCTGGTCAGACCGTCGATTTCGACGACATGGCCCGTGTCAACAAGGCCGTCCGCTTGTACGGTGTCGGTGACGAAGTCCGCCGCCTGTCTGGCCAGATGGAAAAGGCTGCCTCACAGCGTGCAGAAGATGCCCGTGGTGTGGAATACGAACTGCGTACCGCTGAAGCGATCATCGAGTCCAAGTGCTCGGGCTTCATGGATATCGAGAAGGTTGCGAGCCAGTCTGCAGCCCTGTATGATAACTACGCCGATGAGATCCAATCACAGACCGTCCGTCTGTACGCCGGTGCAGGTAAGCTCAACAAAGAAGCTGCCCTGATGGCATTGGAAGCTCGTGCAAAAGTTACGGGTAGTCCGGAGTTTGTGAAGCTGGCGGGTGTATTCCGCGGCACCAACCCTGATGCCCTTACCGTCGAAGAAAACCGTGCATTGGCAAACGCCGTGGTTCACTTTGAGAAGAAAGCTGGGTACCTCGGTGACTTCTACAAAGACGCTTTCTGGATCACCAAGGAAGCCATGGACCGTTCGATCACCGTTAACCTGGGTGCCAAGAGCGTCCCTGCAGTTAAGCTGCAAGGATTGCCAAAGGCTCAAATCCAGCAGATGATCGGTGACGACATTGCGGAATTGCTGTCCGGCGATCTGATGACGATGAAGCGTGGTGTGGAAGCCCTCCCGCTGCCTGAAAAACAACTACTCGCGAGAATGTGCTAAATGCTGAGCAAACTGAAAGCAACCCTGGATAAACGTTATGGCGCCGAGTGGCCACACCTGGAGCTGGAAACCATCTCTCTGGACCTTGGTGTTGTACTGACGCCGGTGATGCTTTCACAGCTCACCATTCTGCGTGCGGTGGGTGACCATCCGCACATGTTTGAAAACGACGCGTCTTACTTCCTGCGTTTCGTAGAAGCGGCTAACGCCCACGTGGTCGACCCGACGGTGGCTTACATGCCAAACGTGCTGGAGCTCGCGTGGGGTTTGATCGAGCTAAAAAGAATCCTGCCAGGCCTGGAGTATTCGAACGCCATTCAGACCATCTGCCACTACATCCTGCAGGACGAAGGCTTCGGGTTTGCCCCGCCGCCGTTTGACTTCATCACCGCTCCTTTTGAAAACCAATGGGAAAGCGATGAGCAGAAAGCCGACCGGGCCAAGGCTATCCGCCTGTACGCCTTAGCGATGGAGAGAATGTAATGCCAACTCTTGATGATGTAATGGCCAAACTGGAAGATATCCATTCCGATGTAAAAAAGGGTCTGGACTTCCTGTCCGAACTGCAAGGAGCCGCAATGGGTTCCTGGCAGTGGGACAAGAAAGCCGGCATTCTCCGCATGTACAATACTGAAGGGACAGAAATCGGGATCTTCTCCGTTTCTGACTCGCCAGATAAAGCCATGCGGGAACGCCGTACAGACCTGGAATCTTAACGGATACCCAGGATAGTAGCCATCTGCGGGGAAACTCTTTCGAGCGTACCCGCTTCAAGCATATCATTTACCGATTTCACAATCGGATCCCAGAACTCTTCCTCAGACGAATTGTAGGCCGAATTCATCGTACGCGTTGATACGGGATACGCACGGACATCTTCATCCGGTTCCAAACGATGGCGGTTACCGGTCAGCACGCCTTCAATCCAGTCACGATCCAGACGCGTCTGGTCGTTCCCGTTATGAATATCGTAGAACCAGGTTTCCACTTTGATCGGCATCATCATGTAAATGTTCTGAAAGACAGAGAACATCGACATCGCCATGACCGCATTCACTGCTGCCGTTTGTTCCAGGTCCGCACAGGAAGCATCTGGGTCACCCTGGTAGCCAGAGGAACGCAGGTACTCCGCCATCGGACACGGAATGTAAGGCAGAGGGATGTCGGCATTGGCCGCTTTCTGCACCAGACGGTTGAGGATATCCAGATCCGCATCGGTATCCCGACGGGACAGCACACGGGACGAATACACACGGGTTTGACCGAAGGTGTTCTCGTTACCGGCATCCACGATCAGATGCTCAATACCCGAACGCAGCGTCGACATCAGGATCGATTGGATGATCTCAAAGCGAGCCTTCATGTTATCAACACACAGGAAAATGGTTGATGGACGGTCGGTTACCAGACGCTGGAAGTTTTGGGGAACGTGGTTGGAAAGCCAATGGGACCAGTTATCCGAATCCCGGAAGTAGTGCGGGATGCACACAATCGGGAGTTCGAATGCTGCACCGTAACGTTCAGCCAGACATTCAGCCTTGTTACGGCCCACGTCGTCCACGATGAAGTTCTGACGGGTGAGGTTTTTGACTTCCACCTCGTCGCCGTCGATGAGAGTCATGGTGGGGACCAGATCGTTCCACTGACCGCGGGACATAATCTGGCCGAGCATTGGCAGTAGGCGGCCACCGGTGCCGCCACAGCCTACCACCACCACATTATTCATAATCTGACGGTTTTTGTAGGAAAACATCATGCACTCCGAATGTCGTAATCTTTGTTTAAACGCTCGATAACCTTACGAGCTTCGCTTGCCGTGGTGACCACGAAGACGCCTTCCTGGAACAGGACTTCGTTATCGACGACGCTTTCAGCCAGGCGTTTTGCAACGGCAGCATTCAGTTCGTCATCTTCTTCGTTGTACACCTGGGCCACCAGCTCGTCGGCGGTCTCATCCCAGGACATGTCCGGGTCAATACCGAGGCTCAGTAAGTTGCTTCCACGGAAGTCCGGATCCAGAAAGTCTAGCGCTTGAGATCGCGCGGCCCCCGTGTCCGACGGGTGCTCTTCCGCGTCCTGTCCCTGAAATCGGGCATTCCAATCGGCGATACCCTCCTCCGCTTCTTCTTCAAACTGGCTTAACCTTCTTGAGCCAGCGCCGGCAAGTGATCCACCACCGAACACTTTCGAGCCATTGCCTGTCGGGCTCCGGTAGTTGTAAGCTGGAATTGCTGGAGCCGTGTAGCGTTGAATCTCCACGTTTCCCATCCAGCCTTCCACTTCCGGGGATACCGACTTTTCCGGCGTTGCGAAGAAGTCCTCCAGATTCAGGTTCGGCACCTTGTCTTTGTACGCGTTGAAACGCCAGATGACTTTCGGAGAGTTGGTATCCAGCTTTCCAGCGACACCGGAGATCCCGGCGTAGGTCTTGTCGTCATTCTCATCAGTGCCGGAGAAGAAGGCATCCATGGAGTTGTGCGAGTGGATGTCGAGGATAACCTCTTCGTCCGCCGCCACGTGCGACCAGTCGTACGCCACACGGGCCTTCGACACTTTCTGCGTTGGGATGGCCACGCGGTAAGATTCGGTGGTTTTGTTCCAGACGATGTGAGCCATGGCTTCATAATCACCGTGGCCGGTACCGTTTGGTGGAACCATCGCCATCACTTTCTTAAAGAACCCCAGGATATCCGTCAGCATCTGCACCGGAATCTTCTGGTTGTTCACCAGCGGGTTCAGGTAAGGCTTCAGCTTGGACGCACCCAGTTTGATAGGCAGCTCACCGACTTTGACCAGTGAAGAACGACCGAGGGAGAATTCATTGTAGCGGTACACTACGCCATCTTTAGCCAGGATGTGAACAATCGGATCTTGCAGGAAGTTGCCGCCTTCAAAGTAGGCATCTTCACTGACCAGGCAGTTCATGAAAGGGACCAGCTGCATTACGCCATTAGTGCTCATTCGTTATCTTCCTCTTCATCATCGTTATCGTTGTCATCTTCGTCCAGTTCATCTGGGCTCTCGGTGACGGCAGTTGGGTAACCTGGCAGAATCCCGAACGGGAACGCCTCTTTGTCTTTCAGGTAGCTGAACAGCTGGCTTGGAGACCAGCCGTCACGGGTGCGGGTGCCCAGGTCGTCGTTGAACGGCGAGGCCAGCAGCACGTGGTGATACACTTCGTTCAGACCACGAAGATCGGTGTCATACAGCGTGCGATAGGAGTTCGCACCGACGCACATGTTGCCGTCACCATACTGGTTCGGGAAGGGCAGTGCCCACAGACGGTTACGGTGGTTCTGAGCATTGGTCCCCCAATCGTCCAGACTTGGCACCTCATCCTCTTTGTAATCCGTGCAGAACCACTTCACCTGCTCCAGGGTCCAGCGGTTGTTGTTACTGTTGTGGTTGAGCTTGCAGAAGATCACCGTCGGCGGCACCGGGCAGCGATACGTACCTTTGCCCCCACGGGAACGGTTCGGTGCGTACTGCAGGTCGGCGATACGCTCTGGGAAATACAGCAGCAGCTGCAGTTCCGTACGGGAGCTCTTCATGGCCACGGTTTCGCTCGGCAGACGGAACGAACGCGTAGGTTCACGTTCCTGAGCCGCTTCCCCGGAGACAACCCGATCAAGCTCAGCCTTGAAGTCACCCATCGAGATATTTTTGAAGGCACCCTGGCCGTTCGGGACGCGAACGTGGTTTTCATACAGGGTGATCTGGATTCCTGAATTGTTACTCATACGTAGTTGATCCTCGTACGAATTGCGGTGTATGGCCCAAAGTTGAACTCCATTGGGTTACGGCGGCGGCCGCTGTCCGGTGGGTTACGGGTCGTACGGAAAGTGATGTTACGCAACATCATCATGCGTTGAAGCGGGGTGGTTTCCGGATTCAGCAATTGACGCTGCAGTTCTGCCATGACGACGGGACCGCTAGCTACGATCTCGCGGGCGTTCTGGAGCCCTTGTAATAGATCTTGCATACGGAGAATGCTCCTAACTGTTTGAGAACATGAACGAAAGTGTCGAGATACTCGGTGACCACCGGTGTGTAGTTCATACTCTGAGCCTCTCTTGCACGCTGGTTCGGTTGAACCTCAGTCTCTACTCGAGTTAAGGGACTGAAAGCGTCATAGACGAAAGCTAAGGATACGACCAGAGCACGGTAGCGTGTTCCGCGGTGTTGGCGAATAACCCGGTCATCCGAAACGGACCACGTCGGTTTAGTTGCCGCAGCAATCTCTTCCAAGTGATCAAACGTTTTCGGACAATAGACCAGACGGACACCATGACGAATGGCCATGCTGTCAATATAACGAAGGTAACGGCGGACCAATGGCGTGTCTTCTAAGTACACGCTGTAGGTTCTGACGCGGTCGGCCGGGTGTGCAGTAGACAGAAGCGTGTGATACGTTCCGGTCTCTGCTTCGGTGTAGACCAACTCGTCATCCTGGAAGTGGTTATAGTCGGCGGAAGCGATGGTATTATCGTTCCCGTTGATATGCAGTAGCGTGCGGATCGGATGTTTGATATCCTTGTGCACGAACTGCATCATCAACTCGAGCATGCCGTTAACGCTTTCACCGCCACGACGAGAGAATGCGGCCACGACAGAACGATTATCGTGCTGGACGTACGGAACCATTTTCTCTTTGAAGAGGGCCGAGTTCAACTGATCGGCAGCCGTGTTCAGGTAAGAGAACCAGTGGCCGAGAGTGTTCAGGTTGGAAGCCGTTTCTGCTCCCGAGATAGCCCCGAACGCGTCGTCGACGTCGGACTGCGGGTGTACGGTGCCGCTGGGATTGACTCGCGTGCCCAGGCCCACCTGGCCCAGAGACTCGAGGACCTGTGCAGCTCGATGGTCTTCGGGATCCATAGGTTGGATGGCCATGTTACGGAATATCGTGCCGGCGGCGGAGGTGAAGAGTAAGTGGGACATAAATCCTCCAGTAACTAAAAAAAGAAAAGGAGCCCGAAGGCTCCTCTTTTTAGACTAAGCCTTTGGCTTAGCCTTTAGTACCGGTACGGCGGGTAAAGTAGATGTGACGTACGCCGTCAACTTCTTCTTCACGAGCGTCCATAGAAGCGGTCTGGAAAGCTGAGTCGAACTGACGCGCTGCGTCTTCTTTGCTCAGGTCCATACCGTCCAGAGTACGCGGATCGCGGCCCGGGATGTGAACTACAGTGGAGTTCGCGCCTTTGGTGCCGGTGCGGCGGGTAAAGTAAATGTTGCGAACGTTACCGACCACTTCTTCGCGAGCATCCATAGATGCAGTCTGGAATGCTGAGTCGAACTGACGTGCTGCGTCATCTTTGCTGATATCCATACCGTCGAGGGTACGAGCGTCACGGCCAGGAATGTGAACAACGGTAGAAGTGATAGTCGACATCGGGTGTTTCCTTGTAGTTAAAAGTTTAGTTTTTACGGTGGTAGTATTCTTCACCACAGTTATTATACCAACGTATTCTAAAATATTGAATACCTAATCGGAGAAATTTATGAAAAAAGCTACTTCGAGTCAATTGGCGGCTGCCTTGCTCGAACTGAAGGGGAAACCCATCGATTTCGACAACTATCGGCCGTTCCGAAAGATCTACGATATCGATCCTGACATCATGGTGTTCAAAGCTGGACGCCAGATCGGGAAGTCAGTTTCACTCGGCGGACGTTTAGTGTCGAAGAGTATCGGCCGTGCGTACTTCAACTCACTGTACATCGCTCCGTTCCAGATCCAGGCGAAGCGTTTCTCAAACGCCTACCTTGACGCCTTCCTGGAATCGCCGCTCGTGAAGAAGTACTTCCGTAAGACGAGTGACACGAGCAACGTGTTCGAGAAGACTTTCTCTAACGGCTCAAAGATTTACCTGTCGTACGCTCAGACCGAATCTGACGCCGACCGCATCCGTGGTCTGATGGCGGACCTGCTGACCGTCGACGAAGTCCAGGACGTCTCGTATGACGCACTGCCCCCAATCTTCGAAATCCTGAACGCCTCGGAATACGCCCTGAAGGTCCTGGCCGGCACGTCCAAGTCTTCGGCGAACACCTTGGAGCAGCTGTGGCTCCGTACCAACCGTCTGGAGTGGGCCACCAAGTGCACCCACTGTAACCACTGGGTCATCCCGCGGGATTACGAGACGTGCATTGCGATCTGTAAACCTCAGGGCCCATCCTGTGACAAGTGCGGCGGGTTGATCGACGTCGGTACCGGCCAGTGGATTGCCACGAACCCGAGCATCAAGAACCGTGTGGGCTTCCACCTTCCGCAGCTCATCGTGGGCGATAACTGCCGTCCGAAGAAATGGGCTCGTCTGGTCGACAAAGTGACTCAGGCCCAAGAAGGCGGTCTCTATACGCCGGCCACGTTGGCCAACGAAGTGTTTGGTCTGGCGACGGACCTCTCCGGTCGTTCCCTGTCGATGCAGGAAGCGATGAACTGCTGTGTTCCCGAGTGGAAAGGCTGGGCGTCCCCGACCGACTTCTCGAACAAAGTCTGGGCCGCGATTGCCCCGACGATCACCCGTACTGTTCTGGGCGTCGACTGGTCTGTTACCGGTGGCGTTAAGTCCTATACTGTTGCCTCCGTTCTGGGGTATGATGGGTACGGTAAATGCTACCTGCTTGAATCCCGCAAGATGCAGGGTATTCACATTCTGAACCAGGTAGAGGAAGTTTGTAAGCTTGCCCTGAAGTGGAACTGTGCGATCGTCGGTTCTGACCGCGGCGTCGGTGTTCTGCAGGGACAGTTGATGCAGAAAGAATTGGGCCACAACAAAGTCATCATGATCAACTACGTGGCGGCCAAGAAGCGTCTGCGTTGGGATGGTGAAGGTCAATACCTCGCAGCCGACCGCTCACAGGCGATCGACAACGTGATGATGAAATGGCGTCTCGGCCAGCGTTCTTTCGTAGCGCCGTGCTGGGAAGTGACCGAAGGTATGTGGACGGATGCGTTGAACGTGTTCGAAGAAGAGACTAACGTGGGTCGCCGCGTGTACCGTCACCACCCGGATGAGCCGGATGATTGGATGCACTCTGTGGTATTCGGCAACGTTGCCTACCAATACCTGAGCGGTGATTTCTCGTATACTGAGTAACCTAAAATAGCCAAGAGGAAAATGACATGGCCAAGAAGAAGCAAGATTCAATGATTGACGATGTAAACCCACTGTTTGCGGACAGTGACTTCAAACAAAGCGAAATGGCGACTCCGGACGAGATGTTCCCGGAGACTGCGGAACCGACCCCGGCTGAACCAAAACCGGAAACCCCTGCGGATCCGTCAGAAGAACCTGCTAAGCCGGAACTGACTGAAGAGCGTAAAGCCCACCTGCTGTCGATCGTCGACACGATCATGTTCGAAGGCAGCTACAGCGAAGTTGTGCCGTTTGGCCGCAAGTACAAAGCGACCTTCCGTTCGCGTACCGCTGGTGAAGACAACGAGATTTCTCAGCGTCTGGATGGCCGTACCTTCAACACCATGATTTCTTACCAGAACCAGAGCTCACTGCTGACCCTGGCGTACGCCCTGGTCGATCTGAACGGGGTTAACCTGCGTGAAATGAGCACCAAGGACCGCTACGCCCACGTGGCCGGCCTGCCGTCTCAGCTGGTGGTAATCCTGACCGATCTGATGTCGAAGTTTGACCAGACCGTGATGCAGGCGATGGAATTCGGTAAGGAAAATTTCTAAAACAGTCATGGGCGAAGCTCCGGATGGACCTCTATCTCAAGGGGATTCATCCGGACGTCCTGGGTTCTCCGAGGGATGTCATCTTCAGGCAGCACGCTATGAACGAAATCGTTCAGGAATCCAGGAAGCTTATGGCTGGGGTCGCAGGCTCCCTCGGTAACAGTCAGGCCGCCAAGCAGATTCTTCAAGATTTCGCTAAGAGCTTGTTTGATACACCGCAAACTAAGCAACACCGTCATGCGGATATGCTTAAGTATTACAACCAGCACGTTAAGCATCTGGCTCCAGAAGCCAAGTTGGTTACTGATGGTCAAAACAAGTATCTCAAAGTGTCAGGTCTGGAGGAATTGAATGGCTGATAATATGTTCTCACAAGCACCGATGTCCACGTATTACGGCTTCGGTATCAACCCGGCGTACACCACGCCGGCTTACATGTCCAACTTCCGTCCGGCGTACGCGTCGGACACTGATCCCTATAACCCGTACTCGCAGAACCGCTCCTACGCGGATGCCCTGCGGACCCAATACCTCTTCCAGCCTGCTGGCACCTTTGCTTCTGACCCGTCAGAGGATGAACGTGCTAACAACTGGGCCCTGAACTCAATGAACTCCGACGGATTCATGAACGGCGTCACCAAGATCGGTGTCCCGCTGGGTGCGTGGTATGCGGCCAACAAGTTCTTCGGGCAGAAAGTCGGTGCGAATTCGCCGACCGCTGGCCTGTATAACCGTTCCTCAGCGTATGCCCGTGCGATCTACCAAGGTCAAGGCATGGGTGCGGCGGCGAACGCGTGGTCGTCAGTGGCTGCGAGACAGTCTCTGGGCGGCGCTATGGGGTCTGGCTTCGGTCGTTTCGCAGGGAGTACCTTCGGTAGGGGTATCGGCCTTGCGGGCCGTGCAGTGGGTCTGGGGGGCGCTCTCGGGGGTGCTGCAGCAGTCGGCGGGACAGCCGGTGCCGTGCTCGGTGGAGCGGTCGGTGCCTTAGCGGCTCCAATCCTCGGCGGAGCGGCCCTGGCTAAAGCGTCAAACTACTACCTGTCAGATCCGTACGTCGGGATCCGCCGGGGTGAAGACGCGATGCTGGCCAACACGGCCAACACGTTCGTCGGTGGGCAGGCTACGCCTAACATGGGGACCTTCGGGATCTCTGCCACGCATGCCAACTCCCTGAGCCGTGCCTTCATGTCTTCAAACATCCAGGACAAAGGGTTCAAGCCGGGCGATTACGCTGCGATGGCAGACTACGGGATGCAAGCCGGCCTCTTCAATGAAGTTGGCAACATGAACGTCGACCAGATGAAGAAGAAGGTCGAAGGCATGGCAGACGCCGTCAAGATGATCATGGCGGTGGCCAACACGAACTCCGTGAAGGAAGCGATCCAGTACATGGGCCGCTTGAAGGCTGCCGGCGTGTCAACCACCGGTGGTATGAACCGTGTGATGTCCGAAATGGGTATCGCGAGCGGTGTTTCCGGTGCGTCGGCCGAGCAGATCATGAACACCGTGGGTAACCAGGGCCAGATGATCGCTCAACGTCTGGGCATCCTGCCAATCATGGGTCAGCGCCAAGCGTCCAGCATCTTTGCCGGCTTCGCAAACGCCTACAAGTCGGGCTCTCTGCATCAAGCGGACGTAGCGGCTATGGGCGGGGTCGAAGGGGCGACTCAGCTGGTCATGGAAGGCGGCGGACGTATCATGAATAACCCGTACTTCAAAGCCGCGATCAACTCCGGTGCTGAACTCGGTACCGGCAACATGCTGAACGTGTCGCAAGCCTTCGGTGGCCGCCGTGCGAGCAACCCACTGCAGTCGTTCTCAGAAGATCAGCTGAACTTCGGGGTTAACGCATCGCAGTACCTGGGCAAACACTCGATGGGCAGCACCGTGCTGAATTACCTGTACGACAAGTCAAAGTACACGCCAGCGGCTCAGATGAAGGACGGGTCCGGTAAGGTCAACATCATGTCTGCTGTAGGTATGGCTATCGCTCGTGGAGAACTCTCTGCGGAAGAAGGCCGTGCGGTTATCGAGCAGTACAAGATGAGCAAGGAACCTGACTACCAGCGTCGCATGGAGCAGGCCACTCGTGGGTCAGCAGACAAGCAGATGCAACAGTACACGTCTCAGCAAGGTTATGACACCCTGTCTGGTGTGCCGTTGATCGGCCGCATGTACCAAGTCGGGCGTGATCTGAACCGTGATGGTTTAGCAGGTGGTTCGGCAATCGGCGGAGCGTTCACCAAGATGCGTGCTGGGATGGCGGACTCGTGGGACTCCTTCGCAGCCGGTATCCAGGGCCGTACCCGTGACCAAGATCGTCCGGTTGCCCGTTACGGTATGGAAAACGGCGTACAGACGTACCAAACGACGGATTACTACGCGGCCACCGACACCGGCCACCGCATGACCCAGTATGACGGCGTCATGAAGGCAATTGCAGCAGACTCCGCTGCAGACCCAACTTCGGAACTCGGTAAAGTCGTGACCCAGTTGAAAGCAAACTTCGGTAAGAAGGGTGCGGATAACCGTGCGTTGCTCGACAAGTACTACCGTCTGAAGAAAGGTGACGTCGGTGCCCCGGGTGGATACTCGAAGGCGGAGTACATGGACTTTGCCAACCAGGGTCTGCAGTACGGCGTGGCCAAAACGACCAAGCAGACGGCAGCAGATCTGAACCCGAAAGTCAGTGATGACTTCCTGACGGCGTACGTCGACGGGCTCGAAGGCAAGGGTCGTGCCGCGGTGAACAGCGAGTACGTGAAGTCAGATGCGTACAAGACGGCTGGGTTCATGGACAAGTACACGCCGTTCGGTGACGGCTTTGAGAAGTTCGCCAAAGGTCGTTTCGGTAAAGGCGACGGTGCCCGCGTGTTCAACGCAGCAATCCGTTCTCAAGCCCGCACCGGTAAGGCGGACCTCGGCGATCTGTTCGACGCCGGCGGTGACGGTAAGACGTCGTACTACTCAGCGGACTTCGGTAAGCTCCTGTCGCAGTACAAGCAGGATAAATCGAAGATGTCGGCGGAAGATCGCTCTCGTGTGGAAGAATACCTGGCGATGCAGAAGATGTCTGGCCTCGGCGGGGACAAACTCAGTGCTATCGACCAAGGAATCCTGGCTCTCGGCCGTGGTGACACGGACAAAGCCGGTATTCTCTACGGAAAAGACGGGGACGCCCTGAGAGCCGGTGCGAGCAACGCCATCAACGCGGCCACGGAACGTATGGACGTCTCGAGTTACCGTAAGGGTGTCAAAGGGGCTCTGGTCGGAGCGAGTTACACCGGTGTTGACGTTGACGCCCTGGACTCACGTACCGATTCATCGCTGGGTTCACTCTCTGCTCAATCCCGTGCGGAAATGATCAAGCGGTCTGGCGAGATCTCTGCTGCTGCTCGTGACAACATCAATCAGAACGTGACGGAATCACAGAGTCTGAGCGACAAGTTCGGTGGGGAGGATGCCCTGAAATCCTTCGGTGACGTCGCAGACGGAATCGGTAAAGCGACAGAAGGCCTGTCCGGTTCGGCAGATGCCCTGACCAAGGCCGCCTCGGAACTCAGTAAAGCAGCAAAAGCCGGAGGAAATGATCCAAGATTGACGGCAGCGATCGAAAATCTAAACAGGATCCTCCCGGGTCTTAAAGGTGGACCAAGCCCGGGTGTGAACAATAACTTCGGAGGACCACGATGAACATCCAAATCGTCAACATGAATGCAACTGAGTTGTTCCGTCAGCAGGTAATCGGCGCCATGGAGGGCGTCCGGTTCCAAAACTCTGGTGGAACCCAAACCTATCTCCCGCTGCAGCTCGGCGGGGTTTTTGCCCAACTGGACTTGCTGTCCGGTGGACACGCACTGCGTATCACGAGAATCGTAGAGGACTCAAATGGCGGATAACAAATACGGAATTGCCCGTATCAACCAAGAAGGCGAACGCCTCTTTACCGTTCGTCCTCGCTACAACGCCACCAGCGAAGATAACCCGACGCGTGGTGAAGCTGCCACGCTCCGTCTGGTATTGAGCGAGAAGCCTGACGCCTCGACGATCAATGCATTGACAGCCGGCATGCCTTACTTCGAAGCGATTGCGTTCAAACGCATGATGAACCAGGACGAAGGCAACGGTGGTTACAAAGACTTCATCATGACCGACTTATCGTATGACATGTCTGAGAAATATCAGGTGTTCCATACGTTCGGCGGCCATGAGGCAGTCTACTTTTACGGTCAGAACCCGCTGGCGATCCGTGTGTCGGGCGTGTTGACGGACGATCTGGATAACGACCAGTTTGCCCGCTTCGCCCAGCTGTACACGAACCACTTGCGTGGAACCAAGGCTGCCCAGAACTACGCGATAGTCGAACTGGCCTTGCCCAACGCCACGTTCTTCGGGTCGATCACCAACATCTCGTTCCAGCAGAACGCCGCTCGTGACACCGACATCGGGTTCACCATGGGCTTCCTGGTCAAAGAGACGATCTTCCGGTCAACCGACGTGTACTTCCAGGATGATTCCGGTGAGGTTTCCGACTACCAGGACGAGAACTTCCTGGGCACGCGGCCGACGGCGACGATCACCGCGTCTGACATCTACACCAAGATTGCGGACTTAACCGCAGAGATCGACGATCTGGGACGCTCGACCAATGCCAACAGCATGCTGGGACGTGGTGGCACGGGATCTGGTGGCTTCAACATCTTCGGCGTGTACACACAGGCGATCAACTCGATTCCATCGATGTCAGATCTCTTGGGTATCGGTCCGGAAGACATTGCCGCGATCCTGACGACGTGGAACAACATTCTGAACGACATTCTGTCGGTGCCGAATGCCATCATCAACAAGGTGAATAGCTACGCGGACGAGGCTGTGTCATACTTGACGACGGTCGAGCGTGGCCTCGACCAGATGATGGGCCAGATCACCGGTACCGTCGGAGCGTTCTACGGCGCTATCGACAAGGTTAAAGACACGATCGGCACCATTGCCAACTTCCCGGAAAGCCTGGCATCCCGTGTAGGTCGCTTCCTGGATAACGGCTTCATGTCACCGAACGGAGCGGACGGTTCCTTCCTGCTCAGCTCACACGGCGGTGGCAACGGGGACAGCCCGAGCAATGCTCTGGTCGGGGGTGGAGCACTCGGGGCAGCGGCAGCGGCGAGTTTGCTGTCTGCGGGGTCGCGAGCAGATCCTGGACCACAACGTGGCGCCACGATCAAGCCTGTTCCGGTTAACGTCGGTATCGTGAAGAATTCAGATCAAACGGCAACACTGCCAGTGGGAGTAATCGATGAGTAATTTAGGTGTTCGTTCCTACGCCAACTCGATGTTGATCGAGAACCTGTTCCGTCAGCGGGCCATGCCAGACCTGCTGCCGAACGTGAAATCCTTCACGACCCGCATCCTGATGCCGAGCGTGAAGATTGTCGAGGATGATTGTCACACGTTGATTGGCCGTAACGTCTCGGCCGACGACTATTCCATGGTGGGCTTGCTCGCCTTGGATACCGACGAGATCATCGATGAAGCGTACGTCGTGGAACGTTACAAGAAGAACATTTTCACGATTCGCGTTCGTGACACGTGTGCATGTACCAGTACGGGTGGCATTTGCCGCAAGTGCTTGCACGGGACGTTTATCCGTTTGGGCATCAAGGATGAGGTTCCGGCGGTAGGTTCCACCATCCGCATGCCGGTGGAGTCCTCGTCGTACCTGAACGCTCTGGCCAAGACCTACAGTGGCGCCCTGCTTGGGGTTAAACCCATGGCGGCAGCGCCATTGCCGATCCGTCCTGATTTATACGGTGGGATGGTGACCCACGAGGAAATGACAATGGTTATCCGTGAGATGGCGTCTTTAAAAATCCCAACAGATGAGGTAGACTACCTCAATGGGATTCACGACAAATTCGAACGTGCCCTAGCGATTGTTGCTTACTACGGAGTCTACGGTAATGCGTTTAGAAAATAATCTTGGCGGGGATAACATTTACACCAACTTTCGGGTGTACGTGGAAGGGGTAGAAATCCCCTTCTCTTCAGCCAATATCTCCAACTCCTATGGTGGCCTCCCAACGGCCACCGTTTACGTTGCCCCTTGGCGTGGCTTCACGGAGATCACAAAGGGATACTTCCCGAAAATCCAGATCTTCTACCGTGACTTCAACCAAGGCCTGGCACCGTACGACGTTAAACGGCTGATCAGCACCATTCCGGATATCGAAGGTGCCGAAGAACGTCTCGAAAACGCCAAAGAGACCTTCAACAAGGTCGAGCGTAACGCATACAAAGTGCTGTTCGACGGCGTTATTGCCAGCGTTCAGGACTCCAAGAGCCTTGGCGGCGACGGCGGTCAGTCTTCCATGGCGTTTAACTGCGTCCACCCACACTATTTGCTGAACGAAATCCTCTTCAAGTTCATCGGGACCAACCCGGAGACCGAGACGGCGAAGGATTCTGCGTTCGGGATCATGGTCGATGGCGGTAACGTCGGCTCAGTCTTTGCCATTGAGCAAGCCCTGGCCGGTGTTCACGAGCCACGGGACAACGATAAGACCCTGGAGGCCGGTGGCAGCGACACGTCGGTGCTCTCGGAGGGCATGCAGGACAACTATTGGCGCCTTCAAGGCATGCCCGGTGTCATCGTGGCCATGTGGAACTCTCTGAAACGCTCGGCTTACTCCGCGGCGTCGCAGGAAGACAAGTCGATCATGACCAAAATGTACATTCCGCTGTTAGAAGACGGCTTGAAGTACTTCAACCGCATGACCGGGCACCCGGTAATCGAAGGAGCGATCCAAAAGGACGCTCAGATCTCACCTACGCCGGCCCCGACGGTGACGCAGACAGCGGAAAGCAACACAACACCGACCGGAAAGCTTCCCGAGCCGCCAAAAGGCACCCTCGGACAGAAGTTTATGTCGGATAAAGGTAAAAAAGAGCTGATTGAGTTTGCTGAAGGCCGTCGCTACCGTCTTTATGACGATGCTACGGGCAAAGAGATCACTTTCGCTGCCGATGCAGTGGGTACGCCAACCATCGGTGTGGGTCATGCCGTGAAGAAAACGGATACCACCTACGACAAAGTCACTCTTTCGGACCTGGACATCGATAAACTGCTGAGCCAAGACGTGGCGTCGGCGACACAGGCTGTGAACAACCTGGGATTAACCCTGTCACAGGGCCAGTTTGACGCTCTGGTAGACCTGACGTTTAACGTCGGCCCTGGCGCCAAGGGTGGTAAAGACGGAGCACTGTGGCAGGCAAGCGGTGAACCGTCAACGATCGTCCGTTTGATCACCGAAGGGAACACTCAGGGCGCTGCTGACGGCTTCCTTGCGTGGACCAAAGCGGGTGGATCCGTATCTCAAGGTTTGGTGACCCGTCGTTCACGCGACCGTTCATTCTTCCTGGATGCCCCACTGCCCTCCTCTCAGGAGTTGGCAAACCAAGCTGCCGCGGCCAAAGGTACCACCGAAGAGATGTCGAACAACAACGGCAAACTCGTCCCGGCCAACCTGAATGGCTTAATGCCCCGTGCTATGGCCGAACAGCTGCTGCACATCATGTCCAACGATCTGATGTCTGGCGGCACCGGTGAAGTGACGTCGTTCGGGTCATTCATCCAGCAGTTCCTGCAGATCATCGAGTACGATCACGTCATCATGAACTCGCCGGCAGTACTGGGCATCGCGGGCCGTCGTGAAGTCATCGACCACGTGTTTAAACCGAAGATGTTCGCGTACTATTCTCCGATCTGTAACGTCATTCTGCCGCACATGTACGAATCGATGAGCGTGAACCTCGGGACAGACCAAGTGCCTTCCCGTGTGATCTACAACGCGATGCCGTTCCAAGCCGATTCGGCCATGAATGCCACGACCGACGTGTTCGCCCACAACTTCATTGCTCCACACTCTGTCCGTAAGGCGCTGGCTAATGGCGGCAACCTGTCCAAGACGTTGCTCCCGATGCGTGCGACCCCGGGCAAATACGAGTGGGCGAGCGGTGTGCGTACGGCGGACGGTAACCTGCCATTCTGGTACAGCGTGCTGTCTCAGCAGTCTGAATCAGCGAACGTCGGTGACTTAGCGGACAAAGACACTGGTGCCCGTCTCAAAGCGGCGTGGTTGAAGCTGTATCCGGAAGACCCGAACCTGAACCCGTGGGACGTGACGCTGGCCGGAATCAACGCGTATGAACGCTTGTTCTTCACCGGTGTTGACGTGGAATACTCGAACATCTACTCGTCTGCCCGCTCTGGCGTCGTAGATGGCGTGTTCAACCCGTTCATCATCCCAGGCTACCCAATGGACGTGGTAGATCCGTCGCCGCTCCGTGAGTCATACCACGGTTTCTGCACCAGCGTGAACCACTCGATCGATGCATCGGGCTACTCCTCGACCAACGTCGGGATGAGCTCTGCGTACACCTTCTCGGAATTGGCCACGTGCTATATCCCGGGGACGTACCCGTGGCTGCTCGCTCAGTTGAAGATGGATGAAAACCTGAAGATGTACGGCAATACGCCTGCCTTCCAGCGTGCCTGCCAGTACTACGTTGACGTTCTCGGTGTTGGTGCGGCCGATCCGACTATCCTCGAAGCGTATTCAACCGGTAAGCCTATTCCGGTGAAACGTAACATGGGTGTCTGGGAGATTGGCGGCTCAGAGGCGGTGAATGATCCGTCACGCCCAACGCTGTACACGACGACGCTCGGTAACCTGAACCTCGTGGCCCGCAACATCTCGACGCTTCTGGATGTTCAGATGGAACACAGCGTTCTGGCCGAAACCTTCGTGGATATCGACATGTGGAACCAAGGGTCACCGACCGTGGAAGAAGTCCGCAAGGGTCCGTGGGTGAATGACGGCAAGACGGCGTCGAGCAGTACGCTGCGGGGTCGCGACATGGAGTCTTCGGCCTTCATCGACTACGAGTTCGACGGCGAGACGCCAGATCCAATCGTGAACGCTGATCCGCGTAACACCAACACGTCTCCGACGCCAGGTGCTCCAATTACCAGCGATGAGAATGCGGCCAAGAGTCTGCCGGCCACGCCAACCGTTCTGCCTAAACTAGGTAAGCGGTGCTCGGTAGGCGTACTGGATTCGTCTTCACAGTCGATTCTGGCTTCCTGTCACCCGGATCTGATTAAGGTCGTGATGAAAGTCATCGAGACCCGCCCTGTGGTCGTCACCAGCGGTTACCGCTCTGACGCCAAGCAGCAAGCCCTCGAGAATGACGCGTCGTCTTACGCTCAAGGTGCTGGCAACGGTTCCCGTCACCGTAAGTACCCGTCATGGGCGGTGGACATGGTGCCGTGTAACGATCTGCATGCATCTTCACGTGCGGTGATGAGTAACTTCGCCCAGTACGTGCTGCAAGTCGGGAACTCACTCGGCATCAAGCTGCGTTGGGGTGGAAACTTCTCAACCTATGATCCGGTGCACTTCGACTTAGGCCTCGGTTAAGGGTATAAGAGATATGGCTCAATACAGTGACATTTTGACCTACCCTGAAGGACTTCCGGCCCAGCTGCCGGAGTCCCAGGTGGTGGACCCAGATGCGAATCTGGTAGAAACCGACAAGATGAACGTCGTTCGGCGTTTTAACAACATGATCCCAACGGTGCTGATCTCTGACCAGCGTCTCTCGACGACCTCGAATGCAAAGGACTGCTTCGTGTACCGTCGGAATTCGCTCAAGCTGCAGCAACTGATGGTGGATTACTCGTACAACGTCGTGCGGGCGTTCAATTTAACTCAAGAGGTGTAACATGAATGATTTAGGCGACAAGGATCTCGAGCTGTTCCACGCGTGGAAGAACACCGGGGACAAGAAGGCTCTGAAGAACCTGGTGAACAACCTGAAGCCAATCATCCAGAGTGAGACGACGAAGCTCTCTGGAAGCTTGCCTGCCTCGGCCTTGAAAGGTGAAGTCGTCTCCTGGACGATTCGTGCCATCAAGGATTACGATCCGAGCAAGGGCACCAAGCTGTCGACCCACGTCTATAACTGGACGCGTAAGGCCAAGCGCCTGAACTACACGTACCAGAACCTGGCGAACATGGGCGAAGACAAACAGCTGCAGTACGGCAAGTACAACCTCGCGGTGACCAACCTTGAGGATGAACATGGCCGGGAACCGACCAACAAGGAAATTGGCCAACGGCTGGGCTGGTCGGAGAAAGAAGTCGAGAAGTATAAAGGCCTGATCTTCCAGGATCACTTTGAGTCCGGCAATCTGTACTCTGCCGAGCACTCACGGTTCAACTCGGACCCGCTGAAACTAAACTACATTAGAGACAAGCTGACCCCGGACGAACTGAAGATCCTTGATGGACGAGCGAATAAGATCCCTGCGGGTGATATCGCTCAGTCCCTCAACATGAACATCAACCAGTACAACTATGCGTCCGGTAAGCTGACAAGTAAAGTGCAGCAACTACTATCGGAGTATGGAACGTGGGACAATTAACCGACATCCCTGGACTGGTCAAACAGCATTTCGAAAAGGTTTCGGGCTACTTCGGTAGCCTTTCGGGGTTCTTTGGGGACCCCGAGTCTCCTCCGAAAGACGCCAAAGACGCTATCCAGGGTGTGGACCTCTCAGGTCTGCGAAGAGCAATCCAGAGTCGTGTAAACGGCTCTGCCTCCACCGCCAATGCCGCCCTTTTAGATTCCTTTCGTAACATGGACTCCGTTGTCGCCGAAATGGGCCTGCGTAACATGTCACGGGCGGAGTATTACCGTGAGGCGGCATCTGAAGCAGGTATCCGTGAGGCAAACTGGCAAAGCACCATGCAGGGTAACCTGTACAACTTAACGGGAGCCCGACCGGCTCCGAAGGATAGCTGATGGCCCGCGTAGGCAATAGTGAAAACCTAAAGCAGCAAGACCGCTATGATCTGCTGCTCTTGAGCTTCCCCGACGGCTTCCCGAACTCCAAGCTGGAATTCACGCTTGGGGAAAACCCACGGAAGATCACCGGACTGCAGAAAGTCGTCCAGGTGTTCATCAAGTGTTTGATGACCGGGCAAGGGAGTGACCCGATCTACCCGAAGCAAGGCACAGACTTCCGCAATTACGTGTGGTATTCTAACATCACCGAAAGCGCTACGGCGGCCCGGGCGGCAATCACCTCTGCAGTCAAGCAGGCGAGTGACCAAGCGAAGGCCATCCTGAACTCCTACCTGTACTCCGCGGAGTCTCAGCTGGAGAGCGTCGAAGTGCTGGATGCCGTACAGGGCAGCGAAACAACAATCGTCAAGGTCCGCATCCTGACCAAAGCCGGCGTAGGCGCTCCGATCGCCCTGCCGTTTAACAGTACCGGTTTAGTCCTGAATGAGGTAACCAATGGATAAGAAGCAAGCACGGGCATACTTCGATGCCTTATCGCCCGAAGAGCAAGTGCGTTTCCGGGCGGAGATCGACTCAGCCGTAAAGTCGACCCCAAAGTGGGACCCTAAAGCGGGTCTTGAAGCAGAGAAGCGCGGCCTTTTAGCTGGCAGAGGTAATTAATGGCTAACGATATCTTTTCCGTAATGAGCTCGCTGGAGTTGTCAGCCGATGACGTCCAGCAAGCAGAAGTCTTCGCCCAGCAATATCTGGAGTCGAAGTTCCCGACGGTCGACTTCCGTCAGGGTACCGGTGTGCGTGACTTGGTGATCCGTCCCAACGCGATGCTGATTGCCCTGGTCCGCAAGTACACCGAAACGTATTTCGACAACGCCACCCTGGCCAACGTCACTGAAAGTACGCCGGCTGAAGTCGTTGACAATATCCTGTCGAACTTCTTTGTCACCCGTAACAGCGGATCCTTCGCGACGGTTCGTTCACGTCTGTACTTCCTGTTCCAGAATGGGATTCCAAGCAACGTGAGCCTTCCGACGTCGGCATTCTTCTCGCCGGATAACACCCACATGTTCTTCCCGTCGGCTCCGGTCTTTGCCCAGCCGCTGAAGGACGGTGACACGCCGATTTCCGGAATGACCTACCTGCAGTATGATTCCTCGGAAGAACTGTGGTATTTCGACGCGGACATGTCCTCACAGACGTCTGATGAAGCGTTCAACGACTTCAAAGACAACGATCTGCTGTACTTCACGCTGTTCAACCCGTACTTCGTGAAAGGCAAGATCCTGTACCAGGACACGCCAGCCGTTCGCCAGGAAACTAACCTGGAGATGGTGGACCGTTCGTACAACTCGATCTCAACCCGTAACCTGATCAACGACCCGTCGATCACTTCGCGTTTGTACGACGTGTTCAACTACCTGCAACGCATCAAGGTGGTGGGCATGGGTGATCCGGACATGTGGCGTGACTACGTGCAGGTTGAAGGCGTCTTTGAGAACCTGCAGACTGAGAAGCTCGACAAGTTCCGCATCCACATCGGCGGTACCGTGGATATCTACGCTGACACGCCGTTCCGTACGTCTGTCGTGCAGTACACCACGAACGCAGCCGGTGTGATTGAACTGACCGGTGGGATCTTTGACATTGAACGCTCAACCCTGTCCGGTGGTGTGGATGCCGACCAGATTCCTCTGACGGCGACCGCGGCGATCTCCTACCCGAACACCACGGTGTACACCGATCACGTGCCACTCGTGCCGCAGAAAGACTTCGGCCTGTCGGCAAAGCAGATCGTGCACATCGACTTCGGCCTGGACTACCCGAACCAGACGGCAAGCTTCGTGGTCCGCAAGTTCACCGGCCTGGAAGACATCCAGTCGTTCCTGGAAGATCAGCAATCCCGTGTCGTCTGTGCAAACCAACTGGTCCGTGCCTTCGAGCCGATCCTGGTGAACGTGGAAGCCAAGGGTTACGAGCAATCGTACTCGGCTACACAGATCTCCGCTGCCCGCAAAGCGATCGAAGACTACTTCAACCAGACTCCGGTTAATGGTACCATCTACGTCTCAGAGATTTATAAGCTGATTGGCGACGCCGGTTTGACCAGCATCAAGGCACCCCTTCCTGTGAGCGTTTACGCCATCGCGAAGGACTTGGTCGGCACCAGTGCGACGATCACAGACGGGTACACCGCAGGCAGCACGCAGCGTTTCTACCTGGATACCTTTACTGTTACTCCGGAGCCTAAATGACCGACTACATCTCATCAGCCGATTTAAACGGCATCGGTGAGCGTGCTGCGGTGAAAGGACAGATGGCCTATTACTATGGGCTGTCTGACTTTTGGTTGCAAATCTTTGCCGACCAGGACCTCGTGGATTCACTCCTCGAGGTTTCAACCCAGCAGCTCGGCGACGTGTACGGCCAGTTCCTGCAACGTGCGGGGAATATCTCCCTGTCCACGATCCAGGAGTCGTACAACTCCCAGCTGAAGCTGTTCCTGTTCTCCCCAGGCGACGCTGTTGACGGCCTGACGGGCTCGGTCTTCAAGTTGCCAGAGCGTGTGACGAACATCTCGTTCATCATGAACCGCCCGATGCTGCCGTCAATCAGTCTGTCGAAAGGCGTGCACTTTGAGATCAACGAAGACTTCACCGAGATCTCCTTCTACAAGCCGCTGGCCGAAATGGGCTTCCCGCAGCGTGTGACCGAAGCCGGTGTCACCCAGTTTGCCCTGTGGGCATCGAACGTGTGCATCGACGAGAACATCATTTACTCCCAGTTTGGGCGTGCTGTGGGCATGACCCCAGACCGGGCGATCGGGAACTATAAGGATTTCGTGAACGGGCTCTACTTCCTGTATTCACACGGTCCCGTGATCAACTACATGCAAGCCGGCGTGAACCTGGCTCTCGGTATCCCAACCGTTCGTGCCAACGAAAAGGTCATGAGCGTGCTGCAGAACCCGATCAACGGCCACTGGGAAATTCTGACCGCCACCAACTTCTACGATATCCCGTACGGATTCCAACCGGACGTGGCTGAAGGCGATGCCTTAGTTGAAGGGACACAGCTGGTGAACTGGGTCGACATCAAGGATTACCAGAAGTCCGGCGAGTGGTGGTACAACACGTTCATCCCTGCCGAGCTGACCGGTGGTGTGCAGTATCCTCCCGTGCAGCCGAACACCGATATGGCGTACATTATGCGTCAATACTTGCGTTATAACACGTTCATGGTACTCTTCCAGCAGACCGGCGTGGACATGCAAGGCTATTACACCGTATCGGATGTCATTTGGCGTGCCCGCCCGAGTCACACTTTCCCTGTGTTTGTCTGGAGAGCGCCGATGGGTGATGAGATTGTGATGATCACCGATGACGACTTCGAGATGAACCAACGTGTTGATATTGAGGATAACATCTATGACACAGCTATTATCGACTTCGTCCGCGGAGACAAGAGCACATACTTTGACCGTGGAACCAACTTTTACAACCGCTTCCAAATCCCTGTTTACCATCAAGGAATGCTCGGAGATGCTCCAAAGCTGGGAGAATTCCGAGGTCGCAATGCAGATGGCACAGCACTCTCTGGAATTGGTGGCTGGGTTGATGAAGCGGGAGAAGCCGTCGATTCCGACATTCAGCGTATCGACCCCGTCCTCTCGAGCCGAGGATCTATGGCAGTCGTTCGCGGCCGTTCGACCGGTCTCCGCGGTAAGAGGGGTAGTGATACCACCGGATCAACTGGGCTTCTTCGCACTTATGTGAATGCTGAAGGGCAGACGTTAGACCTGGACACGCGGAACATTGTCCCACTGTACCTCTGTCACAAGGACGAGCTGGTGGCCAAACTGGCTAAAATCAACTTACAGTCCTCGGTTGCTTTGGTTAAGCAAGACGCTCTTCCGTTCTGGGCCGGCCCGGTTGCTTTACAAGACGTGTACGACGATATTATCGTCCGCAAGTCGGGCACCGTGGCAAAAGATTATGATGCTACGCTTGAGAAAGTGTTCACGTTCGACTACACCGACGAGTACGTTCCACCGATTCTGTCGAAGCACGCGGGCCAGATGTACGTACCCCGTAAGGAAGACCTGCCGACGACCGGTAAGCTCTTCTTCGCGGAGATCTTCCAGGATAACTGGTCGGTCTCACTGGTGATCGAGCAAGTTGACATCCTGCCGACGTACTTCCCGGTGAACGACGGGGATCCGATTGAAATGACGCTGTCATTCATTCAGAAAGACGGGACGTCCCCAATCACTCGCGGCACGTACCTCGCTAACGCGGCGTTGACCGACGCTCGAGCGGTACAGGATGGGCATTATCAGGACGGACGTGGCGGGGCTAACTTGAAGTTTGACCGCAGTGGCAATTTCGGTGGTGACCTCAAGGCCATCATCCGCAGAGACTAAGGAGAAATCATGAAACTGAATGAAGCCAGCGATGTGCTGGAAGGCTTCCTGATCGTCGATCGGGTATGGTTAGACGGAACGCGTGAACGTCTGGTTGAGGACAAAAACCTCATCGTCCGTGCAGCGAAGCGTGAGCACTTAAGCTTCCTGTACGATGCCAACGCGAAGGTAAACCGAATTGACTCGTTCAAGATCGGTAACGGCGGGACCTACGACACGCTTGGCCGCAAGCCAAAACGTCCGGACCCAACACTGAACGACCTGTACAACCCGATCATCACGTACAACCGTAACCTGAGCATCACCCCGTCTGCCCTGACGGATCCTCAGGATTACATCACGGTTGACTTCGTGCTCGGGCCGGCAGAAGCGAACGGTGAGAACATCTCAGAAGTGGGCCTGTTCAAGGAATCCGGCGACATGTTCAACATCAAGACGTTCCGTTCGGTGCCGAAGGTTGATTCCTTCTCGCTGCAGTTCTGGTGGAGAATCCTGTATGCCTAATACGCTCGTTATCACGTCACGGTTCAAAGACGGGAAGTACGAGGTACTGGGTAAGGTGAAGGAGGGGAGCGATGTCTCCCCGGAAATCTTCATCTACGAGAAGAAAGATGACGGTTCTCTCGGCGATTACGTCGGGATTACCGCCCTCAAGGAACTCGCCAAGATCCCTCGCTACAATCCTGACAAGAAGTCGAATTTTGGTAGTCGTTACTGCCGGTACACGGAAGGCCTGGTCAAATTGGATACCGCCCAGGATCAAACGAATGCAGTGAACCACATGAAGGCCACCTTCAAGTTGCTCATCGATGCGTTCAAGGCGGGGTCCGCCGAAGAGGTAGAGGAATATGCCCTTTGATTGGAAGTCACTCGTCATTCGAGTAGCGCCTACGTTAGGAATGGTCCTTCAGGGACCACTTTCCAACATGGCAATCAGCTTTTTAGCTTCAAAGTTTTTCCCGGAACCGCCGGCCGACGTGGATGCAGCCCTGAGTGATCTTCTCGGGGCTCAGGCTCCCGAAACGGTGGCTCAGCTGATCGCACTCGACGTTGAATTCCGTCAGACGCTTAACCAGTTGAATCTCAAGGACGAGTACTTTCAGGACGTTGCAAACGCCCGCGAAAGGGAGATGACACTCCGAGACCGCACACCCGCTACCCTGGCGGCGGCGGTAACCGGCGGTCTCTTTGCCATCATCTTCATGCTGATCTTCGTGCCAATCCCGGCCGACAGCATGAACATCGTCAACATCATGCTCGGATCATTGAGCACGGCGTGGATGAACGTGATCGGGTACTACTTCGGATCCAGCAAGGTTCCTTCAGTGGTGCCCAGCAGATCTAAAAAATAAGATCCTGGGAGGCGGCGTTCTGCTTCCTTCCAGATTTTCGAATCGTATAACCCTACCGATCGCCCGTTGGGCCCCAGCAACCAGCACAAATCCACCGGTGAGAACGTCGTCGCCAGAACCGCTTCATAGATTGCCAGCAGGAATACCGACACCTGGTACATGCTCATCGTGCCTTCTTTGAACTCCCCAGTAAGCTTCGCCGGCGCTATCGACAGCACAACGACATCATCTTCCTGCGTTACGTAGAAAGGACGGCAGCCATCGAGCTGGACTTCAGCGGTGAGGAGGAACTGGTCGTTGGAAGTGAGGGTTTTGGCGTCAAGGATATCGAGTTTGTCTTGAATCATGGCTAAAAAATGAGGGTAGGCATCGCCGCGGTCCGGTGTGTCGGACAGCTCAAAGATGATCGGTTGGGAGCCACGCCAATACAGATCAATGCCGTCGGATGGATACGTGTTGCTTTGGAACAATTTGACGCCCTCCAGGGGCGTCTGATTCATAATATTCATTTCAGTCTCGGGAGGATGCGTTCATCCACCCAGGCACAAACCCTGTCACGCAAATCTTCCAGCGTCCCGGAGTTAAAGATGACAGCGTCAAACTTCTCGTCGGGTTGCGGTTTCTCGCTAATGTGGGCTGGCGCCTGAGCGTCAACGTTCGGGTTAAAGACCTTCATCGTCGTGGAATCCCACCCTACTGTAGAAGGGAATTCGCCGACGAGAATGATCTCATTGTCGAACCGCATGTCAGGGATCGCGATGACGTCAGCCTCTGATTTCGCTGCAGCTCTGGTAAAGAAGTCGGTCCAGATCTCGGGGTAAAAAACATCCCGGAAGGATTCGGTACCGATCTTCTGTTGAATTTCACGAGAGGTCAGGCCACGGGCCGTCGGGATCACACGCTTCTTACCGGCAGAGGTGTTCACGTCCTCGTCCGTCATGTCAAAGACGTAGCGGGCCATGTCTTTGATGGGTTTGGCGAACGGGATGATGTCACAGGTGACGCCACGCATGGAGAGATACGCTTTGAGCATCGCAGCGCTGGTGTCTTTACCGTGTTGGGCTAAGCCGTTAATTCCGACGATTAGTTTGGGCATTTCTGGGTCCTCTTTGGGATGATTATACGGGATAAAAACAGGAGAGGTCAATCTCCTGTTTCTTCCCAGCATGTTAGCCGATCTTGATTTTGAACGGGCTATCTTGTTGAGTTTGTGACGATTTCGGTTCGAGCATATTTTTCAATTCTTCCTGCTCTTTTTCCGACAAGGGAATACCGGTGGAAGAACGGGCTAACTCATTGCCAACGTCCACCAAGGAGACGCTCGTGTCGAGACCGAAGCTTTCCACTTCGGACGATACAGAGAGTTCTTCAAGGACTTGATCAATGTCCCGCCGCTTACAGCGTAGACGCAGGTCGCTGGCCAGTTTCGGATGCTTCAGGATATACTCCTGGATGGCCTCTTCGCCCCATCCTCGTATGCGACTACCTTCGGTAATCGACAACTCCAGTGTTACTTTTGACTTAATCATTCAGGATCTTCCGATAATAGCACGGACGAGATATCAACGTTACTGAATTCTCTGTCGATACCGCCGAGGGTTGAAGAACGGAACGGACTGGAAGACTTCAGCGGACCGGCATTGCCAGACCGTGATTCATTCCTGTCGCTTGTTGTCTCACCGGGGCGAACATAACCGGGGTAAGACGATGACGAACGTCTGGGTTCAAGAATGTCGCTACTACGGGTTTCAGAGGTTTTATCCTGCTGACGCTCTTTGTGCAACTTCATGATGTACGCGTCTTCGGCATCCTTCATTGACTCGCTGATCTGGATGAGCAGAACGGGAGAGAACGAGTTTTTCACTGCCGACTCTTCCTCTTCGGAAGGCTTGCGGCGAGCAGATGGGAAGAGTGACCAGACCAGCCCAGAGACCAGAGATGCTAAGAGGGTGAACTTTGCGATCTTATACATGTCGCGATCGAGCTTGAGATCCTCGAGCACTTTATAAGATGCCAATCCGACGATAGGTGCTGTCCCGATCGCCGCTAAACAACCATTTTGGAAGCGGTTGTGTAATGCCTGCTTGTTAAACATAAGTGCCCCTTTATCTCTACTCTTTACTTATACCAGTAAATTGCCCGTCCCTGGGCTGGTTGATCACAGTGAGAGATCGCCGAGTTCGGACAATCCATCCATCTTGAGGTCCGCCGTCAGGTAACTGGAAATCTCCGTTTCCTGCGGGGCCACTTGCACATTTTCCGAGTTGGTGTAGGTCATCATCCACGGCATCGGGTTCTTCTTACGGCCGTACAGCGGAGGAAGCCCCAGCTGGTCCAGCAGGACGTCCGCCAAGTACTCAATGTACGCAGAGATCGTCTCCAGGTTGATCCCTGGCATGCTGCCGTCTTTGAACAGATAGCGAGCCCAGCGGATTTCCTGCTCGACGACCGACTTCACCAGTGGCGTGATGCGAGCGCTTTGAACACGAGCAATCTTGGCCCACTCCTGGCCTTCAGCACCGCTGGCGAGCTTGTTCAGCATCCACGTGGTAGACGTCTTGTGCAGCGACTCATCACGGCAGATGAACTTGATCACCTTGGCGTTACCTTCCATCAGCTCACGCTCATTGAACGAGAACGAGCAGGCGAAGGATACGTAGAAACGCAGGGCTTCCAGCGTATTGATGTCGGCCAGCATGTAGTACGCGTCGTTCATCAACTGTGGCATGTTGATGTCGAACGTCTGCAGATGTTTATGCTGAGGGCGTGCCGCCATCGGGTTAGCCAGAATCTCACGCATTGCGTTCGGGTCAGCCTGGTTCACGATAAAGCGACCTTCACCGAACAGAGACCACATGTCCACGTTACGGATGAAACGGTCGTAATTATCAGTCAGGTTTAGCGTACGCTCAGCGATCTCAGGGTTGATCACGATGTCATCGAAGATCACGCCCGGGTCCACGTACAGGTTGCGGATGATGTGCGTGTATGAACGGGAGTGGATCGTCTCAGAGAATGCCCACGTCTGGAACCAGTTCTCGAGCTCCGGCAGGGTGATGACCTTGCTGAATGCTGCTTCGAGACCCCGCGACTGGATGGAATCCAGCAGTGTTTGGTATTTCAGGTTACCGGTGAACAGGTGTTTCTCGTGAGCCGACAGCTTTTCGTTGAAATCGATGCGGTCTTTCGACAGGTCGATCTCTTCCGGACGCCAGAAGAAGCCCAGTTGTTTCTGCGTGAAGCTTTCATCAATGTGCTCGTACTTCAGGCGGTCAAAGCGGGCAACGTTCAGGCCTTCACCGAAGAACATCGGCTGCAGGGTGTTATCAACCTGGTTGGGGTTGAAGGTAGAATAACTCATGCTAAGTCTGCCTCCTTCACAAAGACGCCATCGATCATGCGGCCAGTACGGTCTTTGATCTCGTTCCACACTAACTCAAGGCACTCTTCCAGAGTTGAACCTAAGTCTTCCGCGGCACGGCGAAGAAGGTAAGCAATTTCACCCGCCGTGAACTCAATGTCAGAGTTCAGGCCGCCTTTGTCGACCAATACCACTAAGTGGCCGATCTCCGCATAAATCGACAGACGCACGGTTGAACACAGGGTGTCGCTGCCGGTGTAAGTCAATGCTTTCGCCAACGGAACGCTTAAACCTTTCTGAGCGGCCAGGATCGTAGTCACCACAAAGGTATCGCCGATCGCGTCTTTCGCCATGAGTAAGTACTTGTCGCCTTCACGGGAGTTCATGCGTGCTGCGGCTCCAGCGTGTTCACCGTTCTCTTCAAACAGCTTATCGAACTGGGCGGTCGGCGTAGCGCCTTCAATCAAGTTACGGTCGGCAGCCCAACCGAGGATCAATTCAGAGTATTCGTTCAGGGTTTTCATCGATTATTTCCAGTTCAGAAGGTTATCGGGAACTAACGGAGCTTTCTTAGATTTGGCACGCTTGGCATTCAGCTTCTCGTAGCTACGAGTCTCTTGCTCCAGCGTGAACAGGCCCAGCTGATAGGACAGCAGGAACTTCAGGCTAATGGCGGACAGGGCGGACAGGTGGCTCTTGCCCATTTCATCCAGCGGTTCTTCACTTGCCAGCGGATGCGTGTCACGCGTCTGGATGGTCATCTTGGTGATGTCACCCACGTTGCCGAACTGGAAGTGCTTGTCGTACGCCCACATGTCGTTCTTGTGGTTGTTGTTGGAGAACGGGAAGCACGTGATCTGTGGGACTTCATCCATCGGAACAATCAGGATAGAAATCACGAAACGACCGTCGTTGTCATTCATACCGTCGAACTGCAGGGTGACCGGACCGAGCTCACGCATCTTGTCCATGTTCAGGGTGCCGCTGGTGGCAGTGTACGCCAGCAGTCGGTCTTTGTCGGTTTCCGACAGCACCACGGCACGGGATTTGGCCACAGTGTTAAGAACCAGGCCGACACGGGTAACGTGGGCAGTGTTCATGTAAGGGAGCGTTGTTGCATCATCCATCAGATCGTGGATTTTATTAAATGGCATAGGAAATTCCTCTTTTATAACTCACGACCGCGAGGGCCGGATTAGTAACAGTCGGACTGCATTTGCCCGACCGAGCATGGCGGAAGTAAGAGTATACCGCATCTCCAAAGGCAGAAACTACCAGAATCGTCTCAGGATCCACCTTAACTTCAACGGTGTCTTCCTTGACCAAATGGGATTTCGGCATTGGGTAGGGCTTTTTGATGCGGAAATAAATTTTCGCCGCATGTCGGATGCACAGTTTGTCATCCATTTCCGAGAGTTCTACAGGACGCATTTAGATACCACGCGAGGGCTGGGCCGCCATGGCACGCTCAACGATTTGACGCAGTTCGGCCATCGTGGCTTCACAAGAACGACCGCAGCTGAACACGATGATCTCATCCGGCTCGCCATCTTCTGTCACGGCACCGTAATCGGCATATACCGTCGGGCCAAAACCGGGAGAATCTTCCATGGAGATCTTGACGCTGCGGGTGATGAAGAAGTTGGCATCGTCTTCGCTGATGTCTTTGATGATAGTTTCTTCTTGGCGACCGTTAGGACGCATGAATACAGTTGCTTTAAGCGATTTAGAAGACATGGTTGACTCCAAAGAGAAAGGGTCCCGAAGGACCCTTGAGGATTAGATCTTGCAGGCGCCGCTTTCGCAGCCATCATCGGTCTCTTCCACTACCTCGAGTTCTGGCAGCGGTTTGTCCGCGTAGGCTTTGTCATCGGAACCGTCACGGGTGTTGTGATAGTACCAGGTTTTGACACCGAGCTTGTAACCGTAGATCAGGTCTTTCAGCACTTGCTTGGCCGGGACCTTGCCTTCTGGGAACTTCGCGGGGTCGTAGTTGGTGTTCGCAGAGATCGTCTGGTCGATGAACTTCTGCATGATCGCCACCTTCTGGATGTAGCCGACGTTGTCTGGCATCATCCACGTGGTTTCATACGCGTGGCGAAGTTCCGTCACACCGGGAACCACTTGGCGGAAGGAACCGTCTTTCGACTGCTTCACCGACACCAGGCCACGTGGTGGTTCAATACCGTTGGTGGCGTTGGAGATCTGGGAAGAGGTCTCGCTTGGCATCAGAGCTGACAGCGTAGAGTTACGCATGCCGTACTTCAAAATGTCCGCACGCAGACTTTCCCAATCGCAATGCAGAGTGGCATCAACGATGGTATCAACGTCCTTCTTGTACGTGTCGATCGGCAGGATACCTTTCGAGTACGTCGTTTCGTGGAAGCCCGGGCAGGCACCGTCTTCTTTGGCCACGTTAACCGAGGCACGCATCAGATGGTACTGCAGCTGTTCGAACAGACGGTGCGTCTCGGTGTTGGACTTACCGGTGTCGGAGTACTTCAGACCTTTCTTCGCCATCCAGTACGCGTAGTTGATCACGCCCACACCCAGGGTGCGACGGTAATCGGAACCTTGCTTAGCGGACAGAACCGGATAGTCCTGGTAATCCAGCAGTTCGTTCAGGCCACGGACCAGCAGATCTGCCGCAACCGGAATCTCTTCTTCGGTCAGCACACCTAAGTTGAACGCCGCCAGCGTACACAGAGCGATCTCACCGGAACCGTCGTTCACGTATTCCATCGGTTTGGTTGGCAGAGCGATTTCCAGGCACAGGTTGGACTGGCGGATCGGTGCGACCTTCGGATCGAACGGTGAATGCGTGTTGCAGTGGTCGACGTTCTGGATGTAGATGCGACCGGTGGAGGCACGCTCAGAAGCCAGCAGACCAAACAGTTCAGTCGCAGAGTAGGTATTGCGGCGGATGCTTGGGTCAGCTTCATAGAGCTCATACAGACGGGCGAACTCTTTCTGATCGGCGTAGAACGCGTCTAACAGGCCCGGGACATCAGCCGGCGAGAAGCAGGAGATCTTGCCATTCGACAGTAAACGCTGGTACAGGAAGCCGTTCAGCTGAATGGCATAGTCCAGGTGGCGTTCACGGTTGTTCTCGGTACCGCGGTTGTTCTTCAGGACCAGCAGATCCATGACCTCGTAGTGCCACCCGGCGTAGAACAGCGTTGCTGCACCACCACGGACGCCACCCTGAGAACAGGACTTGACGGCAGCCTTGAAGAGCTTGATGAACGGGATCAGACCGGTGTGATTGGCTTCACCGTTACGGATCTTCGAGCCCAGCGCACGGATACGGGCAATGTCCAGACCGATGCCAGCACGTTGGGAGACGTACTTCACGATCGCTGAAGAAGCCGCGTTGATCGAATCCAGTGAATCACCGGCAGAGATCAGCACGCAGGAAGAGAACTGGCGGGTTGGCGTACGCATGCCGGCCATGATCGGCGTCGGCAGGGAGATCTTGAAGGTTGACAGGTAGTCATAGAACTTCAGGACGTAGTCCATGCGGGTTTCTTTCGGGTAACGAGAGAACAGGCACGCAGAGATCATCATGTTGGCCATCTGCGGGCTCTCGTGCAGGTTGCCATCGACACGGTCCTGAACCAGGTATTTACCCTCGAGCTGTTTCACAGCAGCGTGGGCGTACAGGAAGTCACGCTCGTGATCGATCGCTTCGCTCATGACGTCCAGCTCGTAGTCGCCGTAATCCTTCAGGATTTGCTCGTCGTACAGGCCTTTTGACACCATGTGTTTTACAAACAGCGGGAAGTGCATCGGTTCAAACTGACCGAACACTTCTTTGCGGATACCAAACATCGCGGCACGGGCAGCCATGATCGCGTAGTCCGGTTCATCGGCGGTGATCAGGTCGGCAATCGCCTTAACAACGGCACGGTGCAGGTCTTTGGTGGTGACACCCTCAACCACGTGCAGCTTAACGGTGAGCTCGACCTGGGAGGTGGAGACGTTTAAGTTCTCCCCTGCCCAAGTAATAACGCGACCAATCTTCTCCCAAGTGAAGGGTTCTTTGGTGCCGTCGCGTTTAATTACCTTGATATCTTGCATTGATTTCTCCCATAATCTTAATCAAGTAGTCCGGGGTGATCGGACCGGTAAAGAAGTCGCCCCGGGCGATCTTGCTAAAAGCAAACAGGAACATGCCTTCAGCCATCTCCGGGGACCAGCCATAGATAGGAAGGCCGTCTGGATTGTGAGCCCAGCCCTCCCCTTTAGAATGCAGTAACTGCGTTGCCTCGACTTGGCACATCATGCTGTCGACGCGTTTAACTTCGGGGTAAACCGAGTGAACCCACTCAGGATCTAACTGGAATGCACGGTAGACACGATTCTGAACCTGCTCTTCGATCTTCGCGTAGTCTGGGAGGAACGGTTTGAATGGCGCCGGGATGTCCTGAATGAACGCTTCCGAGCCGTCGTGAACCAAACCGATCATCTGCAGTTCTGGCGGGAGCTGGGCTGCCACGTGAACCGAGTGTTCTGCCACGGAGTACGGGAAGTTGGTGTGGCCGTTGAAACGGTTAACCATGGAAAGAGCGTGAGCAATGTTCTCGACAGTCAAGCCTTCGAGGTCATCGGATACTAAAGAAAAGTATTGACCATTGTAGGTCTCAATCATACCGGACATAGGTGATCTCCTGTGTGTCTATGTTAGTTATACCTGTGGATAAAGCATTATTGAGAATTGTACCACAGTGTTACATAGACGTTCCAGGGATTTGGTTGAGATGTAGCCAAAAAAAGAAGTTGGTACGTTTGAACGGAATCTACGTGGAAACCCACACCGCCCTATAGCTTTCTTACCCAAGCATACTGACTCTCTATATATCTTTAAAAAAGCCTTAGTAAGTAGTTTATAGTATAGGGGAACAGTTACACTATAAAGGGTGTCAAAAGTGACGTACCAAACGTATCGACGTACCAACTCCGAGCAAACCCGCATGGGATAAGGCTTTTCGTTGGTACGTCGTTGGAACATTACGCGTTCCAGAGGTCCTTATAGGCCCGGGTTACGGCATCCTGCGAGGTCGCAACCGTCCAGTCGACGACATAGCGGCCCATGCTGGAGCCCATATGATGCAACCAGATGAGAGCGTCCGTCAAGGAGCCGTTGCCAGCCACGATCTCATTGAGGTCGACTCTCGCGTTCGCTTCCTTCACCCGATCGTAAGCTTCCTTGGTGAATGAAGGCTCATCGTTCAATGCCAAGAGCATGAACTGGAAGATACGAGAGTCACACCCGAAGAGCACCAGGGAGACGAATCCGACCTCTTCCACCGCTGCCGGATCCACCTGACGGAATAACTCTGCTTGAGCTGCTGCGAAACGGTGAAGGCAGGCGATGTTCCTCAGGGCGAACTCGACGCTTTCGGGTTCTTTTCGGAGGGTTGCGGCGGCGTGGGCTTGTCGGGTGTTGGCGGCGTCGCGGAGGGCCGCTTTGAACTCTTCGCCGGAAAAGACCGGACGAAAGATCTGGTAGAGTTGTTCATTCATTAATGTTTCACCCCGCCGCCAAACATCGGTACTACATCACCCATGACATCATCACCGGGCATTTCCTTCATCATCATTTCAACCATTTGAGCCACCTTCAGCTCACTCAGGTAGGTACCCAGAACATCGGCGTTCAGCAGTCCGTGCACCAGATTGGGAGCACCTTCGTTGCCGGCAGTAACCTGTGAGGTGACGTACTCTTCGACATTGTCCACTTCGACACCCGCTTGTTTTGCCAAGTGGAAAATGACATCGTCGCTCGGGCCCATGAAGTTGCCCGGCTGTCCCAACGTGATGAAAGGAACAACGCGGTTGTCTTTGCCGACTTCCGGATTCTCCTGCACGTTCACTTCAAACAAACGGGTGCAGAAGGCGCCACACAGCTGGTGGTACTGACCGATCATGGAAGGGAGGGTCTCCTCCGTAAGGGCACCGCGACGGCTCATTGCCAGGATAGCTTCTTGAACGTTAGTGTCATTCAGTAACGCCACAATCATTTCATCGTTAGTCATAAAGTCCTCTACATATAGAGTGATTTAAAGATACCCTCTGAGACGCTCTGTAAGGCGTTCAGAGAGGTTTTGCAGGTTGGGAATAGGGTAGCTTATCTTTTGGGATTTGACCGCTTCCAGCGCTGGCAGGCGAGCCAGGCGAGGCAGCATGCGTCGGCCTCGTGGTCCACCCTGAAGCGGTTGCCCGTGAGGACCTCGGCGGCGAACATTGAGAACTCTTTATCCAGACGATTGGACGGGTTCTCCTGACCGGTAGTGATGTGAATGTGCTTGGCGAGCGGGGTTTTCCAATCGATCGCTTTGTACATGTCGAGTGGTGCTTCCAGATCTGACTTGGTCATGTACTGCAGGGAGCCGGTTACCAGGAGGATATGCTCAGAATCGGCATTGTACTTCCCTTGGTACACGACGTAGCGCTCCATGGAGACGCCTTTGATGTAATTCTGTTCCTGATCGAGTTCTTCAAGAAGGGCGAGCGGGGTACCGCCTAGTGGGAAGGTGCTCGGGTTGAGGGTCCCAGACTTGACGTATTTACCGTCAATGTCGACGAGACCCCACCCCAGGTTCTTCCAGCCCGGATCAATTCCGAGAAAGAGATAATCCTGCATTATTTTCTCCGTTGTTACGAATCGTGTTGTATCCGTACGCTCCGACCGCAAGCGTGTTGCCAAGGGCAAACACAAAGATGAAACCAGCCGCAATGATCACGGTTTTATCGAATCCTCCCAACGGCCGCTTCTTAAAGAAGTGCATCAGGAAGCCGAATGAAACCAGTAACATGGCAGTCAAGATGATGGAGTAGACGATAGCTGACATTATGGCACCAGTAGATAAAACGCACAGCATGCCGACTCAATCAACATTACCGCTGTGAAGAAGGGGAACGAGTTGGACCCCCTGATGATTTTCCAAAGACCTGCAAGCCCTGAGATCCATGCGATGACGCAGGGCCCTATTACTGTAAGCATGGCACGATGATTCCGATGTAGATAGCAACGAGACCGATGAAACAAACCGCGTATGCTAAGAGCCCCTTGCCAAACTCAAAGAGGATTTTAGGCCAAGGTAGGGGTTCCGGACCTGGGTATCCGCACAGTATGTAAGCACCGATCCAGGAGAAAATCACAATTAGCGGCATCACTACAGGAGATGTTTCGATAACTCCTCCGACTTGCTCAAAACTTTTAAGTAATGTAAATCTGAGATACGATTCGTTTCTTCCCAGTTCGGACAGTACAATTCTTCGTTGGTGGGCATGCAGCTACCGGGGCCTTTCAGGGATCCCACGCGGGTATCACGAAGGAATTGAACGGTCAGGATCGCGTTGTGAATCGGGTTGTTTGTGTTGAAGGCAACTTCTACCAGATACACACCTTTCTCCCAACCACCTTCTGGCTCCCCGATAGTTCTGTCCTCCGGGGGCATTCTGATCTTGTTCATGCAGTTTTCCTGTAACGTTTACGGTTTTTACCGGGACGCCAGATCACTCGGTGACGTTCCGGTGGTCCGATGAAGCGGTAGTTCTGAGAATCGCTCCCGCGATCACCCCACGTCGGGCATTCAATCAAGTTGAACCAGTGGTGTTCTTCCTTGGTCATCCACTTGGTTTTCTCCCCGCAGCACTCACACTCGTAACGGGCGGAACTGCCCCAGACTTCGTACGACGGTCGGTAAAAGTGCCCGTAGACCAGGCACTGCAGTTTAGACCACGCGTGCTGAATGAACGCAACCGGCCGACGGTGAGAGCGCCGCCGGAATCGCGGCACGTCGTCTCCAATCATAGGGATTCCGGCTCCACGATTGGACCGTTTTTCGCTTCCAGGTACTTCGGCCAGATTTCCTTATCCCATTCTTTAACGGAGAAGCGAATGTTGTACATGTGACTGAAGAACGTCGCTGCGGTGTTTCTACTATCAGTGCCGGCAACGTCAGGATTGCACGCCAGCTCTTGCAGGATGAACTCAATCTTCTCTTCACGCGAAGCCAGTTCAATTAAATCAGGTCTGATCATGCTAACCTCATCAGGTTTTGGAAAAGGGTGAGACAGAAGAGGTAACCTAGGTGGAACCCGACTACCACGAAGAATGCTAGGCTGAGGAGAACGATACCGAAGGAATCCTGATTAGTACCATCAGTGAAATCCGTCCATCCTTCAGAAAGACAAATCCCGAACATAAACACCACCATAAGGGAGAGGGTGAAAATCCAGAAGAATATCCGCGACGGAAGCTGGTCAGAAGGGATAATGTACGACCACCAGTGGACCAGACTTAAGTCAGGGGTACCGAGCCATGTCATCAACGGGATGCTGATCATAAACCCTACGAGGATGAACCCCAGGTACACACCGAGTTTCTGCGGACTATCCGGCTCGTCAACGTGCTGAATGGCCAGGCGGTAAAACCAGTGAGCTAAGACCACCGACAGGATTGCGGCATACAGGTAATTAAGCGGACTCATGAGTCACCCCTATCTGGATGCTGTTGTCGCCGAAACGAATAGGTTTAGGCTGGCGTGGCCCACGTTTACTGTGCAGCTCGTAGTACGTCCATGGGAACTGATCCCGTTCGTCGTGGATCGTTTCGATGAACCCCTGGCGGCACAGCCGGGTCATGGCCTTGGCCACCTGCATGTTCTCACCGACCTCGAAGATCGAGAAGCGTTTCTTCGGGCGCCGGGCCAGCTGGCGGAGTATCCAACGGTCCAGTTCTTTACGTTTCAGACGCTTGGGGGCTGCGTCAAGTTCCTTACAAAAATCCGACCAACTGGTAATGATGGCGTTCATGATGTTTCCTTAAAATAACCATGGAGGTGACAATTATGTCTATGAAATTAAGTGCGGCCGGTCGGGCCGAGATGGAACAATTCGAAGGTCGTCGCAACAAGCTGTACGACGACAAGACGGGCAAAACGATTACCCGTGCTGCTGACGCCAAAGGTTTCCCAACCATCGGTGTCGGACACTTGGTGAAAGACGCATCGTTCGATGGCCGGACGCTGTCCGACGCAGAGATCGACGCTCTGTTTGCCAAGGATGTGGCGTGGGCAGAAGATGCCATCAACGGATTACGCTTACCACTTAAGCAGAATCAGTTTGATGCTCTTGTGTCCTTTGTGTACAATGTAGGTCCAGGCAAGAAAGGAGTCAAAGATGGACTTATTTGTTTACGCAGTGGTGAGCCTTCTAGCATTTTGCGAAATTTGCGGGCGGGTAACATTCAAGCAGCTGGTGACAGCTTGCTCTCCTGGACCCGCTCCGCTGGGGTCGTCATGGCCGGTCTGGTTAAGAGACGCCAGGCCGAACGGGCATTATTTCTTAGCGCTTAAGGCCTGAGAAAGCTCGTAGCCAAGAGTCACAGTAGTCCTGAGGGATTCTGCCACAATCGGTGGAATCCCTTCCAGGAACGCAGTCCCTTCAAAGAGATCAAGTTTTTCCTTAAACCACACCACACCAAAGTTTGGATCCAACTGGGCCAAATCCTTCGCGTTATGCATGATGTCGAAACACTTGATCAATCGAACTTCCCACGCCGCTGCGATCAACTTCTGCTGCGTCTTGTACTCACGGTCCACCCGGTTCACACCGACCGTCACGTGCGTTAAGCCGTCCACCCACAGGGCGACCTGCTCACCAAACTCAGACTCAATCTGCTGCAGGGTCACGTTCGTGTCTTCCACGACGTCGTGCAGCAAAGCGGCACACACCATGTTGGCTTGACGGACGGTGATCACTTGATCAACGGACGGGTTGTGGATCATGACGTAGTTGGACACCGCCTGGGCAACCTTGACGACGTGGTGCTCGAAGTAGTCCAAGCCGGTGACCTTGCGGGTCTGACCGACGTGGGCCTTTCGGGCCAAGTCATACGCGGCTTGCAGCCGAGTGTGCATCCCTGCGATGCCGAAATCTCGCTGGGTATCTTCACGGGGTACCATAGTCTTTACCCCTAGCAGATCAAGTAATTTATGGCAATAACTATGAACGCCAGCTTCATAAGAAGGATTATCATACACTTTACCCTCGATACGGTTGATTAAGCCCTGGGCAACGTCCAGGTCTAACTTAAACACGCGACCGAGCAATTCTTCACGAGCGTACGACATCCCCTTGTTGAGTTCTTGGGTGTCAAAAGTTACTTCACTCATGGTGTGCTCCTGCTTTGTTTGTGCGATCCTGCTCCGGCGTCACGAAATCCTGACCGCAGCATTCACAATGGGAGAAATGGTGCTCACGACGGACACCGCTTACTTCGTAAGGCTCTGTTACTTCTCGGACTGCAGCCCGGTTGCAGTAGACACATTGAGTCATGGTCTTTTACCTCATAAAAACGTGGTGGGACAGAAACCGCCGGCACGAGGCCGGCTAGTTTATTACTGGCCGAAGATCGTCCTGACAACAGTCTTCGCTCGGGCCATATCCACGGCCGGACCAAAACCATTCAGGAATTTCAAAACGTCCTTCGGGGTGTTCAGCGACGATGACAGGATCCGTTCCCGCATTTCTTCGTCACCCATTACGCTGTCAACGTGGTACTTGCTCAGCAGGTCAACCACCAGCGCCCCAGTAGGGTCACCGGGGTTCATCTGAAGAGTAATACCTGCATGACGCAGATGACGTTTAATCACCGCATTGGCTTCGTCATCCGTAATCGTGCGTCCACCTTGACGGCGGGCCAGATTCTCCATTTCACCCAGTACGATCGCAAGGATCTTGGCTTTATCTTTGGCACCCGGACCATAGGAACGGAAGGTTTTAAGGTCAGTCGTTACTTTGTTGATGATCATGAGTGGTATCCTCAGTTTCGGCTTTGAGTACGATCGTTCGGTTGTGCTTGGTACCGGCGTGATACGCACGGCAGACGAAGATGACGAGCAGGATGGTTCCCACGCGACGGTGTGACAGGATTCCCCGGGCGCCATTAGCCATCGCCGCTGCCGCCGATACTGCCAGCAGCAGGAAGCAGAAGGTAACATTGTCGGAGACGAACTGGCGGAGCGCCGCAGCGAAGTTGAAAGAGTTCAGATCTTCTTGGAACTTCACTTTTGGGTCGGTTGAATTAAACATAAGGTTCTCCTGGGTTATGTACAAGGTACTTATACCCGGATGGAGAGCGATTATGGTTTCGCTTTAGGGAACTTGGGGTCGATGGCTCGGAGTTTATTAATGATTGTCCGCTTGCGATCCTCAAGGGCTTCAATGCGGTAGCCGGCGAGGACGGCGGCAAAGGCATTGCCACAATCGTAACGGTCATAGATGGTATTGATTTCGTGCATTACCTTACGGGTTTGGCGTTTAAGCCACCAGATATGGAGTTTGGTGAACATGGTGTTTCCTTTTGGCAGACGGTGGAGGAATCGAACCTCTCAGCTCCTTCCCACTTTTATATGCTAACGGCTTAGAAGACCGTTGTGGGTACACCGCCCTTAGTCGGACCACGCTTTGGACAGTGTATGGTTTTTCGTGAGGCTTTTCAACCTTTCGAGTGTGTAAAGCTCCCCGCCGGAATAAACCGGGAGGTTGGAGAACACCATGGTGTACTCGAAGCACGCTTCCCCGCGGTCCCAGATCCGACCATAGGTATTGGCGTCAATGAGACGGCAGGCGAACTCATGCAGCTCTCTCTCCCACGTGTCCGGGACAAATCCCGTGTCTTCCAGGCGTACCGCGTCCAGCCACTTTAAGACCGGCCACGTCAGGCCACACGCATTATTGGAATCCCGCAAGTCCTGGACGGAATGATCGGGCATCTCGAGCATCAGGGTTGCGTGCTTACGCGGAGTGAAGAACGGAGAGGTGAACTGTCCGGTTTTGGTCGAAAGGGAGACTAAAAGTTTCATTGAGAATCCTTAAGGGCCCACCGAAGTGGGCCACACAGTTTAGCCAGCAAAGAGACCTTTGCCGCGGTTGAAAGTAGAACGCATGGTTACGACGTTGTTGGACACGTTGTCCAGGTAGTCTGCGTAGTAGTCACTGAGATTGTCGAGGATAATCTCGTAAGTGCCTTCGCCAAGCTCTTTACGGCGGTACAGACCAATCAGGTCGCACACGCAGTTCTCCAGAATGGAGATATTCATCGCTTCACGCCCAGTGATTGGACGCACCATTTCGCCCGGACGACGGATCAGACCGCGTTCGATGTCGAGCTCTTCTGCATTCAAGCAGAGACGGATGGTTTCAGCAACGCGGCGGTCCAGCTCAACGCCAAACTCTTTGATACCCTCTTCGAACTCGGTACCACGTTTACCCTGTCCATCAACGACGCTTGCGACCAGACCGTTGAACATATTGTCATAGCGCTTGCGAGACGCCTGCAGGATGTCGTAGGTTTTCTGGGAGTCAAGGTCTTTGGGATTTGCACGGAAGTTCATAGCGACCCCATGGTGCCAGTAATCAAACAGCACCGTTGTACACTCATCTTGATAGCGGATCAGTTTAGCCTTTTTGCTTTCCTGAACCACGCTGCCGTCAGCGAGACGGGTGGTGATCATGTCATCATCTGACAGATTCTTACGGTTGATGCTGAATAGGAATGCGTTCAGCGTGGTTAATGGAATAAGAGTTGTGCGGTACACTTTACCGTCCGGGCCCTGGGCATCCGCTTCAAACGCACGGTAGCGGTTGTCTTCATCGTCCTTCAGTTTTGCATGCTGGGTTGACCAGTCAAGGCCCAGCTGTTCGCACAAACGTTTAGCAACCACCGCGAGGATCGGCTCTTGGCGGCCTTTCACTTCTACCGTGGTATTGGTGACGAGGATCGGCTCACCGAAGAAATTGATGGTGGCTAGTTGACTCATTTGGAACTCCTATAATTGTCCTGCAATCGCAGTGTGAAATGATCGTGTTGTTTCTACAACTTACTTATACCGGAAAATGGTCAGGTATGGGCCAATCCCTACAACTGAGTTATGGGGAGATGCCCATACCTGAAGGTTACAGCATGCTTGTGATATCTTGATTTCGTAGTTTGAGCTTCAATCGGTCAAGACGATGTGCCTGTTCTGATGTCAATTTGTTGAGATTGATGTCATCCAGGAAGTTCATCAAGTGGTGTGCAGGAATAGCTACGGAGCGATATTTCTTCCCGTCATTGGCAGTAAAGGTTTGCATCGAAACCCAATACCGCCCGTGCTTATCCTTTCTTACCTTGTCGTACTGACCTTCCCATCCTACGGGTATTGCTTCACAAATGTCTTTCAACTTAAGGTAAGCATTACCCGTCAGGTCATCCAGCTCGTAAGATACTGGTGCCCCGAAAATACCCGTAATCATTAAACCTCCAGCACCGGCTCCGGCATGATCGCCGACATGTCGTCTTTGAAGTTTGCCATTGGGCCGTCGTCCACTTGCATCTCTTTGTTACCCTTGATGTTGTTCAGCAAGCGAAGCTGATTATCAACGGTCAAGCCCAGCATGTAGCGGCAGTTCGCCTGGGTGATACTTCCCACGGTACCGCACAGACGGCGGTGGGCCGCTTCCGGAGCATCCTTCAGGGCGACATTGACACTGGCTTGCAGCTCGATCTTCTGAACAATCTCCAGGTAGCTGATGAAGTCATCCAGCGTACGGCGATCTTCTGCCAGGTCTTCCGCCAGCGTTTTCATCAAGCAGATCGAGAAGGTACTCGCTGCATACAACCGCATGGAGCCCGCTGTCCAGACGAATCCAGGATAATCGATACACGTCACACCTTTGAAGAGCCCCGCTTCCTCCAGGCCTTTCAGGTGTTTCGCGATGATCATCTTACGGCACGCCGCGGCCGCCGCCCCGAGCAGTTCCAGCAGCGTTTCCGCTGCCAGATCTTCCTCTTTGAGGATCGGGTCGGTGGTGGTCATTAAAGCTTCAAGGTAGGCATCGGTGATGTCACTTGGCAGGGTAACGATATTGCTGGTGTACTTCATAAGGGAAAACTCCGTTAGTGTGTTTACACCTTACTTATACCCGGTTCTGACGCTCCAGATTGAATTGCACCAGGCGGTGAACCGTACAGTTACGCGAAGAGAGCATGTAAATCGAAGGTGCCTGGGCGAGAATCAAATCTTCTTCCCAGCCTTCCTGTTCACGGACAGACTTCAGCAGGGTCAGCGGGACCAACGCCTCACCGGTCATCAGCAAGTGATACTCGAACAGCAGCATCGCAGTGACGTACGTGGCAATGTTACGCGACAGCAGGTGTGTGTTGACGGCTCCGGTTCCCATCCACGGGGAATGGTTGTTGGCAGCCTCTTGCTGCGGAGTCATGTTCGGGTCGCAGAAGAGCAGCGGAACGATTTCACGAGGGTTGTTGGGCAGAACGCTGCGGGTCATGTAACTGACAGACGGTGTACCGACGGTGTACGTGTCGTAGTAGCTCCCGCACTGCGGGGCCCGATGGCCACGGTCTGCGGAAGGACGCCCAATGGCAAACGTGTTGAAAATCGGAGCGAGATCCCGGAACGAACGCTGTGGCGCTAAGCGTTGAGGGAAAGACGCGGACGTTGCGAAGAAGCCCACGGAATTCTCCGAGCAGTTCATCGCCATCGCCAGGCTCAGGAAGAGATCGGCACGGGATTGGCGACCTGCTTCTGCTTCCACGCGGCTGGCCGGCAGCACGGTTCCGTCCTTCCACTCTGGCAGATCGCGTCCCAAGAAGAAGCCGTTCTCGGTAAAGAATTGCATGACATAGTGGGAGTACAGGTTGCCATGGTCTGCGTTGCGGCTGTCATCGTAATCGACGTCGAAGCGGGCCTTCAGGATGTCCATGATTTCCGTCGGGATCACGTTGCGGGCAAACATGAAGCGTCCCATCCAGTAGATACGGGCGATTCCCGGCCAGATATAACTGTCAATTTTGAAGGGAATCCCGGGGTTTTCCAGGGCATTCCAGTTTAGGGTGAAGTTCAGCGTGCGGGCGGCTTTCTTTACGTCAAGCAGCTTGGCGATGAACTGCAGGCCTGGGCGTTGACGCATGCCGTACGATTCCTCCCGCAGCTCTTTCATACCCAGCAGGCAGCCTGGTGTGGTTTGCCACGCGACCCGGGCTTGCAAGTCACGCTTGGTGCTGCCGGTCAACCCGTACCCAGACATCAGGGCAGCGATAGCGATACGACCGGCACCAGAGAACTGGTCCTGGTCCCCGTTGATCCCGCAGAACATGTGCAAGTAATACTCTTGGGCGTTCATTCTTTTTCTCCTAAAAAAGCCCCGAAGGGCTTATGCAGATTTGATGATCTGGAAGGACACGCCTTCCATCTCCTCGATGTTTGCTACAGTACGTTTGATGCGAGTTTGACCTTCACGGAGGCTCAGAATGCGAGACCGGGCAAGGACATTGCCGTTCTCATATTCCACGAGTTCCAGACCGTTGTTGTTCTCTAAGCGGATAGCGTAGCCATCACGCAGACGGTACTCAGCGAGCACAGTGTCTACCACAGGTCTCTTTTCCTTCAGTATATTGAGAGCGTCAAGCAGTTCGACCAAAGCCTTCGGGTTTATACTCACCCGGGCAGCATAGGTCCAGGCTTCACGTTTGGGGCAATAGCCAGAGAACAGACGCTTGAGGGCATCGAAGTTCTCTGTCTCCAGGGTGTCTTTGAGGAGTTCGTCAACGGCGATCATGTCAGACAATGCTTCATAACGGAACATGCCTTTCTTCGCTGGACGACGGGCAACGATTACAGTGAGGTTCTGTACGCGAATGATGGTGGTTAAACCGATGTTGCTGATAGTGAACATTGAGAGTCTCCTGTTTATCTCTATGTTCCTTATACCATCAGCGTTTCATTTTACGGAAAGACCGGACTTTATCGAACCCGTGGTTCTCTAAACGCTGGATATCAGTGATGTCGATGGGTGGATTGCGGTTGGAACCGAGCACACCGGAGAGGAACGAGTCGATCTCCTGGTATGCTTCAAACGGGCTCTTCACTTTCTGAAAGCCGTAGGTGGCGAGCCGGGGGTTAACCGTGAGTTGGAAAGCATTTCGGTACGTGGACTCCAGCATAGCCACCGGTGCGTTCAACGCCCGGAGCTCTTCCGTGCAGTCGATCGCTTTGGCCGCTTCGAGGATCTCCGCCCAGCCTTGCTTCGACACGTCGTAATAACTGTCGTTACGGTAGCGGGGTCGCGGCCAATCATTCCAGATCGCCCACTTGTCGGCGGCCCGCTCGTCCCGCTGTTTGGCTTCATAGCGGTCCCAGTCTTCCAGGCACGTCAGGTAGAACGGCTCCGGTGCGGGGAAGACGTACGGGTTGCCAGGCTTGATGCGGATCATCGGGTAGACTTTACCGCAGAACAGAACGAAACACGGGGTGAAGAACTGGGTAGAATCCCAGTAACGCATGCGGTGCAACAGATCGGTCAAGGGACCTTCATAAGGATGCTGGGATTCCACCCGCTGGAAATAGACGTCCGAGACGCCGTGAGCTGACGCTGTGTCGTAGTAATCGTGGAACTTGCTGATAATTTTCATAATCAGTCCTTAATGACGAGGTACGGCATGCCTCCTGGAAGGATACGCCACATTTCACGGGGCATAACGTAAACTACCTTGCCCAAACCTAAACCGAGAGCGAAGAGCATTTCCATGTTGGGGTGTTCGCCCCAGTGGTCGCCGTGTTTATCAAAGGCTGCAGACAGGAAAGACCATCCGCCACCCTTGGACTCCTGGAATTGCTCAGGGAGTTCGTGCAGCATCACCACGATCTCATCCTTGTGCTCTTCCAGACGGCTCTTACTAAGGAGGTAGTTTCTTACGATCCCCTCCACTTTGACGGCGTCACCGTCGTCGCCAACATTGGCACATTTGACCGCTAAATCATGAACTGCTTGAGCTGTGAGTTTCATCGGGACTCCGACAGAGATTACAGAAGGAAGCACGCTTCGGCCCAGTAAAGGTGAGTTTGCACTCGAAGCACGTGCCGTAGTAGCCTCCGGTTGGCCAGTTGCGTTTGGCTTCTGCTCGGAGGCACGGGTTGCATTTCATAAACTGACGACCTACCGCGACACAGCGGCAGGTTTCTTCGTTCAGCCGGATTACTTCAATGGCCTTCTTCAGGCGTTCTGACATGACCGCGGGGTCTTCCGGAACGTAATCCGGGTCGTCAGGACAGACTGAGCATTCCATGTGATGGACTTGGCAGCGCTGGCACCAATACCACCCGCCGGCTATAGTCAGGGAGAGCGAGGAGTTCTGCATCTGGGTCTCCATTAAGAGGAATAAGGTCGCCGGGTCGTATCAGAGTGTGACCGTAACAAACTCGGCCTGAGAAATACTCGACCCGAATATCACCGGTGCAATACCAAACAGGTCGGCTAGACCAGTTGTGGATTTCACCAATCGGCGTATCAATGCGATCATCAGGAAGTAGTAAACGTTCGGTAGTTACACACTTGCCAATGTTACTTGGGTAGTATTGAGATTTGACGACAAGAGCGAGGCCGCCCGGTTTCAATTGACTCATGCGACCTCCTCAAAGTAAAAGTCACGTTTCTTCACTTGGTCACCAGAAGCCCGGTGGCCGCAGGGACACTTCTGGCCAGGACTGACCAGTCGGCCATCACAGCCGGAGCACCAGTGCTTACCAGTCCCCAGTTGGCTCTGTTTTCTCTTGATTCGGTTGATCTTTCGGATGGACATACCAGTTTTTCTCCTGTGAGACGATGTCCCGAGGGAAAGGCACCCAGGGTTTACCGCCAGACAAATACTCTTGGCCAGTGAACGAGATGGTGATACCGTGACGCGTCATCACCAGCTTATCAGATTTGGCGAGCAGAGCAACAGATTCTGCAAAAGTCATTGGGAGCGCCATCGGGTAATAGCGACGCACAGTGGTGTCATCGATGATCCGCGGGTCGTAACCGTCAATGAACAGCAGCGAGCGGCTTTTCTTTTCGGACGCAGGCATCTTGTTCAACGCTTGGCGAACGTCGTCCGGTAAGTCACCGTATTGACGGGTGGGGAAATCCGTGAGGTGAATAACTTCAGCAGTCAGAGTAACTTTCATGCGTATTTCCAGATAGGGTAAGCTGCGAGTAGGATTCCCAGTCCACCGATTGACACGGCGTCATGGGCGTCATGGCCAATCAAATAGGTGATCGTGGCCGGAAATAAGTAAGCCCACGACAGCAAGACGAATCCGCGGTGGTGGGCCCACATGTACTTAAAGTTCTTGAGCATAGAGGTCTCACACGACGGAGTCTTCAGGGCGACTCCGGTGTCCTTCCACTGACTGTCGCACCCTGATGCAGTCAGCTTCTCGCTCTGGTAGATTTTACTCGACGTAAACGGTGCCGATGTCCGTGTACGTCACGCTATTCGCCGCTTTCAACTTGGAGAACGTGCGGATCGCGTCATTCACGTCCAGGACGTCGTGGGAGTGCACGATACCATCCGGGCCGACCAGGTTCAGCGTGGTCAGGTTCAAGTTGGATTTACGCGGAGTGACGAAGCCCAGCAGGTATTTCCCTTGCAGACCCTCGATCTCGTAACCGGCCGGCACGTCCGTTCGGAAGTAGATCGGGCCGTCCTTGTCCTTGATGTCCCGGGGCGCGTGGCTCAGGACGTAAACGCCATCGACCGTCGAGTTCTGAACGTCCGAGGCGAACACGTGGTTGGTGTTCATGGCAATCTCCAAAGTAAAAAAGCCCCGAAGGGCTTTGGGTTAACCGTAGAACACGTGCTTGCCGATACGGGCAGTGACACGTTTGTTCCAACGGGGGTGCGTACCTTTCTTATGGAAATACTTGGCGCCACCAGTGACGTCTTTCTTTCGGTACGTTGCCGGGTCGGCGGACCAGGTCCGGACGTCCTTGGCAATCTTACGGGCTTTCTCAAACGCTTCCGGATCGGTGATCTTCCGGTGGCGATTAGTCCATGAGAACTGGTTCTTCGCGAAGACTACAGATCGCATCGACTCGCCGTACTTACCACTCTTGAGCCGGTTTACAGTGGTGAAGGCTACTGCATATTGACCCTTGGTCTTCTCACCTCTCGCTTCAAAGTAAATGTTGCAGGCTAGTGGCTCTTTCGTACAAGTGCTGTCTGCAGAGGCCAAGACGGGCTTGGCCACTAACAATCCCAGCAAGAGCGAAATAGTCAAAAGACTCTTCATCGTCACCTCACTGTGGAGGCCTAAAGACCTCCGATGTTACTACCCAACTCTGGGTACTTTTCCTCGAGAACCGAGGAGAGGATTCGGTCGTAGAGTTTGATTTCCTCAAGCGTGTACTTGAGTTCGTCTTCCTCCATGACATCGAATCCCGGAGATGCCCCATTCGTGAGATACAGCGAGTAGCCCAGCGGATGGAGCACCGTCCGATTCAGCAAGTATACCACGCCATTCGCTGCCAGTGCATCCCAGGAGACAACAGCTCCAGTGGCGTCCACGCAGTGACGGCTCGTGCCATACTTATCCACAGCGATCTCACAGTTGAAATCACTGAGAAGGATGTTCAACTCAGGAACGAGATCCTGAATACAAGGGGTTTTCCAAGATATCCGCATAGTAATTTACCTCTAGGGTATTTTACGCGGAGAAAGGTTCGTGCAGCAGCTCAATCATCGTGTAGCAGAGCTCGGGCTCGGCTTCCAGTTGTTCCCAGAAGACTTCTGCCTCGATCATGCTCGAGAAGTTGAAAATGTGAGAGGAATCATCGGCCCCAGAAAATTGGATGGACACGTAGTTGCCCACTGGATATAGGACCGCTTTGACGTACTGAAGTTCATGGCCGGGGAGAATCCATGAGGGGTACCAGTCGTCCGTGACCGGAAAGAAGCCGACGCGTTCGGCCCAGGTTGATCCGTAGTGTTTAACGAGCCACGGAATCATGTCACCTTTGCCAACACGTCGGGACATCCGTTTCATACACTCCCTGATTCGTCCCTTATCGTGGCGGGCCATGAGCTTCGCCATTTCGAGGACGGTCAGGGATTTAGGCATGGACAACGTCTTGCGCTAACAGAGCGTCATAACCCGCACGAGCCTCTTCTTCCGAAGTGTACTGCGTGACCGTCGGATTGAACGCATCAGAGATGAACACTTCCCACAGTCCGCCGGTGCAGGACAGTTGGAGCTTCACGTACTGCTTGCCACCCAGCTCGAACGGCATGTCAAAGCCTTCCGCTGGAACAAATGTACGCTCACACACCGTCATGTCGCTCGGTGGCGGTTCGGTAGACCAGAAGTTTTCCCCATCCCATTCCTCGAAGGTCTGAGCTGGATCCAGTGAATCTTTCACTTCTTCATATGATGCTTTAGCAAAGTCTGCGTAAGAGTATTGCATGTCGTTTCCCATGTTGAGTCGGGGCGAACCCCTTGTTACAGTCCACCTGAGATTTTATCTCTCCGGTGATTCAACGGGGCGTAATCCACCCCGTATTCTTATACCTTACTTTTGCTTAGGTAAGTCAGGTACTTGCATCAACATCTTCGCATCGCTACCCATGACCGTTGGCAGCAGGCCGCTCCACTTATCGATCCACAGCATGGTCATAACTTCAGGATTCTTACGTAGAGCATCACCGCGAAGGTTGATCGAGTCGGCTTCAGCCTTAGCCTTGGCCGTAATAGAGTATGCTTCCGCATCGGCAGCTAGTTTCTTCGATTGGGCTTCACCACGAGCGGTTTCAATCTCTTTGTTCGCTTCCGCAGTACTCTGCTTCACTTCCTGCTCACGCTGCAGGGTTTTCTGGTTTGCAGTCACTTTGGCGTTGATGCTCTCGGTAACGGAATCGGGGTAGCCAGGCTTACCAGACCAAGACACGCTGATGATCTTGATCCCTGCAGGGTTCATTTCACGTTGCAAATCTTCCAGCACGCCATTCAAGAGCTCGGATTTACCACCGTCGATAAAGCGGTCGGTATCCATGAGGTTTGCCCGGCGGACTAAAGAGTCAGAGATTTTCTGATACAGATCCTGATCGGTGATCTCATCGACGCCTTTGCGGTACGTCTGGAAGATGGTTTTCACTTTAGTTGGATCGATGAGGTACGCCACGCCGACCTGATAGCTGATGAAGGTACCGTCGGACATCTGGAAGTTAAACGGTTTGTCGTACGTCTTCATTTGCTTGAACGTTGGGAACGTGTACAGATCAGTGTTCCAACCGGTCCACTGACGGCCAACGCCGACCACTTCGCCTACGCCTTTTTCGTCGCCCAGTTTGTTGACAAGGATGCCAACTTCTCCTGGCTTAACGTACTCACATCCCGTCAAAGTCAGGACGCCAAACATCATCATGAATGCAATAAGAATATTACGCATTGAAAGTCTTCCTGTAGTGTTTCAAGAGGTATTTGCCTGCTAAAGCAGGATAGATTAACGCGGATGCAATGCCGATCAGTACCAGAATGGTATCCTTAGCAGAGACCAAATGTGGCAGTACGCCGCCGTAAAGAAAGAGGGCAATGATCAATGCAATGACAACCCTAATGTAAAAAGCCATGCTTTTCCCCTAAAAGAAAGGTCCCGAAGGACCTTACCTCCTGTCAGCCTTTCTTAGGACTTCTCACGACCTGGAACACCAGGTAGGCGGCAACCGCCAGGAGAAGCCCGTCAGAAACGACGGACAGTAATTTGCTCGTGAAGTCCACGAACACGGCCAGGAGTGCAAAACCCCCGGCCAACGCCAGTTTGGCCTTAGACGCCATCGACGTAGTCTTTCAGACGTACGTTGAGGATCTGAGCGATCTTCTCGGCACACTTAACTTCAGCCGGTTCGAAGTCACCGTCAGCATAGGCAACGGTCAGAACAGCGGTCATCACTTCATCAGCGTGGCCTGGGTTGTTCTTGACGTCTTTCAGCTCGTCGGTACACTTCTTGTTGCCCATCATGTTGCCCATTTTGTAGAAGCCACATGCTTTGTCGATCATTTTGCCCAATTCAGCCTGAGGGAAGCCAGCGAAGATGTCGTTGCCTTCCAGCTGCATGTGCAGGTTCTCCAGCTCAGCATCTTCCAGATCGCCATCAGCGTGCGCCATCATGACGCAACCGAACACGGTCGCTTCAACCAGGTCTTTATTTTCCAGACGGACGATTTTGGTGTTGGCTGCTGCAGCCGCTTCGGAGCCTTTGCCTTTCAGGAAAGAGAACATACCCATTTCGTAGTATCCTTTATGAGATTAAGTTGCATGGTAGCACTGTTGCTACACATTAGTTATACCAACATACCGTTGATTATTGATAGATTTTCGCAAGAACCATGACACGTGTCAAGGCTTCATCGAGAGAATCGCTGTCATGTAAAGCAATTGCGGTGGTGTCACTCAGCCGACCGTAGATCGCCCACTGGGTTACCCGTGGATCATGGACCGACACGGCTTCTGTTTCACCGGTCTTCTCATCGACAATAATCCCCGCAACGTCGAACGCCGTGTAAACGTCGTCTTCGAACTTCCCGTCACGCAGGCAGTTCCACTCCATCTGGTTCAGCACCGCTTTGAAGAACGTTGCAGAACCCGCATGTTCACGAGCTTCAGTGGAGATATGTTCGTCACCGATAACGGTGATCTTATCAACCGGCCAGTTGGTTTTGCGGGATAGCCAGCGAATACGCTCTTTGGCTGCCGTCAGTAAGGCGATGGAAGAAGGTTCACCCGATAAGATTGCCTCGAAGTTCATCTCCCGATGGTTGTGCAAGTAGACGGCGTTCGCCAGCTGATCATCGGTAAGACGACCGAGTGCCAACGTCGTTCTTTCCACATCGGTAAAACGCTTCTCGTGAGGATCGACCTCGTTCTTATCGAACCACGAAGAGGATGTCGTCTTCGGCGTTACAAATTCGACGATAGGGTTGTGCTTAGAATACAGGCCGATTTCCCAGGAGATGTACGCGTTGGCGTCATCGTAAGGATCAAACTTGGTTTCGTGGTGACACTTAACCACGTTCTTTTCGAGATCCTGCTTGAACGCTTCGAGGATGGTGTTCAGTTGAACCTGAACTTCTGGGATACGATCAGGCTTGGCTTCAAACTTCAGGTCCAGAAGCATTTGCTTGACGCGTTCAAAGATACACTCAAGTGTCGGACCGTACAGGTGATAATTCGGTCCAATAGGAGTTTCCGACCCAATGACGCGGGCGATATCACCTGCAGAAATATCCAGTTTTGCTTTAAACATGATTGATCCTTACGGGATTCTCTCAATCCCGTCTTGTTGAATTCCAAAGGGTAACGGGCATCCTTGCCTCGGTCGTTACAGTTGAATCGCGGCTGACTCCGGATCGGGTTCAAGCTTCCAGTTACAGCTGGCACAGATGTCATCGAAGCTGTCGTAGCTCAGGCGGTGAGTGAAAGGGTTCTCTCCGATTTTGTTCAGGATTTGCAGTGGGATGGTTTCCACTTCGGCTTTGTACTTATCGGTGGCACCCGGATGGGCGGTCATCTTCACTTCCATCATGGCGCGACGAACCTTCATGATTACGTCGTTCTTGGTTTCTCCACGGGCAATGAAGATCAGGGAAGTGTGCTTCCGCTTCTGGTAGTGAACCGTGTCTGACTGCTCTGCACGGACACTCGGGTTGATAGCACCCATTTGGCTGATGCCACCGTTAATGACTAAGCGACCTTTATACATGGGGATTCCTCATTTCAGCAATTAAGATCCAAATACGTTTTGATGGATGATACGGCGTATTTCAGGTTGGTATTTTTCAGGCAGACGGGTCCGAACGTCAGTGGCTTCCCGTTTAACTTTGCTGTACAGCTCGATGGGCGTCATGCCTAAAGCGTCAGCTAACTCCTCGACATCCTGACAGCCCGAGTCAAAGTACTCCCGGACTATGTTGTCGTAAGAAGGGGTTTTGGCGGGTTTACGGAAAAGGAATCTAAGTCGGCGGAAGAAATGTCCCAGACGAGAATGCATTGGAGAAGCTCCTCTCGGTGGTGATACTTGAAGTGGTGGATAGCGTGCAGGGTTCTCACCCGCAGTAATTCGTACTCAGGAGGAACATCACAGGCCCGCAGGTAGTCTGCCATCTTTTGGCGGCATTCCTTCTCGGTACCGGTGGTGATCACTTCCTCAAAGGGTGCTTTATCGTTAGGCGTCCGGTAACGCCTTAACGTCGCTCTGCAGCGAATGCCTTTTAACGCGTCGGGCATGTCGGTGTTCCTTCTTGATTCCTTCGGAACGGGCACGCTTGGAGCGGTTGCTCCGGTAGGTGTCCGCGGGGTACTTATCGTGGCCCGGGCAGCAGTGACCAGGACGACAAACATCTTCAATCTCACGCCGCATAGGGCCTCCGATAAAAAGCCCACCGGAGTGGGCTCAGGGTTAGACCGTGATGGTCTTGTCGTACACGTTGAATGGCGGCACGTTGTACACTTTCCAGGAACCGTTAATGTCCCCAGTGATGTCAAAGTGCTGATGAGAACGGTCCTTCAGGCCCGCAATCACTTGGTTCACCATCTCCTGGCCAACCAGCACCATCGCCTTCTTCTTCGGCGTGGCCGGAAGCAGACGGATAGTCCCGAGCGCTAAGATTGCCGCTTCTGCCATGGCGCCGAGGTCGTTACCGCGGAACTCCAGCGTTACGCCAGCTTTCTCAACTTGGTCTTCCAGTTTGAACAGCAGGTCAGACCCGCCGCTCAGTGTCAGTGTGCAAATGTGATTCATGTGATACCTCTTGTAGGAAAGTCGTATTATGAACTACGTAGAGCAGATACGCAATCCAGTTAACCCGAACCTCGCCTTCCGGCTTTGTCTTGAAGAAGCGTTCATACTCTTCATCCCAATCCAAAGTGTCGTCAGCAGGGAACGGTACAGAATAATGCCTACGAGAGTTTATATCAGCAATCACTTCCTCACGTGACATTGCAAGCTCACGCTCACTGGGAATCAGCAGGCCATCCAAGTGAGTATCCTGGTTAGTCGGCGTCGCCTCAGTCACATTGCCCGTGTTCAGGTCGTGACGTCGTTTGAGAAATGCCACCACGGCTTCCTTGGAGTAGCCCAGGAAGAAACCGGTGGAGGTGAAATACAGTAAATCGTTCATATGCCTTTCCACGTTACAGTGATGGTACTTACGCTATGCCGATAAGGGTACTCGCCGGCCTCCAAGGCCGCTAAGCAATGGGAGATGCACATACCGATAAAGGCGTCGTCTTTGGTGTCCACTTGACGAAGTATCCTTTCGATTTGCTCACTGACTTCTTTCTTATCACCACAAAGGTCAATCGAGAAGTGGTTGGTTGAGAAGTTCATTACAGTGAAGGCGTGGCCCTTCTTGTCTTTGATGAGTAATCGAGTGGTCATTAGGCTTCCTGATTAACAACGAGGGTCATGCGTAGGTCCTCTGGTCGAAGAATGTCTGCAAGTGACGATAGTGGTCCGCAGCAGACGGGAAGGTTACAGGAGGTTCCGGTTCGATAACCGGAGGTTTAGCGACAGATTCTGCCTGCAAAACTATCCGAGTGGTTTGGTTCTCAACGAGAAACAGTTTTCCATCTCCCGGGAATAGCTTTAAGAAGTTGTCGATGACTTCCACTGTTCGTTGAATGTCCTGACGGCTTCCCTTGATCATTACGTGCTGTAAGAAATCCGGGACGAGCGACAGGTCGTTAACTATAACTTCCTTGATATTGCTGTGCTTGGAGGTTCTGAAGGTGACACGATCGGATGAGAGAAAGAGTTTATGCATGAGGGGTAATTCCTCTGTGGTTTACAGATTCCTTATACCCGAATGAGAAGCTAAAAAAGAATGGTGCCGCGGGATGGGCTCGAACCATCGACCTGGGGATTAAGAGTCCCTCGCTCTGCCAACTGAGCTACCACGGCGTGGTACACCATACGAGGTTCGAACTCGTGTTCCTGCCGTGAAAGGGCAGTGTCCTGGACCGCTAGACGAATGGTGCAATGGTGGGTAAAGCTGGATTCGAACCAGCGACCTCTCGATTATCGGTCGAGTGCACTACCGCTGTGCTATTCACCCTAAAAAGCAGAGATAGGTTAACCCAGTCTCTGCTCCCTGTCAAGTTTACTTCAAAACTTTCATTCCGTGTTGATCAGCGATGAACTCATCTTTGCGGACAATGATTTCGTCAATCCAAATTTTGGTGCCATCCTGATATTCCCGCCAGTGACCGGCCCGTAGATGGGGCGAACGGACAATATCTGTTGGATTATCACGAGGGTTAGTTATCTGTTTGACCGGACCCAGAGTTAACGTTGATGCATTACTGATTTGTCCTCGGGCCTGCATAGGCTTCGGCGGGTTAAGCGTGATTTGCTCACGACCACGAGTATTCCATGCGTACAGCAGAGCACTGGCAATAGGGACGATATCCAGCATGCACTCACGCATTCCTTGCTTCATCATCTGCAGCTCATCTTGATGATAATAACCTTGCGTCGTCAAGTTGAACCGGATGATACGGAGTTCGTTATCGAATACTACCGCCAGATTAGCCTGGATTGTCGGAGTGCTCCAGGGAATGAAGATCATAGGGAAGGAACCATAAGCGGGTCCCGTGCGGGTCAAGACGAAAGCTCGGAACTGCCCCGTCATTTCATCCTGGACAGTCACTTGCATTTCTTCAGAAGGCATCACTAAGAAAGGTGACGGCTCCAGACGGTGCATGTTTATAGGGTTATGCAATACGCCATGGTGGGCGAGCATAGCGGGTGGAATGAGCATCCCGGGATCTGCCGGCGAGTAAAAGCCGAGCGTATCAAAGAGGGATATCAATGGGGCTCGGAAATACTGCTGAGAGTATCCGTCTACGTGGATAAGGGATGCCGCTTGGTCGGTGTTTAAGTAAAGGTGCATAGTGATTCTCCTCTTTGTATGCACCTTTCTTATACCCTTTAGAGATCGACTTTCAGGACGTTCTCGTAGTAACGCTTGGCGCCTTGCCAAGTGCTAATAGACTTCGAGTGGCCTACCAGCGGTTCGAGCACGACCATCTTCTTCCCGAGCGACTTCACCCGGCCGAGCTGGAGTTCCGCCCCGACCGGAGATGCCACAATGTCACCAATCTCAAGCTTACGGTTCATCATGTCATACATAGTCGGGCTCCTTCAGGATATCACGGGTGTATTTCTCGGTTTCACGCTTGCCGTCAGTCATGACGACGGCCTTACGGTCAGGATCTTCACCTTTAAAGCCGGTGATTTGGCCACGACGTAAACCACGGTCGTTGATCGAGGTGATGATGACCCGATCGCCGATACAAAGAGTGTTGCCTAAAAAATCAAGCATTGAATTTCTCCACGATGGCAACCTGAGAAGAAGTCTTTAATACGGAGCCTGCGTGATCCAACGCTTGAATACGGATCATGCGGGAAGTGATTGCGACGACCCTGCCGTGGCGAAGATCTGCATAGCGACTGTGGGAATAAACCACGCGATCACCCACGTCGATTTCTTTACCTAAGGAATCACGCATCGATGTTCACCTTCACAAAACGGTCAGGGCCACCAGTCCAAGTGGAATTGCTGCCAGGAAGGCGAACACGGATCTTGGTTTTGGTAAACTCCACGACTTCGGCCACGGCCAGACGACCGGACGCAGACGCTGAGTACATTACCAGATCGCCAGCCATCAAAGGCTGATTGATGGCGTCATGACGGGGGTCTACAATGTTCAAACGCTGATTATAGGGATCCATGGGCTTTCTCCACGAGGGCAACTTGAGAAGCGTGACGACGAACTTTCTTGTTCGCAGCGTGCGGCTCTTCAATGAGAACACGGCAACCGTTAGGGGCCACCGCAATGACTTTACCAGTAACGATATCGCCACCGCACCAACCGGTCGCGACCACGTCGTTCAGGCCGACGGGCTTGCCATTACAATCCTTCATTCAGCCTCCGCAGTGGCATGAACACGTCGAAACCCTGATCATCAGAAGGGTGGGGACAGCGGTCTTTGTACACATGGCCGAACTTGTTGCGATCGTACTCAAAGGTGGTTCCGGTCCAGACGGCTTCAGTGGCGTTCCGGCAGTAACCCTTGTAGGTTTGGCCCACGACCAGTTCTTCCTTATCCAGGATATCTTCAGGTTTACGGTTAGAAGTATAGGCGTACATCATGGCAGCTGCCCTGTGTAGTGAATGACAGTGGATGGGCCGCGAGTGATTTCACGGTCAGCTTGGGTCTTAAGGGTAAGGCTTCCGCCGTCAACGCTCAGGATGATGCCGACGCGGGATGTCTTAGCGATATCCGTCGAGAAGTAAACGACGGTGTCGCCGACGGCAAGTGGATTGCCAAATTTGTCTTTCATAGGAAGCTCCCGGTTTGTGTGTATGGTTATTATACCAAGGAAACCAGGAATTGAGAAGTGGTGGGTGCGGCAGGGGTCGAACCTGCGATCTTCGGATTAAAAGTCCGTTGCCTTAACCAACTTGGCCACACACCCGGAGGTGAACGCGGAGGTGTTTCGTCACTCTCATCTCGTCCATCACGGACCACCTCCACGGTGGTACGCTTCACGGCTCTTACATTTGAGCTACGCATTCGTTCGACATGGAGGCGTTTCGTCGCTCTCATCCCGACTTACTCACTGCAAAACCGTTGGTCCACGCACAGGTGGCGGCCAGCTTTCAGAAGTCTTTTACATTTAAGCTACACGTCAAAATTTGGTGCCTGAGGTGGGGTTCGAACCCACGTTGCCAGGGTTTTAGAGACCCCCGCTAAACCGCTCAGCTACTCAGGCAGAGACCGTACTTTATCAAGCCGTCCGTGGCCTGTCAATCATCCGTAATGAGATTTTCCAAAGAGACGTACCGAGTAGTACATCACGTGGCGCTTCCAGGTTTCCACGCCGAGCGCTTTCATCCCTTCACGGAGAATCACGTCGCACTGTTGACGAGGCAGCTTGCCACCGGTGTACAGCCAGTCATGCAGAATCGCCGCTTTGGCGTACTTCCCGGTCGGCGGCAGGATGTTCCAGAAGATCCGCGGGATGCTTGCGAGATTGGTCTCGAAGCCTGCCGGTACCGATGCGGCCACGCCGTCAATCTCATACGGCATCGGTTTGTAAATTCGCCATTGATAACTGCCTTGCCACTCCAGGATTGCCTGTCCGAACTTAATCATTGTGTTTTCTCTTGTGGATTGCCTTGGCCGCGTCGGCCAGACCGCTTACTACACCTGACGCCAGGAGCGCACCGCGAGCGATACGACCATGGTTTGCTGAATTCTTGTAGTACTTCCGCAGGGTGTTCTTGTTGACCACCGCTTTGACACCTTTATCGTGCTCCCCGCCGATCACCTGAGACGCCGGGATTCGGTGGTGGGTCGTCGCCGCATCAAACTTCAAGCCCTTGATGTGCTTGTCTTCCTTCATGCCTTCCCAGTGTTGGTGTGACACACGGGCTTTGACCACGGTGCCACTTACCGAGAGAGGGTTAGCCTTCGGCGTCTTGTTGTGCGTCATGCCAGCGAACATACGGGCGATAATCGGGTTCTTCGTGACGTGAACCTTGCCACGGGATTCTGCTTGGAACTTCGCGGCACGTTCTGCCGATCCGGCCGCGTGGGTACCCGCCCCGCTCCCACCTTTCTTCGGGTCAAACCCGTGTTTCTTCACCGCAGCAGCATTCTCGTTGCTCGTCCCGTGGCGAACCACGTGGTAACCGAGCAGACGACGTGTTGCATGGGGCGCCAGGACTGTCGCAGTGACAGCCCCGGTGATGCCATTCTTGGTATCTTTGTCCATGGAAAATCTCCTCTATGTGAAGAGATTTTACAGTGCCCTGCCTGCCCGTTCCAGTCGTTTTCGCTTCATTTTGAAGGACGTAGACTCTTGGCCGCCGAACATCTCGGCATTCGCCAGGATCTCTGCCCACGCGGTGACAAACAGGGTCGGGGCGAGCGGGTGTGGCCAGAAGGCCTTGGCGTCTTCGGCATTCATCAAGTGGAACTGCATGTCCAACCGCATCAAGTCGGCGACGGTGACGTCTTCCGGGAAGAGCAGGGCCCACTGATTGGCGGAGTGTTCAGCGTGATCGGGGAAGTGACCGTCCGAAGCACACGCCGGCTTACCGCAGTCGTGGTACACCTGGTAGCGTTCCATTTCAGCCGGGCTCACCAGACGCTCTCTGAGGCTCTCCCAGACGTTCTGGATGCCAGGCAGGGCGATGCTTTGGTTTAGCTCTTGGACGAGCTCCAGGTATCGCTGGTGGACCCTGTGGCCGTGATCCAGAACGGAGACACCGGTCGTCTGCTCGGTCGACTTCATGGACTCGATTAAGGAATCAAAATTGGTTGCGTACATGCGACCTCCGGAAGAGCTGGTGCTTACGGAAGGCGGTGCGTTCTTCCTCGTTGACCGGACGGGTGGCAAAGGCAGTGAGGCCATAATCCCAATCGGGTTCGTAGAAAGGCACAGGAGCGAAGTCGGCGAAGTCAGCCATGGCTTTTTCCAAAGCGGCTTTATTCTTGACGGCGATAACGATGAGTGAGCAAGGCTCGGCGGACTGGTAGTGGTGCTTCAGGGCAGCTTCGTGGGAAGCGTGGTTGGATTGAACAAGGATCTGCTCGAGTGGCAGGTCTTTGCGGACGAACGTATAGATCCAGTGTTTGTTCTACAGCATGGGTATTTCCTCTTGGTTAAGTGGCCCCGAAGGGCCGGTGAACTTCATTCTTAGCTCTTTGAGTTTACCAGTATCTATTCAAAAAGCTATTCATTTTCGATAAAAGTCCTCAAGGCTCAAGGCGTTCTACCGAAAAGTATCTATTCACACCGCTTCGTACGTCTTGTCGAAGATCGACGGTTTGCACGGGTAGTATTCACCCTGGATGCCGGTGATGATCCAATCTCCCGGACAAACGATATGACCGCCTTCGAGGGTGTCAATCCAACCATGATCATGCATAGTATGGTTGCACTGTTGGCACACACGCGGACCGCTGAGGTTCGGGTGACGGAAGCGGCGAACCACGTTGCCTTCCCAATCCTTGGCCTTACGTTCTTCCGGTGTCAGGGCCATCATCATACCGTGTTCAAACGCTTGGTGATCGTCGGCGTAATCCAAAGGGTGATCACCGTTCTTGAACCACTGAGTGGCGTCAATCTCAACTGGGCGTTTGCGGAATTTCATTGTTTCGGCTCCGACAGGGAAACGCACAGGGAAGCTAACTTAGCGGCAGCAATCACCAAAGTCTTCTTCACTGGGCCTTTCGGCTCTTTGATACCGAGGATGTCACAGCAATGGCTCTGACTCAGGTGTCCACGCTCGTACAGTTTCTTCGCGTCTTTTTTCAGTTTGGTGAGGCTCATGCTTTTCTCCGGGCAGCGAGTTGCTTCAGGACTTTCATGACGATTTCCAGCACCTTAAGGGCCAGAACCAGGAACAGGGACGTTTTGTCTTTAGCGGCATGCACTTCGTTACGGAAGCCCGTGTCGACGGCGCCGGCGGTGTGCAGCAGATCAGTGTACTTCAGGATAGTGTCTTGCATGATCGTATCTCTCTGGCAGGGGCTCGACGAATCGAACGCCGGTTATCAGGTTTGGAAGCTGTTGTCTTACCACTAGACGAAGCCCCCCTTTGAGAGAGATAGTACGGGAAATGTATTGTTGCGTCAACTAAATTGTTTGGAGGCGTGCCCTGGAATCAAACCAGGATAACCGATGTTTGCAAGATCGTGCATAATCATTCTGCCAACACGCCGTTCTCTGCCTTTCGAAATCGCTTGTGAGCCAATCCGAAAGTGAACCTTTCCACCGTTGCGGCACTTAGTTACTCTACCACAACCGTGCGTTCTATTCTGTCCGTAGGGCTTCACGTTTACCCTCCCGGCGGGCTATCGCTTTGACCACTTTGGTCTCAGCACCAACTGGATATCGGCTTTTCAAACACGTTCGGCATCCACATCCAGGGCGACCACCAAAGTTCAGTCCATATGGCTTCATACTGTGACCTTTACGTTACATTAAACCGGTTTTGGGCCGTTATGGTAACCTTTACGTTACATTGAAGGTAATGTGGAAGCGAGCAGTGGAATCGAACCACTCTAAGCTTTCGCCCCGGGTTATGAGCCCGGTGAGTTCCCAGAACTCTAGCTCGCAATCGAGTTCGCCCTTGGATCTTGCCTCGCGGCGGCACCTTCGGACTTGTCCATTAGGACCATCAAGATAGTGATCACCTCCATCGCTGGCACTGCATCAACTATCTGGTGGTAAAGGGTGGAGTTGAACCACCGACCGTCTCCGTATGAAGGAGCTGCTCTGCCTCTGAGCTACTTTACCGAAACTTCTTCTTGATGCTCTCCGTGATCTGTTCACACAGTCCCGAAACCACACCAATCACCAAAGCGAAAAGAATGATCGCGATGATAATGCCTGCCAGTGAATAAGCTGCAATTACAGCCAGAATGATCACTGCCAATACTGCTAACAACTTGACGTAAGCCATGTTATCTCCAGAATGGAGCATCCTACCGGGCTCGAACCGGTCCTCGCGACTTGGAAGGACGCTGTGCCACCTTCAACACTTAGGATGCAGAGAGGAAACTGGGCAGTCGAGCCGACTGATCCGTATTCTTTCAACGGTGAGCTGATAGCCGCCCGGTTTCCAAATTGGTGGATAGGTGAGGAATCGAACCTCTCTCCGGAATCACGTTTAGGGTACCCTCGCGTGCCGTCACTTGCCTGTCTACCCGTTGGTGCTCCCACTAGGAATCGAACCCAGGACATCTTGCTTACAAGGCAAGCGTTCTACCAACTGAACTATAGAAGCATAATACTGGTCCGAGAGGTGGGAGTCGAACCCACATGCCCTTACGAGCGGAAGATTTTAAGTCTCATGTATATACCAGTTTCACCACTCTCGGTTAAATCCATTGAGGCGGCGCCTCAGTTGTCAACTCGCTGCCCTTAGGCCTTCGGACGCAAAAGCCAGCGCCTCAATGGATTCAAAAAGTACATTTGGCCCCGTCTTTTCTGTTGGTTCGTTGTCCGAAGACCCTCGACCACAGGAAGCCCGGGCAGATGCACTCTCAACACTCAACTTCTCGTACGCCCGCATTTGATCCGCTGTAAACATTTTACTCTCCAGAAAAAACGGGCAGGCTCTCATTCAAGGATTCGGAACCTGCCCTAAGGGGGCTCTATATGACACGAGATTTTGGCTGACCCACCTGGACTCGAACCAGGGTAAACGGATTAACAGTCCGCCGTAATTACCAACTATACGATAGGTCATCCGGGTACAATCATCACTCTGTCGGCACTGGCGTGACTACCAGCTAAGGAGGTCGTGAAGGAAAGAAAGAGAAAGAAACCTTCACAGTTTGCCTTGTACGTTATCAGTGGTCATCCTTTGAGATCATTAGACACTCTCGCCGGGACCCGCTGGCACTTTAGGCTCCCACGTACCAGGGAGCGATGGAGTAATCCTAACCGAGGCCGATCCGGGTGTCAACCCCTGAAATGAAAAAAGCTCCCGAAGGAGCTTAGAGGGAAAGCAGGGAGACCCAGAACGCGGCGGTAAGCCAGTATGGGTATGAGGATTTCACCTCTTCACATTCCTGCTTGGCCTCCCGGAGGTCGACAATAATCATCAACCCCAGGATAGCAAAGACAACGGCCGCCGTGGCCCAACCCCATGCGTTCATTAGCAGAAGGTCGTTGGCTGGGCGATACCGCGGATGAGCATGGCCAGGCCTTTCTGGATGTCGGTCTTACCGATGGCAACAAAACGTTGGTCCAGACCGGTGATGGCTTCCAGCTGGGCAATGACTTCGCCCAGTGCATTACCGGCCGTCTTGACGTGGTTCATCGCATCGATTTCTTCTTGAGACAGATCGCGGTAACCCTTGATCTTTTCGTGTTGATCTTTCATGGTGTTCTCCTGTGAGTAGAGCCGCCAGCTTACACCGGCGGGCTCTTTCCGTCAAGATTTGGCTTCCCGATGGGCCTTCAAAGCTTTGGCTGCAGCGTAGAGACCGCTGGCGCCGGCCGCCCCGGCTTGTGCTACACCTTTGGCAAAGCGGGCTTTACCCCCGGCTTGAGACAGATAGCGACGCAGGTTACCCTTGTTCACGAACTGCCCGCGGCCCTTGTAGTCATGACCCCCTTCGATGAAGCGGGAAGGGATCGAGTGCTTGTAGATCCGAAGAGACTTCAACTGAGGCTTGGCCATTGCTCGCTGAGCACGGTTGTAGTTCGAGTAGGAGTCCTTTCCCTCTACCATGTTCTTGAACACGTGGTCTTCCGCTAAACGTTTCTTCGCACGGTACGGCACACGGGCGGTCAGACGGTTACCCATCTTGAATTCACCCAGGCCCGGACGGTGAGCATCCGCAACCGAAGCCATTGTGGACGTGTAGACTTTACCCTTCACGTCATTGTGTGTAGCACGCCCCAGCGCCACGTCGTTTGCGGCCACACCACTACCCGAATAGGACTTCTTCAAGCCCGTCTTCTTGATGCTCTGAGACGCCGAGGTGCTGGTACCGTGGTGAACCTTCTCGTACCCCAAAAGGTTCTTTGGAGCCCGGCTAGCGAGGACGGCCGAAGCCGCCCCGGCCAGTGTGGCCTTATCCTTGTCCCGATTGCGTTCAGCCATTATTTACCTGCCTTCAGTTTTGCAAATGCTGCTGGCGACGTGTCGACTTCCCCACGCTTCTTACGGAAGTGACCACGGATCTTCCCGAAAGCATACCCGTATGCTGCATTCAGTGCGGCCTGCTGTGGCACGTTTTTAAGAATAGAGCGGCGAGAAATTACTTCACCCAGAGCATGCTTCTTGGCAACCCGATAGGCTGCAATGTTATTTCCTGCAGTCAAACCCGTCGCGATTCCTGCCATGGTTGCCGCGGCAGATCCTGGCGTCCCTTTACGGTGCTTTACGCCGTCCCGGACAATCATCTCCGCTGCTTGCTTAGCCAGCGGGTTCTTGCTCTTGGTTGGTTTCTTCACCGGCTTCTTGTCAGCACCCGGCTGCAGCGCCATGTGGCCCTTCTTCCCGTTGGAGTTGACGAGCTTCTTCATCTCCTTGGAACCCTGTGAGCCGACGGTCTCCGCTTGCTTTTGCATGCGGGCCGCTTTACGGGCCTTGGCTTTGTGGTTGTCCATCAGCTTGTTGACGCCGGCAGCTGCGGCACCGGCCAGGATACCACCTTTCAGAGCCGCTTTACCGGCACGACGAGCCAGTGGTTTCTTCAGCGAGTCCATTGCCATACGGACATCGATCGGAGCGATACGTCCGCCTTTTGACTGAATGTATTTAGCCTGAGCTTTCAGGCCTTCAGTGGCTTTCTTGGCATCAATACCTGAGCGACGGCCAGCGGCGTAACCGGCACCGGCCATAGCTGCACCGCCGACAGACAAGTGACCCTTGCCGTCTTTCTGAGAAGCTTTCTTCTCCAGGCGATGCTTAGCGGCACCGGCCAGGGCAGCCGCACCGGTCACGGCAACGAGCACCTTCCCGGCTTTACCAGCACGGGACTTCAGGACGGCCTTCGGCGACACGTCTTTGGCACCGGCAGGGATCTGGGCGCCTTTTGGCAGCAAGTGTTGACCCTTGTGGATCACAGGTTTAGCCGCCGCTTCTTTCTTCATGGACAGAGCGCCCAGAGCTGCACCGGCCAGAGCACCTACCGCTCCTGCACGACGGGCCAGACGTCCAACCGCAGGTTTCATACGGCGTACACGTTTAGCAGAATCCGCCAGGTTTTTCTCAATTGGAGAACCGGACTTCATTGCAGAGAAACCCTTACGGGCATCGTGGTTCTTAATGCGGTTATTGGCCATGTCTGCACGAGCGACGTAACCCAATGCACCACCATTAGCTGCACCCGCTGCAGTGATTAATGCATCTTTGCCAACTTCTTTTGAACGGTCACTGGCTTCTTTGAAGAACTTGGTGCTGCGGGTCGACAGATCCGCTCCAGCAAAGCCCTTCGGCTCTTTCAGCTTTTTGATAGCCGCTTCCGTGATGTCACGGGCAGCACCACGGGTGTAGTGGCTTGCAGGGACGATTCGCAGTCCTGCGGCTTTAACGAGTGCGGACACTCGATCGGTAGTATTCATCAATGGATCTCCTGGTTGTGTGCATCTTCGAAGTATTGCGAGATGCCACCCTCCGCATGTTCATGCAACAGGAAGGCACCCCAGTTAATTCCGGCAACGATCAAAGTGCCATAGTCTTGGATGATTTTAAGGGCATCATCAACGACTTCTTCAGGTTCCCGACCGATAGGGAGAAGGTGAAGCTTCGCGGTCTTTTGGTCGATCGCGATCAGGAAACCGGTGTTCAGCAGCGTACCGTCTTCTTCCAGGATGGAAGCAACAATTCGGCCTTCCTTGCCGGCGAATCCGTAACGGACGATGACCTCGTGGTCATCCAAAGGATCTTCCGCCTCGATCAGGTAATTGAGTGACATGTAGGCACCGGGACGCAGACGCAGGGAATCCTGCATCACGTCGAAGCACGCAGAGAAGTCGGTAAAGTCAGTGAAGGTCGGACGAATTTCTTCGGCCCCTTTGAAGTAAGCGGCAATGATAGAGTAGTCGAGCATAGGATGGTCCTCCGGTTTTCTCGACTATACCTGAGGATTACGATAAAATCAATTTGGAGGTAACTATGATCAATCCTGCTCGCTTCACCAACAACTACAGCGTCTCGGCGAACTCAAAGCGTCCTGGCGTGAAGGCCATTCAGGAGGATAACGTGGGGAAGTTGGTCAAACAGGCTCGCGCCCGGATGACCAAGTCTTAGTGCGTTTGTAGGAGCCCTTCCCTTTCTTGGGACGCTCCACTTTCTGGCTAAAAAGAGGGTCATGGAGGATGGCCTTGACGGCACTCTCCTTGATCTCTCCGCGTTGGTGCTTGTACATTTTGCTCTCCAAAAAGAAGGGTCTTAGCGACCCTTATAGAAGTAGAATGCTGCGGCGATGCATATTGCTATGATTGCGATACCAGTCATAAATCCTCCGTTACTTCTTACTTATACCACCTGGCAACTTCTTCATTGAGTTGCTGCCAAGTTTGTGAGCCCCTTCGATCGCCTGACCGACGGCCCCGTTGACCCCGTACTTGTAGCTGAAGGCTTTGAGGTTGTTCATGGCTTGACCTGAGGCACCGGACGAGAACGCATCGGACAGCGGCTTCTGCACCATGTTCTTCTCAACGTACTTGCCCAGTCGGGTGTTCTGGAAGCTCTTCAGCTCCGTACCGAACTTCGCGGCATTCAACGCACCGATACCGGGTTCAGCAATCGACGCGATGGCATTGCCGGTAATGATCGCCGAGCGGGAGTGTGGTGACAGGTTACCCATAGGGCGCTGGGTCACTTGCTTCACGGCGTCGGCTTTAATAGTACCCTTCGGCAGGGTATTACTTCCGAGCAAGGCTTTAGCCCGTTCCGTCAGCGGCGTCATGTGTTTCTCAGGAAGGCGACCTTCCACGAGCATACGCATTTTCGCTGCTTCCTTCTTGGTGAGCTTATTCGGATCAATACCCATGGCACGGGCACGTCGATACAGTGTGCGGCCTGCCTCGAAGGCACGGTGCTGAGCCATGATCGCCTCCGGGACACCCACACTGGTAACCGCCGTCTTGGCCGCTTCTTTGAGCGTACCGGCACGGGCGTTACGGGCGAGTGCCCCGGACATCAGAGCTTTGGCCGTGTCTTCAAGGAAGCCGCGGGATTTAACGAGTTTGGCACCGGCGATGTTCTGTAGAACGTGGCCGCCCAGTGCGGTAAATAAAAAACCGGATTCTTTCTGCATGGGGTTCTCCTATAGGGAGATTTTAAAGCTAAACAGAGGGGGTCTCGAACCCCCAACCTCAACGAAGGGTATTCCGTTGCGCTCTAACCATTTGAGCTATCTGTCTCTCTACCATACTTATACCATTACGACAGAACGATATGGAATGGAGAATGAGTGATTAACCCGTAGAGTGCCAGGCAGCCCAGAGCGAACGGGACTAGAGCTGCCCACCTCTCACCATCTTTAGCCCCGCCAAAGTTGGACATCAACAGCATCAACCATGGAAGACAGAGAGTCAAACCGAGAGCGAGAAGTACCAGGATAAACCAGCCGAGAACGGTAAAGAACATCATGAGCATACTCCAGCTAAAAAGAAGTGTTTGGCCATCCAAACGAGTAGAAGTCCGATGCCCAGTGGCAGCAGGATAAGTTTCCGGGTGACGTCCATCATCGTACACAGCAACCAAGTGCCGAACGAGCCGAAGGACATGGTGAACATACCAGTGAGTGTCAGTGCGTAGAAACTAAAAAGGAGCATTGAGTAGATCCTTAATGGCAGGGGTTACAGGATTCGAACCTGTGAATGTCGGAATCAAAGTCCGATGCCTTAACCAACTTGGCGAAACCCCAATTGAAGTGGTGCACCCTGCTTGCCTCGAACAAGCGACCTTCGGGTTTTCAAGCCGACGCTCTAACCAATCTGAGCTAAAGGTGCGTGGTGGGGAGTGATGGATTTGAACCACCGTGTGGTATGCCTGATTTACAGTCAGGTGCAATCGACCGCTCTGCCAACTCCCCAAGGCCTGCAGTATGCCACAGGCCCGGGAAGCTGTCAAGTCAGAGGAAACGTTCGAGTAAATCCCTGAGCTCTTGCGGAGATCGCTCATCCAGGTCGTCCATTACGGCACCCTGTTTGAACAGCCCAGCAAGTTTTTCGCCAGCGGCGTCGTCGTCACCGACACCCACGAAACGATACGGCAGTAGGGTCAGCTGGTGGTACAGCTTGTCCTGCACGTCCGATCCGTTCACCGACCACGAGTCCCAGCCCAGTTGGTGAAGAGCTGCAGACTTAAACACGGACTCCGTCAGGAAAACCACACCGGTCCTGACCGGAAGTTCCGTACCCCAGAGGCACTGCGTCTGGGAGAAGCACCGCGTAAAGTAACGGGCGAGCTTCGGATTTTCGTGCTGCTTAGGGAATAATAGGATGGTACGACTGCAGCCCCTTCAGGCGCCCTCCGAAATCGAAGAGCGGGACGGTCAGGGAATCCTGATCCATCCATTGCGTCAGGTACAGTGCGGGGTCGTAACGACGCCCCAGTAAGTGTTCGGTCATGTCCATGCTAATTCTCCAAAGTTAAACAGACGTCTCCGCAGTAGAAGGACGTCGGGCGATTTTCGTGATGACTACGGGACAAGGATGCCACAGCTTGGTTCATCTCGTCAAAGAATTCTCGAGCATTGGTACCGGGATTGACCTCGTCGAGGATCCGGTAAATGCGATCGGATGCCGCCCGGGAGTCTTCAGGAAGGTGGAACACGTGGACATTTTGACGGACGAACAGCACGGTGAACTGGCGAAGGCCTTTCTTCTTGAGGGTGAGTTTCATGATAAGTCTCCTGGTTATGATACTTTCCTTATACCAGAAGAAAGGCTCCCGGAGGAGCCTTGCTTTAGAGGTGCTTCTTGGCGAACGACACGATCTTGTCGAAGGCCGGCAGGGCGTACCCAGCTTCCTTCAAGAAATCCTTGAGGTGACCTTCCACATTACCACCGAGGTCGGTTGCAATGCCCAGAGCATCATCAAAGGCTTCTTCGATCCCGGCTTCCACCTTGGCAACCAGACGTTTCACCTTGTCGAAGTCGGTCTCTGGGGCCGGTTCGTCAGGGATAATTTCTGGTGCGGGTTCGACCGCAGGAGTAGGATCCTGAACCGGCAGTGGGTTAGCAGCAGCCAGTTCTTCTGGGGACACAACAACAGCTTGAATATCACTCATGGGTACTCCTCCGAGTTTTCTGATGAGCCAATTGAACATGGAGAGATCTCCTTTTCACGTTACTCAGCAAGTTTACGGGGGTGGTGAGGCATTCGGTGTAAGCGTTTGTAGGGGATATGTTACGGCGTGTACGATGGTGGAAGATATAGGATTCGAACCTATGGGCCCCTTGCGGGGCCTACTGGTTAGCAACCAGCTGCAATCGGCCTCTCTGCCAATCTTCCTAAAGTAATGCCCGCTTTGCGAACCCTCCTGACCTCGTGCGGACCGGATAGGTGCGGGACTTTGTTTGGCGGGTCGTGCAGCATTTGTTATCTGCGTCTCCCGGGTTGGACCCCGGGCGTTTTCGGTAAGACCTGATCAGGGTCCCTGCAAACTACCAACCCATTGTATGGCGGATAAGCCCAAACTGTTACGTAAGGGCAAACCCATAAAGTGGCGAGGTCGCGGGGAATCGAACCCCGGGCTCCGGCGTGACAGGCCAGTATTTTACCCATCTAAACTACAACCCCAAAATTCTTCCCGGTTTTAGAGAGCCAGGACTCTATCGAAGTGGTGGAGAAGGAGGGAGTCGAACCCTCGTTACCTGCGTGCAAGGCAGGTGTTCTACCATTAAACTACATCCCCGTGGCGGAAGAGGTGGGATTCGAACCCACGGACCCCTCTCGGGGCCGACGGTTTTCAAGACCGCTGCCTTAAACCACTCAGCCACTCTCCCTTGGTCGGCACTGTAGGACTTGAACCTACGACCCCTCGGTCCCAAACCGAGTGCTCTACCAAACTGAGCTAAACGCCGATTAACTTACTGTCTTGCTGCCCGTGAAAGTGCGTCCATGACACTATCAGTGGTTGATCCACACATCACAGTGTTCTGGTACGGCCAACCTGGCTGACGCGGAGTTGGAGTACCAAACGGCTCGAGACGCGGCATCACTAAACCAGGTGATAAAGCTTCGGCCAGCTCGATGATCAGGAACAGCAGCTCGAGGTCCTTGAGGCCAAGGTCTTTACCGGACAGCATAGAGAACGCCGAAGCGACTTTCTCAAGACTGTAACCTTTCATGCCGATAATAACGTCCAGGTCCTTCGACTGAAGGTTGGCCGCAGAACGCTTATTAAACTGCACCAGTACGACTTGCTTGTTCATGGTAATTCCTCGAAGCTAAAAAGTAACGAGGATACTATCAGAGCCCTGGCGGGCTCGTCAAGTATTTTATCCAGAAATTACATTTCCAGACCGGGAAGAGGCAGACCCGTGGATTTCTTCAGCAACGATATTACCGGAATGTGTTGAGACGTCAGCGTAGACGGCCGTGCAGGAAATGTTGCCGGATCCAGTCTGCACGCTGCCGCCGACGGAAGCACACATGACGTTGGCCGATCCTGTCTTCACTTCCTGGCAGTGTCCTGTGATGTTGACCTCGCCGGCGTCAACCTGCAGCTGCACCACGTCACCGTGGATCTCAATTTTCAAGGATCCGTCGGTTTCAATCTCTTTGCCATCGACGAAGATCTTGCCGTCCCGACCGACGATCGAGCGACCCACCACCGTCTTACCGTTGATGGTCACCGTTGAAGATGAGGCGCTACGAAGCTTATCGAACTTTTGCAGAATACTTTTCAGCATACAGAACATCCTTGATAAATGTGGTTTTTCCAACGCTGCGTGCCGTCATTAAGCGATCACCTAGCAGCATGCGGTAGTAAATGTTTCGGTTGAACTCAGTGGTGTACGGCGAGATCGGGCCGTAGTGGTAGACGAACTTTCCGCTGACCGCCAGAACGTGACGGATGGCCAGGGCAACAGGTGATTTCTTCATGAGTATACCCCGTTAGATTGATCAAACTCCGGGCGAACCCGGAGCCTTTACTTATGGCCAGGTGACCTTATGGTCGCCATCGCCGTAGGAAGCTGTATCATACCCGAGCTTCTTCAACTCATCCAGTACGGGCTGACGGATGGCCTCCGGGGAATCCTTAATGGAGGATGTCCGGAGGTATGCCGCACCGCGATGCGCCATGCTCTCAATCTCCATGAGCACGAGCTCCAGGAGCTGAGTTACTGCTTTAGGACGGGAACTGATAGAGATCTTCTTTGCTTCTTCTGCTTTCATATAAACTCCTTTGTTGTGGTTAATGTCGATCCTTGCTGCCACCGAACAAACGGTGGATGACCTGGGAGATCACACCAGGTTCCTTCTCTTTCTTCGGCTCGCTGTTGAACCAAACGGTGCTCCAACCGTCGGAGTACCCTCCGTAATAAACCTGGTAACCCATGTCGCGGAAATACTCCATGACCCGTTCCTGTACTTCAGGGGGTTCTTTCAAGAGCTCCGGAGTGTGTGTCTTCAGCCAGCCCTTCTTCGCTGCATCTCGAAGTTCCCGATCCACCCGAAGGACCCATTCGTTGGTCAAGGATGTACGGGAGATCAGGGCAGTTTCTAACTGGGTTTTCGCATCCATAGTGACTTCCTGATTTTTTGCCAGAAGGTGAAACGCGGATTGAACATGTCGGTACCGCGGACTTCGTAACCCATTTCAGTGATCATCTTCCGGGTCAGAAACTGCATGCCCGGCGTCATACGGTGGTACTCAGGGATCGGCACCGTCTTCTGTGGATCGGGCATTGAAAGAGCAACGCCAATACTCACGAGTTGGAAGTCAATGAAATCAGCTGTGGTGTAAGGGCGTTCGCTCATCAGTAATTAACCCAAATAATTTCTAGGGTGCGTACCACACCATCCAAACTCGGTGCTTCTGCATACTGGCACTCGAAGCCTTCCGATTTGAGTTTCCTTTGGAGAATCTCGATCACCTCGGGGTTCTCGGTTTTCAGAACATATTCGTAGCGGGTGTTGCCAACACAGGCACGGTCTTCGATACGTTTAATGACGGTATCCCACTCGCGGGATACACACGCGTCGATGTTAGCGGCGAGGGTTTTCATTTTAGATGCAAGCATGTCTATCTCCTTAAGAATGAGAAAGGGCCCACCGAAGTGAGCCCTTTTGTTTACACGTTACTTATACCATCATTGGTAGACATCAATGAGAATATAGCCATCCGATTTACCGCGGACGATCTCTGAAGAGAACGCACCGGAGCGAACGTAGTTATCGTTCAGACGCCAGGTCGAGAACAGGGTGTCGATCGCCGACTTCATCAGGTTCTCGGTGTCAAACGGCTGGGTGTGACCGAACTTAATTTCCAGGTGAACGTTGCGGTTCTTCTTCAGCCAGCGTGGCTTGGCCGGCACGTGTGACTGGAAGACTTCGGCCCACTCGTTGTATTCTGCTGAACGACGCAGCTGGCGACGGGCACCGAAGCTGGTGGGTTCGTACATTGCGTTGTGACTCAGGCCGTGCATTGGCAGACGCAGACGGAAGTGCTGACGACCTTCCTGTGCCGGCGTTGCTGGAGTCACCACGTTCGCCGCCTGGGTTTCCCGCTTGTCTTCAGGCAGGGTCGCGATCAGGGCGTGAGCGTTTGGTGCTGCGATGCAGTAATTCTTCTCGCGAAGATCGGTGCCTTCTTTGTGGTATTCCACGACGGCCGAGCCCAGAAGGGGCTTGACAGTGCGGCGGATCCAGTCGCGGAAGCGGCCAGACAGGTCATACATCTCGAACAGATCTTGTAAATCAACGTACGGGTGACGACGACCCGGCATAGCGAAAGTTTGTGGCAACATGAATATCTCCTCTTGTTGCCACCACTATATGCTTAAAAAGCCGCCATGTAAAGGGAATACCAAAAAATGATCAACAGGTACGTCAGATTGTGAAACATCTGGTCCAGACCGAGGTAGTTCCAGAACGCCCGAGAGTTGAACTCCGCCTTGGCTTTCTGGGCCTTCCAGTAGTCAATCGACCAGTGGATGATGAACTCGGAGACAGCAATCACGAGGGCGGTCGGCAGGTCCATAAAGAACAGCAGGATGACCAAGGTGGCCGAGGCGTGGGTCGTCACGTGAAGTGTCAGCGGCAGGCGCCAACCTTTCTCGGCGGACTTACGCAGCATATAGGGAGTTTGCCAATAGAAGTCGAACAGGAAGTGCTTAACGAACAGTAGGGCGAGCAGTAGGTACATGAGTAGTCTCCGTTAGAAAAAACTAAGGCCGGATGACCGGCCTGAGAACCCCGAAGGGTTTTTAACAAGGAGAACAACATTCATGATTGACTACTCTATTTTACACGAAGGAGGAAGGCAGCCATCGGTATCATGAACGGGTCCTGCAGTAATCCTACCACAGCGAGCAAACGTGTCAAGTTCCGATGACGTTACAGTGAAAAGGTTGAGGTCTGGCGGAAAAGTCCCGGTTGGTACGTTTGAACGGAATCTACGCGGAAACCCACACCGCCCTATAGCTTTCTTACCCAAGCATACTGACTCTCTATATATCTCTAAAAAAGCCTTAGTAAGTAGTTTATAGTATAGGGGAACAGTTACACTATAAAGTGTGTCAAGGGTGACGTACCAAACGTATCGGCGTACCAACTCACTGTAAACCCTTGTGGCATAAGGCTTTTTGTTGGTACGTGGCTGGAACATTTGGCGTATCATTGGTGTATCAAGGATCTTTTGCTAAAAAATACTTGCATGCTGATTTTCCTTGAGCTATTATCCTTCCATCGAATCTAATACAGGAGAACATCGATATGAACAAATCTGAACTGATTGCTAAAGTTGCCGAAGATCTGGAACTGCCAAAGACCCGTGTTGCTCAAGTTGCTAACGCACTGTTTGACTCAATCGTTGGTAAAGTTGCTGAAGGCGAAACCGTTGGTATCACTGGTTTCGGTACTTTCTCAAGCCGTGATCGCGCTGAGCGTAACGGTCGCAACCCACAGACCGGCGACGCACTGGTGATTGAAGCCCGCAAGGCTCCTCACTTCCGTAGCGGTCGTGGTTTCAAAGAAGCGGTTAACGGCTAAAAGCTGGTTTCCTGCTGGAAAGGGCTCCTTAGGGAGCCCTTTTTGTTTATTTCATGCCGATCAAATCAGCGATACGCTCTTCGAACTTCTCAGAGAAATGCTCAGCGGTGAACATCGCTTGACGCAGGCGACGTGTAGTCTTACGACCTACCGTCTTCGCCATATCCATCACGCCATCGGCACCAGCCGGCACGTTGTTCTTCGCAAAGTACAGACCAATCTCCGACTCGACCGTCTGAATCACAGTCAGTTCAACCGGGGTCATGTACGTCCAGCCAGACTTGCGGCGGACCGTGTTAGCTTGGATATCGATGTCTTCGGCATCCAGTGCTTCAACCAGAATGTGCTTCACGACCTGTTCCATCACGTTCAGATGCTCAGGTGTCTCAGCTTGGCTTTCCAGCAGGTTGCTCAGGAAGTTGGTGCTCACCGCACCTAGGCCCTGGACGTAATCTTCCAGAATGCCTTCAGTGGTAGAACGCGGGTTAACCGCATAGCCGCGGGCCCAGTAGTTGTACAGGACGTCCACGCACTCTAAGCGGTAGCGGGCCAGCTTCTCACGGAGATCTTCACGGACCTTGTTCGGGTTGATCGAGAAGAGGTACGCAGGAATGGATTTCACCGGCATGACCAGCATGTCCTGCTCGCGTCCGGAAGAATCGTGCGTTGTCATATGACAACACATGTAGATAGGGTCATCGAGTTTGCGGGTTTGAGTACCCCAATCCAGACCTAAGTTTTCCACCAAACGACGCATCGCAACGCCAGGCTGTCCGTTTTCCAGCTCGACCACATCAATCATGTCGCCGTAGAATTCGATCTGTTTCATAACTCACTCCAGTTGAGGGCATATACCCACACGTCAATCAAAAAGGTTGGTAGAGAATGGGGCCACCCGAAGGCAGCCCCAGAGTATTACACTTTTTCCAGCACTTCGAACGCACGGTCAGCGATCTTAGACAGCTCGTTTTCAATGCCTTCGTCCAGGTACTGCAGGACATGTTCAACCGGTTGCTCTTCAGCGATCACGTGGTCGATCAGACGAACCGCAGAACGCTCCATGGCCGCCAGCAGGTAAGAGTCAACACCGAACACTTTGGTATCCACCGGCTCGTTCTCTGCCTTCATTGGGCCGCGACCCAGACGATCCCAGCAGAAGCAGATCAGGTGGTGATACGTGTCGTCTTCATCCATTGCCACGCCGCCGGCCCGGCCGTAATCACACAGACGCTTAACCGCTTCGACCAGCTGCGGACGAGACAGTTTGCGGGCATCGCGGTATTTGGTGCTTTCAGTGTTGCCACGCTCCAGGCGAACGTTGATCGCCAGGCCTTTGTTCCAGTAGTCGTTCAGGACGTCGACGCACTCAGACTGGAAGAGTTCCAGACGGGCACGGGCTTCCGGGTTCAGAGCATCCGGGTTCATGGAGAACAGGAAAGCATGCAGCTTGGTCAGCGGGACTACGACTTCATCGTACTGGCCACCTTTGCCATCGCTGACACGCAAGTTCTTGGCGCCAAAGCGACGGTCATTCTTCAGACGCTGATACTCATCGCCATAGTTCACGCCGATTGCTTCAACCAGACCGTGGATTGGGATCATCGGCTGGTCATGTTCATCCGGAACAACCTGGATGGTGAAGCCGAAAACGTTAACCTTATGGATATCTCTTAACAGGAAATGGGCAGACATATAAACTCCTTTGGGGAAAAGAAAGAGGGGACGTGGTCCCCAGCATGTTTCTTATACCGTCAGATTCGAAATTATCGAACCTCGGTTGTGGACCATAACTGCACACCGGCCATCAAACCTTCCGCAATTTGGTGGAAAGCGGCGATGAGTTCGGCGTCGAGCATGGTGATGGATTGTGACGGTGAGGATTGACTGACGATGACTTCATTCATGTAGCGGGCGATGAAGTCTTCCGCCACGGCCAGACGATACAGGTCGAACCCGTTCTTTGACTCTTCCGGTTTCATCACCAGGTTAGTGGGGAAGAATTCCATCAGAAGCATGTACAGGCCTTGCTGCAGTTTTTTCTTGCTGTACGGCTCACCGACCCGCTCGGCGTAGTCGACAAACTGGTCCAGCACGCGGTCGAGGTTCTGTCGGGCAACCCGCCACATAGAGCCGAGTTTGGCGAATTGGGAGTCGGCATTAGGGTTAATCGCGATGCCTTGCATCCAATAGGAGTGCAGAGCTGCGACACATTCACCCTGGTACTTTTCCAGATTCTCACGCAGGTTGACGCGTTCCTCACAGATTTCGCCGTTAGCGTCGATGACTTCCTGGTTGAACCAGAGTTCATCCCGTTTGTCGATACGAATCGAGAAGAGCCACGCGTTGAGCTTACTCAGGGGTAGCACCACGTATTCACTCTCGGTGGCGCCGTCGTTGACAACAATGATTTGAGCGAGGAACTTAAGTTCGAACTGTGCACGTTCCAACAATTCGTCGCGGAATGGATCAAGCCCAAGCTGGGAGATGAGGTCGTTGATGATAACGCCTTGCTCTTCCATTTCGGGGTACTTCACGGTGGGAATGAGACGGCCAATAAAATTGACCCACTGAATGTCTTCCGGGTAATAATGTTTCATGGTGTGTTCCTCCATGTTACTTATACCCGGAAGATCTTTTTACGTTGACGCTTTCAAGGCAGGATAAACGTCTTCATACTGATCGATGGCCCGGGCAAGGTCGCCGAAGAAGCCGAGAGCGTTACCTGCCGTGTCCCGCAGGTTCTCGATCGCCCCGGGTTTCCCCAGAGCGGCTTCGAGTTGCCGCAACCGCAGGTAGATTTCCTGATGCGTCTCCATGATCAACCTTTCACGTTAATGAGCGGTTTGATGTAATGGACGATGTCGACCAGGTCTTCCTGCAGCTCCATCACTTTGAAGATGTCCTTGTAGGCGAACGGGGATTCGTCGACCGTGCTCTGGCCAACGGTTGCCGCCGGGATATCCTTCATCGCTTCCTGGAACTGCTCCAGCGTCACTTGCTCTTTCGCCTTACGACGGGACAGCACGCGGCCGGCACCGTGAGAGGACGAGTTCATCGATTCCGGATTGCCGAGACCCCGCACGATGAAGCATCCATCACGCATGTTCCCTGGGATCACACCCATCATGCCCGGGTCCGCATGGGTCGCCCCTTTACGGTGGATCCAGCGGCCGTTAACGTTTTCGGCGTGATTGTGGTTCCGGTTAATGAATTCGAGCGGCTGTAAGTTATTCACACCGATCACCTGAGCGATTGCCCGCATGGTCCGCTGAGCAATCAGCTGACGGTTCGCCAGGGCAAACTGCAGGCCGTACTCCAGGTTCATGATGTAGTCATTGGCTTCCGGTGTCCCCATCACTAACGCGTGGGCTTCTTCCGGCTTGCCACCTTTAGCTGCGATCTTCATGTAATCCGACGCGATGCCGTGACCGACAGAACGCGAACCGGAGTGGATGATGATCCACAGTTCGGACTGCTCGTCATAACCAATCTCAACAAAGTGGTTACCACCACCCAGGGTACCGAGGCACTGCGGGCCGTATCCCACGTGGTCAATCACGTCTTTGGTGAAGCGAGCACCCAGGCCGTGAACAAACGGACGGGCTTCTTCCGCCTGGCGGGCAGAGTTCTTGGTGAATCCGACCGGCACGTGCTGACGGATCGCTTCGTAAATTGCCTGCTCGTAACCTTCGATGTCACTGGCAGAGATATTCAGTTTGGTTGCCGACATGCCGCAGCCGATATCATAGCCTACGAACGACGGATAGATGGTACCCACAGTTGCCACGACAGCACCGATAGGCAGGACGTAGCCGGTATGAGCGTCCGGCATCAACGCACCCTGGACCACGTCAGGGAGGGCCATACAATTGACGAACTGATCGATAGCGCCAGACTCCAGCACTTCCGCGTAGATTTTGTATGGCTTACCCAGGGCATCCAGTTTTTTGAGTTGCATTGTCATATCCTCTATTTGATTGAGCTGTGAGCATAACCCATTATTGGCTAAAAAGGAAGCGTCGCTTCCCTTTAGTTGTTACCGTAACTGATTCGTCTGAAGCCACGCGGCGTCATGACTCTGGTTGGAGTCGTAGAGAGCGAACTCGATCTCCATCTCTTTGTGGAATTCAAAGCCGTGGCCCGCCAGGACTTCACGCAGGGCTACTGTCTGAGAATGGAAGGAGGTTGCCGTCGTGTGGTACTTACGAAGGGTCGCCATCCGGATTTCCCGACCGTTCAGGTACTTCTTGAACGCATTCCGGGAGACGTGGAAGTCCAGACGCCGCGAGAGATCCCGAAGCTCATCCACCTGCCGGTCCGTGCACAGCACTTGAATGTGGGACTCAAAGTACTGATTTGGAAGCGGTGTCGCCGCCCACGGGTGCTGCAGTGACGTTTCAAGCTTGGAGCGAATAACCCGGAAGCCAACAGCTTGCAGGACAGTGATCTGCTTGTTCATTTCCTTGACGGCTTCGTTCTGGTTTTCGCTCATCATCCGGTAGGACGACATCACGTCAACCAGCGGTTCAGCATCGATCACGATGGCCTTCGCGTTAAACGACGCACAAACCGATTGGAATTTCTCAAGCTCATCCGTACGGTTAGGGTCCAGCGGTACCGTCAAGTGGATTTCATACGGGATCATACGAGCTCCACTTTTACATCAATCAAATTGACTTCAATCGCACGGACCGACGTATCGATGTTCATGGCCTCTAACTGCAGGTCATCCAGGTTCAGTACTCGAACCTCATGACTATCAAGGTATCCAATAAGACGAAAAACCGTTTGACCGTTGTCATCAATCCGGAAGTAAGTTCCATACGATAGTTGGCGAAGAAGAACTGGCTGATCGGCGCCTTCAATGTACTGCGTGTTGATCTGAGTCATTTCGTATCTACCTCGATGCGGACGGCTTTGATATCAACCGGGCGGACAATCTGATTTGTCGGCGGGAAGATGGCAGTCAAATCCTCCATCACGAGGACCGTAGCAAAATCACTATGCCCGTGCCGCTCACAAGGGTTGACCAAGAGACGGTACAGCTGGTCACCCATTGTGTAAAAACTACCTTCGGGTAAATCCCCGAGTTCACGCTGAACTACATTGCCATTATTTACAGCTAAATGAATATTGGTCATATTCACTCCTTTAGGGCCCGAAGGCCCGTTAGAAATTCCACGGCACGATGTGCTTCTCGATGCCTTCCCGAATGTACTGCATTGCTGTGTCAAAGTCTTGCCCATTCTCCACGCAGAAGACGACGACATCCGTGCACAGCGTGAGTGCAAGGTTGATCATGTCTAACTGACGGGCGTCGAGGTTGTCTATCGGGGTCATAGCCCCAAAGTTCACCTCTCGTAAACACAACTGGATAATCTCGGTAGCGTCACCGTCCAGTGCCTTTACGACTTGCCCCAATTGGTAGCGATTGTGGTTAACCAGCAATCGTCTCCAATCAAGTGCATGCTGCGACGCCTGACTCTTCTCTAAGCGGGACCAGTGACGGTCTGCTTCCACCATGAAACGCTGACGGTACTCGGCAAGGTTACCGGCAACGTCAGGCTTCAGGGTTTGGATAGGGATTGAGTACAGGTAGTCGTTAATGTTGGCCAACGGGATGAACAGAGAGTTCTGCTTAATCCCGCCGTTATAAGAAAAGTCCTTGGAGATTTGTAGCGCTCTCACCAAGACCTCATCCCCGCTCAGTCGGTCACTCTCCGCAAGCAGTGGCAGACCGATTTGTTCCATCAAGCTTCGCATGTCCACGAAGACCATCTCCCCGGTTTCATCCAGGAAGGTGGACACACCGGGACCGCCGTCAAGACTGACGTACTCGGCCCGGCGGAAAGTTAACGATTTCATGCTTACGCCTTAGGAAGACAGATGTTAACGAATTGGCGACCTTCCAGAGCCTTGAAGCGTGGGTACATACGCTCGAGCATCTTGTCACAGGATTTCTCATCCGGTGTCTCGATGACGATATCATGGTACAGGGGCTCCGTGGTATTTTCTTTCATGCCCAGGGCGATGATACCCCATTCACCGTTGAGCTTGGCCGGCTGGCTGACTAAGCGGCCAGGAGCACACTCGAGGGTGACGGTGTAATTGCCGGTGGTGCTGTAAATGGCACGTGCTTTAGCGGTTTCACATGCGGACTCATTGCCATAGGCATAATCCATTTCGATCGGGGGTTGTGAACCTAACGCAACTGTAAGTACGAGTGCGGTAATCATGATGTTTCTCCTTAAAGGGTTGTTACACCTTACTTATACCACCACAATGCGATCCTCGAGAATCTCAATGTAATGATCCCCAAAGCCTTTCATCAAAACCTCGCCCGGGTAGCCATGAGGGTTTGACACCACGCGACAGATCTTGTCGTTGATTTCAATTTCATAGTTCGCCCGCTCATGGATATGGCCATGGATCCATACGTCAGGTTCGATACGCTCGTCCCGCAGCCAGTCGTCCAATGCACTGGCATACGCGGCATTGACCTTGGCGGTTTCCGTATAGGAAGGCTTGCGATACTCCTTGCCGATCGACAGGAACGTCGGAGCGTGATGCGTCATGACGATAAATCGCCACCCTTTCGGTAAAGACCGAGCAGCTTTCTTCAGGGAAACACGGGCTTGGTAGTGGAAAGCTCTCGTGTCTTCCGGGTTGAGGAACATGTCGATACCCACCGGACGCTGATACAGGATGGACTTGTAGTCATTCATGCGGCGTTCAGCGGCTTTCATGCACTCCGGGTCATCATGGAAGTTCGTCCACATGATGTCGCCCCAAATACGGGTTTTCTCCAGATGGAGATCCATGTAGTCTTGGTTCATCGAGTTAACCCCATTGATGTCCGCCAAGCCTTCGAGCACACGGCCGTACTCCGCACCGTAGAACTCATGGTTACCCGGGATATGCAGGACCAGACCTTTGTCTGCTGCCAGTTCCAAAATGGTGCGGGTATGTGGGTGTCGCCACTCCCCAACGTCACCGGCGAACAGGAACCCGTCGTACTTCGTCATGTCAATCTTGCTGGTGAAAGGTTTAACGTCATCCCAGAAATCGGCGTGTAAATCCGAGCCGTACCACAGTTTCATATTGTCTCCCAAAAAATAAACGGGGAGTTACCTCCCCGCTTGTCATGCAGTCATCAGTGATGCACCGATGGACTGTCTCAGATTGAACATCTGGCTTACGTACGCTTCCGGTACCGGGCGGCCACGGGTGGCATCCAGGGCGGAGTCGAGCATCATGCAAACACGAGGCTCGATCAGTGCACGGTAGCGTGGGTCGATTTCCAGCATCATAACCTTAACGACCCAGTTAGGGCTGGTTACCAACACTGCTGCTACGTCCACCAAATCGCTTGATACACCGGGGAACTTACGTTCACCCATGAACATGCGGCGGCCGAGATCGATGATCGTCTCGTGGTCTTCCAGATAGGCCAGGTAGAAACCGGTGGTAGCCGGACCTTCCTGACGGATGAACTCCCTGTCTTCACGGGAAAGCCGTGCGAAGTGAGACTCTACAGTTGCCATTGCATTACGGAAACGCAGCGCCTCAAACGGGCGGAGCGAATCTAACAGATAAGCTACGGACTTCTCAAGATAGAGACCCTCCCGACGCAGCTTCGAAACCAATCGGAACGGCTTGTTACTTTCGATGCGTCTTTGGGCCCATTCAAGGACTTCGAGAACACTTAACGCTTTTGAGTAAATGTCGTACATATTCAATACCTCTCGGAAAATTCATTAATGTTGTCGGCCAGATTGTCGACTGCATACGTCATTGCTATGGCAACCCCTGAGTACAGTTCCTGCAGCTTAAACATCACTGCAGGTATCACTCGATCCAGTTCGATGTCCATCTCGCTGTTCAAGTAAGAAAGCAGAAGACCGGCGAAGGTCATCTGTACTGTCGTCAGAATGTTGAGCTCCCACTGAGTAAGGTCACCCCACTCAACATTTCGTTCCAAACCAATGACTTGCATGAAGTGCGTGTGGATATAGTCCAGAGTCAGGGCATACTCCTCACCCGTCTTAAGGAAGTAGTAACGCTCAAAGATGACAAGCGCCGTGTCGACGACTTTCATCGACTCCCGGTTAGAAGCTCTAGACGGCCCTTCAGGGAGCTTTGACCTCGAATCGAACCAACCGTACCAGTCGGTCAGGATCTCTTCGTAGAGAGTCGCGTAGGAGCTCTCAAGGCCATTTCTATCGAGGAACCCTGGTAAGTCCTCGAGGTTGATTACGGGGATCCGCTGGTAGTGCCTAACGGCCGGATCGTCTTGGGGTAAGTTAGCGGCGAGCACCCACTTCTCGCCACTTGCATCGAGAAACGAGTGCCGCATGTGGGCAATCGGTGTCATTAGAACTGGTATACCTTAACGTCTTGGAGAGATTGAATGTCTTCCGGTGTCAGGAACCCATCGGTCAACTTTCTAATCCCGTCGGTGATGTGGACCAGCTTCTCTTTCAAGCCAACCTGCAGAAACATCAAGATGATGTCCACGTCGTTCTTCTGGTGAATGAACTCCCGGATCAGACCCGCGGTGCTGGTCTCAAGCATCGAGAGCATCCACGCTTCAGGTTCGGTCATGGGCTGACGGTCACGCGTCATGCTGAGCGGATCGTAGGCGCCGGCTTGCAAGAACTCACAGTAGATCTGGCCGAGACAATCCTCGACTTCGTCTACCGGGTACTCAGCATCCTGGCCTTGCTCGGTGTAATACGCTTTCAGTGCAGACAGAGCGTCTTCGAGCTGTAAGTGGGCGTGCGTCAGGAAACCAATGTCATGACTGGTACGCTGGGTCAATTCAAGGAGTAGGTTATTGCGAACGTCGACGGACGTCTTCACACTAAACAGGAAGGTGTTCAGGCTGGTTAACGCCACACCGTGATCGCCTTCCAGGGTGCGGACGTAGATAAGACCGGGCTCTTTAGGCAAACGACGCATAGAGAGCCCGAGATAATCGATTAAAGATTCAACAGATACTGCAGATTCGAGCCGACGGGTTTCTGGGTGCATATAACCAAAGACATCGAACTCACCAAAGCGACACGTAATTTTCATAGGTCTCCTCCATTACGTGTTACTTATACCAAGAAATCGCGGTTTATAAGGAGTTCAGTTCGTCTCGCTTGTCCACCAGGGTCTCAGTATTGCCTCGTTGAGCTTCTTCCACCAAGGTTCGCTCCGCCGGCGGCAGTACGGTGGCGTCTACGCGGGAAACTTCTTCCTTGAGAAAATTCACGGACTCTTTCAAGTCATCGAACATCGTGTAAAAGCGAGCGAGCCAAACCACGGTAAAGCCGACCAGGAACACGGAATAGATACCGAAGGACTTGTCGACATAGTAGTCAAAGAGCACTTCTGCTCCGGCCAAGCCGAAGGTCAGGATGTAGATCATCCACGAGATACCGGAAAACGGCCCCGAGAACGCCGTGTTGAACTCATCGTTAGAACTGACGGTCTTCTTCAAAATACCCTGCGTCACCTTGCCCAGTACAATGCTCGTGAAGTACATAACGCAAGGGATCAGCATTAAGCACGCTCCGGCGAGAATCGAGCTTAGGTTCTGAGCCCCATCGATGAATGCGGAAACACCGAGGGTCAATGCAGACGTGGCTAAAAAGAAGAATGAATACAGTCGGGAACGCATCCCGAAACTATGTAAACGTTTTGTTGCAAACTCAATGTTTCTAGCAGACATGTGGTTCTCCTGTGTAGTTGCTAGTGTTTTAGGGAAAACTCCCTATAGGATTTTAGTAATTTTACTTAAGTCAGCCTTTGAGATTACTCCCAAAGGCTGATCAAGTCTATTTAAACGATACGGCGTGTTTCTGACTGGACTCGTCGTAGTAATACACGTCGATCCCACCCAGTGATGCAAATGCCTTGGTGCCATCATGACGAGGCCAGGAGAAATCTGCTTGGCCAATTACAGACTGTGCCTCGCTCCCGTCAAGATGCATCACGGCAAACCACTCGTTCACCTTCTGCAGGATATCAGAAGGTTCAACCATTACCGGTTCTGCGTCACCGTTATCGAACTGCAACCACACCTCGAAGATGTCGTAGTGTTGTTCGTTGGCGACTAGCGGACCGATTACAACTTCACTGTATCTCACTTGAACTCCACAGGGAACTTCACACCGGAATAGTCATAATAGAAGATCGTCCAGCCTTCCAACGCAGCCTGCACATCGTCACACATCGCATCACACGGGAACCCGCCCCATTGATCATAACCGGGGACTTTACGGTAACCGGGACCTCCGCTGCCTTCAGATTCCACTTCCTCGCATGCAGCATAGAAGTTGGCTACAGTGAGCAGGTCGGCTTCTTCCACAACCATTTCTTCAACGGTCGTAGCATCTGCATCCCCGTGCATGTATTTCACTTCCAGCACATACTTGCCGAAGAAACCGAGTGGGGTGTGGCCCACTTTGAATTCACTAAACATAATCTTTCCACCAGAAATCTACAGAGTGAGGGAGTCCCTGATCGTCGTACCACAGGACTAACAGGTCTTTGAACCTACCGTAGCCCCACGCGTCATGGTCGTTTTGGAAAAAGTCACAGAGATCGTCTTCGTCCCGCTCACCGAGAGTATCAACAAAGACTTGGTACAAAGGATCCCGTGTGTAACCGTGATCTTTCGTCCACTTGGCGCCGTCGAACATGTTCTTCAGAGCGATAACCTGCTCTTCCGTTTCCAGCGTTATATGGCCGGTTGGGTAGCTGTCGGCATCACCGAGCATAAACATACACTCGATGACGTAGACTTCCCGATGCTCGGATTGCATTACAAAAGGACTTACCGTTAAGCCATTGATCATACTGACCTCTTCTTGACGCCCACTTGGACGACCGGAATGTTACCGATGTCCACGTTGAACACCACCTTTAACGCCGCCAGGAAAGCCTCGGGCGATTGATCTTCCCAGAGTGCCGCCACCGGTTGGTACCCGACGGCCGACTTGAAGATTTTCTCCGAGCGATCGTAGTATATGTAACCCTGCAGTTCTTCATAGAGCCGCAGGTCTCGTGTTGCCGTTATCTCAGAGATGTCAAAGAGCTCGACCAGGAAAGAACGTTTCAGACGGCCGTGCTCGTGGAACATCGCATCGATGAACTTGAGTCGGACAAGCTGTTGGTTCTTCACACTAACCCCGCGTTGAACAGGACGACGGTGTTGAAATCCTGGAAGAGCGACTTCGTGTTAAGGATTTCTTCGACCGTCATCCAGGAGGCCGGCCCTTCATTTTCAAAGCCGGCTGAAGGTCCGACAGGGACTTCCACCGTGGCAATCCCGGAGTACACAGCGATCTGGGCACCGCGGAAGTTGATCTCTTGGAGATAGTCGATCGGGTCTTTCAAATTGCTCAGGCCAATACCGGTCTCTTCTTCCAGCTCACGGTACGCGGCGTCCCGATAGCTTTCCCCAGGATCGCGTTTACCACAGGGCAGGCCAAGTTGACCGTCTTTCGCCCGGTGTGTTACGAGCACACGACCGGTGTCTTCAGCGTAGATCACGCACAGGCTGGCCGTCATTTTGACAGTTTGGGCTTGAGTCTCAACGAACGCAGCCGAAGCCAGCACGTTCTTATTACCAGTGGGTCGGAGTAGCATGTTAGATTCCTATGACAAATACTTTGATCAAGCCCGCAGTGAAGAGGGCGACGACGATAACTAAAACAGCGATCAGTGTGATAAAACCACTGAGGTCAGATACACGTGCAGGAAGGGGAGTACTGTGGTACGCCTCCCATTGTCTGGCAATAAGAACAGGAAAGGCCATAATCAGGCAGACACACAAGGCAAAGAAAATCACGTAACCCATCAGTCTTCCTCAATAGGCTCCCAGCGTTCGCCGGCGAGCATGATAGTTTGTGGGAATTCCCCTTTGTCGAGCATCATCTTCAACCGAGGAATCTGTTTCACAATGTCCGGACCGTAGCCCAGGCTCATGTGAAGATTCAGTTTGGGGTAAGAATGCTCAAACCCTTTTGTACGCAGCACCATGTGGCGGCCAACGAGATTTGGGCAGTCCAACTTAAGGACCGCCGCTTCCCATTTACTGCCGGGCTCACCCATGTGTTCAATTCCGGTGATCCGGGCCTGGTAGCGGGCTTCAGGCGATGCCTTGGGATCGATATTTGGGTTACGCTTGTCGTACATCAGCGTGACGTGCAGTTTGTTCTGGTCCATGCCTTTAATGCCGGCATTGGTTAAAGCCTTGATGATTTTCTTTGCGTCAAGGGAATCGGGTTTTACTTGGGCATAACCGTTCATGACAGCTCCAGGGTGATAATTCCGTGATTTCTCCAGACCATGCTTGCTGGGATGGGCAGGGGTCTCATGGTTGCGAGGATGAAAGCGGGTTCTTCATAGGACCAGGAGTATTCATGACCGTGATCATGATCCACGCCCTTAACAGTCAGGGTATCCGCCGACACCACAAACTGGTTGATTTCCCCATCTGGCCATTTGATAGTACCCGTTTTGCCTTTTACGACAAGGGGATCAAACCCGTGGATAACATGGAAATCCCTGCGAGATAGCCCGTTGTAACGCCACTCTCCGCCGTTCCAACCACCGATATGAGTAAAGACTACTTCCATTAGCGCCTCCGGGCGAGTTTCTGTGCACGTTTCTTACGGGCCAGGCGGCGATCTTTGGCCACACCGGTGTGACGGCGGGTGTGTTCTTCTGTCGGGCGGAGAAACATAGCGTCCCCTTCGAAGTCCCGGCACTCGTCGACAGCAATAGAGGTAAGGGATAGACCTCCGAACACCCCACAGCCCGCACCCAGTACCACAACCTTGCGAGTATCTTCCATCGCAAACTCCTAAAAAAGCCCGGACGAATCCGGGCAGTTCTACTACGGGCAGGGCTCTGCGTCTTCCAGAGGCTCTGCACCGCACTTACAACATTTTGTCCAGGACCGGTCGTTCATCGAACCGCAGCGTGCACAGTTGATGATCGAGTTCCAGTCCTGGTCCCAGATGCGAAGAATCATGAGCCGCGAAGTGCAGCCAGTTTAGCTTCGATCTCAGCTTCAGACAGGCTCTGCAGAGCGTCTTTCTTCTTGCTGTGCAGCAGGTTTTCCAGATCGGCGATCTGCTGGGTAGTCTGCAGACGTTTTTCAGCCGCGTCTTTCTCACGCTGTCTAACACCGATGATGTACTTCACGATGTCCAGCTTGTCCGAGACCAGGGCACGCTTAGGGTTGCTGCCGGTTTCAACGAAGCTCTCTTCGCCCAGAGTTTTCAGCTCGTTGTTCAGAGCCACGGCGACCGAGTTCAGGTCAATGCCCTGGGTTTTCACCAGCAGAGGCAGGTCCCACAGCTGCTCAACAGACAGTTCGCCTTTAGCAGACGGGAAACGGAATTTGTTACGGATTGCTTTTTCGAAGTTCATGATTGTTCCTTAGAATTGAACGTTATAGACTTTGTTGAGTTTTTCACCGGTAACACGGATCGTGACCGACTCAGATTTAGTGGAACTGAAACCTACGCCAGACAGCTGGTCATCGGTCGGTTCACACTTGGTTTTGGAGCCCAGTACTTCGAACACCTTGCGATGCTGTTCCAGATCGCTACGCAGGAATTCGTTGTAGATACCGCGGGTTGGTTCTGGGTTTTTGGCGCCGTCCAGCAGGAAGAACCAGTGTTTGTTGCCGATCGCTTTGCCTTCCCAGAAGTTCGGGGACAGCATGACGGTGGCCACGGGAACGAACTGCTCGGTTTTCAGACCCCAGACTTCTTGAGGGGCAGAGCCGCACGGCATGTGGTGTTTGATTGACAGGTCACTGCCACGTTTGGTGACGGTTGCAACTGGCTGCCACTCTTTGTGTTTCATGGCGCTTTCACGCTCGTACTGGAAGATCTGACCGTTGAACTCGATCTCGGCTTTGAAGCCACCTTCTGTTGGAGCACGCAGTGACCAGTTGTGGATCTTACAGATGTAATCCCCGTCTGGCATACGGTCGAAGCTTGGGAACGTGATGTTCTCAACCGGAACGTAGCCAACCGGTGCCGCCGTCACGTAGTCGACGTCTTGATGACCGCCAGAACGTGGGTGCGTACGGTAGTTCCAGCCCACACGCTCATTGTTACCGTAGTTGTCATGGCACAGCTGATCGCCGTGGCCGTTCCAACCTGGCATGAACACGTGCAGGTCCATCAATGACGCATTACGCTCACGGTAGTTCCACTGGTGAGTGAAACGGAAGGCACCGGTCACAGAGCCGCCACGCGCCACTACTGCTTCACGCATGGAGTCCGCGATGTTACCGTTGTAGGACCACGCGAAGTCATTGCCCCATTTGAACAGCGGCTCGGTACCTTCGTGGACCGGTGCCGTGATGCTCATCAGGTTGTTTTTCAGCGAGTTCTTCAACAGCACGTCCAGCGTACGGGCACGCGGCAGAATGTTCGCCATGAAGTCTTCGATACGGATATCTTCGCCTTCAGTGCTGACAGACTTCTGCTGCACGGCACCGGCCAGCAGGCTTTCCAGACCGCCTTTCATTTTGGCCTGAGCTGCGTTGCTGACCCACAGGACGTCATTCACGGACACGTCGGACAGGCGAGCATGACGACGTTCCAGGGAAGGCTCGAGGTTCAGCTCCTGAATGGTCTTCATCGCTTGGTTAACCATCCCTTGAGAGATGATCGCCGTTGGACGCTTGTAGTTCAGCGGATCCGTCTTACGGCCGAACACTTCCACCGCCTTCTCAACGTCCATTTCACCGGCCGTCAGGTCGATCAGGAATGTGCCGACTGCCGTATTACGCAGTTTGGCCGCAGGGAAATCGATGTTGTTCCAGACGAACGCCGTACGGGCATTGCCCTCTGGCAGCTCCAGGTAGGCCGTCTGCACGTCGTAGAACGCTTTCACACTTGGACGGAACTCCGCACCACGGTAAACCGAGTTGGAGTCGATTAGGTCCAGCGCGATCTCAAAGGCTTCCGGAGAGAGCTCTTCCAGGCCACGCTTGAAGACTGCAGCTTTGGTGTTCAGCTCACCGGTCACTTCACCGATGGATTTGCTGAAGTGGCGCTTGGCAATCGTACAGTTGAAGTGGTTCCAGGTCAGCGTCGTGCCGTCGTCCAGCTTTTCGTACGTCTCCACGTGGCCCAGTTTGTTCTCGTCGATACGGAACACGCCGGTTACCGCAGCCGCCATGACACGGGCAGCCAGTTCTGAGGCGACGCAGTCGTACGGGAACTCCAGACCTTCTACATCCCAGATGGACTGCAGGTTACCCTGATCGTCCATGGCGACGATGTTACCAACACGACGAATGAACGCTTTATCATAAGAACCATCGTGCTCGGTACGCTGACGGAAGATCGGGTTGGTGCCTTCCGGGAAGGACGCCAGGTACAGATCCCACAGGTCGTCACCAGAAACGTTGGTACGGTACAGCTCTTGGGCTGACAATGCGTCCCAACGTTGGGCGATCTTGTCTGCGAACGGCTTAAAGTTACTCATGCACTACTCCTTATGGTGCCAGTGGTGTCCTGGCGATTAAAGTTCGGGAATTGCGTTTAATAAAGCTTTGAGGAGCCTGAGGCTTTCCATCAGGCTTTCGTCACTGGAACAACTGATACGGAGGCCAAGGGGATCGAACTCGATGTGTGCATTCCCTTGGCGCCGAGTGAAGGACATTCGGGTGCGGTGAAAGCGATCTTCTGGAAGGCGAGCTATGACCTTTGTCACCTTCCAGAACCCTTCACCTGTCTCCTCAACTTTTATGTCGGGTTCACTCATACGGAGAGACGAATATCCGTGGTGAGATCGATGGCAGTGATGCAGCTCTTACCGAGATTCAGCATTTCGACCTCATAGCACGCATCAGGATCGTCTATCGTTGCAGCTTCCCACTGCTCGGTACACGCTTGAACATCACCATTAAAGAACATGATGGCTGTGGCGTGCAGCGTTTTTTCTGCAGTGCTGGTAGTGACTTTCTCACTATCTGCAAGAAAGACCATGAGCTCACGATGACGACGTTGCAGTTCAGAACGCATCATGAATTGCATGTAGTCATACTCAGGGAGATTTGTACACTCAGATGTGGTGTGGCGGATCACGGAGTTCATCAACTGCTGGCGGAACGTTTCAGTTTTGATCATGGTGGATTACCTATCAGGATAGCGGTGACCTTCGGGGCGCCCGCTACGTTTGTGAAAGTGATACCCAGCAGTTCTTTGCCGGATCCCTGGAGCTCTTCAAATGCCACGGTGAACAGGTTGGCCTGTTCATCCTCGGCGTACATCACAGCCATTGCCTGAAGCAGAGTCAGGTGTGGATTTTTATTGTGGATCACGTTCAGCTGCATCAGCAGGTTGTTCGTGAAGTTATGGGTTACGTGGGTCGCCTGGAGTTCTTTGGCCATGATGGCCGCAATCTTACAGGAGATCTGGGTGGCGAATTCAGCTTGCTGCATAGATCTCACCATCATCGGTGAAAGTTTTGGATACGTCGCCAACGGTAATAGTGAACGCATGGAGGATCGGTGGATTAAACCATTCACGATCTTCGACCGTAGCACTAACGTGCCATTCTTCTACACTATCCTCATCGAATTGCTTAATGAACTCGGTTGCATCCACCAGGTGTTGCTTGATGACTGGAGTTTCATCTCCAAAGAGAATGTTTAGCATTTTGATTTGGTCAAATTCATCTTTTTCACCCTTAAGCGGGCGGTTGATGTCTTCGAGAATATCGAGCATGCGGACATTCAATGCATGGCAATAGGAAAGGCGGACGGCCCGGTCTGGGGACATCCCTTCAGTGATCGCCATCAACAGTGCAATACGAAGAGCTTTAGAGGCTTGACGGAAAGTTTTGGTTGTCATGGTAATCCTTATTTATCAAAGAGGCCGTGGACACGAGGCGTCTCGTGCCAATTATCATCATCAATCGTTACAATGAAGCTGGAATTTAAGTTTTCACCATCCAGCCATTCTTCCCAGTAATCACTCCATCCCTCTTGATTCCACCCAAAGACGCCATAGAGCAACTTGTAGCAATCGGAGTTGGACTCGATGTCGTAGTCGTTCTTGGCGATCTCGTCGTTAATAGCGTCGATGATCAAACTGCGGTAGGTCGCCTTGACCATTGGAACGGCTTGGAAGCCACCGGTGATGGAGAAGACGATGTGCTGAAGGAAACGTTCGTTGTGGGACCAGGTGTGATCGTGCTCATAGCGGTGTAACCCGCCGGTAAGATACTGTGGCATAGCGCCTCCAAAAGGTTAAAGGGGAGAGGTCTCCCCTTGGTTTACACCTTTCTTATACCCGAGTTAAGCGGCAATTCGGAGAGCTTCCTGGAATTTCTCAGGGTTGGCGTCGGCAAGCATAGCGACAACTTCCGTCTGCGTGATACCGGCACGGACAGGTTCCACGTCACCCCAGTTCCAACCGATTTCACCGTCGGCACCGATCGGGAAGTTCAGCCAATCGAACACTTCCTGTGGCCAATCGTTCATGACGTAGAAACCAAGGTTGATGGCTTCTGCAGCACGGGCGAGTGGCACTTCGATCTCAATGGAGTCATAAACCGTACACACGCAGCGTCCACCCAGTTCTTTCATACGGCGGTTCAGTTCGGTGAACACAATCAGTCCGAGCGTGGAGGCCGGCGACTGGATCATCACGTTCTGAGCATTACGCTTAGCCGCATTGAATGCAGCGGAACCACGGAACATTGGCAGCGTGCCGAATTCCATTTTGCGCTGGGCGAATGGCGTCACGACGAACTGGTTATCTGCAGCCATGGCGTGGCAGTCAGAGATGAAGGCTTTCACTCGAGGGTAGATGCCGAAGTACGCATCGACGATTTCCTGAGCTTCAGACACTTCGATACCCAGGTCACGGGCGATGGAGTTAACCGTAGCGCCGTACAGGAGACCGAATGTGATCGCCTTGGCACCCTGACGGTAATCCTTGTACTTCTTGTGCTCCGGGTGGTGATGGTCCTTCACGATGGCCACGAATTCGTCGTAGTCAATGTGGTAAATCATCGAGGCCGTATATGAGTGGAAGTCCTTACCGGACACACACGCATCGATCATCGTCTCGTCACCGGACAGGGCGGCGAGGATCTTTACCTCACAGGACGAGAAGTCGAACGCCAGGAACACGTAGCCGGCTTTCGCACAGTACAGCTGACGGATGTTGTACCCGTAGTACCCGCGGGGCAGGTTCAGCAGGTTCGGGTCCGACGAGGAGATACGGTGCGAACTCGTCCCGTGCAGGTTGTAGTTCGGATGCACTCGCCCGTCAGACTTGACCCAGTCGGCCACGTACGTCTTGATGAACGAGTTGTGCATCGACGCCACGTCATTACGCTTCTTGATCGCTTCAAGCCACGGCAGCTGGTGTTGCTTGGCCAGGGCTTTTAGGGCATCACCGGAAGTTGAGTCATCGCCGTGCTTGGTCTGAATGGGCGCCTTGAAGCCTTTCTCGACGTACAGGAACTCCTTGAGCACCGCCGCTGACGAGAGGTCGATACGCTTACCGATGGCCGTGAAGATCTGGTCCTCGGTTTCCGCCAAGTCCTCGATCATCCGGTTGTCCATCAAGCGGTTACCCAGGATGTCGTATTCCATTCCGACGATTTCCATGTCGCAAATGAACTCCAGGGCCTTGGACTTGATGTCAATTTGCTCGGAAAAAACAGACGGTGCGGTCCCGACCGTTCGCTGACCTTGATGATGCCAGACAAAGCGTGGTTTATCTAAGAGCTTAGGCATCAAGCTCGCCATGAGCTCCAACGTTCCCACGCAGTCGAGTCCTGCGTACGCATTGAGGGCGTCGTAATCGTACCACTCATACGTGAAGTTGGAAGGTTTTTTCATTTGGTCTCCTAAAAAAGCCCGACAGGAATCGGGCGGTGTTATAGCCTCCGAAGAGGCTTACACCATAAGGTTAATACCGGAGAGACGCACGCCTTCATTCAGTGACAACAGGAAATCTGTCGGGGTGAACGGCAGGTTCATCTCATTGTACTTCTCAATTACGGCGGTCAGGTTGGCGTCAGCCGCTGGAGTAGGGTCTTTACTCCACAGGACCGTTTCAGACGCGGCCAGATCGATATCGCCCAGGCCAGCTTTCTCTGGGGCAATCAGTGACTTACGATAAGACATCATCGCTTCACCGATACTCACGACCATCTCCATGATTTCTTTATCCGGAGCACCGAAACGCGGTATCGGCATTTCCAGCTTCAAGCCATTAAGAGCAGAATGAATGTTATTCATCCGGGCCAACATCTTGGCAAGGTGAGCCGTGTCGGGAATCAGTTTATCAAAATCCGTACGCAGTTCCAATTCAGCTTTACTCAGTCCTTGCGGCGTCTGCAGAGCCATCATACGGGAACGATTATACAGGAGCTTGGCGAAGACAACCAGGCCGTCGGCACCAACTTCCAGATCCACCAAGCGAGAATGCATCTCTTGCAGCGGTGCCATTTTGGAGAAGATGTAAGCCAGGTCTGGTGTGGAGGTCAAACTGAGATACGTCAGAAGGGAGTTCACCATCTGACTTTCTTGCTCGTTGTAGAAATACAGCTCGTCAATCAGTTGCGTTAACGCCGAGTGCAACTTCTTCGGCAGTTTGTCGGTTGACACTTTGAAGTCATCCACCTCGTCCTTCGCGAGAATGTTCTTAACGAACATATCATCGGGCATCGGGTTCACGAGGTAAATCTTCAGTTCATTGAGGTACGGTAAGTTGAATCCAATGTAGCGGTTATAAAGCTCGCGATCGATGGTTTGAAGATACGGGAGAATCATAGTAAAGTCCTTAGGTTGGTTACACCTTACTTATACCTGAGCTCTGCCGCATTATGGAGGCTAAAAAAGCCCGTCCATGGGCTTTCAGTTTTAGGCCGTGTGGGCCATTAGCATACGAGTCATCGTTGCCGTGTAGTCTTCCAGCAGAATGCCGTCGCGGTAACGAACGGACATCAGTTCCGGTGTCAGCGTGCGAAGCTTAGACTCCTCCACACGGATCTCACCATCGATGAGGTACAGGAAGCGGGGACCGAACTTCGAGGCCTTGGTCGAATCCGTCGCCGGCTTCTTACCGATTGGACGACGACCATCTGCGTCACCGATTTCACACGCCTTCATGGCATAGCGTTCAGTGTCACGCACGACGTCCTGCAGCAGGGCGCCACCCATACCGAACGCCATGTTCTCGATGGAGAAGCCGTGGGCCTTCACTTCATGACAAATACGTTCGATGCTCTCTTCGTTGATACCGTCACCGTAAATCATGCGGACTTTCGGGTTCAGCACGCGGTAGCCCTTGGAGTTGATGGTGCCACCGAACTTATCCCAGAGAATATACAACACGGCCACTGACTCTTCTTCCGGTACGCCAGAATCCGGGCGGAGCACCAGGCGGGCGTTCATCGCTTTGATACGCTCGATGTTGGCCGTACCCCAGTGATCAGCGACGTTACGGTGAGCGTCGACCGAGTCAATTACCGACGCGAAGATTGGACCGTCACCGAACTGGGTGATCATGTGGTCGTTGAACGCGATTTCCTGTTCCGGAGAGAGTCCAAACGCCGTCGCCGTTGAGTGTTCAGACGCTGGGATGGTGCCGCCGCCGGTGCCAGGCTCCTGATGGTAGTAAATCCGCAGGCCGTCAACGGCTTCAACGGTGTCGGTACCACGGGCACCGGTCAGCAGGTGAGCCATACCACCCAGCATTGCGCCTTCATGGCCGGTCGCACCGCGGGCGCCGAAGTCATTCAGCATGAACGTCATCAACGAATCGACGTCATCATCGGTGGTTTCTTCCAGATGCTTACGGATAGTCGCCTGCACGGCCATGCTGACGGCACCAACGGTGGTCATGTACCACACGCCACGGAGCAGAGCGGTTTCGAACGGCGAGACCAACCACGCGAAGTCAGGATGGGTTTCCTGAACGTACACCATCGGCACACCCGGCTTCACGACACAACCTTCCGGCAGGGCCTTGATTTCCACCGGCCACTTTCCGCCAAACTCGTCGACCACACGGCGGTAGCCGGCTTCATTGAACGGGGCGCCGTACTGTGGGTTGAAAGCTTTCTGCAGATCAATGTGCTTGTGCGTCAGCGGACGCGTCATGAACTCTTTAAGGAACGGCTGGATGAAGAACGGGATCTTGCCGTGCTTGGCACCGAAACGGGCTTCGATGTAGGACAGCAGGTGGTTGGTGCCGATCGGGTACTGCAAGAACTGAGAGAACTTGTAGCCATCCATCCACGTCAACGGGTTGAAGTTGTACTCATTGAAGATGCGGTGACGTTCGTTCGGTTGGCCGTGCAGGTCAATCATCATCTTGGCCTGGTGCTGAATGTTGCTGATAAAGCTCATATCCATGGGATTATCCTTTAGCGATGTCAATAAAGAAAAGGGCTGCGTTAAACATTGCGGTACCTACCAGAATAATTCGACCGGTAAATGCCATAGGCGTGCAATTACTGCGGCCCAACGACATGAAGATAATCGTCGTCAGGAAGAACCATTCCCCGTGTGTCATTTGGTCACCATGTGGGTCGATTGGGGTGCCGCACGTTTGTCCAGAATCACCTCTAAGGCGTGGACGTAGTCGATGAGGCTGTTAAGCTGTCGGGTGTTTTCGTTGGCGTCGTTGGCGAGACGGGCAAGATCCGCTGCAGTCTGTCGAGGAAGTTCACATCTCGCTTTTGCAGCAGGCTGGCTGGCGCTCGGTCCGTGATCACCGGACACGGCGGTGGCGGCTGGAACTTCTGGGACGTACATCCCGACAGAACCGTTAAGCAAAGAATCAGTGAGAGTTTGTGCATTCTTGCGGCCCTCCTGGAGGCCTTTTTGGTACGCCGCGTCGATCTCGAAACTGGCCGTCGTGATGGCTTGCTCCTGACCACGGGCACCGTTGGTTTGTGTCACGGTCGCCGTGGCGTTCTTCAGATCATCCTTCGTGGCACGGTTGGAAACGCCAAAGTGATACACACCGATGGAATAGGCTGCGAACAGCCCAATCGCCAGAAGGTACTTAGTAGCAGGAGAAATGATCATCGAGTCTCTTCTCCTCTGCACGCTCTTCCATGAAGCAATTGGTTTCAAGCTGAATGACCGTACGGTATTCTTCATCCTCTTTGTAGAGACGGCCCGTGGTCAAGCCCCGAGAGTGCCCACGAGAGTAACCCTCACGAAAAGCAGCACGAACTTGCTCTTCGAGAGATTTCGACTCGGTCCGAGAAGGGACCAAGGAAAAATCGTCTTGTCTAGCCAGGAAGTGATAGTTACCGTCCGACACCGAGTAGAGCAGGCCGTGAGGTCCCTCCATACGGTGACCAGAGATAGTTACTGTTTGTCCGGCGACCATTACTGTACGACCTTCGACGAGGAAGTCTTTCAGGAGCCGAACCGGCGTACCGATTTGATGCATATTAACCTCGAGAGAAAACGAGACGTTTGATGATTTCAGCGTGGTCTTCGAAGAGCTCAGAATCGGCCTTCAGGATTTCACTGAACGTGAACCAGCGGACGGCTTCGGCGTCGTCGTCGGCACGTACCTTCGGACGCTTCTCGAGACCCAGGTGATCTAGGTTAAAACGAGCGGCGTGCGTAATGGTGCGGCCACGGAGCGAGCGGCCAGGATTGTCGAACACTTGGATCGGCTGCATGATTCGCAGCAGGTCGTCGTTGGCGACGGCGATACGGGTTTCTTCACGCAGCTCACGGATGATGGAGTCACGGATCCACTCTTTCGGACCCAGGAACCCTCCGGGAAGCGCCCAGAGGCCTTTGCCCGGGTTGAACTTGCGGCGAATCATCAGGATTGACGACTTGTGAGTCACGACAGCGTCGGTGGTCACGAAGGTTACCGGGTACGGTGCCATAGACCACGAGAACTTATCATCGCGGTAACGTTGTGATTCCGCCCGCATGTCAAAGTAACGCTCAGACTTCACGTAGTCTTCCAGGAACTGATGCATGCTCGCCGGAGAGTTCAGCTTCAAGTGGGTCATGTCGGGCATCATCCGCAGGATACGGGCGTACTTGCCGTCCATCTGAAAGTGCTGAATCAGACCGTACGAGTTGCCGATGAAGTCTTTGATCATCGCCGACAGCACCGGGCCGTCTTTCGGATCCAGTGCCTGCAGGATATCAAAGAGACGCGGCAGGAAGGTGTAATCCTTAGCCGGCTCTTGATCGAACAGCTCACGACGGAAGTCGGTGGCGTTCAGGTTGCGATCGTTCGGAGCGTTGTAGAAGTTCCACTGCGGGAACGAACTGAGGTAATAAGACGATTCGTCTTTCTCATGGCCAACCAGGACGACATCTTCATCTCGAATGCGATAGCCTGACTCTGGCAGTTGCTCTTCGGCGTAAGCTGCCACGGCGTTCATGACGTTGAGTTGCCACTGCTCTTCCCGGTAGTCGTCCGCCAGCGGTTTAACGGAGACCCAACGGGCTTCATGACCCATTTCCTGCAGGGCACCGTAGATAACGGCTTCGCGGTCACGGTAATTGAAAGGGTTGCTTGGAGACGGTGCCTTGTCGGCAGAGCCTACCAGAACTAAAAGTTGATCGGCCTTTTTCGCCGCTTCACGGAACAGGTGGATGTGGCCATTGTGCAGGAACTGCATGCGGCCGATTACTACAGCTAACTTGTATTGCTTCATCGTATGGTTCTCCAAAACGAGTGAGTAGGGTGTCGGTCCTCCGAGCACCCAGACAGTTTATGAGTATTTTTGAATCAGGTCAAGCAGGACATCACCGTGGCACGCACGAGGCTTACAGGAGCACCCCAGACGCTTGTCTTTGAGCTTCAGAAGCTCCTGGACTAGGTTAGGGTCCTCTTCCAGCTGGCGTTCAATGTAGGCCCGGTACAGCTCGATACAACGCTCCCGGCCGTACTCATTGACGCCAAACGGGTTGCCCCATGGGGTGCCGCGACCGATGTACACGTCGAAGGGTTCGTGATGGCGATTAACGACCGTAGCCATGGTTATTCCCCGGAGTTGGTAGATGATCCCACGCAATGGTCCAGACGGGATTATGCGTGTGTTGGTGTGGGGTGACTTTGTAGCCGGCGGCTTCCAGGTTGGATTTCAAGCCGGCCATCACTTCAGCAGAGCAAGGATGGGTAAGCTCGTGCTCGATCTTAAAGCGCCCCAGGTCGACGGCCGCGGCGATCTTACCGGCAATCTTTTTCTGATGGCCGAGGACGAACTGAGCAACCTTTTGATTGGTCTGCTCGAGAACTTGGTGGGCCGGCACCAGGGTTTGAGACTGCTGGTCATAAACAGCTGTGATTTGATCAGGATTCATAGGGTTATCCAAGGGTTAAGGGTTTACCAGAATTTCCACCAGGGTTTGTCAGGCAGCGGGCCCCACTTAATGAGGCAACTGTTGTCGGTACCGAACTCCCAGTCACCCCGAAAGAAACAAGCCCGATAGCCTTTTACCTTCAAGTTTTCAATGACGGCCTTCCGAACGTCATTACACTCTCGGTTTAAGCGCTTCGTCTCGAAGGAAGTCAAGCCTTTAGCCGCCGCCTCGAGAATTTCCCCGTGGATATAGGCTTCCGCTTTCAGCGTACTGTCAGCGAGCCCTTTTATCGTTGCGGCGAGTGCTTCCGATTGGTCTACCATAGGCGCCACCATTGCTTTTCTTCAGGTTTTTCCACCTCACCCCAGGAAATGGTGTGCCATTGGTAACCTTCCT